>Ga0209582_1000007_pt1 | contig 387399 bp, 283 predicted proteins | sample KloWWTmetKNB5Kit_FD_187176 | JGI IMG/M metagenome (GOLD analysis project Ga0209582, IMG submission 187176) | Active sludge microbial communities from Klosterneuburg, Austria, studying microevolution and ecology of nitrifiers - Klosterneuburg... | ecosystem: Engineered > WWTP > Aerobic digester...
CTGTTGCTCCCACAAAGTCCGCAAATGCGGACTTTTTTATTTATGTTCACTGTTTACGTTATCTATTCACAATCTCACAATGTCTTCTACAAAGGAATGACTTCGAACAACAACAATAAAAGGCTTATTTCTTACTTACCGACAGGCTGAATGAAAAAACGGTGCCTTTATCTTTTTCACTACTAACTTTAATAGTTTGATGATGTGCCTCAATAATATGTTTCACAATAGCTAAACCAAGCCCAGTCCCTCCTACTTCTCGTGACCTGCTTTTGTCAACTCTGTAAAATCGCTCGAATAATCGTGGAAGATTATTGGAAGAAATACCAATACCATCATCTGCAACTTCTATCATCACCGAATCACTGTGTGTAAATACAACAACTTTTGTAGTACCCATTTCTCTACCATATTTAATCGAGTTTTCTATCAGATTCACAAGCACCTGACGAATTTTGTCTTTATCGGCATAGACATAAACACGTTCTGTTTCCGACTCAACAATCAACCTGATTTTACGTTCGTTTGCTTTAATTTCTAATGACTCATTAACCTCCTTAATCAGTTCAACAATATCAAAAGTTATAATTTCTAGAGGGACAACACCTGTCTCCAATTCTGATATTGACTCGAGATCCTCAACCATGGCAATTAGTCTGTCGAGGCTCTTGGATGCTTTTTTCAGATAAAGCATATTTACATCTGAATCTTCAATGCCTCCATCAATCAAAGTATGAACATACCCCTGAGCACTGAAGAGTGGAGTCTTAAGTTCATGTGATACATTACCAAGAAATTCACGTCTGTAGTTTTCTGCTTTCTTTAATTCATCAATTTCTGTTTGCTTCTCACTCTCCCAATTCTTGATCTCATTAAGCACATCATCATAAACCTTGTCAATATTCTTAGCATGATGCACTGAGGTATATGGCACGTTTTTCTTATCGAGAATGCTTCTGTAAATGTTTATTAGTTTGCTCCTGAATGATGCTAAAACAAAATAGTTTATGAGGAGAAAAACGAAGAAAGCAACGGCAATACTACCAACAATTATAAAAAGTAAATTATCAGTACTAATTCCATATAAATATTCACTAAATAAAAAAACAGAACCACAGGCAACTCCTGTTGTTAATGCAACTAACCCCGGTCTTTGAAATGACATTTCACAAAATTAGCCAACTTCAACAAATCACTCAGAACAATATTGGTAAAAATTTAAAAGATATTTTTGCCTTTTTAAATATCATTCTTGTAAACAATCAATGGATAAATGCGTTTTTAAACTGTTCTAATATTTATGCAGTACTTTTCACTGATACTAATAATTTCATTTCTGTTTTCCTGGTTTCAAAGTACGGCACAGCATTCTGTCTTGTTTGGAGAAAGAAACCTGAATGACACAATTCTATCAGTCTATTTTGACAGAAACGGAAAGCCATACCCGGACTATTTTATTGCTGACTCTGCACTGAATATTAATACCGGATCATTAGACACTTTTTACTTAAATAATCCGAAAGAATTTGCCGCAATATGTTCTTTATATAAATGTCGTTTTAGTCAGTATAGTATTTCAAATTTAAGCATTTTAAATGATTCAATTTTTCAAACCAATGCTGATAAAATAAATAATCAAACAAATGAAGGTCAGGTCCCGACCTTCATGATTCATGGTTTCAGAAAATCTTATGTTAACAAACCTGGCGTTTTTACTTCTGTGATAGACTATGCTTTATTAATGGAGTCGTTAAATCGTCTAAGCACTGAAAAGTATTCCTATATAAGGGTGTTTTGGGATGGTAGTTATCTGGATATATCGGAAGGCGTAAAGCAGATGAAACAAATTTTTACAGTCTTTGAGAAAGCGCAATTTAATGCTATTTCTGTTGGCTATGGATTAAGGCAAATACTTTCACGAACCACTTCACCGGAAGTCAACATTATATCACACAGTCTTGGTGCTGTAGTAGTGACCAATGCTATGTTTGATACAACAGTAAACAACTATCCTACTCCCAATAACAGCAATATTAATATATGTCTAATTGCACCTGCAATAAGCGGAATAGAAGCATTTAAAAGTTACTATTCAAGAAAAAGCACATACCCATTTAAAAAGAGTGACAACTATAGTCTATTTGTATTATACAATAAAAAAGATTTTGTGTTGCGCAAGAAAGACTATTTCTTAGAGTTGTTTGGTCCGGGGCCAAGAAAGCATGGTAACACCACTTTGGGATGTAATTCAAACAATGAAGCAATTAAACTAAAAGATTATTTTATTCAAAATTTCCCTAATTCAAAAATTACTCTCATAAATATGACAGACTTAATTAATAAATGTCACCATTTACGTTGCTATTGCGAAGGCGATAACTTAAAAACAGTTATACAATTGATGAACCATACAAATATTAATTCAAACGGAAATAAAATATTAAACAAATAAATATTATGTCACTAAATATTAATCACCCTGCACCACTTTTTGAAAGTTTCAATTCAGAAAAGCAACCGTTTTCACTTGAGCAATTAAAAGGCAAGAATGTTTTACTCCTATTTTTTCCTGCAGCATTTACCAGTACTTGTACAAAAGAATTGTGTAGTGTCAGAGACAATCTGTCTTATTATAATAACTTAAACTGCACAGTAATTGGCATCTCAACCGATACTATTTATTCGTTAGCAAAATATAAAGAAGAGCAGAAGTTGAATTTTCAGTTAGTCTCCGATTTCAACAAAGAAATAGGTAAAATTTATCATGCACAATATGAGTTGTTTGGATTAGGGATGAAAGGTATTACAAAACGTGCTGCATTTCTCATTGATAAAACCGGGATTCTACGTTACATAGAAGTATTAGAAAATGCAAGTGAAATTCCTGACTTTAATAAAATCAAATCAGTTCTTGATAGTTTGTAATTGCGCTATTGTCATTGCCACAATGCGGTGGCCGTAGTTATTAAAATGAATATCATTTTTGTAATATGGTGAAGTGTTAGTTTGCAAATAGAATCTCTGTAAGGGCTCTTGTAAATCTATAAAATCACATCTTCCGGTACACCATGCTTTTATCTGACTTGAAAAACTAGCAGAATTAAAATCATTTCTCAGAACATCTGTCTTTGAAGGTATGCACGACACTATAACTCTAACATTATTTTTCTTACAAAGTGTAACAAATTTTTCTAAATAAGTTAGTGTTGGCTCTGCAAGAATTGCATTATTCTCACTCAAAGCAGACTCATTCATGTACTTTTTATTTTCCAGTTTCACAGTCATCTGCATATAAAATTTACGTATCAAACGAAGCAGGTTTGAGTTCCTAATAACTTCATATTTCCATTGTGGCATACCACCATCAACAGCCGTTACTTCTCCTCCAGCTAACTTGGCTTCATTAAGATACTGTTTATCTTCTGCAGCATCATTGGCATATAAAAACAAAAGGACAACATCAGGTTTATCATTCTTCAACAATTGTTTTAATTTTAAATAATGCAGAACTGGACTGTATGCACCAACAGCAAAATTTTTAAAACATACATCCGGAAAATCTTTTTCTAAAATACCTATAACAGATGAATCATAATTTACTTGCAATGCTTCAATATAAGAGTCGCCAAATAACCAAACTCTTTTATTACACTGCACATTCAGAATTTTAACAGGGTTAACAACACAACCTATCTTATCATACCTGACAGGAATATTACCGTACTCATGCTCTGCAGCGTTTGAATGAATAAACGAATAATCAGGTCTGTGAATATGATGCAGAACAGAATCGGGTTCGAAGGCTGCATTGTCATAACCGAGATTTGCAATTCGTAATCCAACCTCCGCAAGGGATAAAAACAATATTAAAAAAGCGAAGTTGGTTCCTATAATTTTAAGCTTCTTCCCTATTGATGACATTGAAGCCTATTGTTTCAAAATTCGCGACTGAAAAACATTCTTTTCAGTAGTGATACGCAACAAATAAACTCCTTTTGCCATGGCTGTGGTAGCAAGGTTTATGCTGTTGATAGAATATGGAACAAATTTGCCACGTTTCATCATTACTTGCTTTCCACTGAGATCAAATATTTCTGAAGTATATTGACTGTTACTATCTGCATAAAAATTTATGTTCAGTTGGTTCTTAAATGGATTAGGAAATATTTTTTCGATAAAATCGCTTTTACCATAATATGGATTAAAAACTGCAAGTAAAGAGTTACGTGCAGAATCAAAATTAGGAATGCCATAACCCAGCAATGAGTCAGGATTGTTATACTGTGATGCACTCTGCACTATGGCATTAATAATTTGCATGTTGTTTGCAGATGGAATTGCTTGCCACAATGAAGCCACTAATCCTGCAATTACCGGGCATGAAAAAGAAGTTCCATTACCGGAGAAAACAGTATTTGAATAAGGGTCCGAAACAAATGTGCCTTGTCCTTGTGCAACTACAGATGGTTTTATTCTTCCATCAAAAGATGGACCTGTGCCACTGAATGAAGCATATACTCCTGCTGCATCAACAGCGCCAATTGTTAAAATACTATCGGCATCTGCAGGTGCTGTTATGTAATGCCATTGACCATTACCTTCATTACCGGCAGCGCTAACAACAACAATTCCTTTTCGTGAAGCAATGTTGGCTGCAATGGATATGGGTGCTGTTCTGCCATCCAAATCATTGTAAGTATGATTCATTGTAGAATCCTCAAACACACTATATCCTAATGAACTTGAGATAATATCTGTTCCTGCACTGTCTGCTGTTTCTGCTGCTGTTGCCCAGTTATATTCTTCTATCAGCTTTTCTGTTGCTGCATCCTCTGAACGATACAATAGAAATGAAGCTTCAGGTGCAGTACCAACAATATTTCCGGGATCATTAGCGCCAATTATTGAAAAACACATGGAACCATGTGTGTGGTCGTCATAAACATTACTGTTATGATCAACAAAATCATAAGTGGACAAAATTCTGTTATGTGCACGCAGACTGTCGAATGCAGTCATACTGTCAGCTCTAAGAAATCCGGCATCAAGCATAGCAATAATTTTTCCATCACCTCTGAATCCTAAATCATGTAAGTTGTCGCCATGCAGCATTTGAATTTGATTGAGTGCATTTCCATAATTATAAAATGATGCAGTCGAAGCTACTTTCTGTGTCTGAGATTGACGCTCCATTAAACTTTCTATCTCAAAACTGAACTTGCTGTTTGTTCTGTTAGTTGTGCGTGAAGCCAATTTTGTCTGTTTCACAAAAGGCAATGCATTTATTGCTGCTATTGCATTTGGATTTACGGATACATCTACTGTCACTTCATTTAGCCAGCGTGATGTATTTAAAATTACTGCTCCGGTATTTTGAATTGCTGTAAGATAAGTTGCATTAACCGGTAAATCGAGTGAATCTATAGCAATACCAAATTGCAATCTTCTGTTAATTGCTCTTTGAGATAAAAAGGCAGATGGATTAGAGAAACTAAAAGAAGAGTTATTTTTATCTGTCAGCATTACTGCATAACGATTCTGACTATACAACTCATGTGATGTCAGAAAAATCAGAATCAACAAGTAAATTTTTTTCATGCTTATTTTTTATTGTGATAAAGTAATGTCTCTGTGTAATGATAAATTTTACCAAGCGGACTTCCTTGCAAAGAATCATACTGGTCTTTGTAAATCATTCCTACTCCGGTGGCATAAATTTCAAAATGCTTTCTTTTTTCAAAGCCATAATCATAATCTATTTGTTGCACATTTAAAGTACTGTCAAATGAATAATTTCCTGATTGCAATGGTTCATTCAGAGAAATAATTTTATAATCATCAAAGTCATCAGCAAAAATATTTTTTGCATTACCATTCCATGTTTTATTGAGTTTTACAGGGAAAATGAGTTTTATATAAGTAATGTTGTCTTCTTGTTTCTCTATACTGGTAGTAGTCTTATTGGTTGTCCACACCTTATAAATACTCCATGCATCTGTATCGGTATTACGAACATAACGTTCTAAACGGTATGTTGGCCGACCTTCGTTATCATTAAAAACAGATTCTACTCTTTCTAATAACTGATAGGTACTATCATAGGTGTTAAGGTCTTTATTAAACAAACTAACCTGATAGATCATAGTATCGCCAATTGCTATTGGATAATAACGATAGTCAATGGCACTAACTGTTTCCTTGTCTTTAGTACACCCCATCAATAATACTAAAGCCAGGATGATCAGTGAGAAAATGTTTTTAGACTTTGCCATACTCTTTATCAATAAATCCTCCTCCTACTACATCGTTGCCTTCGTAGAAAACAGCACTCTGTCCGGGAGCAACAGCAGTAACCGGTGCATGAAATTCAACAGCAGCATTGACTGCAGATGTTTGCGTTATGACACTCATAGTGCCCGGGTCTTTATACCGTATTTTTGTAAGTACTTCTGTGGGATTACTGAGCGATTCATACTTTACAAGATTTAATCCACGTACCTTCATAGTAGTTTTCTGTAAATCTTCCAGCTCACCCAATACCACAGTATTTGTGTTTGGTTTTATTTCCGTAACATACATTGGCTTACCAAATGCAACTTCAAGACCTTTACGCTGACCAATTGTATAGAAAGGATATCCTTTATGCTTTCCTATTACTTCATTTTTTGTATTCACAAATACGCCACCATCAAGTTTTTCTTCAATACCTTCAACTCTTGATTTTAAAAATGCTCTGTAGTCATTATCCGGAACAAAACAAATCTCATAGCTCTCACTTTTATTGGCTAATTCTTTAAATCCCATGTCGAATGCCATATTGCGAATTTCTGATTTTTTATAATTCCCTAATGGAAATCGTGTTCGCGCCAAATTTTTCTGACTTAAACCCCACAACACATAGCTTTGATCTTTATTTAAATCTTTTCCTCTGCTGACAATGTAACGACCTCCTTCATTGCGTACAGATGCATAATGTCCGGTAGCGATATACTCACAATCTAACATATCGGCACGTTTAATTAATGCTTCCCATTTGATATGTGTATTACAAAGCACACAGGGATTGGGTGTTCGTCCGGCAAGGTATTCATCAACAAAATTATCAATCACAAAATCGCCAAACTCACCTCTGATATCGAGTATATAATGCGGAAATCCTTTTTCTACAGCAATACTTCTGGCATCGTTTATTGAGTCGAGGCTGCAACATCCTGTCTCTTTACCGGACGTTCCCGATGTTGCATAATCCCATGTTTTCATTGTGATGCCTATAACTTCATAACCTTCATCATGCAGCATCATAGCTGTAACAGAGCTATCAATACCACCACTCATGGCAACTAAAATTCTACCTTTCTTACTCACCTTGCAAAGTTACTTTAATTATTACTGAAGTGTATCTGTCTTAACTTCAAATCCATTTTTATATTGACTCTCAATCCACGGCTTGCCTTTTTCATTAAAAACAGTCCACTTACCTGCCCTGTCTCCCGCATTATATTGCCCTGTTGTATAAAATCCACCATCTGCATTATAGATGGTATAACCACCTGTAAGTTTATCGTTTTTATAGGTTGCCTTTAGCATTAATTTTCCATCTTTAAAAAATTTTAAGTATGGCCCTTCCAATTTACCACTCATATAATTTTTCTCCTCTACTTTTCCACCTTCAGGATAATAGGTAAGCCATTTCCCTTGTTTTACACCTTTGCGATAGGTTTCCTGTGATGTAATTTTACCCTCTTCGTTATAATAATGCCAAGTGCTGTCCTTCTGTTCATTCAGATAATAACCATCAGACATTTTTTTTCCTTCTTCGAAAAAGCTTTCTGCAAAAGCAAGCTGACCGGGTTTTTTCCAAATGAGTGTTGACTTTAATTTACCTGATTCGTAATAAAATTTTGTTGTACCAGTTTGTTTGTTGTCTTTAAATGATGTTATCGAAAACAAGCTGTCTGTTCTGTAAAACTTTTTCCATATACCTTGTTTAAGTCCTTTAGCGTCTTTACGATTTATAGTATCGCCTTTGAAAACAACAAAAGTTTGTGCATGTATAGTGCCGGTAAAAAATAAAATAGAAACAACAACAGCAGCTGTAATTTTCATTGGAAGAAAACGCTTATTAAGAGATAACATCAACAAGTCTGTTTTATTTTAGATAAAATTACCATTTAAACATTTTCCACATTCAATGCTTCTACAGCAGTAATTTCAGGCACCATCCGTAAAATAGTTTCTTCAACTCCTGCTTTAAATGTCATTGCACTCATTGTACACGAACTGCATGCTCCTTCAAACCTCAACTTAACAACATTTTGTGGTGTAATATCAAGAACGGTAACATCACCATTATCGGATTTCAAATAGGGCCGAATGGTATCCAATGCCTGCTCGACCTTATGTTTTAAATTATTTTTTAATGACTCACTCATTCTTACACTTTTTAAAATCCTGCAGCAGGAACACGCTGTGCCGGCTCAATAACAGCATTACGAATTGCTACCTGTTGTGCAACAGATTTTGATAATTCGTTAAATGCTTCTGAAACTATTGAATTTCCTGTTGCAATTGGATTTCCTATATCGCCACCTTCGCGAACAGACTGAACTAATGGAACCTGACCGAGTAATTTTACATTCATTTCTGCAGCTAATTTTTGTCCACCATCCTTTCCAAAAAGATAATATTTATTGTCAGGAAGCTCTTCAGGAGTGAACCACGACATATTTTCTATTAATCCAAAAACAGGAATATTTACTGATGGAAGCTGAAACATTGCTATTGCTTTTCTGGCATCGGCTAATGCTACATCTTGTGGCGTTGTTACCACTACTGCACCTGTCAGAGGTACTGCGGAGATTAATGTAAGATGAATATCGCTTGTTCCCGGAGGAAGGTCAACAATCATATAATCTATTTCGCCCCAGTTAACGTCACTAAAAAGTTGTTTCAATGCTTTTGATGCCATAGGTCCTCGCCAAACAATTGCCTGCGATGGATCTGCAAGGTAACCAATTGAAATAAGTTTTACACCATGCTTTTCTACCGGTATCATTAATTGTCTTCCGTTTACTTCTTCAATAAAAGGATGCTCATGCTCCGAGCCGAACATAATTGGCACACTAGGCCCAAATATATCGGCATCAACAAGGGCAACTTTAGCACCAGTTTTAGCTAGTGAAACTGCTAAATTAGCAGCAACAGTAGATTTACCTACACCACCTTTGCCGGAGGCAACAGCAATAATATTTTTAACGCCTTTCATCATTTCATTATTCATGCTGCGCTGTGTAGTAACATTGGCAGTCATATTTACTGTTACAACAGCATCTTTATCTACAAAATGAACTATGGCATTTTTACAGGCGCGCTCAATTTCAGCTTTCAGAGGACAAGCTGGAGTTGTAAGGATTACGGTAAAACTAACATTCTGCCCTTCAATTTCAATATCTTTAATCATGTTCAGTGTCACCAAATCTTTTTTAAGATCAGGTTCCTGTACATAACTTAAAGCTTCTAATACTTTTTCTTTTGTAATCTGCATGGTGCAAAGATAATGGTTGTAAATGAGTGTTTATAGCATCAATTCAACAGATGGATCCCAAAAGTGTTTTTTAAAATCAATTATTTTATCGTCTGATACTTTTATGCCTTCTTTTTCGAGCAAATGTTGCATGGCATCATTAGCACCAAAAAAGTGTTTTCCTGTGAGCATGCCATTTCGATTTACGACTCTGTGTGCAGGAACCTTTGGTTTTATCCGACTACTATTATTCATCGCCCAACCAACCATACGTGATGACTGTGCGCTGCCAAGATACTTGGCTATGGCACCATAACTAGTCACTTTTCCTTTCGGAATTAAACGAACTACCTGATATACTTTTTCAAAAAAAGAAATCTCATCGGCATTAAAGGAATCTGATGTTTTCATACAGGTATAAAAATACAAAAACCACCGACTGAAAGCCGGTGGTTTTTGTATAAAAAGATTAATTATTGTTTTACAAACTTATTTACTACAACACCATCGGCATTGCTTATTTTAAGTGTGTAAACACCCTTCTTCAAAGATTGAATATCTAATGTGATGCGGAAAGGCTCATTATAGTTTTGCTTAATAACTTCCTGACCTAATTGATTATAAACAGTAAGTGTTGAGTTGCCATATAGTTTAGCAGAAACCAATAATTCTGTTGTAGCAGGATTTGGCATAAGTGTCACATTGCTGCTTAAATCAGTTTCTTTTATACCTGTTACTACTACCATAGAAGCATCGTCAACTCTGATTGAATTGTCTACACCAGAACCAAAACCATTTATACCGATGTTATAAACACCTGAGTTTGCTGGGGTGAATGTGTGAGAAGCCAAATGATAAGTTGAATCAGTAAACAATGGATCAACAGCAATATTATTGGTCATGGCAGCACCTGTGGCTGCATTTCCATAACGCAGTTCTAATTGATATGAAGTTGCAGTTTCTGTAAAACTCTTATACCAATATTCAATTTTATAATTTGTTCCTGCAGTTAAATCAAGACATGGTGAGAATAACCAGTTTTCAGGAGTGCCTGCCATTGCCTGAGCAACACCAAGACGAGCACATACTAAACCATTATGGGTATAGGTAGTAGCAAAGTCCCATATATTACCATCACCATCGGTGTCTTCAATTGTCCATCCCGGAGGCGGTGTTGTTCCTGAAGCAGCTTCAAAACCTTCTGTTACTGCAGTAGAACCTAGTACTATTGGAGGTATATTTGTTACAGTTGCAGTAGTTGTATCATTTGCCGCATTACCATCTCCTGAAAGACTGCTATAAGCTTTTATTGTATGTGGTCCAACTGCAGAAAAATCAGCTGTACCTGTGAAAAGAAATGATGATGAACCTCCTGCCGGAATTGTTCCAGTAAAAGTTTCAGTTACAGGCGTACCATTATCAACAACAAATGATACTGGGAATCCGGAAATTGCGCTTCCACCCCAATTGAATATTGAAACATCGACTGGTGTTGTTGCACTTAAACCACAGCCTGAATTCATGCTGCTTATTGCAAACACACTTGCATCAGTTGTTTGTGGTGTATAAATATCTAATTGGTCAACTCCAATAAAATTACTGTTTGAACCATTAGGACCACCATCTATAACAGCATAACGAATTGCAAAACGTGCAGTAGCGCCTGCAGTAGTAACGGCATAATTAATATAGTCCCACGTTCCTGCAACACTTGCTTGAAATCTTCCTAATTCAACCCAAGTTAAACCTTCAGGAGTAGAATCACCGGCTGCAGAGTACATTACACGAATTGAATCAACCCATGTAGAACTTGTAACACTTCTTGCATAAAATGAAATCTTATCGCCTGATGCAACATTTAATGCAGGCGTAACCAACCAGCTATCAATATTATTTGTTGCAGTTACAACATTATAATTGGCAGCTACATATTCAGAGATAGCGCCATTATATGCAGGAAAAACTGTTCCATCAGGTTGAAACCATGTTGCAGATATACCTTGCGCACCTGTACCTCTGTAATAAGGAAGGTAACCTCTGGCAATCAAAGAAGAAGTGTCATTCTGTTGACTGAAGTCATCAGAAAAAGCAACATTGATGGCACTGTTTCCATTTCTTGGAATCAATTGTCCTGAATTTGTGAACTCTGTAGCTATTACAGACTGTGATCTTGCCCCAATAGCAGGGTTTTGATTCACAGGAACCCGGTCTTGCGCTATGGAAGCACCGGAAAACAACACTGCGAAAGCAGCTAATAGTGTAAATTTTGTCATTTGTGATTTTTTAAATTTATAATGGTTTAATGGTGTAAAAGTAAAAAAAGAGATTCTAATGGATTAAATTTGCCTATTCTTTTTTCAAAAATTATGAACATTCAAAAAATTGCCTTACTTACTTCCGGTGGCGATTCTCCGGGAATGAATGCCTGTATTCGTTCAATAGTGCGCAGCGCCATTTCTCAAAAGAAAAAAGTAGTCGGCATCATGCGGGGTTATGAAGGAATGATTCATGGTGAGTTTGTAGAATTAAATGCCCGCTCTGTCAGCAATATTTTACAAAGAGGTGGAACTATCCTTAAAACAGCACGCAGCAAGGCTTTCATGACTCCTGAAGGCATGAAAAAGGCTTATGACAATCTTTGCCGTGAAGGAATAGAGGGCATTATAGCTATTGGTGGTGATGGCACATTGAAAGGCGCGGTCGAGTTTAATAAAGTCAATAATATTCCATTTATTGGTATTCCAGGAACAATAGATAACGATCTTTTTGGAACAGATTACACAATAGGTTTTGATACCGCATTGAATACTATAATTGATGCTGTGGATAAAATTAAAGACACTGCAGCATCGCATGACAGATTGTTTTTTGTGGAAGTTATGGGTCGTGATTCCGGTTGCTTAGCACTTTATTCAGGAATTGCCAGTGGTGCCGAAGAAATATTAATGCCTGAACAAAAAACGGACATCAGTGCTTTGGTTGAAAAACTAAAAGAAAGTGTACAAAGAAGAAAAACTTCAAGTGTGGTGATTGTTGCTGAAGGTGATGATGGTGGCGGTGCATTTAAAATTGCAGAAGCAGTAAAAAAATCTTTTGACTACGACATTAAAGTTACTGTGCTTGGTCATATTCAACGTGGAGGCAGTCCAACTGCTAAAGACAGAATAATGGCTACACGGTTTGGTGCTGAAGCTGTAAATGCACTTCTCAGTGGTCAAACCAATAAAATGACAGGCTGGAATGGTAAAGAAGTTACTTTGATTGACCTTGAAAAAGTAGTTAAACAACACAATCCTTTCGACAAGCGATTGGTGTCATACAATTATTTCTTATCTTTATAAATCATCTTCTAATATAAACTTTATGCTTTTAGTTGCAGACAGTGGCTCTACAAAAACAAACTGGCTTTTAACAGACAGAGAAAATTTTACTACAGAAATTGAAACTATTGGATTTAATCCGTTTTTTCATAGTACTGATTTCATTTTAAACGAGCTTAAAAAAAATCAAAAATTAGTTAAGTATGCCGATGCAATAAAAGATATTAAATTTTTTGGTTCGGGTTGTTCCAGCGATGACAGAAAAAACATTGTAGCAGCAGCATTTAAAATTATTTTTCCCAATGCAACACTTTTAGTTGACCACGACATGTTGGGTGCAGCCTTAGCTGCATGCTTTGACACAGCAGGGTTAGTTGCAATTTTAGGAACAGGATCGAACATTGCTTTTTGGGATGGTAAACACCTTCACCCTACCAACCATGGATTGGGTTATATTTTAGGTGATGAGGGTAGCGGAAGTTATTTTGGCAGAAAGCTCATGACACATTTTTTGTATGGTATTATGCCAAATGATTTAAAAGAGAAATTTTTTGAGCGCTATCATCTCACAAAAGAAAGTGCTATTAAAAATGTTTACCATCTGGCGGGAGCAAATGTATATATGGCATCATTTGCAAAATTTTTATCTGATGAAGCTTCGCATCCTTACATACAAAATCTGATATACAAGGGTCTTACTGAGTTTGCCGACACCAGTATTCTCGCCTATCCTCAACATCAGAATTATCCGGTACATTTTATTGGCAGCATAGCATTTCATTTTCGTAATATTTTAGAGCAAATTGCATCGGAAAAGAAATTTATTGTAGGCAAAACCATTATACGACCTGTTGATGACTTGTTGGTTTATTTCACACAAGAAGAAAAATAAACAATATTGTATATAATGTGACGTTTTTTTAAAAAACAAACTTCTGATGCTTAAAATGATTACTTTTATTCTAAATTCTGTAAAAATGAAAAAGCAACTCTTTTTAATTACATCAGCAGTGGTACTTACCACATTCTTTTACTCCTGCAAAAAGGAAGACCAGCAAGCATTAGATTCAAAGACAAAACAGTTTAATGATGATTCTAATAATTACAAAGCAGAATCTGATCAGGCTGACAATGACATCAACAACACCATTAACGAAATCCCTGCATTTGGCAGAGGTGCTGGTGTTGTATCAAGCCCGCTTTGTGGTGTAACAATTGATTCATCTCAGCTTTCACAGAAAATTCTGTTCTTTAATTTTGATGGTATCACACCTTGTTTCAGTCCGTCACGCACACGATCAGGTCAAATTAAAGTTCAGTTAACAACAGGTACAAACTGGCATCTGGCTGGGTCTGTTCTTACCATTACTTACAACAATTTTAAAATAACCCGACTCAGCGATAATAAATCCATCACCTTTAATGGTGTTAAAACACTGACAAATGTTAACGGACACAACTGGCTAACTTTTCTGGCCGGTACAAGCAGTTTTAAATACCAAAGCCGTGCTTTTAATATTAATGTGGCTTATGATGATGGCTCAACTGCCACTTGGAATCAGGCAAACATTACTGAATGGTTGTATGTTCCATCAGGAAATCATGGTGCTTATCTTATTTTTACTGCCAATGGCGATTCTACAGTAAATAACTATTCAAACAGCAGCATGTGGGGAACAAACAGATATGGTCAGGCTTTTACAACCAATTATACTACACAAATAATTTCAAACACCTATTGTGGTTTGTGGCGGCCTATTTCAGGTGAGTTGATTCATCATGTAAATGCTACAGATTTTGCACTCACGTTGGGAGTTGATCAAAGTGGAAATGCAAGCACACTCGACTGTGCTTATGGATTTAAAGTATCATGGACAAGTAATGGAAATTCTAATTCAGTAGTCCTTAGCTATTAACACTATTTTGTTTTAAAATGAAAACAGAATCTTATGGTAAGGTTCTGTTTTTATTTTTGTGCCATATTCAAACAGTATGGCCTTACAAGAAGAGATGGAAAAACAAGGGCTATGGTTATTCAGGTACCGTAGCACCCTACCCTTACTACTTTTAGCAGGAGGCTTGTCTTATTATTTATGGAGTAAGATGCATCACATTAGACCATTTCCGGAAAATTCAAGGTCTGAAGAATGGTTTTTATACGTTTGTATGGCTGTATCGTTTTTAGGCTTATTGATGAGAATTTATATTGTAGGACACACTCCGGCAAACACTTCTGGTCGCAATACAGCTGAAGGTCAGGTTGCTGATACCATTAATCAAACAGGAATGTATTCGATGGTTCGTCATCCATTGTATGTTGGTAATTTTATCATGTGGCTTGGCATAGCATTGTTTACAGCAAGTATTTGGTTTGTCTTATTGTTTATTGCTGTTTATTGGCTGTACTATGAGCGTATAATGTATGCAGAAGAACAATTTATGCGCAAGAAGTTCGGCAATGCCTACACCGATTGGGCAGAGAAAACGCCTGCCTTTATTCCTGAATTTTCAAATTTTAAAAAACCATCACTTCCATTTAGTTGGAAAAAGGTTCTAAAAAAAGAAAAGAATGGATTTGCTGCGGTTTTCATTGTCTTTTTACTCTTTTATGCAGCTGGTCAATTAATAACCAACAATGCTATTCAAAACAATTTTTTAGTTTACGGAACTGTTTTCAGTATCTTATTTTATATAGTTATTAAAATCCTCAGAAAGCAAACTACATTATTGAACGAAACCGGTCGTTAGAAAAATTATTTTTTAGATAGCTTTTTATAAAGCTCCAAATAACAATTAGCTGTTTGTTCAATAGAAATCAGTTTTTCTCCATAAGGATATTCTTTCTTTATTAAATAACTAACAATAGAATTAACATTCTCTTTCAAATCATCAGTAAGAAGAGAATATAATTCATGATTGAAATGTATTCCTTTGCCTGATGAATATACTTTGCAACCATGCGCTATAGCTTCAAGCATTACCATACCCTGACTTTCAAATGCAGATGTATGGGCCATTACTTTTGACCTCCGCATAAATTTAAAAATTTCCACTCGGGGCAATTCGTTTAAAAGCGATATATTACTTTCTAAATCTTTCTCAACAATAAATTGTTTCATCTCTTTAATCAAATGCATATCGTAAAACTTGCCGATTATTACAGCTTTGATGTTTGGTTTGATTTGATGAATTTGATACACTAACTTTAAAAAAAACATTTGATTCTTCAACCCTGTCACTGAGCCAACATTTATTAAATCAATATCTCGATCAACTACTTCCTCAAATACCTGACCTAGTCCAAATGGAATTATTTCATCACTCTGTTGACTTATGGCTGAATAAAATCTTTCATTGGCAAACTGTGTAAGGTTAACAATTGTTGAGTATTTGAAATCAAACAACCTGTAAAATTTATTCTTCATTGCATCCTGACCCATGATAGTTTGCAGATGAGGTAGTTTATACTTTTTACAAAACTGCTGACCCAAAATTGCAGGCCATGTTAACCAGAATGAATGTATTATATCAACACCATGATTATTTATAAGACTTATTAGCAACCTCCATGCTCTTAACAACAATAACATTCTTGAAAAACGCTTTTTATTTGCACCTCCTACAGCATAAACCCTGATACCATTCCAGCAATAACTTTTCTGCTCAAATGGATAATCAAGAGCAAGAATCGTTAAATTAACTTTCTGTTGTTGCAATGATAAAGCCAAATCCTGTAATGGAGGAATACAGGTTGAATCCGATTCGTTTGACGCAAAGCCGGGTAATATCCAGATTACATTCACTTTTGTTTGGGCTTAATCAGGTACAATTTCCAATCATCAGAAAAATCTTTCTCATGATCCAATAAACAATTTTCTTGTATGAATTTGAAATTCAACATTGGATTCATTCCCTTCCATTGTTTTTGAAATTTTGATTCATTAAATAAAAGTAAACTCCCATCTTCAAAATTCGCAATTTTGTCATCATTCAAATTCCTATATTCGAAATTCAAGCCCTTTCCTTTCAATGCAATATCCATATCAAAAGAATACAAAATTTTTCCCTGATATGGTTCTAATGCATTTGCAATCTCATTTTCAATAATGCTTCGATAATACATTGGCAAAACTGCTCGAAAGGCTAAAGTAATTTGAACAATACATACCATAAAAACAATTAAAAGGGAAGGTTTAAACCGCTCCAATATTCTGCTAAATGCCGGATACATGATTAATGCTACAAAAGGATATGCAATTACCAGAAACCTATCGTTCTGAAACGGAATGCCAGAAAGGAAAATAAAATAAATCAGAAGAGATAATAATGGTACCAACATTCTATTGTTCAATACATCACCTTTTCGTAAAAAGAATAACAATATAAAAAACAAAGGCATAAACCCTGGATATGCAAGCGCTTTTAATGGGAAAAGCACATTGGGTAAAAAATAATCCTGAATACCATCTGGCGTTGAGAAACTGCTCTTGAAAAAATTTTGAATCTGCCACAAATGTAACCATTGATGCTTAGCCCCTCCTGCTTCTGTTGACCAGAATAAAAAATTTGATCCAAGTAAAACCAGCATCATACCGACACCTCCTATTAAATAAACAAATTGTTTTCTTTTAATTGAATGCCACAAATTGAAAATTAAAACCGGAGTAAGTAATGGAGCTGTAGCATAACGAGTTAAAATTGAAAGTGTGAAAAATAAATAAATCCAAAAAGTAGAAGAAGGACTCTTTATATTATAAAAGAAAAGGCAGGCAACACAAAACATCATAGCCAATGCATCGCTCATAACAAGCACGGATGCACGCAACATAAACGGGCTAAGTAAAAAAATAATAATACTAAAACTTAAAGCATGCCGCTCATTATTATATTGCAGTACAACAATCTTCCAAACCAAAATTGTTGATACAACAACTGCAATCAGGCTGACCAACTGAAGAGAAACTGCATAGTTTTGAAAAACAAGTTGCAACACCCATCCGGAGAATGCATATACTGGAGGATAAAAATTTAAATGATAATCACCGGTAAATAAATTCTTGCTCTGCAACAAATAACTATAAGCATCCTGCCCATACAAACCACTGAAGGCAAAATATCCGGTGATAAAAAATATGCCTGCGGCAATTAATATTACAATAATGTAAAATTGTTTGCTTACACTGTGCATTTTCTGTTACTTTTCCAAGACAATTACAAAATAATCTCCTGTTTTATTAAACGGAAAAAAGCGATTGACAAACCGATCTGCTTTAGCTAGTAAATTAAAAGCAAAAGGATGGTTCTTTAAATGATTGTACATATATTCCGGAGGCATTACATTACACAAACCCTGTAGATATACTACCTTTAACTCCTTTTTCACAATGCGGCAAATCCTTTCAGGACTATAATAAAATGTTTTAAATTCAACTCCTTCAACGCTTGCTCTTGCCCCAGCTTTCTTCCATCGTCTGAAAGCAAGTTTAAAATTAAATGATAATACATGCAAATGTTCCCAAAAGCAGATTGGTGGCATTATTACAAGCATAATCTTCCCATTTTCCTTGAGTAATGCAGGCAGTTTTTTTATAACATCAGCCAAATTCTCCGTACAATTCAATCCTCCGAAATTAGAAAAAATAAAATCGAATTTTTGCTTTCCTAATTTATCTAACTGATCAAAAGAAATTTGCATTGACTGTATATCTGTAATTTCATTATCACTAATTTTTTTATTCAATGCCTCTATCATTCCCGTGGCTCCATCAGTAGCTAAAACACGATGATTTTTCGAAAAATAAATTGCATCAATTCCTGTTCCACAATTCAGTTCCAGAATACTACTATTGGGCGCTAAATGTTGCTCTGCAATTTTATATATTTCTTTTCTACAATACTGTGTAATACAATTAATCGCATTATACTCATCAAAATGTGCAGCTTGCTTTGAGAATGCCTTAGTTGATGTATTCATAACTTGTTTTATCACTGGTTCAAGTTAATTTTTGTTTTAAGAAATAAACTTGCAGGTTTATAATATGCAGTCATCAATGCTTTTTGCAAACTTCCTCTACGAAGCATTATCAACTTCTTAAGTTCTTGTTGTCCTTTTCCTGCACGGAAAGATTTATGCACATAACGATGTAATGTTTTATAAAAAGATGGGTTATACTCACCTGAGTACATCAATAACAATTCGTCAGAATCACTCCAGTTAGTCTTTTCTTTCATTGTTTCTTTTACGTTCTCATAAAATTTAGTCCCGGGCAATGGATAACTGACTGAGACTCCAATGTCATAAGGATCTAGTTCTTTCAGCATCTTTAATGTGAGTTGAATATCAGCTTTTGTTTCACCGGGATAACCAAATTGAAGAAAAAGACAGGGCTTGATTTTATACTTCTTAAGAAGTGTGACAGCATGATAAATTTGCTCAACAGTTATCCCTTTATCCATGGCATCAAGAATTTTCTGTGAGCCCGACTCTGCACCTATCCAAACTTCTTCGGCTCCACTTTCTGCTAACTTTTGTATTAATTCTTCACGCTGTAACAAATCCGCACGACATTGAATTTTGTATTTTACATTGATTCCAGATTCTTTGATACGACTACAAAAAGAATCTAACCATCCGGGTCTCAGTCCAAAAATATCATCACAAAACCATACATGATCAAACTTAAAAAACCGGTTCATGTATTTTAATTCATTTAATACATTTTCAGTTGAACGAACATTATACCTGTTGCCGTAAATAGGTTTTGCACACCAATTGCATTTATATGGACATCCTCTGGTAGTTGAAAGGTTAATTGAAAAATAGCCATGCTTTTCCCATGCCTTTTTATAGGGCTTAATATTCAACAAATCCCAAGCTGGAAATGGTAATTGATCTAACTGCGTATTAACATTTCTTCTTACAGTATTATAGAAGATATTATTATTTGTAAACGCAATTCCCTTTATATCTTCATTTACCTCCAGTCTGTTATTAAATAACTCAATTAATGTCTCTTCAGCCTCTCCTAACAAAACTACATCTGCTCCTGCATCCAAATACTTTTTATATTCATCAGTTGAATCACTGCTTGATATAATAGTCTTAATGCCCTTCGACTTTGCAAAGTGCAACATCCTGAAAGCAGCTTCACGCATATTGGTAAGGCACATCTTTGTAAGATAGTTAAATCCATCATCATAAATCAGTAAAACATCAGGTTTAAGAACATTGATTTGTTCTTTAACTTTTTCTACAGTTTCATCAAAACTTACATCATAAAAATGCACTTCAAGGCTATGATTACGCAAAACACTTGCTGCTAGCAAGGTAGCCAAAGGTGGATACGGTTTCGATAATTCGAGTTGCTTCTTGTCGAAATGTAAGAAATAACTATGAGTGATTAACACTTTCATATTTCTGCAAGCGTAACTGAATGAATTTTACTAATCTCCTCTTGAAATTCTTTTAATACCTTAGTCTGAAAATCGCTTGGGTGATGTTTTGAAATACCTTGTGTGCTTCGCATAGTCAGATCAAACTTTTCTTTTTTGAAAGTTGAAAATTTTTTACGCCAAAATAAAATAGTTAAGCGATGACAAACTCGTTCAATCGGATTAAAAACAGATAACTGAAGAAAAAATTCTAATAAACTTCTTACTCTTGAATTTCCCTTCACCATATAACTCTTATTCCAGTCAGGCTTTCGCTGATAGAATTTATTTACCCACTCATTTTGAAAAACAAAATCAGCAAGTACACCATCTTTTTCAAATACCGGAAGCAAATGAATAAATTCTGTGGCAGTAAAAATATTTTCATCTCTAATCTGAAGGTTTTTTGAATCAACAAAATAATTCACACAGAAATACTTTTTAGAATTAAACAAGAACAGCTTCTTAAACAACACCATTGATGTCCTGCAAATCCAAAGCCTGCCCGGTTTGGTTATGATAAAATAATCAATATCACCATCAGGGTTCATTACTCCTTTTGACAGTGAACCCGAAACAGCAATTCCTCGTACAAAAGGAAAAGTTGATAACAACCTTGCATACTTTTTAAGTTTAGCAAAATACTTTTCTGCCTCAGCTTCTTTCACAAAGCGCAATTCGGCTAATTGTGCCACTTCTTTACAGGTAGTAAAATGTTTATCAAAACAATATACTATTTCATCAGCAATCAATACTTGCAAACTCTGTTCAGCTATTTTCTCAGAAACACTACAAAGCAATGCAATTTCTTGTAGCTTTAATGGATGTGAGAAAATCCGAAAATAAGTCAACACCTTTAATATTGACAATCGAACTTCATCGGAATTACAATTGTAAATTTGATTCAATAAATTGCGGTTTTAATTTAACAATATAAATATTAAACGGATTTTTAAATCCTGATATAAGCTTGACAAAAGTATTTTCAGGCTTCAGCACTTTAACTTCAAATTGATTTAGCCCATCTATAGAATGGTGGAAATAATATTCACTCATTTCCGAATTATTTTCTTCAAAATACAACTTACTTCTTTTCTCTGCTTTAAGACATTCTGTTTGGGTATAAAATTTTGTATCTGCAATGATAACACAACCATTTTCATTCAAGAACTCTTTCATGCTGAGCAGGATTACCTCATTTACATTTCTAAAATATTGCAATGATGCAGCAAATAATACAACATCAAACTTTTCTTCTGAACGGGAATTAAAAATATCCTTGTAGAAAAAATTAATTTCAGGAAATACACGTTTAGCTTGTTCTAACTCTGTTTGATTGATATCGAGACCTGTAACATCGAATCCTGATTGCGCTAACCGATTACATAGCCACCCATTTCCACACCCAATTTCCAGAATATTTTTCACATTACCAGACCGGCTTAAATAGTTTAGTAGCCGCATCAAAGAATCTTTTCTTACTTTCCATTCTTTAAAATGTGTGTGCCCCTTTGCTACTTCAGGAAGTAATGCAACCTCTGCATCAGAATACAATCTGCCTTCCGATTTACGCAATTTAATATACGCCTGTTCAAACTCAAGTTTGCCGATAGTCATATATCTACATGATCAAAATATTTCAGGCGTAAAACTATTAATCCTAAATATTCTTCAGAAATTATAAATGTTAAAATAAGATGTGTAGAAATTCCTTTCCAAAAAAACAATAACTATGGACGAGGTTTATAGTACTTCATTGCTGTAGGCATAAACTTATTCAAATCGTGAATACGTGTTTCGCTACTTGGGTGTGTGCTTAGTATTTCAGGAACTTTATTACCCGATACTGCTGCCATTCTTTTCCAAAAATCAGGTGCTATTGCAGGATTATAACCTGCCATCGCCATAAATATTAATCCCAGTTTATCGGCTTCTGTTTCATGCAAGCGTGAGTAAGGTAATAGTACGCCAAGGTTTGCACCAACACCATAGGCTGTATTAAACAACTGTCTTGTTTCTGCAGGCTTATTCATCAATGCAACATCTAATGCCAGACCACCTGTTGCTGCTATCAATTGCTGACTCATTCTTTCATTTCCATGGCGAGCTATAGCATGTGCAATTTCATGCCCCATAACCAAGGCAAGGCTTTCCTCATTTTTTGTTACAGGTAATAATCCCGAATAGACAACAACTTTACCTCCAGGCATACACCATGCATTTACATCTTTACTGTCAACAAGATTAAATTCCCACTTGTAGTCTTTTATTCTATCGTATAGATTATGATCGCGCATGTATTGAACAACGGCATCCTTAACACGCTCACCTACTCTTTTAACCATTTGCGCATCTGCATTACTATTTACTACAGGAGGATGTTCTTTAAGAAAATCGCTGTATGATGTTAGGGCCATAGCAACCATCTGCGATTCCGGTAGAAGATTTATTTGTTTTCGCTCTGTTAACGGAACATTACTGCATGAAACAAAAAAGATCAGCAACAATATTTTTATTAAACCTTTCATGTGATTTACGCTTTAAACTAAAACTTAATAATTCTGCTTTCGGTATGCATACAAAATAAATTCCGAATGAAAATCCTGACTTATTCTACCTCGGCTGTAAGTCCACGTTCAACCAAAGCCTTACACATTGGCCTCAACGTCTTTACAGAGCCATCTTTAACAGAACACCTGCCATTATTATGAACTATAATTGAACACTGCTCTGCTTGTTCTCTTTCATGATTACAAATTTCCATTAAAGAATCTATTACAAAATCAAAAGTATTCACATCATCATTATACAATACGATATGATGATCGTTTGATTGCGATTTTTTACTTTCTTTAATTTCCTCAGCTTGTTTTACCGACATGATGTTTCTTTGTTGAACAGTGCAATAATAACAAGCAAAATCAAATTTCAAAAATCAATGGAGAAAAATCAGGAAAAAGACCGATTTCTTCATAAAAAGAAAAATATTTAATTGATGACTACAGGAATGTATTTACCTATTACTGAGTTGTGTTGTCGCCTGATACTCACAGGTATAGCTTCCTCTTTTAGATTTAAATTTACCACTTTTGGAGCATTTCCATTCTCTAAAACTTTTGCTGTTGCCTGATCACTTGTTTCAGCATAACTAATATTTATTAATGCCACTGCAGGCTTCAGAATTGTTTTCTGATTGGCAGTCACTGAAGATTCTACATATTCCTTTTGAACTGTATAAATCTCCTTCACAGTTTCTGTAATATGTTGTTGTTGAGGCATTGTATCGGTTGGCGGCACAACCAGTGGAATAACTTTTACAGTTAAATCTTCATTAGAAACAACCACTTCTTTCTCCTGTGCCTGAAGTTGATCAAGAGTAATATCCGTAAGATTATAATTACCTGCTATTGACTGAGAATTTTGTACAACAGCATCCTGCTTAGCCTGAAATTTTTTATCTTCTTCGTCTTGTTGTTTGCGTTGTTGCTCCTGTGTCAGCATTTTAAAGGTTGGTTCATCAGGAACCGAAACCTTTAAGCGAAGTTTTTCCGAAGAAACTTTGACATAGAATATTTTCTCCTCTTCAAACTTAAAAATAATTTGACTTGCAGGCAATGAGGCTATTGGAGAAATAAAATGACTACCCGACTCTGCAGATTGTGCATAGGCAGTTGTACTGAGTACAGAACTGATAATTACTATTTGGGCTATCTTTTTCATTGTATAAAGACAACTGTTATACTCATCTGATGCTAAAAAGTTACTAATCACCTAAAGAAACTTGACATTTATCAGTGAAAACTGCTTGTGCGCTTTGCTTAAATTTGCCATCATAAAATTTCAATATTCATGTTTAGAAGAACATTACTTACAACTGTCCTATTGCTTAGTCAGTTATTATCGAAGGCCGATGAAGGCATGTGGTTACCTTCACTTTTAAAAACCATAAATGCCGATGCTATGTACAGCAAAGGGCTTAAAATACCCATTGACTCTTTGTTTTCACTAAACTCTTCATCTATAAAAGATGCCATTGTTCAGTTTGGCGGTGGCTGCACCGGAGAAATTATCGGGAAAAACGGACTTCTTCTAACAAACTATCATTGTGGCTACAGTCAGGTTGTGTCGCATAGCAGCGTTAAAGACAATTACCTTACCAATGGTTTTTGGGCAATGAGCATGAACGAAGAGCTTCCTTGCGCAGGGCTAACAGCCACATTCATTGTTCGCATGGAAGATGTTACTGAAAGCATCGTACCTTTTGTAAATGATAGTTTAAAAGAAATAGAAAAGACTGTTATGATAAAAGAGCTTTCTCAGGTTTTAGTGCAAAAAGCTATTCAGGGAACTCATTATGATGCAGAAGTGAAACCTTTTTATTATGGAAATAAATATTTTCTGATTGTGACTGAAAAATTTAAAGATGTTAGATTAGTTGGTGCACCGCCATCAAGCATAGGAAAGTTTGCAGATGAAACAGATAACTGGATGTGGCCACGTCAGACCGGTGATTTCGCTCTTTTCAGAATATATGCAGATAAAAACAACAACCCTGCCGATTACAGTAATGAGAATTTGCCTTATAAACCAAAGTACGTTTTGCCTATTAGTCTGAATGGAATTAAAGAAAATGATTTTACTATGGTTTATGGTTTTCCCGGACGAACACAAGAGTACTTGCCAATGGAGGCAGTACGAACCTTAATGAATCACACCGACCCTGTGCGTATTGAACTTCGTAAAATTCGGTTAGATCAAATGGAACAGGCTATGGAGCATAACGACACCGTTCGCATCCAATATTCATCCAAACATTCATCAATAAAAAACGGCTACACAAAATGGCAGGGTGAAATACTAGGTTTGAAAAGACTCAATGCTTTAGGTGTAAAGTCGCAACGAGAGTTTGATTTCTACCAATGGGCAAAAAAGAATTCTAACACTGAATATCAAAAAGTGGTGAGCGAACTTAATCAGCTACATATTAAACAGCGACCACTAACAATTGCAGCCGACTATTATTTTGAAGCCATAAAAGGCATTGAATTACTTACGTTTTCTGAAACATTTTCAAGGCTTGAAAAAATCTGTAGTACAAATCCTGTAGATGAAAAAGCATTATCAGAATTAAAAGCAAATTTACTAAAATCAACTGCCGGCTATTTTAAAAATTATGATGTTGCCATTGATAAAGCTATTATGCCATTATTACTTAAAGAATATATTGACAAAACTCCTGCAGGTCTTGAAGCCAATCTTAATTTTATTGCTAAAAAACACAAAAACAATATATCAAGTTATTGTGATTATGTATTCAAAAAAACCGTGTTTGCAGATCAGAAACGAACAGAGAGTTTTATTCAGTCATTTACACCAAACAAACTCAGTAAACTCCTAAATGACCCTGCATATACTCTCATTAAACAATGTTCATTGGCTTATGCTTCAAAGGTGCTTCCTGAAATGACAAAGATGACCTTAGAAATAAATAATCTGCAAAAAGTATATATGAAAGGTCAAATAGAAATGGCGGCTGAGAATAAAAAGAACATCTATCCGGATGCAAACTTTACACTTCGCATTACCTATGGCAAGGTTGAAGGTTATGAGCCACGTGATGGAATTGCTTACAAATACTATACAACTCTTGATGGAGTTGCAGAAAAGTACGATTCAACAAACTATGATTTTAATGTACCAGAAAAACTTCTTGAACTTCATAAAAAGAAAGACTATGGCCGTTATGCTACAGATGGAAAATTAGTCCCCTGTTTTCTGGCATCCAATCACACAACAGGAGGTAATTCAGGAAGTCCTGTTCTCAATGGACAAGGTCAGTTAATCGGAATTAACTTCGATCGCGTTTGGGAAGGTACAATGAGCGACATTATGTTTGACCCTGCAAAATGCAGAAACATCACATTAGATATTCGCTATGTTTTGTTTATCGTTGACAAATTTGCAGGTGCCAAATGGCTAACCGAAGAAATGAATATTGTGCAGTAACACTCAACGGCTAATCACTAGCCGCAAAGTTTTAGAGGCATTTTTCTGTGTTATTTTAATCAGATAAAGACCTTTACTTGTATCAGTTAAATCGAATGGCAGTTGAGTAGAGCCTTGTTGCAGCATAAAATCTTTTTGTTGCAACAGCCATCCGCTAATATCTAAAAGCTGAACTGTTGTAAAAACATTTCTACCTGATGTAAGTTGCACTACAACACTTTTATCTGCAGGGTTTGGAAATAAGATTGCTGAAATGACAGATTGAAGTTGATCTATTCCAACCGGAGTAAACACTAATGGATCTGATACAGAGCTGCATCCTGAAATGCTATCAGTAGCAATTACAGAATAAGTGCCTTGTTGAGTTGCTGTTAATTGCAATGCAGTTTCACCGGTCAATGCTGAACCATTAAAATACCACTGTAACATATAACCGGTTAGCACGCAGTTTAAAGTATTACCATTGACAAAAAACGTTGGTTTTGGTGGATTAGGATTCACCTGAACACTAATAGTTACTGAGGTTGCTGTGCAACCATGAGCATTTGTAACAACAGCAGAAAAATTACCTGATGCAGTTACAACTAAGTCTGAATTGGTCTCCCCAATCAGCAGGTTGCCACTCTCATACCATTGAACCTGCAATGTATCATTACAAGTCAACACAACAGTATCGCCTGTACACAAAATCAATGGAATGTTAGCACTTACCATCGGTGTATCAGGAACTGCGTAAACATGCACAGTGTCTGTATGAATAGCTGTAGCAACAGGTACCTGCATTATTGAATAATTCACTACTAACGAACCGGAAACACCAGACAATGTACCTGTGGCTGTTCCACTGGCACTCCATCCCGGAAAGGTTACGGAGCCCAAATCATCATCTGCACCAAACAATCCACCATCTTCATCCCATACATGCAAGGTGTAATTGTTATTTTGTAAAGGTATGTTGGGCAATGTCCAAGATAAGGGTGCATTTGTATTTGAAACAGAAGGATGGCTATCGTAAATCTGATTGCCTTGAGAATCGTACAGATAAAAATACATATCAGGAACATCAACCGGTGCACCATAATTGTCGGGGATACTGGCTACGGTAATATCAGTCAGAAAATATTGTGGTGAACCATTGGCTGTAACAGTCTGTGTTACTACGTAATCGCCAGGTGCGTTATATGTCTGTATCGGTGGATTTTCCAGTGTACTCTGAATACCATTTCCAAAATCCCACAAATATGACGCCTGACCGGGATTATTGGTTACAAACGTTACACTCAATGGCAAACACCCACTGCTATTGGTCATTGAAAAGCCCGGATTGCTAACAGTGTCAGGTAAAACTGTAAATGGTAATGTGTAGCTAATAGTTTGATCACCTAAAACTTGTAATGTGGCAATGACGGTGACAGTAGCATTGTAAACACCGGCAATTAATGGTGTTCCGCTTAAATTAACGCAACCATAAATAGACTGAGAAGGATCATAATTACATCCATTAGCAAAGTTGTTGCATTGCCATGTCATACCTACCGGTAGTCCGGTAATATTTGCGATGTTAAAATTTGTTATGGTTATGCCCATGGTATCAGTAATCATCACAAAGGTGATGTCCTGAGTGTAAGGTTGATTCACAGTGGCAGGCAATAAAGTGTCGGGATAAATTCCGGGATCAGTCTGTGTACTGTCAATGCTGCATTGAGCAAATGCAAGGAAACCTGTAATGGTAAAAGCTAAACTAAGTAAAATTCTCTTCATATCCATTTCTTTTAGTTGAGTAAAAATAGCTAATGATTTGAAGTGCAAAAACAAATTTGCAGAAACTTATTAATACACTTACTAAAATATCAGGTTTTAAAATACTTTCCAGTCACAAATATTTCTTTTGAGCTGTTGCGTGTGCTTTTAGGTCGTAAAACAAAACATTCACCAAAACATGATTTTACTTCATCGCGAAAGGTCATTGCATCTTCGCCATCAAATATTTTACAAACAAAATGACCTCCCGGCCGCAGAAAACGTTTTGCTGTTTGAAGGGCAAGCATGCTAAGGTCAAAAGAACGAGCCTGATCGGTAAAACGACTTCCTGTAGTATTTGGAGCCATATCACTCATTACTACATCAAACTTATCATTAAAGCCATAGCGGTCAAACAAGGTTTGCAGATCAAAAGTTTCTATGTTATCCTGAACAGTAAACACATTGGGCAATTTCACTTCTACCGGCTTCAGGTCTATACCAAAAACTTTACCCTTCTCCCCCGCTTTTTTTGAAGCATATTGCAACCACGATCCGGGTGAGGCACCTAAGTCAAGTACATTATCCCTTTGTCTGAATAATTTATGCTTTAAATCTATCTCTTCTAGTTTATAAATACTTCGGGCTGCAAAGTTTTCTTGCTTTGCTTTACGTGCATAATAATCATTTGGTTTATAGGACACAATCTGAATTTTCGGTAAAATTACATGAGATGAGTTAATCTAACTGTTTTTCAATTCAAGAAAATCTATTAAACTTGCAAAACAAATTTAATAATTATGAAAAGAACATTCACTTTTTTATCCGTTGCCACAGCATTTTGTGTTGTTACAGCTACTGTAATTACGCCTTCCTGTAAGTCATCAAAATCTACAACAAGCACCACTACTGCTGTTTCTGTACCTGACAAACCAAGCTATGCAGTGCATGTTAAACCAATAGTTGATGCAGCCTGCGGAACCAAATGCCACAGCCCAGCAAAAAAAGCAGATGGACTTGACCTTAGTTTCTATGAAGGTGTGAAAGATGCTTGTGAAAAACATAAACTTTTAGCGTCTATAAAGCATGAAAGTGGTGTTAAAGCAATGCCTCGCATGGCACCACAACTCAGCAAAGAAGCTATTGCAACCATTGAAAAATGGATCAATGATGGCTATGCTCAGTAACTTTTTGTTTTAAGATTTTTCATCTGTTATCTTGGTTGATTCTTTATTGCTAAAAGGGTTTAGAGGCAGCACCGGTATATCAGTTCATCAGCTTGAACAAACTATAAAGCTATTCGAAGAGGGTGCTACAATTCCTTTTATAGCTCGCTATAGAAAAGAAAAAACCGGAGGGCTGAGTGATGAAAATCTGCTGGAGTTAAAAAAGTTACTCAAAGAAGTTGAGGACTTTAACAACAGAAAGCAATTCATCATTAATACACTTCAGGCTAAAGGAGTTTTAGATTCATTAAAAAATAAAATTGAAGCCGCCACAACATTAAATGAGCTTGAAGATATTTATCTTCCCTTTAAAGAAAAAAGAAAAAATCGTGCGCAAGTTGCCAGAGATGCTGGACTTGAACCATTAGCACAAACGCTCATTCATGATGACAGAAAAGCAAAGCAACTTGCAGAGAAAAATATATCATCAACCTTTTCTGACACGGAGAAAGTATTGCAAGGGGCTCGTGATATTATTGCAGAATTAATTTCAGAAAATCATCAGGTAAGGAAAACGTTTCGTCAATGCTTTGAGCAGAAATCTTTTATTGTATCAAAGGTCATCAAATCTAAGGTTGAAGAAGCTGTTAAATACAAAGACTATTTCGATTACAAGGAAAAAATAAGTAGTTGTGCTGCACATCGCTTATTGGCCATTTTAAGGGGCGAAAAAGAAAAGTTACTAAGAGTTTCTGTAATGCCGGATTCAACATTTTTACTGAATCTGCTATTTGATACCATAAAAACCGAAGGTTTTTATTTAAACACTCAGGTTAAAACAGCTGCCGAAGATGCATGTGAAAGACTTCTTGTACCTTCAATGGAAAATGAAACCATTGGGCATTACAGGCAGAAAGCTGAAACAGAATCAGCAAGATTGTTTGCTGTTGTTTTAAAACAATTGCTACTTGCACCTCCATTAGGTCAAAAAAATATTTTAGCCATTGACCCCGGATTTAAAAGTGGATGTAAGATTGTTTGCCTCGACAAAAACGGCAGGCTTTTACATAATGAAACCATTTTTCCTCACCCACCGCAAAGCCAACAGAAAATTGCATCGCATAAAATCTCAACGTTGGTAAGCCAATATAAAATTGATGCCATTGCTATTGGTGACGGCACTGCCGGTCGTGAGACGGCAACATTCATTCAGCGTTTGCGATTTGACAGAAAAATTCAGGTATTTGTTGTGAATGAAGACGGGGCTTCTGTTTACTCTGCTTCAGCAGAAGGGCGCAAAGAGTTCCCTGAATATGATGTAACCGTCCGTGGTGCTGTTTCTATTGGTCGCAGGTTGATGGATCCGCTTGCCGAACTCATAAAAATAGATCCACGCTCACTCGGCATTGGACAATATCAGCATGAAATTGATGAGATGATGCTCAACACTGCATTAGATCAAACCATTGAACACTGCGTAAACACTGTAGGCGTTAATCTGGAAACAGCAAGTGAAAAACTGCTGACCTACGTTTCAGGCATTGGCGAAGTAATGGCTAAGAAAATTATAGATGCAAGAGCCAACTCAGGTATTCATTCCAGAAATGAATTGAAAAATATTAAAGGCATGGGTGATAAAACCTATGAAATGTGTGCAGGATTTATCCGGGTTAACGGTGATAATCCATTAGACAAAAGTGCTGTTCACCCAGAAAACTACACTCTTGTTGAACGTATGGCAAAAGACATTGACACAACAATAGCCGGTTTAATTGGCAATGATAGTCTGATTCAGAAGATTGATATTTCAAAATATGTATCTGCTGAAGTTGGGTTACCTACTTTGAAAGATATCATTGCTGAATTATCAAAACCCGGAAGGGATGTAAGAGGTATTATAAAAGTTTTTGAGTTTAATACTGAAATAAAAAGCATCAATGACTTGCAGCCTGACTTGTTGCTGCCCGGAATTATTACTAACATTACGAACTTTGGAGCATTTGTAGATATAGGAATTAAAAAAGACGGACTGGTTCACATATCAGAAATCAGTGATGAATTTATTTCCGATATTTCATCGGCAGTGCGGCTAAATCAACAGGTGATGGTAAAAGTATTAAGTGCAGATAGTAAAACAGGAAGAATTCAGTTTTCGATGAAAGGTATTCAGCAACCCTAAGTGCTTTAATGATGATAATTTTGAACATGAATATTCAACCGGAAAAAGTGCGCATTGATAAATGGATGTGGGCAGTTCGTATATTCAAAACACGTTCGCAAGCTGCGGAGGCCTGTGCAAAAGGGAAAGTTTTTATTGACGAAACTGCTGTTAAAGCATCACGAATGGTAAAAACAGGAGAAACAATTTCTATCAGACGTGGTTCTTTTACTTTAGTATTTCAGGTTATTCAACCAATAGAAAACAGAGTAGCAGCAGCAGTTAAAGATCAATTCTGCAAAGACCTGACGTCAGCCGATGAGTACGAAAAAATTAAAATGCATAGTCTTGCCGTGCGTACCTACAGGCAACACAATGAAGGAAGACCTACTAAAAAAGAAAGACGTGCATTAGATGATTTTCTCGACTGGTAAATACCTTTAAAAAGGATATCCAATTCCAAAATTATAAATCAGACTACGTGGTTTCACTTCATCTGCAACCATTTTATCATCACCTTTGTATTGAGGGTCAACAATAGGAACACCAATATCCAAACGAAAAATAAAGAAAGTAAAATCAAAACGGAAACCCAAGCCACTACCTATAGCTAATTGTTTGTAAAACTTATCAATTTCAAACTCAGCATTGGGACGTGATGATTCTTTTTTACGAACCCAAATATTTCCGGCATCAAGGAAGAATGCACCTTTCAGAATTTTCAAAATATCGAAACGGTATTCAATATTACCATTGATTTTTATATCACCTGTACGTTCAAAATTGTTCACACTGGTAAAATTTCCCGGACCAACATTACGAGCACGAAATGCACGTAAATCATTTGATCCACCGGCATAAAAACTTTTTTCGAAAGGAATTATTTTCGAGTTGCCATAGGCAATACCAATACCAGCAGCAATTCTGTAAACAATAGAGTTGTGTGCATTTATATTCTGATAATATCTGAAATCGGCATCAGGCCTGAAGTATTGAGCAAACCTTTTGTTAAGAATAGTATAACTGTTGTTCGCATCCTTATCTGTACCTTCTATTTGTCTGAACCAGTAAAGTGTATTTCCGGCAAATTCAATATTTGTTCTGAAAAATTTAAAATTGCCAGGCTCATTCAATTGCTGATTGTTATAGATGAGGGTATAACGTCCATTTGAAATAAGGTGGTTGTCATAACTGCTGAACAGCACAGGGTCATTCAGGCTTTCCAATCGTGCTTTGAATTCAGGCTCGAGCTTTACATTAACAAAATTTACCTGAAATGGTGTTACTATTTGTTTGATAAACCTACCCTTCCGCCATTCTAATGATGCAGAAAAATCGAGGATAGAACGATTAAACTCCGGACGATTCTGGATATTATAATTGGTAGAAAAAACAGTGACAGGATTGGCAGCTATATTTTTAAATAAACGGTTGAATGGTTTTATGGCTTTAGGCAAATAAATGGAATTCTCAACACCTAACTCATAAGTATTGAATAACAACAAGACTTTGTTCTCTTTATCATCAGTAAACTTCTTTTGCGATTCTAATGCACCTCTGATCTTAAACTCAAACATCTCTGCACCTCTAAAAACATTTTTGTTTCTATAAGTAAAATCACCTGCAACACCTAGGTTGCCACCGTTATTGGTACCTTCAAGCTCTGTTTTATACTCTTGTTTTGGCGTTGTACCAAGATTAATAAAACAATCAAGTCTATTGCTGTCAACAACGTTATAGTTGATGTTTACAAAACGATACATACCTAACAGGTTAAGTCCTTTATAGGTATAGTCTGCATTACTCTGCCTGAAAACAGCTTCGGGTTTAAGAAATGTATGATTAACGATTACCTCCGGTTTTACGGGCATTCTCTTTCCTGCTCGTTTCACAAACAAATAACCTTTATAGGCTACTGTATCATATTGAATTAATGATGTATTAAGACTTAATGGATCATAGTCTGGGCTGAAAATTATCCGATTCAATTTAAACTTTGTATGTGGTAATGCAGCGGAACTTATTGTTGAATCGGGGTTTGAAAATGCTGCTACATCCTGAAATACGGCTATATTTTTTGTAGTATCTGATGTATAAACACGATAAGAAACAAACTGCGGTGAAAACTGAAAATAACCTTCGTTGCGAAGTTTTTTTGTCAGTCGTTCGCGGTCGCCTTGCAATATGCCTTCATTATAAATGATGCCTGCTTGCAGCTTTGAGGTTGAAGTATCTTTTATTACAAGAGAATCGAGGTTATCGTCTGCACACTCTCTTGCCACATATTTTATAAAAGAAGGTTTATGTGCAACAATGGTGTAACGAACAATAGCTTTTTTCTTTCTGTAAATGGTACTGTCTTTAACTTCTGCATCAAAATAGCCATTCTTAGACATAAACTGTTTGATCTGTTGTGTTGACTTTTTGGTAAACAGCGTATCCAAAACTTCAGGCTCCTCTCCTACCGTATTCTTTAACCAATTTTTAAATTTTGTTGGCTTACCCCGATTACCCATACTATATACAGCAAGATGAAAACGAAACAACCCTAAAATTCTCCTATTGGCTTTTTGTTTGATAATTGCTTTAACACCTTCGCGCAGTTCGGGCTTGTCTATTATTACCTGATTGCGATTCAGCAAATACTCGCCTTTGTCCAATTGCTTAAAGGGGCTGCAAGATGCTACCAGTAAAATCAGAGTAATTAAAATGCCGTACTGCCTTTTGCGCATATTTTTTCAGATGCGGTAAAAATAAAACTTATTGATCATCTATCTTTATACCCTTTAACAGTATTCTTCTAATGCTGACAAGTTCAGAAATAAAACAGATAAAGTCATTAAAGGACAAGGCAAGCCGTCATGAGCAACAAAAATTTGTTGTTGAGGGCGAAAAAATGGTTACAGAACTGGCTCATTCAGCTTTTAATATTATAGCTGTTTATGCTACTGATGAGTGGATTGGACAAGCAAATAATGAAATATTAAGTCTATTAAATGAAAAACTCATACAGGTTAAAACAAAAGAATTAGAGCGGATATCATCATTAAAACAACCTAATGGAGTTTTGGCTTTAGTAGCCATGCGGCAACAACAGGAAACCGAAATAAAATTTAATGATATCATTCTGGCATTTGATGACATCAGCGACCCCGGTAATTTGGGTAGTATTATCAGAATTGCAGATTGGTTTGGTATTAAGCAAATAGTATGTTCATCAACTTCTGTTGATCTTTATAATTCCAAAACAATTCAGGCTACAATGGGCTCTATTTTCAGAGTGAATGTTTTTTATACAGATGTTGAAAAATGGATTTCTGCCAATAAACAAAATGCCACTTTTTATGCTACCATGCTTAATGGCAAGTCTGTTTATTCTGTCGCTAAGAAAAAACCTGCTGTTTTGGTTTTCGGAAATGAATCAAGAGGTTTATCGCATTCAATTCAGCAATTGATTGATCTGGATATTTCCATTCCAAAGTTTCCTGATGAAAAAAGCAGCTCTGTAGAGTCTTTAAATATTGCCATGTCTGCTGCAATTTTTTGCAGTGAATGGCGCAGGGATTAAAAGTTAGGTTTCAGTAAATATTTACTGTAGAATGCATCAATATGCGACTTTGCTTCATGCGCTTCATCAACTAATTTAAAGAGTGAAAGGTCTTCAGGTAAAATATTGCCTTCATCAACCATAACTGTTTGCAGCCATTCAAACAATTTACCCCAATACTCTTTGCCAACAAGTACAATCGGAAATCTGCCAATCTTTTTTGTCTGAATAAGTGTCAACGCTTCAAAAAATTCGTCTAACGTACCAAACCCACCGGGAAGTACAACAAAACCCTGGGCATATTTGGTAAACATTACCTTGCGTACAAAGAAGTAATCAAACATCAGATTCTTATCATGATCTACAAAGGGATTTGATGTTTGTTCAAACGGAAGTTTAATATTTAAACCAACAGATTTTCCACCGGCACGTTGTGCACCTTTGTTACCTGCTTCCATAATACCCGGGCCTCCTCCCGTTATGACACCATAACCGGATTGTGTGAGTTGATAAGCTATTTCTTCTGCCAGTAAATAATATCTTGTATCTGGTTTTGTTCTTGCCGAACCAAATATTGAAACACAAGGGCCTATGCGGCTCATTTTTTCAAACCCTTCAACAAACTCACTCATTATTTTAAAAATCTGCCAGGTATCCTGAGCTTTAATTTCCTGCCAGTCTTTATCTGAAAATGCTTTTCTGATTCTTTCTTCTTCTGATGCTGTCATGCGATTTTATTTTTAAAAAATGATTCTTAGAAAAAGAACCATCCGGTAATAAATTACCCGTTCGTTTGTTTTTACGAATAATGCTAAAAAAAGTTCAGTAGATGCTGTTTAAGAAATTTTTGCTGAAAGATATTCCCTGTTCATACGGGCAATATTTTCAATAGAAATTTCTTTTGGACACTCTGCTTCGCAGGCGCCTGTGTTGGTACAATTGCCAAAACCTTCATCGTCCATTTGTGCAACCATTTTCATTACACGCTCATGCCTTTCGGCCTTTCCCTGAGGCAACAATGAAAGCTGCGATACTTTTGCTGAAACGAATAGCATAGCAGAAGAATTTTTACATGCTGCAACACAAGCTCCACAGCCTATACATGCTGCAGCTTCAAAAGCTTTGTCAGCATCATCTTTTGGTATTAAAATGCTATTTGCATCCTGTGCATTTCCGGTATTCACCGACACAAAACCACCGGCAGCCATTATTCTGTCGAATGATGAACGATCAACTGCCAAGTCCTTAATTACAGGAAATGCTGCAGAGCGCCATGGCTCAACAACAATAGTGTCACCATCTTTAAAAGACCTCATGTGCAACTGACAAGTAGTGACCCCTTGCAATGGCCCATGTGGACGACCGTTAATATACATGCTGCAAGCACCACAAATTCCTTCACGGCAGTCATGGTCAAATGCAACAGGATCTTTTCCTTCGTTAATTAGTCGTTCATTCAACACATCAAACATTTCAAGAAAAGACATGTCTTCCGACACATCCTGTACCTGATATGTTTCAAAACGACCTCTCTCATCTTTATTTCTTTGCTTCCAAACTTTCAGGGTGATATTCATACCTGTATTATTTTAATTTTTTCTGATAAAATATTATTTATAACTGCGTTGTGCAATTTTAATGTTTTCAAATTTCAACTCTTCTTTATTCATTTTCCATTGCGAATCGCCTGTCAACTCCCATGCAGCTGCAAATGCAAAGTTATCATCGTCACGCATAGCCTCTCCTTCTTCTGTCTGATGTTCTTCTCTGAAGTGACCTCCACATGACTCATTACGTTGCAATGCATCCATACACATCAACTCACCCAACTCAAGAAAATCTGCTACTCTGCCGGCTTTCTCCAATTCAGGGTTAAACTCATTCATCTCACCCGGAATACGCACATCTGCCCAAAACTGTTTTCTGAGCTCTTGTATTTCTGCAATAGCTTCTTTTAGTGCAACTGCATTACGAGCCATTCCACATTTTTCCCACATTATTTTTCCAAGCTGACGATGAAAATGATCAACAGATTTTGTCCCTTTAATCTGCATGAGCTTTTGCAATGTTTCTCTCACACGGTTTTCTGCAGCAACAAACTCTTCATGGTCGGTGCTGATGGCTTTGGTTCTGATTTCGCTGCTGAGATATGCTCCAATGGTATAAGGAATCACAAAATATCCATCAGCAAGACCTTGCATTAGTGCAGAAGCACCCAAACGGTTGGCGCCATGATCGCTGAAGTTGGCTTCACCAAGTGCGTAAAGGCCCGGTACGGTGGTCATCAGATTATAGTCAACCCACAATCCACCCATTGTATAGTGTACAGCAGGATAAATCATCATCGGGCTGTGGTAAGGATCTACACCAGTAATCTGTTTATACATGTCAAACAGGTTACCGTATTTTTCTTTTACTACTGCTTTACCTAATTCAAATAGTTGTTCTTCTGTAGGGTTCTCTATACTATTCATAGTAGCCTCCATTTTACCATACTTATACTTCATGTTATAAGCAAAGTCAAGGTAAACAGCTTCGCCTGTAGCATTAACACCAAAGCCTGCATCGCAACGTTCTTTTGCCGCACGTGAGGCAACGTCTCTTGGCACTAAATTACCATAAGCAGGATATCTTCTTTCCAAATAATAATCTCTGTCTTCTTCTTTTAAATCATTAGGGTTTAGCTTGCCGGCACGAATAGCTTCTGCATCTTCCTTTTTCTTTGGAACCCAAATACGTCCGTCATTTCTCAGCGACTCGCTCATCAGTGTAAGTTTCGACTGATGTTCGCCTGAGACAGGAATACAGGTCGGGTGTATTTGCGTGAAACAAGGGTTGGCAAAATAAGCTCCATTTTTATGAGCTTTCCATGCTGCAGTTACGTTGCTGCCCATTGCATTAGTCGAGAGATAAAACACATTTCCATAACCACCGCTGCACATCAGTACTGCATGTCCGAAATGTCTTTCCAACTCTCCGGTAATTAAATTACGTGCAATGATGCCGCGACATTTTCCGTCTATCTTCACAATATCAAGCATTTCATGACGAGAATACATTGTAATAGCACCCATACCAACCTGACGCATTAATGCACTATATGCACCCAACAATAACTGCTGACCGGTTTGGCCGGCAGCATAAAATGTGCGCTGTACCTGTACACCGCCAAAAGATCTGTTACTTAACAATCCTCCATACTCACGGGCAAATGGAACGCCTTGTGCCACACATTGGTCAATAATATTTCCACTTACTTCGGCAAGGCGATATACGTTGGCTTCGCGCGAACGGTAATCACCGCCCTTAACAGTGTCATAAAATAAGCGATAAATTGAGTCGCCATCATTCTGATAGTTTTTAGCTGCATTGATACCACCCTGCGCGGCTATACTGTGTGCTCTGCGTGCCGAATCCTGAAAGCAAAAAACTTTTACTTTATATCCTAATTCAGCAAGCGAGGCTGCTGCAGAAGCTCCTGCAAGACCAGAGCCTATAACAATGATTTCGAGGTTTCTTTTATTGGCAGGATTAATCAATGGCACCGTTGAACGGTATTTACTCCATTTTTTTTCTATCTCACCGGCAGGAATATGTGCGTCAAGTATGTTGTTTGTCATAATTTTCAGTAAGTATTATCGGTTAATAAAAAAATATAGAGGCATAGCTGCAAAACTTGCAGGAATAATAATGGCAAAAACCCATGTTCCTATTGACTGTATTAGTCCGTTGTATTTTCTGTGATTGAGTCCTAAAGATTGAAATGAACTTTTAAAGCCATGATAAAGATGGAATGAAATTGCTGCCATACTCACAACATAGATAAGCACCATCCACCATTCCTTAAACTCGTCTTTAACCTCTTTATATAAATCTTTTACAATTACATACTTATGATCACCAACAATCATCTCTTCCATTTTTGAACCCATTTTAAAACCGGCTTCCATTTCTTTTACTTCAACTAATTTGCCGGTAGTAAGTTCTGTTTTATACATGGTAAATGGAATATGTCCGAATTTATACTGATACCAAAAATCATTCAAATGGATAACGATAAAAAATAAAATCACGGTACCCAGTAAACCCATATTTCGTGATGCCCATTTGCTATTAGCCTTTCCATCATACTTGGCATAAGATACAGGGCGGGCTTTTTTGTTTTCAAGCACCAGCATAATTCCTCTTATGGCATGTAAAACTATTGTGATGTACAACAGATATGAAATGGTTTTAATGAATGGGTTGGTAGTCATTAATACAGAGTATTGGTTAAATGACAAACCGGAATCTGTTTTAAACAACTGGAAATTTCCACTAACGTGAACCACCAGGAATATACTTAAAAAAAGCCCTGTCAGTGCCATGATAACTTTTTTACCTATGGATGATTTAAACAGGCTAAGTACACTATTTGACGACATAGCTATTAATTTAAATTAGTTTTTAATTGATGCGCAAATGTAGAGATTACGAAAACCAATTGCAATTCATGACTCAGTATATTTCAACAATTGAACTGTATGATTTTTATCAACACTCATCATAAATAATAGGATAAACAATTTGCTGCATCAAAAAATTGCGAATTAAGTTTCGGAGAATTATCTTTGCAAAAATTATTTGAAACAATGGGACATCACCACGTAGAAGAAAAAGGACAGACTTTTTTATATGAAGGCGGCACTGGCGCATTTACTGCAGTATGGATGATTTTGGTTTTTGCCTTTATATTCTTTCTGATTTACTTAGGATAATTTTAAATTTATCAGCCAAAACAGGCTGACTTTTTTTAACCATTCCACAAAATTGTGGCTGTGTGGACATATTCTTTCATTAGTTTTTATTACTCCACTATATTCACAGATTCCAGGATATATTTCTCTGCGTCCATTCCATAATAACAATGCTTTTTTGTTAAAAACTTCCTTTTTGTTCAACAAGCATTTTACCGAGTTTTGGAGCATAATTTTTAGCTCATGCCCACAACAGAACAGCTTATTAAAATCAGCACACAAGTCAGACGCGATATTGTTCGCATGGTACATGCCCACCAAAGCGGACACCCCGGTGGGTCTTTAGGTTGTGCCGATTTTCTAACTGCACTTTATTTCGAAATCATGAAACACAATCCTGCAGGTTTTAGCATGGATGGTAAAAATGAGGACATCTTTTTCCTTTCAAACGGTCACATTTCTCCTGTGTGGTACAGTGTTTTAGCCAGAAGTGGGTACTTCGACATAAAAGAATTATCAACATTCAGAAGCATCAACAGTCGTTTACAAGGGCACCCAACAACACATGAAGGCCTGCCTGGAGTTCGTATGTCGTCAGGTTCTCTTGGACAGGGACTTAGCGTTGCCATTGGCGCAGCTCAGTCAAAAAAATTAAACAACGACAGTTCTGTTGTTTATTCACTGCATGGTGATGGTGAATTGCAGGAGGGGCAGATTTGGGAAGCAATGATGTATGCTGCTGCTAAAAAAATTGATAACCTTATTGCAACAGTTGATTATAACGGTCAGCAGATTGATGGTGCTGTGAATGATGTGCTTTCATTAGGCAACCTGAAAGCAAAATGGGAAGCATTTGGATGGGATGTGCTGCAAATGAATGGAAATGACATGAAGCAAGTAGTTGAAACGCTTCAAAATGCACGTCAGCATACAGGAAAAGGGAAACCTGTCGTTATATTGATGACAACTGTTATGGGTTATGGTGTTGACTTTATGATGGGATCACATAAATGGCATGGCATAGCACCAAATGATGAACAGTTGAAACAAGCACTTGCACAACTGCCGGAAACCATAGGCGATTATTAATTGTATGTCGGTAATAAAAAGTTTTATGCAGCATTTCAGGAAATTATTTTTCCTCGCAGCATTTTTCATAGCCTTTACATCAACTGTCAGGGCACAAAAAAATAATTCTTTGCCACTTACACGCATTGAGTTTTTATTTGATGCATCGCAGAGTATGTATGCACAATGGCAAACAAATACCCGTTTTGAAATTGCCAAAAAGCTATTGTCTGAAATGGTTGACAGCTTAGATAAAATCACCAATGTTGAAATGGCTTTGCGTGTTTATGGTCACACTAAAAAATTTCCTCCTCAGGATTGTGACGATACAAGACTTGAAGTTCCTTTTGGTAAAAACACAGCCTATCTGATTAAAAAAAGATTGAGTGAAATAAGTCCGAGTGGCACCACTCCTATTGCACAATCGCTCGATCAATGTGGCAATGACTTCCCAACAGATCCTGCACGAAACATTATTATTCTCATTACAGATGGAATAGAAGAATGTAATGGAGACCCATGCGCAGTTTCACTCATGTTGCAACGAAAAGGAATTATTCTGAAACCATTTGTTATCGGCCTTGGGCTTTCCAAAGAATATAAAGACGTTTTTAATTGTGTAGGTAACTATTATGATGCAGTTGATGAAACAGGTTTCCGAACTGTATTCAATGTTGTGATTTCTCAAGCGTTAAACAACACTACCATACAGGTTAACCTGCTGGATGAAAAACACAGACCTACAGAAACCAATGTAAACATGACCTTTTATGATACCTATTCGGGTGCCTTACGCTATAATTTTGTCCACACATTGAATGCAAAAGGACTACCGGACACCTTATTAATTGATCCTTTAGGCACCTACGACATTGTTGTAAACACCATACCACCGGTAAGAAAAGACAGTAATAAAATTGTTGCAGGCAAACACAATACAATTGGTATTGATTGTCCGCAGGGTGATTTATTTTTAAAATTTGACGGTACAAGCGACTATAAAAATCTTCAATGCATTGTCAGAAAAAAAGGTGACAGTAAAACACTGCATGTTCAAGCATTTAACACTACCACGCGCTACCTCACCGGAGATTATGACCTTGAAGTATTATGTCTGCCAAGGATGATTATTAATGATGTAAATATTGCACAGAGTAAAACCACAACCGTTCAGATTCCAAATCCGGGCATGGCAACTTTTCAAACTGTTTCTGCCGGTTATGGAAGTGTATATCAGGAAAAAGACAATAAACTGAATTGGGTTTGTAATCTCAGCGAAAACAACATGCATGAAAGTATATTATTACAACCCGGAAATTACAGAGTAGTATTCAGACCAAAAATATCTAAAGAAGCAATTTATACTATAGAAAAAACATTCCGTATAACTTCCGGATCAGGAATTACAGTAAACATCAACAAATAATTGAGTAATGAAAAAATTTACCTACACCGAAAAAAAAGATACCCGTTCCGGCTTTGGCGCAGGATTGTTAGAAGCAGGCAAGGCCAACCCTAATGTAGTAGCATTATGTGCTGACCTTACAGGTTCATTAAAAATGGATGCATTTGAGAAAGCATTTCCCGAGCGTTTTTTTCAATGTGGCATTGCAGAAGCTAACATGATGGGTATTGCAGCAGGTATGACTATTGGTGGAAAAATTCCTTTTACAGGAACGTTTGCTAATTTTTCTACTGGAAGGGTTTATGATCAGATAAGGCAATCAATTGCCTATTCTGGCAAGAATGTAAAGATATGTGCATCTCATGCAGGTTTAACATTAGGCGAAGATGGTGCAACACATCAGATTCTTGAAGACATTGGCCTGATGAAAATGTTGCCGGGCATGACTGTAATTAACCCATGCGACTATAATCAAACAAAAGCAGCCACCATGGCTATTGCAAAACATTTCGGACCTGTTTATTTACGTTTCGGACGACCATCCTGGCCGATATTTATTCCTGAGAATACACCTTTTGAAATAGGAAAAGCATTGCTCCTAAGCGAAGGTTCAGACGTCAGTATTTTTGCAACAGGGCATTTGGTCTGGAAGGCTATTGAAGCAGGAATGGCACTTGCCGACATGGGCATTAGTGCAGAAATAATAAATATTCACACCATTAAACCTCTTGATGAAAAAGCAGTCATACAATCAGTTTCAAAAACCGGATGTGCAATAACTGCAGAAGAACATCAGATTAACGGAGGGCTTGGAGATAGTATTTGTCAGTTATTGTCGCGTCATTTGCCCTCACCTGTTGAAATGGTTGGAGTAAAAGACACCTTCGGTGAAAGTGGAACACCTGATGCGCTGATGACTAAATACGGACTCGACAGTAAGAATATTGTCTTTGCAGTTGAACAGGTTTTGCAGCGCAAAAAGGAATTGGCAGGCTAATTTTTTCCCTGTGAAACACCGGGAATCTTTTTAAATTGAAATAATAGGATAAATCGGTTTTTCATTGAATCACTACTCGGATAAAGAACTACTTGAGCAATTTAGTAACGGCAATGCCGATTACGCATTTAATCTCATTGTCAGAAAATATCAGCAGAAGATTTACACTCACGTAAGGCGTTTGGTTGCTGACCATGATGATGCCGATGATTTAACGCAAACAACTTTTATTAAAGCATGGAAAGCCTTAGGAAATTTCAGAGCCGATGCACAGCTTTATACATGGCTGTATAGAATTGCTACCAATGAATGTTACACTTTTCTGAAAAACAAAAGGAAACGGTTTTTTATTCCCATCCATGATGTTGAAGCTGAACTGGCAGATAAATTAGAACATGAACCGTCTTTAAAAGCCAATGAGTTGGAGCTTAAACTTCAAAAAGCAATATTATCTTTACCGGAAAAACAAAGGGCAGTATTTAACCTCAGGTATTATGATGAAATGAAATACGAAGACATGAGCGAGGTTTTAGGTACATCTGTTGGCGCTCTTAAAGCATCTTACCATCATGCAGTGCAAAAAATTGAAAAATTCTTACAATCATTTTAAACCTTTTTAAATCAAAAACATCAAAGTAGTATGAAAGATGAAATTTACAATGAATTGAAGGATAAAGCACCGTTGCTGTCGTCAATAGAAAAGAAGCATCTTTTTGATACTCCTGAAAATTATTTTGATCAACTGCCCTCAGCCATTCAACAAAAAATTAAACAGCCGCAAACCAGCACAATTAAAACTTTATTCTCAAGGTTGCTGAAACCGCAATTTGCAATTGGATTGTCTGTTATACTTTTGGTTGGAGGTTTTTATTTATTCAATCAACACAAAGCAGATAATCAATATGCATTTGTTGCAGTAAATGTTGATTCTTTAAATGTCAATGAACTGAGTGACTTGTTAGATACCGATCAGTTAGAATCTATTGCACCGGCAGATAACAATGCTGATGCTGAAACTATAAATTATCTTATTGAAAACTATAATGACTTAAGTTATGATATCAACGACATTTAAAATGATGAAATCAGCAGGAATTGCTGTGTTTATTTTGCTTTTTGCAGGTATGGCAATGGCACAACCCGGTCAAAAGAAGATGGACAGAAGGGATAAGGCTGAAGCTATGAAAATTGGATTCATCACCAACAGACTGAGCCTAACACAAGATGAAGCAAAGAAATTCTGGCCTGTTTATAATCAATTTCAGGATGAGTTAAGTTCACTACGACAAAAACGCAGAGGTGACAGGCGTGAAGCCAAACAGGATTTTGATCAATTGTCTGACAAGGAAGTTGAAAAAGTAGTTGATGATGAGATTGTTTTTCGTCAGAGCGAATTGGATATCATTAAAAAATATCATGCCCAATTTAAACAGGTTCTTCCTATTAAAAAAGTTGCCAGATTGTATCAAGCTGAAGAAGATTTTAAGAAAGAATTACTTCGTCAACTTAAAGACAGAAGAGATGCACGAGGTAATTAATCATTTATAATGTTTAGTAATAGATTAAGCGGGCAATGCTCGCTTTTTTATTTGTATAAAGAATCATTTTACCCAAAAAACTAACTATGATTAATTATTATCCTTCATTTTTAACTCAAATTCTCTGCTTTTCACCAAAAACAAATCTACATTTTTAATGCCTATACAGATAAAATCAACCTTCGCCCTGTAAAAAAGCACATTTACCAAAACAACCTAACATTGCATACATGCATGTTTAATTTTACATCCGTTATACACAACAACACATCATGTATATGTCAACAGAGGTAACAGCGGGAATAAAGGTAACGGTAGAAACATTCTTTCAACCTACCCATTCCAACCCTGTTCAGCATCATTATGTATTCGCATATCGGATTACCATTTCTAACGAAAGCGAAGAAAGCATTAAACTAAAACGCAGACATTGGTATATCATTGACAGCGACAATGCCAGACGCGAAGTTGAAGGCGAAGGCGTTGTTGGAGAACAACCTGTTATTGAACCGGGTCAGCTTTACCGATATGTTTCGGGATGCAACCTGAATACTGAAATAGGAAAAATGTATGGCACCTATCTAATGGAACGCCTTAGCGATAATAAAATGTTTTATGTTAAGATACCTGAGTTTAGAATGGTTGTGCCTTCAAAAATGAATTAGTCCCAATAGTTATTTGATTTGAATTTTTAAAAAGAGAGCCGCCAGGCTCTTTTTTTATGGATAAAAGTTAGTTTTGCATAAAGTTTCACCATGCACCTTATAGCACCTTCCATTCTTTCTGCCGATTTTTCACAACTGAGTAAAGATGTGGAAATGATCAACAACAGTGTTGCAGATTGGTTTCATGTTGATGTTATGGATGGTGTTTTCGTGCCAAACATTTCTTTTGGATTTCCGGTAATAAAAGCCATAAAGAAACATGCAAAAAAGCCTTTGGATGTTCATCTTATGATTATAAAACCCGAGAGATATGTTGAACAGTTTCGTGAAGCAGGTGCTGATGTTCTTACCGTTCATATAGAGGCATCTGTTCATCTGCACCGAACAATACAGCAGATAAAAAAAGAAGGTATGAAAGCAGGTATTGCCATAAATCCACACACGCCTGTGGCATCATTGAGCGATATTATTTTCGAAGCCGACTTAATTTGTATGATGAGCGTGAATCCGGGTTTTGGCGGTCAGAAATTTATAGAAAACACGTACAGAAAAATTCAGGAGTTGAAAGAGCTAATTGCTATTCACAACTCAAAAACACTTATAGAAATTGATGGTGGTGTTGACCTGAATAACTACAAAAAACTTATTGCTGCCGGTGCCGATGTTCTTGTTGCAGGAAATACCGTTTTTAGCTCTTCTGACCCAAAGGCCACAATTGAAGTACTTAAAAAAGGATAAACATCAACTGATGTAATCCGTAAGATATGCAAATCGTGGAGTCAATTCACCATTGCGGGCTATGGTAGCACGGTATATCACATTGCCTTTGTCCTCACCTATCAAAAGAGGAATAACACGTTCAATTAAATGCTTACCAAAACCTTCAGAAGCATCACGCGGTAATTCGCAAGGAAGGTTATCAATAGACATGACAGTAATGGTATCCGTACTGAATGCTTCCTCCTCTTTTTCATTCATTGGATTATAACCATAAAATTTATCGTCAATAGTTGTTGCGCGATGCGTTGAAGGAATACTACCATCAATATCGCAAGTGACATCTGCAATGACACTGATACGGAATGCAGGGCTTCGCATATCTTCTTTCGTAAACAGCACAGCAGCATTAGGATTCCAATAGGCACAATGCACCAACAAGTCGGTGAACGATGAATATGATCCCGGGTCACAGAAAGTGCAATTATATTTTTCAGGGTAGTGATAAAAGTCGGCCTTCAAAAAATCTGACCCGTCTTTGCGTTCGTAATAATTTTCGGAATGTAGCTGCACATAAACAGGCTCACGGAATGAATAATTCAGAAATTCAAATGGAGTAACTTTCCTGATATTTAACATTCCCATTGTTTCAATAGCACCATTAGCAACACGACCACCTCCTGTAATCACTATTTTAATATTCGGAAGTTTAATGCTGTCTAATTCCTTATGCAACTCTTCAATACCAAAACTCTGATGCGCAGCTTTCAAGTTAAACAATCCATACTTTAAACCATAAGCCATGATACCATTATATGCTCCTACTATACCGGCATAGCGTCCAAAACCAATAATGCGGTTTTCATGATCATCAACCAAACACTCATAGTCAACGAGTGTAATTTTATCACGAATTATTTTCTTCAGCATTTCACGGTTATGAGGCTGCTTTTTTATGGTATGTGAAAAGTAAAGATATTTCTTTCCTGCAATGAGCTTATCCTTAGGCACTTCTTTTATGCCAATAAGAATATCGCAATCTGATAAATCTTCCTGCAAAACAATTCCCTCTCTCCTATATTCATCATCCCTGAAAGCGCGATAGTTGCATGGTTGAATCACAACATCTACTTCGGGATATTCTGTCTTAATTACCTTGCATTGTTCGGGGCTAAATGGTACACGTTTATCGTGTGGAATTTTCTCTTCTCTTAGTATTCCTATTTTAATATTTTTCATCCTCAATAAAAATCTGCTCAAAAATACCGCTTTAAATTAAAACGAAAAGCAACATTTATCATGTATTCGAAAATCAATCAAGTAACCCTTTCGCATAAGGAGTAAAATACGCTTTCAGTTTACTGATGATTTGAAAGCATTGCGTCTAAAAAACAAGTAAGATTTTATAATAAAATAATTTTTAGAAATTCTTAACAAGGAAGTGAAATTATAAAATTGGTTCCCTCGCCTTCTTTAGAATCTATGTCTATTTTACCACCATGAGATTCAATAATTTCATAGCTTAAACTCAATCCTAAACCCGTGCCTTTACCAGTAGGTTTGGTAGTAAAAAATGGCTCAAATATTCTTTGTCTTACATAATCAGGAACACCTCTGCCATTGTCTCCAACAGCAATTGTAACATACTTTACCCCTGCTTTATTTGTATGTGGACTTGATACTGCTGTTTTTATTGAAATAGTTGGCTGATAAGACTCTCCACCTTTCAATCCAAGATGATCACATTCATAAACTTCATCAAAAGCATTATTAATCAGATTGAGAATAACTCGTGAAATATCCTGCCCTATGCAATTTACCTTTGGCAAATTTGGATCAAGGTTTTTCACCAGCTCACATCTGAATCCTAAAGTACTGGCGCGCATTCCATGAAATGCAAGATCAAGATACTCATCACAAATAAGGTTAATATCGGTAAGTTGTTTTTCTGAACTTCCGGTGCGAGAATGTTTTAGCATATTCTTTACAATGCTGTCTGCACGCTTTCCTTGTTCTGCTATTTTCTCTAAGTTTTGTTTCAAAATTTGTGCAATCTCAACTTTCTCTTTTTCATCCTTAGATTCAAGAAATTCATCAATCAGTTCATGACTCACTTCGGAATAATTATTTACAAAATTGAGCGGATTTTTTATTTCATGTGCAATACCGGCAGTTAATGCACCCAATGAGGCCATTTTCTCTTGCTGAACCAATTGCAGTTGCGTTTTCTGTAAGTTGTCATAAGCATCCTGCAACTTTGCATTGGTTTTAGTCTTAATCTGATAACGGTTGTAAACTACTATCAATAAAACCAATAATGTTAAAGCACCTGCCAACATTGAATATCGAAACACCTTCTGCACTGCATCTTTCTTGTCTTGTTCTGCTTTGAGCAATGCATCTTTCTTATCGCTTGCATATTGAATTTGTTGTTGCAATATTTTTTTAGTGTTCTCCAAATTAATTGAGCTGTCGCGGTTACTAATATACTCTTTGTGATTTTTATATGCACCTTGCCAATTTCCTGTGGCACTATCTAAAAGTTCCATGCCCTGATAATATGCAGTATAGGTAAGTCTTGAATCAAGAGTCTGTGCAATTGAATAAGCTTCATCCAAATGCTTCTTTGCATCTTCGAAATTCCCAAGTTTAACTTGACAAAGACCTACCTTACTTAGTATTAATGAAAGGTCTAAATAATCAGAAACGCTCCTATATGATTCTGCTGAAGTTATAAAATAGCCAAGTGCTTCCTTATAATTCTGTTGTTGAAAATAAACTTCACCTATACTTTGTGTGGCAGTGGCAATCAGATAACCATTATTAACTCCTTTGGCAATTGCTAAAGTCTTACTATTATATTTTAATGCTTCTTCAAAATTTCCTTTTAGTTTATAAACTTCGGCAATACTGGAATATGTTGAAGCAAGGTTAAATTTATCATTATTATTTTCAAAAACCTTTACTCCATTAAAATAACTTTTTAGGGCATCCTGATAATTCCCTAAGCTCTTATAAGAATCGGCAATATTCATTAAGGATACTGCAGCACCATACTTGTCGCCATTTGCTTCATAAATTTTCAAAGCTTTGTAATTAACTTTTAAAGCTTCTGTATAGTCTCCCTGACTTTGATAAATAAAACTATACAACAAATAGATTCCAGCCAATTTGTTCTCATTCCCGTTTAGACGATAAATAGAATCTGCCTTGACAAAATACTCCAATGCTTCCTGATACTTTCCCCAATCGGCATAATCCTGTCCAATGAAAGTAATTAGCTCTGCAATACTATTTTTATCCTCCTGATTAATGAAATAACTTAATGCATCATTATGATACTTCAATGCTGTTTCAAAACTCCCCTTTCGCCAAAAAAGACGGCCACCTTCAATCTTTACTCTTGCAATACCTTCATCCCATTTAATTTTTTCCGCCAGTTGCAATGCCGGATTCAAAAACATAAAAGCTGTATCAAGGTTGTTGTCTATGTACTCAACCATTAATTCACAATAAACAATAACCTTGGTTTTATCATCCTTAGTCTTTGCTAACTTAATGTTAAGTGAATCTGTTCCTTCAGTAGGCATTGCCATAGCATTACCTTCAAAACGTATTTTCTCAGAGAGAAAACAAAAAGAGGGTAAGAAATAAATCATTAAAAAAAGCAGGCCGTTTTTCACGTACGAAAGATAATACTTAAACACAAATAAATTGTTTGGTTTCTTTTACATTTGCATCAATTGATTTAAGCTCATCTATGATTCAGGGAATTATATTTACCATAGTGCTGGCTACCGGAATATTCTTTTTCGGCAAGAGCATCAGACGCATCAGACGAAATATATTTTTAGGCAAACCGCTTGACAGGTCAGACAATGCATCACAACGATGGATGACTATGATTCGTGTTGCCTTAGGTCAGAGTAAAATGACAGTTCGGCCGATAGCTGCCTTTTTCCACCTGATAGTTTATGCCGGATTTATCATCATCAATATTGAAGTACTGGAAATTATGATTGATGGCATTTTTGGCACTCACAGAATTTTATCGTTTATGGGTAGCTTTTATGATTTCCTCATTGGCTCGTTCGAGATACTGGCAGTGTTGGTAATAATAGCATGCATCGTGTTTCTGGCAAGAAGAAATATTCTGAAACTAAAACGTTTTTGGAGCAAGGAAATGACTTCATGGCCACGTAGTGATGCCAACATTATTCTATTTACTGAAATTATTTTAATGTCATTATTTCTGACCATGAATGCATGTGACTATCTGTTGCAGCAATCAGGTGCAGAACACTATATAAAAGCTGGTTCATTTCCAATTAGTAGTTCAATCAGTAATTTATTTATCGGTATGTCTGCCTCATCATTGATTTTTATTGAAAGGTTTTGCTGGTGGGCACATATCATTGGCATACTTGCATTTATGAACTACCTGCCATTCTCTAAACATTTTCATATTCTGATGGCATTTCCAAATACCTATTACAGCAATTTGAATCCAAAAGGCAGGCTTACAAATTTAGAGAGTGTTACCAATGAAGTAAAGTTGATGATGGATCCATCATTACCTCCTCCCCCACCAAGTGATACTCCTATGCGCTTTGGTGCAAGAGATGTGCGTGACCTTAGCTGGAAACAACTGATGGACGCCTATACGTGTACGGAATGTGGAAGATGCACTTCCGTTTGTCCTGCAAACATCACAGGCAAACTTTTGTCTCCAAGAAAAATTATGATGGACACCCGTGACCGCCTTGACGAAGTAGGAAAAAATATTGATAAATACGGAAAAGAACATGATGATGATAAAGCTTTGTTAAATGATTATATTTCACCTGAAGAGCTTTGGGCTTGCACAACCTGTAATGCCTGCACAGAGGCTTGTCCTGTAAATATTGATCCGCTTTCAATAATTATTGATATGAGAAGGTATTTGGTAATGGAACAATCACAGGCACCTGCAGAATTAAACGGCATGTTTACTAAAATAGAAAATAATCAGGCACCATGGCAGTTTTCACCTGCTGACCGCCTGAACTGGAAAAACGAAGATTGACAATTAAACAAAACACGATGACATTAAAAGTAAGAACCATGGCAGATTTTTTAGCTGCCAACGAATCGCCCGATATTTTATTTTGGGTAGGCTGTGCAGGAAGTTTTGATCAGCGTGCACAAAAAATCACCAAGGCTGTTGCTAAGATTTTAAACTCTTGCAATATTTCCTTTGCTGTTCTTGGCACAGAAGAAAATTGCAATGGTGATCCTGCAAAACGTGCAGGTAATGAATTTCTATTTCAGATGCAGGCGTTGATGAATATACAAATCATGAATGGCTATAATGTTACAAAAATTGTAACTGCTTGTCCGCATTGTTTTAATACACTTAAAAATGAATATCCACAGTTAGGTGGCCACTATGAAGTTGTGCATCACAGCATGTTGTTGCAACAATTGATAAATGATGGAAAACTGATTATCAATGGCGGAAAATTTTTAGGTAAGAAAATTGTATTTCACGACCCATGTTATTTAGGTCGTGGCAACGATGTATATGAAGCTCCACGTGATGTGATTAAAAAATTAGATGCAGAGTTATTTGAGATGAAACGAAGCCGTGCCAACGGATTTTGTTGTGGTGCAGGTGGTGCACAAATGTTTAAAGAACCTGAAAATGGAACTAAAGATGTGAATATAGAACGTACAGAAGAAATTCTTGAAGCTAAACCAGACTATGTAGCTGTTGGCTGCCCCTTTTGTATGACTATGCTTACTGACGGTGTGAAAAATTTCAACAAAGAAGATTCTGTAAAAGTTCTTGACATTGCTGAATTGATTGAAAAAGCAAACGATTTGTAAAAATCAACAGAAGTGTTTTTGCCAGTAGGCTAAAGTGCAAAGTCGCCACACTAATAATGCCTGACTGTTATCACCGTTTTTATAGTCGGTAATTATACGTTTAACTTTATGTTGATTCAGAAAATCAAGTTTATTAAAATCGCTTTCTATTAAATGTGCTAAAGGGCCTCTTAGCCATTTCACCTCACCGGGTGTCACAAAACCTTTCTTATCCTTACGCCAGGCAATTTTAGGTGGTAATACATTCTGTAAGGCACTACGCATTATCCATTTGGTGTATATGCCATTGGCTTTTTCTTCATTCCTTAATCCAAAAGAAAATTCCACCAAGCGATGATCTAAAAACGGCACACGCGATTCAATGGAGAAAGCCATGCTGTTACGGTCTTCGTATTGCAGCAGTGATGGCAAACTTGTATTGAAAAGAAGATGGTATAAAAAATTATCTGTCCTGTTGCCATCAACCTTGTCTAACCAAAATGGAACATGTTTGTCTTTACCCATAAACGGATAATATTTCAGGTATTCAAGTGCATATAATTTTTGTTCACGTTTAGCAACACTTAATAAACTTTTACCTAAATGAGCTAATTGCTGCGTAGAAGACAGTTCCTGATTCTTAGCCACAATGCCTGTAAGTGCTAATGCCTGACTAACTTGTCCTGACGAGAGTATATCGGCAACCATTCTATAAAAAGTATGTTTATATCCAGCCAGATATTCATCTGCTCCCTGTCCATCTAACACAACTTTTATCCCCTGCTCTTTAATCAGCTTCATCAGAAAATATTGCGAGATAAAAGAGGAGCCCGTACTTGGAACATCAGCATGATACAAAGCATGATGAAAATGTTCCGTCACCTGACTATCAGATGGTGAAAAATAATAAGGTTTCAGAGCAGGATATTTTTTCAGAACTTCATTCACAAATGGACGCTCATCTACATCGCCTTTACCTTCGTAATAAATGCTGAATGTTTTGTAGGACATTCCCGGATGCTGTTCTTGCACCATGCTTACAATGGCACTGCTGTCTAATCCTCCACTAAGGCAACTTGCCACAGGCACATCACTTCTATAATGTAACTTTATTGACTGAGAAAACAACTCATAAAATGTAGCACACTTTTCATCAAAACTCAGGTTGGAATAAACTCCGGTTTGTAACGACCAGTAACGATAGATTTTAATTTCAGCTTTATCACGATAATATACCAGATTATGTGCAGCAGGCAATGCTTTGATGATGTCAAAATAGGTTTCGTCCTCATAGCATATCCATCCCATTTGCAAACCACGCAACACCTGATATTGATTAATTTCATTTGTAAAAACAGGAGTAGGTTTTAATGCCTTATACTCCGACCCGAAATAAAATTTATTATTGTTGCTTATGTAGTAAAATGGTTTTATCCCGAATCTGTCACGCGAACAAAAAAGTTTATTTTCCTTCTGATCCCATAAGGCAAATGCCCACATGCCAACAAAATGTTCAACACATTTTTCTCCCCACTGCTGATAGGCTTTCAAGATTACTTCAGTATCGCTTTTTGTTTTAAAAACCTCACCATTCTTTTCCAATTCTGCTCGAAGCTCAATGTAATTGTAAATTTCTCCATTGTAAACTATAGTCAGACCGTTATCGTACATCGGCTGATCAGCATTGGAACTAAGGTCAATTATACTGAGTCTGTTATGTCCGAGATGAACATTCTGACTCATGTACATTTTGCTTGCATCAGGTCCACGGTGTGCAATGGCTTTAAGCATAGCAGAAAGAATTTTCTCGCCATCAGCAATATCATCAATAAATCCGGCTATGCCACACATTTTATGCTTCTTACAAAAAATTAAAAATTTTTGTCAAAAATAAATAAACCATGAATCCATAAAAAAACCGCTCCAATGTTGAAGCGGTCAATTTTATAAATAGTTGATTCTACTATTTTCCTGTTGGAATTGTATAAAGAACGCCTAAATGAATACCACCATAAACTCTTGATGTAGTCTTATAGCTGAAATTACCTGATGTTCCATCTTCAAAATTAGCCCAATAAGTAGCACCTGACATATCATCCATATCTTGTGCCATATCTATAGCATTAGAATACTTCTTAGTAACATCACTGAAACCGTAACCCAAACGCATACCTGCAGTCAATGTAAATTGCTCGCTCAAATCAACATCAACTCCAAAGCCTATTACAAGACCAATATTGGCACCTTTAAGTGATCCTTTCACATCATGTTTGTCGCCATCGTCATCAACATCCTTGGCACTACTAAGAAAACTGAACTGAGGTCCAAATTCAAAATATCCTCCTTTGTCACCACCCAAACGCAGTAATAAAGGAACATCTAAATAACGTAATTTCAATGTAAGTTGATCATGACCATCATTCAAATCATACTTCTGATTGTGGCCGGCACGCATAATGCCCAGTTCAAGAGCCAATTTATCATTAAAATAGTACTCCGTTTTCAACCCGAATTGACCGCCAAAAGACATGGCAACATTTAAATCATCATCGGCATCGAATACGTTTTTATTCATCAGCCAGGTGCTGTTAAAGCCACCACCTAAACCAACTTTGAATTTTTGTGCGTTTACTGTCAACGCCATTGCTACTAAAGCAACACTGAATAATAGTTTTTTCATCACTTTTAAAGTTTAGCTATATATTTGAACCGCAAATGTAGAACTTTAATTCAATTGTCAAAATCTAATGGTATGAAACTACTCGAAAACAAAGTTGTATTGATAACCGGTGCTTCGCGCGGTATTGGAAGAGGTATTGCCCTTACGTTGGCACAGCATGGTGCAAATATTGCCTTTACCTACTTGTCATCGCCTGAAAAAGGAATGGAATTGGAAAATATTTTAAAATCACATGGTGTAAAAGCTAAAGGTTATCAAAGTGATGCATCGCAGTTTAATGCTGCCGAGCAACTGATTAATCAGGTTCTTACAGATTTTGAAAAAATTGATATTCTGGTAAACAATGCAGGTATAACACGTGATAATCTGCTAATGCGAATGACAGAAGAGCAATTTGATGAAGTACTTCGCACCAACCTGAAATCTTGTTTTAACACCACAAAACATATTCAGAAATCAATGCTTAAGCAACGTTCAGGTTCTATTATAAATATAACGTCTGTTGTTGGCGAAAAAGGAAATGCCGGACAAGCAAACTATGCTGCAAGCAAAGCAGGGATGATAGGTTTTACAAAGTCTGTAGCATTAGAATTAGGCTCCCGTAATATTCGTTGCAATGCAATAGCCCCGGGTTTTATTGAAACAGAAATGACAGGCTCTTTAGACCCTGCAACTGTAAAAGGATGGGCTGATGCAATACCCATGAAACGCGGTGGAACTGTTGATGATATTGCTAATGCTGTCTTATTTTTTGCATCTGATTTAAGTACCTATATAACCGGACAGGTACTGCATGTAAATGGAGGAATGTACACCTAATAATTGATGATGTGACCGATTTTGTTCCATCACTACGTTTTCATTTTCTTACACCATTTTATGATTTTCTTTTTGGCATATTGCTGCCAGAAAAAAAATTACGAAATACCATTATCAGTATCATTGAAACAACAAACAATGATAGTTTAATTGAACTGGGATGCAGCACAGGCGGTCTTACCCTACCTATTGCAAAAAGATTCTCCTCTTCACGGATTTACGCAGTAGATATTGATAAAAAAGCACTGTCCATATTAGAGCGAAAACTGAATAAAGTACCACAACATAAAATTTCGCTGATTAATGCATCTTCTTCTCTTTTGCCATTGGAAAACAAAAGTGTTCCAACTATAATTACAAGCCTGTTGTTCTGCAATTTACTTCCGGAAGAAAAGCTTAAAACTTTACATGAAATAAAAAGAATTTTAACTGATAACGGGCATTTGATTATTATGGATTGGGGAAAACCGAAAACCATTTTTTCAGCAGCTGGTTTTAAGATATTGCAATGGGTTGGTGGCCACAAAACAACTGATGATTTGAAACAAGGGCTTTTTAAAGTATTGGTGCAAAATCAGGGATTTACCATTACAGAAAAAAAATACATCAATACGGGCTTTGGAACGCTTTACTTTTATGATGCAATGCCTGATTCTCAGAGAAATCTACCTTAGTATTAAATATTCAGAACAGGGAATAATCCTGCTTATTACTGTATTTTAACTCCTAACACTGCTTTTTTACAACCGCATTTTCAAGCTACAATTCACAATCTGGTGCATCCACCAAAAACAGATACTTCATAAAGTGAAACTTATTATATTCGCTTCCGTACAATATAGTTGTACCGAAGGGCGGCACATAATAGTTTTTAAACCACCAACTTAATGAAATCGCACCATTACAATTTTCCTATAGCACCCTTTAACGAGGATATGCTGCTGATTGATTTTTTTGATATTCAGGCCTCTAAAACACCTGACCAAATTGCCGTATATTTTCATGAGGAGAAATTAACTTACGCACAGCTAGAGAAACAAGCCGGAATTCTTGCACAATTTCTGATCAACAAAGGTGTAAAACCAGGTGATCTTGTTGGTCTTTGTATTGAACGCAGTTGTAATCTTATTGTTGGTGTATTGGGGATTCTGAAGGCCGGTGCCGGATATGTTCCTCTCGACCCTGAATATCCTCAAGAGCGATTGCAATATATGATTGAGACTGCGCAAATGCCACTGCTCATCACCAATAAAAATCTTTCGGAAAAAATACCTGCAAGTAAGGCAGAAAAAATTTTAATCGAAGAGATTTTTGAAAAACATTCTTCGCCACTCACTCAAAATATAACGCACTCTCCTACTGACATTGCCTATGTACTTTTTACCAGTGGATCAACCGGTATGCCTAAGGGTGTTGCCATGCCTCACAGACCTTTGGTTAATCTGATTACATGGCAATTGAAGAATACCAAGGTTTTGGGCTCAACAAAAACATTACAATTTGCTCCCATAAGTTTTGATGTTTCATTTCAGGAAATTTTTTCTACACTAAGTTGTGGTGGCACCTTGGTGATGATTGAAGATGAAATGCGATTGAATGCAGTAAATCTTTTAAACTTTGTTGCTGCCGAAAAAATTAATCGTTTGTTTTTACCTTTCATTGCTTTGCAGCATCTATGCGAAGTAGCTGAAAATTTTGAAGGCGATTTAAGCTGTCTGCAAGAAGTTATTACAGCAGGAGAACAATTACAGTCAACACAGTTTATCAAAAACTTTTTTAAGAAGAACAAAAATTGCACATTGTGGAATCATTACGGACCAACTGAAGGGCATGTTGTTACTGCATATCAGCTCTCTTCAAATCCTGATGCTTGGGCTGCACTGCCTTCAATTGGTAAGCCTATAGATAATGCAGAAATTTATATTCTGAACGAAGAAGGAAATGTTGTTGCAGATAATGAAGATGGTGAACTTTATATTGGTGGTGTAAGTGTTGCAAAAGGCTATCTTAATCGAGCTGACTTAACACAGGAACGATTTATAGAAAATCCATATAGCAATTCGCAAGGAAAATATTTCTACAAAACCGGTGATCTTGCTCGTTATATGCCCGATGGCAATATAGAATACCTCGGAAGAATTGATGGTCAGGTGAAAGTGCGTGGCTACAGAATTGAATTGGGAGAAATTGAATTAACTCTTGATAAACATGCAACAGTAAAACAAGCTGTTGTAATTGCACGAGAAGATGAACCGGGTGATAAACGCTTAGTTGCATACTGTCTCCCACATGACAATAAGAAAATTTTAGCAGGAGAACTTCGTCAATTCCTGCAAGATAAATTACCTGAATACATGATGCCATCTGCATTTGTACAGATAGAAGAATTTCCACGCACACCTTCAGGAAAAATTGACCGCAGAAGTTTACCTGCACCATCTAATAAAAGGCCAGATATAGGCACTGTATTTGTTGCTGCAGAAACAGATTTGCAAAAAACTTTTGTCAAGACATGGAGTAAGTTATTAAAGGTTGCTGAGATTGGTATTAATGACAACTTTTTTGATCTTGGTGGAAACTCACTTCTTGCATTAAAATTTATAGCAGAACTAAGGCAGGAGCATAATTTAGATCTTCCTGTTGTTAAAATGTATCAGCATCCTGATATTTTTTCTCTGACAAAATTTTTAACTAACGGGTCTGCAACAAAATCATTTTATGAAAATGCACAGGACAGATTCTCTTCAAACATTAAAGGCAAGATTGAAACTGTAGAAGATGGCATTGCTGTAATTGGTATGGCAGGGCGTTTTCCCGGTGCAAACAATGTTGATGATTTCTGGAAAAACATTGTTGAAGGCAAAGAGACTGTATCTTTTTTCAAAAAACAGGAATTAGATAATGATGTGCCGGAAGAAGATAAAAACGATGAAAATTACGTGGCTGTTCGAGGTATAATTGAGGATGCCGACAAATTTGATGCTCCGTTTTTTAATATGAATCCGCGACTTGCAGAAGTTACAGATCCGCAACAGCGCATTTTTTTACAGGTGGCATGGGAAGCTATTGAAAATGCAGGGTATGCTCCTGACAAATATGATGGACTAATAGGAGTTTTTGCCGGAATGGGAAACAACACCTATTTTCCGAATAATGTTTTTCATAATAAAGAAGCAATTAACCGTGTAGGCTCATTTCAAACAATGACTGCAAATGAAAAAGATTATATTGCTACAAGAATAGCTTATGAGTTTAATACAAAAGGACCGGCTGTGAGTGTGCATACTGCATGTTCAACATCGCTCACTGCAGTTACACTTGCCTATGAAAGTCTGTTAAACCATGAATGTGATATGGCATTGGCCGGAGGTGTAGCTATTACAGTCCCTGTAAACAGTGGACATATCTATAATGAAGGTGGGATGTTCAGTAAAGACGGACATACAAGAGCTTTTGATGCAGGTGCCAACGGAACTGTATTCAGTGATGGTGCAGGTGCCGTTATCCTGAAAAGATATAAAGATGCCATAAAAGACGGTGACGAGATTTACGCAGTAATTCGTGGTGCTGCCTTAAATAATGATGGCAGTGAAAAAGCAAGTTTTACTGCACCCAGTGTTGAAGGACAAGCTGCGGTAATTGCAATGGCACAGGCAAAAGCAGGTGTGTCGCCTGACTCCATTTCATATATTGAAACACATGGTACTGCCACACCACTTGGTGACCCAATAGAAATTGAAGCACTCACTCAGGCATTTAGAAGCAAAACTGATAAAAAACAATTTTGTGCCGTTGGCTCAGTAAAAACCAATATCGGACACCTGACACCGGCAGCAGGCGTTGCAGGATTAATTAAAACATGTCTTGCACTAAAAAATAAAATACTACCTGCTTCACTGAATTATTCAAAAGCAAATGCTGCAATAGATTTTAAATCTTCTCCATTCTATGTTAATTCCACCCTAAAAAAATGGACAACAGAAAATGGTGAGCCTTTGCGTGCAGGCATCAGTTCTTTTGGTGTTGGCGGAACTAACGCTCATGTAGTAGTTGAAGAAGCACCTCAAAAAGCTGAATCAGGCATTGCCCGAAAAAAACATTTGTTTTTACTTTCAGGAAGAACTAAGGATGTATTGGATTCACAAACAAAAAATCTACAATCGTTTTTAGAGAAAAATCCGGATGCAAATCTTGCAGATATTGCTTACACTTTACAAACAGGACGAAAATATTTTAATCATCGCAGAATTATTTCAGGTGGTGATGTTCAAGAGATTGTATCAGCAATACAACAAGCTAATCCAAAGAAAACAGCTGCACGCGAACTGACAACAGGCAATCCTGAAATAATTTTTATGTTTCCCGGACAAGGTTCACAGTATGTAAACATGGGAAAAAATTTATATGATGATGAAATAGTTTTTAAAGATGCCGTTGACACATGCTGTAACATTTTGCAACCACATTTAGGTATTGACTTGCGGACAATTCTTTATCCTGAAGATGCTGAAAAAGAAAAAGCAGAAAAGCTTTTGAAAGAAACTATTTATACGCAGCCATCGTTGTTTACAATCGGCTATGCATTAGCAAAACTTTGGATGAGTTGGGGTATTCAACCCAAGGGATTTATCGGTCACAGCATTGGAGAATTTGCAGGTGCACATTTTGCAGGAGTATTTTCTTTAGAAGATGCACTGATGCTTGTTGCCAATCGCGGACGAATGATGCAGGAATTACCACATGGAAGTATGTTAAGTGTTCGTAAGGCTGCTGCGGAAATTGAAAAGGAGATTGATTCTTCTTGTTCTATTGCTGCAATTAACGGCCCTGCACTTTGCGTAGTTGCCGGCCCTGCTGAAAAAATTGAAGCACTTCAAAAATCATTAGAAAGTCGCGAAATTACAGCAAAGTTATTAGTGACATCACATGCATTCCATTCGCCAATGATGGAGCCCATGTTGAAACCTTTTTTAGAGAAAGTAAAATCCGTTAAACTCAATAAACCTGCAATACCATTTGTATCAACAGCCACCTCAAAATGGATTACAGATGCAGAAGCAACCAATCCGGAATACTGGATGAATCACGTAAGAGCTACTGTACGTTTTGCTGAAGGTATTCAAACTTTGTGGGGTGATAAACCACAACGTGTTTTGTTGGAATGTGGACCAAGAAATACTGCTGCAACCTTAGCTAAACAGCAGGCAAAAGAACCTGCCAAACAAACAGCAATTTCATCGCTGAGTGATTCAGCAGATAATTATGCAGAATGGGAGCAAATACTCTTTGCCTTAGGTCAACTGTGGATGAGCGGAGTTGCAATTGACTGGCAAAATTTTTATGCACTTGAAAAACGAAATCGCATTGCACTACCTACTTACCCTTTTGAAAAAAAGAGATATTGGCTTGACCCAATTAATGTCATTCAAAATATTACACAAGAAAACATTCAACCATCAGTTTCCGGCTTTGAGTTTCCAATCATTACTCAGCCATCTGTAAACACAACAATTGAAACAACGAACAATACAACAATGAATAGAAAAGATCTTATCACAGCAGAGTTAAAAACAATTCTTGAAGAATCTTCAGGTATGGAATTGGGCAACGACAGCAGTGCAACCTTCCTTGATTTAGGATTGGATTCACTTTTTCTGACACAGGCTGCCCTGACCATCAGCAAAAAATATGGAGTAAAAGTTACATTCAGACAACTTAACGAAGAGTTTTCATCACTGCAATCGCTTTCAGCGCATTTAGATGCTAACCTACCAGCAGATGCAATGCCTGCAGCTAAATTGGCACCGCAGCAAGCACCGCAGCAAACAAATATTGTCATGCAACAACCGGCAATGCAAACAACAGGCATGAACCCCATGCAGATGATGATGATGCAGCAAATGCAAATGATGCAGATGATGATGCAACAGATGAATCAGCCACAACAACAAGTTGCACCTTCTGTTCAGGCGCATATAGAGAAAGCGGTTGAGATAAAATCGCACACTAAGAAAGAAGATGTAAGCGAAAACGAAAAAGCTGAATTGGCAAAACCATTTGGCGCTATTGCCAGAATTGAAAAAGGTACATCAAATGACATATCATCTGAGCAGGAAAAATGGTTGAAACAATTTATAGCAGCATACACTGAAAAAACAAAAGCTTCAAAAAAATATTGTCAGGATTATCGCAGTGTGCTTGCCGACCCACGTGTGGTTACAGGATTTAAACCTGCTTTGAAAGAAATAATTTATCAGGTTGTAGTTAACAAATCTAAAGGAGTAAACTTTCACGATATAGACGGCAATGAATATGTAGATGTGTTGAATGGTTTTGGCTCCAACTTTTTTGGTTGGGGAAACGACATGCTAAAAAATGCATGGAAAAAACAATTGGATGATGGCGTTGAGCTTGGTCCACAGACACCGCTTGCAGGCGAGTGTGCACAATTAATTTGTGAACTCACCGGATATGACCGTGCAGGTTTTTGCAACACAGGCAGCGAGGCTGTACTCGGTGCTATGAGAATAGCACGTACCGTTACTGGAAGAAATCTTATTATTTGTTTCAATGGTTCTTATCATGGCATCAATGATGAAGTGATTGTTCGTGGAACAAAAAAACTAAAATCGTTTCCGGCAGCAGCGGGAATTATGCCGGAGTCTGTACAAAATATGCTTGTATTAGATTATGGCACAGAAGAGAGTTTGCAGATTATCCGCGAGCGCATGGATGAAATTGCTGCCGTAATGATTGAACCTATTCAATCACGCAGAGCAGATTTTCATCCTAAAGAATTTATTCATGAGGTTAGAAAACTAACTAAAGAAAATAATGTGCTGATGATTTTTGATGAGGTGATAACAGGATTCAGATTAAGACTTGGCGGTGCGCAGGAATATTATGGTGTTGATGCCGACCTGAGTACTTACGGAAAAGTTATTGGCGGCAATATGCCTGTTGGTGCGATTGCAGGTAAGAAACAATACATGGATGCTTTAGATGGTGGATTCTGGCAGTATGGTGATAATTCTATTCCTGAAGTTGGTGTAACCTATTTTGCTGGAACATTTGTACGTCATCCGCTTGCTATGGCAGCAATGAAAGAAGTGTTGTTGCATCTTAAAAAAGAAGGCAAGCCGCTTTATGAAAAGTTGAATGCTAAAACACAAAGATTGGTTGACGAAGTAAATGCACACAGTAAAAAATTAGGCTCACCATTTAAGTTGGTAACCTTTGGCTCTTTATTTAAAGGCAAATGGGAAACAGAGCCTCATTACACTGAATTACTTTTTGCAATGATGCGCTATAAAGGTGTTCACATCATGGATGGCTTTCCATGCTTTTTAACACTTGCTTTTACAGATGCAGATGTTGACTTTGTTGTTTCTAAATTCAAAGAAAGTTTATCTGAGCTTTGCGAAATCGGATTCATTCCTTCTGATAAAAACAACGAACAATCGAAAATAAATTCTAACGGACATCTGCAAAATGGCAATGGACAACATCCTCCAATACCGGGCGCTCGTTTAGGAAAAGATGCTAATGGAAAAGATGCCTGGTTTATTGCCGACCCAGAAAGACCGGGTAAGTTTTTAATGGTGAAGTAATATTATTTTGCTTTTAGCAATCCAATAGAAAAACGGTTACTATTGATACTTCTTTAATATCAATATGAAATCTAAGTGGTCCTGTCGGGAGTCGAACTCGAATCTCAGGTTCCGGAGACCTGCGTACTATCCATTATACTACAGAACCATACAAGGCTGCAAATGTACAATAATCAACCTATGCCGTTGCCACTGATGGTTTCATCATCTGCCGGAAAACAGCATTAGCTTCATTCACAGTTTCTATCTTGTAAAAGGTAAGACTAAGTTTACTTTTATCTTCTTTCATGCGGCAGCGCGATGGATTGCTTTTAACAAAATTGATTATCTGCATAAATAAATCACTCTTATACAATCGTGAATCGGGATTTGAAACTAAATATCCTTTAAGCTGCCCATTCTTTAAAATTAGTTTTTCAAAACCTAATGATTTTGCTTTCCATCGCAGTTTAATAGTTTCAAACAACTCCATTACTTGCTTTGGTACAGGGCCAAATCTGTCACGAAGCTGACTTTCAAAAGCATTCAGTTTTTCTTCTGTTTCTATATCATCTAACTCTTTGTAAAGATTCAATCGCTCCACAATATTTTCTACATATTGTGTGGGAATCAAAATTTCAAGGTCAGTTTCAATCTGGCAATCGGCAACAATTGGTTTGTTATCATCAGCAGGAAATAATTCTTTAAAATCAGACTCGCGCAATTCTATCAACGCTTCGTCTAAAATTTTCTGATACATTTCAAATCCTATTTCAGAAATAAAACCACTCTGTTCGCCACCCAGTAAATTTCCTGCACCACGAATATCTAAGTCGCGCAACGCTACCTGAAATCCCATTCCTAAATCGGAATATTCTTCTATGGCCTGCAGTCGCTGACGTGCCTCTGGTGTTAACACAGTGAGTGGTGGTGCAAGCAGATAACAAAAAGCTTTTTTATTACTTCGTCCTACCCTGCCACGCATCTGATGCAAATCGCTCAATCCAAAATTCTGTGCCTGATTGATGATAATTGTGTTTGCATTGCTGATATCAATTCCGGATTCGATGATGGTTGTTGCCACCAAAACATCTGCATCACCTTCAATAAAAGTCATAAGCACTTCTTCAAGCTGACTGCCATCCATCTGTCCGTGCCCTACAACAATTTTTACATCAGGACAAAGTTTTCTTATCATATCAGAAATATCGTGAATATCCTGAACACGATTGTGCACAAAAAACACCTGACCTCCACGCGATACTTCATACATTATTGCCTCACGAATAACTTTGTCATTAAATGTATGCAACTCTGTTGTTACAGGATAGCGGTTTGGTGGCGGTGTGTTTATGATTGATAAATCACGAGCACCCATTAATGAAAACTGAAGTGTTCTTGGAATAGGTGTTGCTGTCAAAGTCAGTGTGTCAACATTTACTTTAAGAGATTTAATTTTCTCTTTACTTGCAACACCAAATTTCTGCTCTTCGTCAATAATCAACAACCCAAGATTACTGAATTTTATGTCCTTGCTCAGCAGCCTGTGCGTGCCAATGATGATGTCAATCTTACCTACTTCGAGTTTACGTAGTGTTTCATTTTGTTGTGCAGTTGACTTAAAACGGTTGATGTAATCAATAGTACAGGGAAAATCTTTCAACCTTTCGCTAATGGTTCTGTAATGCTGCATTGCCAATATGGTAGTAGGCACTAAAATGGCAACCTGTTTACTATCGTTTACGGCTTTAAAAGCTGCACGAATGGCTATCTCTGTTTTTCCAAATCCAACATCACCACAAATTAATCTGTCCATTGGCGATGCGCTTTCCATATCCTTTTTTACATCACGTGTTGCTTTTATCTGATCGGGCGTATCTTCATAGATAAAACTTGCCTCTAATTCTGTTTGCAGATAATTATCGGGAGTGTATGCAAAGCCTTCCTGTGCTTTTCGCTTGGCATATAGTGCTATCAGATCGCGCGCAATATCTTTTACCTTCTTTTTTGTTTTTTGCTTGAGCGATGCCCATGATGTGCTACCCAACTTATTGAGCGATGGTGCAGTGCCTTCTTTACCTGTGTAGCGGGCTATGCGATGCAGGCTGTGAATACTTACATAAAGAATATCGTTGTCTTTATACACCAATCTGATTGCCTCTTGCTGACGACCTTCTATATTTAGTTTTTCCAATCCACCAAAACGACCTACACCATGATCAATATGTGTTACATAATCACCAGGCTTGAGGCTGTACAATTCTTTAATGGAAATGGCTTCGTTTCGGCTGTAATTCTTACGTAGTTTAAAACGATGATAGCGATCAAAAATCTGATGATCCGTGAATACAGAAACTTTAAGATCTAAATCAGTAAAACCTTTGTACAATGAAGTATAAACAGGGCTAAATTGTATATCGTCACGCTGAACTTCTTTTTTAAAACTTAAATCATCAAAAATGGCATAGATGCGTTCAACCTGTTTGGCAGAATCAGAAAAAATGTATGACTTAAAATGCTTATCACTATTTTCTTTTAAATGACCGGCAAGTAAATTGAAGTTTTTATTGAACTGTGGTTGTGGCTGTATATTGAATTTTATTCCGACTACATTTTCATAAAAAGATTTCAAACCAAACTCTACCTGTCTGAAAGTTGACAGAACAGATTTAATCTCCTCGATAGAATCATAAACAATTCTTGGATTATCACTCTTTTCTTCCTCATCATTCTCAGAAGTCTGATTTTTAAGCACTGTTAAATTATCATCAAGATAGTTTAATGAATAAGAAAGATCGCGTGTCCAGATTAAAGTATTTTCAGGAAGAAATTTAAAAAACGATTCTGTCACATTCTGCTGCATTTCTGTCTGAATGTTTGGAATGATGGTAACAAAGTGCAGATTTTTTTCAGACAATTGTGTCACCGGATCGAATGAGCGAATAGATTCAATTTTATTTCCATCAAACTCTAATCTGAAAGGCAGTTCATAGGCATAAGAATAAACATCAACAATACCGCCTCTGATGGCAAACTGCCCGGGTTCAAAAACAAAATCAGTTCTTTGAAAATTATTCTCTGTCAGAAAATCATTTACAAAATCAATGCTCAGTTGCTCATTCACACGCGCTTCAATAGTATTTTTTTCGAGTGCATGTCGTGTTACAACATTTTCTGCAACAGCTTCGGCATACGATACAACAATAAATGACTGACTGTGTTTATTAATGTGACTAAGCACCTCCGTACGCATTTGAATAGATGCATTTTCATGTGCATTGAGTTTAAAAGGTTTTCTGTAGGATGAAGGAAAGAAAAAAACTTTCTGCTCAGGGTTAAGGTTTTCTAAATCGTTAAGAAAATAAGCAGCCTCTTCTCTGTCGGGTAAAATAAAAAGCATGGGAGCAGGTTCATGCTCAAATGTTGCAGTTGCAATAAATGATGAGGCAGAACCGGCAGTATTTTGAAGATGTGTTTTTGAAGCTTGCTTACTTATTTGCAAAAAGAGTTCCTGTACAGCAGGGTGTGCTATATATTTTTCTTTTAAATCTTTAAGTAAATCCATTTGTAAAAAAAACGGAATGCAAAATTAACTAAAAGTTTGAGCTTAATTTTAAATTGAACGCTTAAAAATTTTATCTCAATTTAGTTCGGAATGGCTTACACTTATCGGTATATTTCTTTGAAAGTGTCCAGTTGATGGTGAAGCCACCCATCATGTACCAGTCTTTATCTGAGGCATTTCCTCTTTGACGTTTTGCATTAATATCTGTGCCTGCAAAAATTGTTCTGTCGGAGAGTTCTGCTGCAAGTACACCATTGGTATTTCTTAACTCTGCCTGATCAGGATAAACCGTACTCACATCATCTAAGTAATCGGTATAGGTTCTTCGTGCAATAGCTTCTACAGATAAAGAGAACCTGTTTGATAATTTAAATTTTATTCCGCCACCCATAGGAAAAGCAAACTGCACACGCTTATATTTTCCTGTTGTATTTGGAAGTCCGCTACCCTGCCCTTCTGTGCCGAGAGGTTGCAAATCGTACCATGATCCATTAATAAAACCTTGAGGGTTGTGATGAAAGAAGGTTATTCCTGCAACAAGATATGGAGCAACTTTAGAGGTATGTTCCGAAGCTGTCTGAAAAGGAAAAAAATTAAACTCAAACAAAGCGCTGGCATCCCAAATATCACTTCTGAATGATAGGTTGCGATATTGATTAAAATCTTCGTCTGCAATGGCATCGCTACCTGTTATCTGCCCATAAGTAAGTCCTAAACGAAAAGACCAAAAACTATTGAGACAACGTTTATAATATAAACCTGCTGCAGGATTAAATGCATTTGGATTAAAAAGATGGGTATTTATTTCGCCTTTATAAGAAGCTACACCAAGCAGTAATCCTAACTCACTACTTTGTGCTGATATTTTTTGTGGTTGAAGAACCACGATTGTAAAAAATAAGATTAAAATTTTGCGCATGGCTGAAAAACAGCAATAAAAACGGAAAATTATTCTGAAAATTACATCAGAACATAGGATAATTTACTCTACCCGTTCTTATTTTATAACAAATATTAAACATTGCAAAAACATAGGCATCATTCCATCTTGGGTCGCCACGCTGCTCACCTACATGTGAGTTATCATCATGGCTGCGGTCTGCAAGGATTTCAACTAATGAGCCGCCTCTGTCGTAATAATAGCTTTTACTTACATCATCAATATAATCAGTAAACGTGTAGCGTAAACCTAATTCAAGCCCTACGCTTATCTGACGGTCAATTGCATATTTTGCACCAAGTCCTAAAGGAACACATAATTGTGTACGTTTATATTTACTTCTAGATGCAACTTGTCCCTGACCTTCTGTTCCCAAAGGCTGAAGCTGATACCACTGCCCATCAAGTTTAGCTTTTGGATTAAAGTGAAATACGCCAATGCCTAAAAATCCATAGGCAGAGATTTCAACATTTCGCAAACCTCTAACGCCACGAAGTTTATAGCGGTGACCAACTTGTTCTTGAAGAAAAGAAATTTCAATATTGGTGCTTAATTCAAAGATGTTTGATTTGAAACTGAGGTTACGGTTATTTCTGAAATGCTCTTTTGTCAAAGCATCATCACCTGAAACTATTCCATACGAAAACTTAGAGCACCATGCAAAAGTTGGTGAAAGTTTGTAGCGATAGCCAATCATAGCGGCAGGGCGCGTCATCGAAAATTCCAAATCGCGGAAAGCATGTGAGCCTACTCTGTTTGCGCCTCCAAGTTCACCTAAAAAATTGGTTGCTCCGAGTCCTGCAATATACTCAATACGGTACGCCTTCCAGCGTTTTTTAGCAATCTGTGCACTACCTAAAAAGGGAATTAAAATTAAGCCAACAAGCAGTAATTTCTTGTATTTATCGTTCATAAGCCGGGGTGGTTATTGACAAAAATAAACATTTCAAATATTTGCAGGTACAATTATAATATATTCTTACCAATTACGGGCATCAAGGCCCCAATTTAGCTTATTTCTTAGGGTTTGAAGAAAATTATCGTTATCGAACCTTACCAGATTGAAACTGAAATCCTCCCGTCTGACAGCCAGTTGCACGGATGAATCTATGGTTACTGACCTGGAGTCCAATGATGCCATAAAATATGGGTTTCGACCTTCAACTTCCAAAGAAACTACATTTTTATCCGATACTACGATAGGACGCACATTAAGGTTATGCGGGGCAATGGGTGTAATCACAAAATTTCCTGATCCTGGTGAAATAACAGGTCCTCCGCAACTTAAAGAATAACCTGTTGACCCTGTGGGTGTGGCTATCAGAAGTCCATCTGCCCAATAAGAGTTCAGATATTCTCCATTTAAAAAAGCATGGATAATTATCATGGATGAACTATCCTTCTTATGAATGGCAAGTTCGTTTAAAGCATAGGGTACATCACCAAAAATTTCTTTATCGGTTTCTAACCTAAGCATTGCTCTTTTATCGAGTGAATAATGCCCTTTGAGAATACTGTTTATTGCTTCGGTTATAGCCTCGGGCAAAACAATAGATAAAAAGCCAAGTCTGCCGGTATTGATGCCAAGAACAGGAATGCCTGAGTCTTTTACCAATTTAATGGTGTCGAGAATGGTGCCATCACCACCTATGCTGAAAAGAAAATCGGCTTTACCTGCTATCTCTGCTGAGGTGCTGAAAACATGTGTGTTTTGCATTTCCTTCCCCGACTTTTTCAGGTGACGATACAATGTTCCATACAACAAAACGTCAACATCATTCTGATGTAATTGTGTCCATACAACATCGAGTGCTGCAAGCACTTTTTCATTTACATTTCTGGCATATACGGCAATTGTCATCGAGCAAAGTTATTAAATTGGCGCTGTAAGGTGCAGAAAAATTCCGGATTTACCATATCCTGTAAATGCAAATTCGCCACGAAGCACCAAATCGTAGTAAGTTACAAAGTCAAGTCCTGCGCCAAAGCTATAGAGCCACTTATTTGATAAAGGGTTGTTTTGATAGAAGCGTTTGTCACGGACATAACCAGCATCAAAAAATAAATTGGCATACAATGCATAAGGTATCCGAGTGAAACTCTGAGGTAATCCCACAGGAATGTTAAATGATTTAGGTTGAACAATAGCATATTTAATTCCGCTTTTGAAAAGGGCGAAATTTTCACCATTGATAACATAAGGATCGTAACCTCTGACTAAATCGCCTCTGTAGCCCAAAGCTATCTGATTATAATAAGGAACATCATTGTTTCCTGATAATTTGCCTTTAAAAGAAAATGCAGTAGCCCATGAATCGTTCAGTTTCCAGAATTTTTTAAAATGTGCTATTATATAAGTTATCGAAGGATCGTTATCGCTGATGCCAAAACCGTATTTTGTAAACTCAAGACTTAAAAAGTAACCTTTTAAAGGATAATTTCTGATATCGCGGGCATCATCTTTATACTCAAAAGAAATTACAGGATAACTTTCATACTTATGTCCACTAACAAAATAATCTCTGTTGAGCGACAGCAATGTATCGGAGATAATGTTGTACTGATAACCTCCGGTAAAAGTATAAGTCTTATTAAATCCCTGCCGGTGAATAAATCTTACGTTTGCAATGTATTCTTTTCTTAAAAATTCACTTCCGTTTTCAAAATAAACCAACTTGTTATTTTCTAACTTATAGGGAATCTCGCGCATTCTTGTTTGCAAAGCAGTAAACACTAACCCATTATTCTGACTTTTATCAATGCTTGGAATGCTGTACATAAATCCCTGCCTTTGCGAATAACCATAACGAAGCAACAGCCTTACATTCTCCCTCCTGCCTCTGAAATTTTCCCAGTTTAAATAAAAACCATAATTGGCTTTCTTCAGATTTTTATCGCGCCACCATTCCCAGAAATTACGGTCAACAACTTCGAAAATAGGTACAGGAAAAATATACCAACGTTCAACAACATCAATTATCACATAAACATCGTTTCCGATTAGCTGCTTGTTGATATTTACAAAATTAAAAAGCGAAATATTCAATAAGTTCTCTCTGCTCTTTGTGATTTTTTCATTTAATTCACCAACAGTCATGGTCTGCCCCTGACTGAATGCCAACTCACGCTGAATAACAGAATATCGTGTTACTTTATTTCCTGTGACAACAATCTGCCTTACATAAATTGTATTGGTATCAACCTGTAAAGAATCGGAAGCAAAACTGCTAAAACAAAATGCAAAAAACAGATTTATTAAAAATGCTCTTTTAAACATTAAGGTATGTCATAAATGCCTGATAACGGTCTTCAATATCAGTGGGCAAGTCTGTAGTTTGGTAAGATGCCACCACATTATAGTCCATCCGATAAAATCCTGCAAGTATTCGCGAAAGATCCAGTTTATCAACCTTTAAAGTAACCTCAAAAATTTCACTGTCCGGAAGTTGATTTACTGATGAACTTAAAATTAATGCTCCGTTCGATTCAGTTATCCGTGCAATTTCCTGCATAGAATAATTTTTTCTTTCAACATTAAGAATAATGATTCCACCAGGTGTTTTAACAGAGCTGTTTTGTGCAAAACAATCAATAATATCAACTAAGGTCAGAAGCCCACGATAATTTCCTTCTTTACTGACAACAGGAACTATATTCAGACCTTTTACTGTTACAAACTCCAATGCATCATAAATATATTGCGTTTCAAAAATGTAAACATTCTGATATTCCAATTCACATTCTGAAAGCGACTTTTCTTTGTCTTCAATTTTTTTAAGATCGTATTCGGTTATGAGGCCTTTATATTTTACCCCATCAACCACAGGCAGGTGATTTAAATTAAATGCCTGCATCCATTGCAATGCTCTGACAACAGTGTCGGAACTCTTTAACGGAGGAATAAAATCTTTAATATAAGCTTTTGTGTTCATGAATATTTTTTCCCAAATCGAATCTGCCGGCAAACATAGTACATTTGTATCAATTTTCAGAGTATATGACAGCATGTAAACTTAGTGTGAACATTAATAAAATTGCAACACTGCGCAATGCCCGAGGCGGAACTATTCCAAATGTAGTTAAGGCGGCAATAGATATAGAGCGTTTTGGTGCCGAAGGAATAACAGTGCATCCACGTCCTGACGAAAGGCATATCCGTTTCAGAGATGTTTATGAATTGAAAGAATGTGTTACCACAGAATTTAATATCGAAGGCTATCCATCAGAAGGTTTTCTGAAATTGGTTGAGTCGGTAAAGCCACATCAGGTTACCTTGGTACCCGATTCTCCTGATGTGCTGACTTCCAATGCCGGCTGGAATGCTATTCGTGAACAAGCATTTTTGAAAAATGTAATTGAACGCTTGAAACAAAAATGCCTGCGCGTTTCGTTATTTATGGATACTGACCTGAAACAAATAGATGCAGCGGCAACAACAGGCACAGACAGAATTGAACTTTATACAGAACGTTATGCATCAGGATATGAAAAATCGGCTCAGCAGGCAATTGCCGACTATCAAAAAGCAGCATCACATGCTTCAACTTTAAACATGGGTGTAAATGCAGGGCACGACCTAAATCTGAACAACCTTAATTATTTTATAAAAAATATTCCGCAGGTTATTGAAGTATCAATCGGTCATGCTTTGATTAGTGATGCATTGTACTTTGGTTTACAAAATACGGTACAGATGTATAAACATCAAATAAAGTCTGCACGTGAATGATTAGAATATGTATGTTATATATCATTTGTTTCTCTGCAGTAAATTGTCAGGCGCAATGCCTGAAATTAAAAACCAACATAACTGCTGAAGATAATTTATATGATTCAATTGTTGTTGTAATTGCTGATGAATCCGGAAATGTAAACCGCTTGAATACAACAAAAGAGAACAGACTTAAATTAAAACTAAACAATCACTACCTGATCACTATTATAAAACCTGACGCTGTCGCGTACAAATTTGAAGTCAACACACACCTTCCGGTTAAATTAAGCAAGAAAAATTATTCTTACAGCACTAATATCTTTCTGGAAAAATTAAATCCTGCTGATGCTAATGCACAAAAAGAAAAAGCCTGTAAAACAAGAATGACTATTAGCTTTAATAAAGACAAAAAAGCTTTTGGGTTTTAAATTATATACCTAAAACCGATTTTAATCTTGCATAACCTTGTTTGCTCAATGGAACTTTCTGTCCGTTTTTAAGTAATGCTATGTGTGATGTTTTTTCATACTGCTCAATACGGGTAATCATACTAAGCTTTACGATATAACTTCTGTGCACACGCAAAAATTTAGAATTATCTAAAGTGTTTTCATAATACGACATGGTTTTCTTCTTCAACTTAAAACCATTTTGTGTATGAACTTTCACATAATCATCATAAGCTTCAATATAAATTACATCATCAACAGGAATGATCGTAATTTTACTTCCATCTTTTACAACAATTCTATTCTTTTCATCAGGCAGAATATTGCTTTCCGCACTTACTAAATCCATTGCAGGTGCTTTATTATTGGTTGCAAGAAATTTAGCAACAGCCTTGTTAAATCGTTCTTCGCTGAATGGTTTCAAAAGGTAGTCTATGGCATGCGCTTCAAAAGCTTTAATTGCATAATTGTCAAATGCAGTTGTAAAAATTACACCGGGCGGGTTTTCAATCAACTCAAGCATCTCAAAACCATTAATCTTTGGCATTTGTATATCCAGAAAAATAAGTTGAGGTTGAAACTGCTGAATGGCTTTCAACCCTTCAAAGCCATCATTACATTCCTGTACCACTTCAATGTTTGGAAACGCTTTAAGAAACTCCAACACAAGACTTCTTGCTAAAGGCTCATCATCTATCACAATTGCTTTAATCATATCTGAGGAATGTCTATTTGTGTAATGAAAATACTATTTTCTTTTTCTGTTTTAAGTAAATCGTTACGTGCATAAAGCAGATACAATCGCCTTTGCACTGCGTCAAGGCCAAAGCCGGTGCCCTTCTGCGATGCAGCAGTGTCAGAATCAAAAGGGTTGGCAACGAATATCCTTAAATGACTTTCCATGCAGGAAACCTTTAATGAAATTGTGACCTGACCTGTGGTGTCATAGAGTCCGAATTTAATAGCATTCTCTACAATAGGTTGTAAAATAAGCGGTGGCACCATCATATTCAAACAGTTTTCAGGAATTTCAATTTGCGTAATCAATCGGTGACCAAACCGCACTTTTTCAATTTCAAGATAAATCTTCAGATGGCTGATTTCCTCCTGAAGGCTTATCAATTTCTTATTATCTCTTTGTAAAGTGCCGCGTAAAAATTCTGAAAGCTGTAACACCATACTTCTTGCCTTTGCAGGTTCTGTTCCTATTAATGCATTAATAGAATTCAGGCTGTTGAATAAAAAATGTGGTTGAAGTTGTAATCGTAATCCGGATAATTCTGCATCTTTCATCAGGTTGGCATTTTCATTATTATGTGCTTCTAATTTTTTCTGCTCCAAAATATTTACTTGCAAACCATAGATGACAGTTACTAAAAGATTCATTATAAAAAACCATGTAAACCGAACCACCATCGATGAATCGAGAAAAGTCAAATATTTTAAATCATCAACATAAATATACCTTAGCACCAAGCCTAATATAAAAACAGAAATCCACGATAAAGCAATATTCCATAATATCACAAAAAAACGATTTCCTGTTTTTTGAAACTTATTAAATGCAAAATAGGTGCTGCACGAAGTAAGCAACAATAATAGTAACATTACAGTGCTGTCTGCAAAAGACAGGCACCAGTCAAATCCAAATTGGTGAACCAATGCTGCAACAAAAAAATACCAGCATAGCCACCAAACAATCTGGTCAATTGAATTTTTTATTTTTTCAATAATCATTATTTATCAGGCAAACAAAAGTGATTGCGTTTGAAGTGTCAGTGCTTTCCGTTTAATATAATCAATAAACGACTCAGAGTCTTCTTCAATAACCTGCGAATATACAACAGAACCATGCTCGGGTGATTCAACAGGTATAATATCTGCAACATCAATCATTTTCCACATAACAGGGTTTTTTCTATCATTAATAAACTCATGTTGCTTCTCTGCGCCAATTGCACGTGCTTTTAAATAAGCATCGGCAACAGTTTGTGCTTTAATGATTAAAAGTTGCTCATCAAACTGATTATTTTTACTTCCGTTGATTACTATCTGATAAATTACTTTAGCTATAAAATACATTTCAATTTAGTTTGATTAAAAAATGAATTTAAAATTTAATAACTATTAATGTCTATTCCTCCAAATACAGTAGTACCTCGTAATATCAGTACTTTCTTTTCATCTGTTAGCGATGCACTACGCAATGGACGTTTGTCTTCAACACTTCCTAACACTGCAGCAATTTCTGACTTAATCTCCCAATGTGCTGGAACAATAAGTTTTGTTCCTCCAAAAACCTGATTCACCTCCAGCTCTACTCTACCCTGTATATCGGCTTGCATAAAATTAATTTCTGCACCACCAAACACAGCCGACACTTCACCACCTTTAAAGTCCTTACTTATGATGTTTTTTTTTATACTTCCGAAAACTGCGACTGCTTCCAAAAAATCTTCACCTGAAGATGGCGTACCGGTATAGTTTCCAAATTGCCTTTGCGGATGTCTTGGGTGAAACCTGCCTCGCCTGCAAGCTCTGCGAAAACGATTAGAAGGTTTAAGAATAATAAACAACCCCAGTAGAATTATAACAACAGGCCAGATAAAATTTCTATATTCAAAAATCGGGAAACTGTTTCGTATCAAAAACAATCCGCCAATAAGTACTAATACCATCCATGCCATATTTCGGAATGCATGTTTTACACCCAGAAATATCCCTATAACTATCAAAATCATAGGCCATGAAAAAATCCATGACGGGAAATAAAAACCGGCTTCTCTGGCAAACAACAATGCACCAACACAAATTATTATTAAGCCACCAAACAATTTACCGCGTTGATTATCTTTCTCAAATCTGCGCCATACGTCTTCTCTCACGTCTTCAATTTCAGATTTATCTTTTTGATTTTCCATTTTATTATTTCTTTAAATATTATTGGACAAAGATATGTTGACTTCAAAGGTAGTTCACAGACACAATAGGTCTATAGCAGCTACAAACTCAGTGAATAGAAAAATATATCGGTAAACGGCAGGCTAGTGTCGGTAAAGGAAATCAATGCAAAATGTAGAGTTCTGAATTCAGAATTATCAAACTTGTCAGCCGTATCTGATTATCAAATTGACTTCGTCACCTCATCACTCCTCACTTGATCACTCCTGTCAACAATGTTTGATCAACTCTCAAAAAAATCTAAACCTTAGCTGTCTGCAATGCTTCAATGTATGCCGGAAACATTTCGCGCCACACAGGCCAGTCGTGGTTGGCACCGGGCCGAATATCGAGCCAATGAGCCATACCTTTTTTAGTCATAATTTCTGAAAGGCGTTTGTTCTGCGCTATACAAAAATCATGTTCGCCTACACCAAGAACTATTCCCATCTGAAACAAATGCTCGTTATCCAAATCGGGTAAATAATCCGGTGGGTTATTGAAATAAACATTGTCATCATAATAACCATCAAGATGCATTTTAATATCAAAAGCACCACCCATGCTGAAAGTATGTGCAACAACTTCAGGATGACGAAAGGCAAAGTTGATTGCCTGATAACCACCAAAACTACAACCGGCAGTAATTACTTTATTATGCGAAGTTTCCTTTTGTGCACGGCTTACAACTTCTTCTAAAATCATCTGATCGTAAAGAAGATGGTTGCGCACCCGGTCGGCAGGATGAATGTGTGTATTGTACCAACTCTGCTCATCAATACTATCGGGGCAGTAAATTTTAATAAATCCACTTTCCACAAAGGGGGCAACACTTTCTATCAATTTAAAATCGCGGTTTTGATAGTGCCTGCCCATACTTGTTGGAAATGCAATTACCGGAATGCCACTCTCTCCGAAAATGAGCATTTCAAAATCGCGCCCAATGATTGGCGAATAATATTTTATTGATTCTTCTCTCATCACACAAGTTTTTTCAAAATTAATAATTTACCATATATGTACACGCTCATTTTCCGGAAGGAAAATTTTATCTCCCGCCTTTACACCAAAGGTAGTATAAAATTCGGGCATATTTACCAAAGGGCCAATAACTCTGAATTTGGCAGGTGAGTGTACATCAGTAAGCACTCTTGTTGCTAATGCTTCCGGACGCATGTTTACCATCCATGCATAGGCATAGCCCAGAAAAAACCGTTGCATTGGATTTAGTCCTGCTATAATTTGATTTTCTTTAAACTGTTTGGTTTGCTTGAATGCTTCAAGTCCCATTGCAACACCGCCAATGTCGGCAATGTTTTCGCCTTGTGTCATATCACCATTTATATACAAACTGTCAACAACAAGATAATGGCTGTACTGATTCACAACAGCACCTGTCTTTGCATAAAAGCGAATGCTGTCTTCAGAAGTCCACCAATTATTCAGATTACCAAACTGATCATATTTGCTACCCTGATCGTCAAAGCCATGTGTAAACTCATGACCAAATGTACTTCCGCCAATAATGCTGTAAAGAATTGCATCATCAGCTAAAGTTTTCTCATATCCGGGCACTGTTATGTTACATGCTGGAACAACTATTTCATTATTTGATGGATTGTAATATGCATTATAAGTCTGTGGTGTCATATTCCACCCTGTGCGGTCAACAGGTTTGCCATATTTATTTTTCATATAATCAAAATGCCAGGAATTGGCGCGAATCACATTACCTACATAAGATGCTTTGTCAACTTCCAATGCACTCATATCTTTCCACTTATCAGGATAGCCCACTTTCATAATCATGGCATCGAGTTTTGTAATTGCTTTTGTTTTTGTTGCATCACTCATCCAGTCAAGTCCTGAAATGCGCTTACGATAAACTTCTTTAACGGCATTTCCAATTTCCATCAACTTTTCTTTAGTTCCTTTCGGAAGATATTGTTCCACATAAATCTGTCCTACCAACTCTCCTAACTGACCATCGGTATCTTCAACTACTCTTTTCCATCTTGGGCGTTGTTCTTTTACACCATTTAACAGTGTCCCATAAAAACTGAAATTCTGTTTTTCAATATCAGTGTTTAAGTAAGGAGCAAGTCCACGTAACAAATGCCAACGTAGGTAATTTTTCCAAACTTCAATTCCAAACTGACGAGATGCAAGATTCAGATAAGTAAAAAACTCGGGCTGACCGACAATTACAGTGTCTGGTAGATTCATTCCTAAACCGCTGAAAAATGTCTGCATTGGTACATTGTTCAATTTTTCTTGCAGTTCTTTTACTGATGTCTTATTATAATTTTTAAATGGATCGCGCAAGTCTTCCATCTTACGGCTGACCTTTGCCAATGCAAACTCTACTGCGTAAACGTCAGCTGCTGCATCTGTTGCCTTCTTTTCATCGAAGCCACTCAATTCAAACATCTTCTTTAAATGTTCAGGATATGCCTCTCTTACTTTTTTTGTTCTTTCATCGGTATTAAAATAATAATCGCGATCAGGTAAACCCAATCCACCTTGCGATAAGAATACAGCATTTTTTGAACTGATCATATCATCGGAGTTTACATAAAGACCAAAAAGCGGTGACGCAGAAATGCGATGTATATGTGCTGCCACTTTCATCACATCATCAAAAGTTTTCATCTGATCTATCTCTGTAAAATATTCTTGCAGTGGCGCGATTCCGGCTTTGTCAATACTTACGGTGTCCATACCGCTGTAATAATAATCACCAATTTTTTGTTTCAGACTTCCTTTGTCATTCGTACTACCGGCTGCCGTTTGACAAATTTGTAAAATTGTTGCATTGATGGTGTCGTTTATTGTTCTGAAAATACCATTGCTGCGCTCGCTTGATGGAATTGGATTCTGTGCAAACCAACGTCCGTTAGCAAACATAAAAAAATCGTCACCCGAGCGAACACTGCTGTCAATGTGTTGCACCAACTCATCATGAGTCTGTACCGGTGTTTTTGAACTATTACATGCAACAGCAATTATTGCAACTGATAACAAGGATAGAGGTAATCGCATGGATATAAATTTAGGTTGCGAAGATAATTAACTGAACAATGGACAGGTTAAAAAAAATTCGTTAAAAAAAGTCTTCATATACATAAAGAACATAATTTAGTAAAAAAACAAAAACAGTATATGAGAATACGTTATACATTACTATCAGTTATATTTATTCTATTCACATCAAATGCATTTGCCTGGTGGAACGACATTTTGGTTTACAATGGCAAACCTATTGCACAACATAGTATGGAAGCAAAAAGTAATGGTACATTATATCTTGCTGTGCCAGACAGCAGTGCAGGCATGTATTCCATTCAATTATTAAAATCAACCAACGATGGAAACACATGGCTTCCTGTAAGTAATACAACCGGGCCAATGGCAACTGCTATTACAAAAACTAAAATGGTGCACACAGGCAGTGATAGTATTTATTGTTTATATAGCACTATTGCAGGTGTATATTTATTGAATGTTGAAACCGGTGTTATAGGCTCATTTACATATTCGGCTGTTGAAGATTTTGATGCAGCAGGTTCACCGGCAGGCAATGTAATTTATTTATTTGTTAACGAACCAATAAATTTCACAATAAAGCGCTACACAACATTAGATGGAGGTTTAACCTGGGGTGGAAGTACAGCAACTGTAACAACGTCAGGACAAACGCCAAGAGTATATATGTCAGGCACTCGATTGATATTAAATTATTATGGTCCAGTAAGTAGCGATCCTTCTACTTCTAAAATAAGAGCTGCCACTTATGATGAAAGCGTTCCTGGCACAATAGGTGCTACAGCTTTTATTGATATTGCCACTAATACATTTGTAAAAAAGAAACAATTCAAATCGGTTTATAACTATAATACAGTTTGGTTTTTCTTTACTGAAGGCGACACTTCACAAGTAATAAAATGTCGAATCAGCACAGATAATGGAGACAATTATGGACCTGAACAAATTGTTGCAGGCAACAATGGCTATAGCAACTACAATTTTGATGCCTGTCATTATGCAAATTTTGGTGCATGGGGTTGCTATTTAACTTATTATAATTCCAATGCCACATTACCACCTACTCCATTTCCAATGATGTTTACCAATGCCTCACTTAATACACCAACTGTATTTAGCACACCAGTTGCATACAGTGATTTTAATGTTGTTGATACACCTTCTTATCACTTGCCTGTTATCACAGCCTTTAACGGAACTACCAATGATGTTGGTGTGGCATGGGTTGAAAACAGTGGAAACGGAAGTTGGGTTTACTTTGACCGATTGAGTGCTGCAACAGGAATGAACGAAGTTAGTCAAGATGGATTTATTTCAGGAATCATCTTTAATGCTGCTGAATTAAATATTCGTTTTGTAGAGTCACCAAAAAATAAAACTACAATTCAATTATCAGATGTTACCGGAAAAATAATTTCTCAAACTACTTCAGTGTTACAAGAAAATTTAATTTCTGTAAAGATGCCATCATTAACATCTGGAACTTATTTACTTCATATTAGCGATGGCAGACATTCAGCAACAAAAAAACTTATATTAAGTAAGTAATCAGAATTAGTTCAAAATTTTAAAATAGTTTCCTGCATCATTGCCTTTGCTGAAGCCAAGCGCGTTAATAAAACGAATATGTCCGGCATGATTAAGGTTATTATAAGTTATCTTTTTTAATCCATTTGTGATTAAAAATTCTTTTTCTAATTCAAATAAATATTTTCCGACCTTATAATCTCTGTACTTAGGGATGGTATAATTGAGTCGTACAATTGCATCACCATTTGCAGCCACATCGGCTATAAAAATATTGGCTACTGTCATATCGCGAAAAACCATAATGGCAAAGCCGGAATTTATATTGATTTCAAACTTTGGAAAATATTCCAATATCTCTTTTTTGTTTCGTTCAATAAAACGTTCTGCTAATGGATCGCTTTCTTTAATAGGAATCACATCAAATGCTTCTTTGCTTTTGTAAAGTTGTATTATCTGATAAATATTGATGATCATCAGAATAACATTAGCAATAATAACAGGCATTGCATTGATGAGATACCCATATATTATAAATGCAATTTGTCCTGCCAGGTTATACCATCTGAATTTAAACGCATTGCTCATCAGCAATGAAACAGCCAAAAATGCTGATGCCAGATATCCTACAAATACAATCACAGAATCAAATTTAAGTTATAAAAACAATTGTTGCTTAAAAACCGGTTACGTATAGCCACTACAACTGTTATCATGAAATAAAAAAATAACAGTTTAAAATTATGGCAATAAAATATTATTCAGGATCTATTGAATTTCCCAAACTTCATTTCCACGCAAAAGTTTATTCAAATCACCTTTGCCTTTTGTTGAAATAACTGCTTCAACCTGTTGTAGTAAATCATCTTCATAGCAACTTCTTTCTTCTTTATAGAAGACTCCAAACGGGCGTGGGAAGTGGCCTTCGTTTGCAGGGTTATCAAAGAACCTCGCTAAAATTCCTGACTTAACTCTATCGTACATGTCATGAATCCAAAGGTCGTTTGTGCTGATACCTTTTTCTGCATGATTAACAATGACAGGTTTAAATCCATCAAGCTTAATTCCCAATTCACCATTCTGCCCGAACACCAATGGTTTGCCATGTTCAACAAAGAGTGCTTCTTGTTTTTTGGATGCTTTCTCTGTAAATACTTCAAATGCACCATCATTAAATACGTTACAGTTCTGATAAATCTCAAGAAAGGAAGTTCCTTTATGCTGTGCTGCCTGACGGAGCATTTCTTTTAAATGCACAGGATCGCGATCCATGCTTCGTGCCACAAAAGTTCCATCGGCACCCATAGCTAAAGCAGCAGGATTAAAAGGATGATCAATTGAACCGAAAGGTGTTGACTTAGTCACTTTTCCTGATTCTGATGTTGGCGAATACTGACCTTTTGTAAGTCCGTATATCTGATTGTTAAACAACAGAACGTTTACATTAAAATTTCTGCGCAACAGATGTATAAAGTGGTTTCCACCAATAGACATTGAATCGCCATCACCTGTTACAATCCAAACACTAAGGTCTTTGCGTGCAGCTTTGAGTCCACTTGCTATGGCTGTTGCTCTTCCGTGAATAGAGTGCATACCATACGTCTCCATGTAATATGGGAAACGTGAAGAGCATCCGATTCCTGAAATAAAAACAATCTGTTCGCGTGGCAGACCCAACTCAGGAATAACGGTCTGTACCTGCTTTAATATTGAATAATCGCCACATCCCGGACACCAACGAATATCCTGATCGGTTACCAAATCTTTTGATGTAAATAACGGTGTGGGTGTTGTTGCAGTTGATTCCATAAAAATATTATCTATTAAAAACTGATTTAAATTTTTCTTTTGGTTATTTCATTAATTCAACAATCTTTTCTTTTATCTCTGTTGCTGAAAAAGGTATTCCCATAACTTTATTCATTGCTATGGCAGGTATCATAAACTTATCCCTCACCACTCTTGAAAGTTGTCCCATATTCATTTCAGGCATCAGCACTTTGTCATATTTGAATAACATTTCACCAAAATTTTTTGGAAATGGTTTCAGATAAGTAACATGAGCATGTGCTACTTCATAACCTTCTTTGCGGGCCATCTGACAAGCTGTTTTAATAGCACCATACGTACTTCCCCAACCAACAACGAGTAATTTTCCTTTTTCAGGACCGCTATCTAATGTTTGCATTGGAATACTATCGGCTACTTTTTCCACTTTAGCTTCACGCATTTTCACCATAAACTGATGGTTGTCGTTATCGTAACTGATGTTGCCTGTTTCATGTTGTTTTTCAAGACCGCCAATTCGATGTTCTAACCCTTTTGTTCCGGGAATTGCCCATGGACGAGAAAGTTTTTCATCACGTTTATAAGGAAGGAAGTGTTCTCCATTTGTTTCAGTTGCATATTTCACTTTAAATTCTCTTAGCTGATCGGCAGTTGGAAATTGCCAAGGCTCCGCACCATTTGCAATATAACCATCAGAAAGAAAAATAACAGGCGTCATATATTCAATAGCAATGCGGCAGGCCTCATAAATTGCATTAAAGCAATCAGCGGGTGAAGAAGCTGAAACAATTGGCATTGGTGCTTCTCCATTTCTGCCATAAAGCGCCTGCATTAAGTCACTCTGTTCTGTCTTAGTTGGCAATCCTGTTGAAGGGCCTCCACGCTGAACATTTATAACCACCAATGGAATTTCGAGCATAGTAGCTAAGCCCATTGCTTCACCTTTCAAAGCAATACCCGGACCCGATGATGATGTTACACCCAAGGCACCACCAAATGAAGCACCAATTGCTGAACAAACTGCTGCAATTTCATCTTCTGCCTGAAAAGTTTTAATTCCAAAACTTTTGTACTTAGAAAGCTCGTGCAATATGTCTGATGCAGGAGTAATTGGATAGGTTCCAAAAAACAAATCTATTCCTGCTTTTTGTGATGCCGCAACCAAACCAATTGCTGTTGCCTGATTTCCCATGATGTTTCTATATACACCGGGTTTCATTTTTGCAGGCTGTACAGTATATCTGGTGCGGAACGTTTCTGTTGTATCACCATAGTGATAACCTGCCTTCAACACTTTAATGTTTGCATCGAGGATAGCTTGTTTTTTTCCGAATTTTTCTTCCAGAAATTTTATACTATTGTCGAGCGAACGATTGTACATCCAATATAGGAAACCAAGCACAAACATGTTTTTGGCACGGTCTATTTCTTTAGTACCTAAGCCCGAATCAACCAATGCAGCACGGGTCATTTTTGTGACATCAATCACTACCAGATTATACTTACCTAATGAACCATCTTCAATAGGATTCTGTCCATCAGGATATTTTGCCAATCGCAAATTCTTTGGATCAAATCCATCACTGTTGGCAATGATAGTTCCTGAATCTTTTAGATTTTTAAGATTTACTTTTAATGCTGCTGCATTCATTGCCACAAGCACATCACATTTATCTCCCGGAGTAAAAATGTTTACACTTCCGAAATGCAACTGATAGCCTGAAACACCTGCCACTGTACCTTGTGGGGCACGAATCTCGGCCGGAAAATCAGGAAATGTACTTAAATCATTTCCAAACAGTGCAGCAGTATTGGTAAACTGTGTTCCTGTTAACTGCATTCCATCACCGGAATCACCGGCAAACTTTATGATTACCTGGTCTAATACCTCGTTTGTCTTACTCATTTTAATAAAAATTACTGAACACAAAAGTAAAGGTTTATTTGCTAAAGAAAGTATGTAATGAGATGATTTTTTAAACCATCAACATTCTCTTAAAAACGGTATCCAACACTCAGGCTCAACAGATTATAAAAACCCATGTAAAAAGTTTCGGAGCGAGAGTCTGAATTGTTATCAATAACAGGAATACTATTCTTCTTTCTCACACTATAATGATAGATAGCAGGGGCAATCTTAGTTGATAAAACAAACTGACTTACAGGAACATAATAAACCCCCAATGCAAATGCCAATCCCGTATTATGATAATTTCGGAGAGCACCATTATCGTAAGCAGTCTTGTTTACAATATGAAAAAGTACCGGCCCATAAATGAGTCCTGCAGTTGGATTCTTGGATCCGGCAAGAAATCCTGTATGAAAGCCATATCGTGTTACACCACCTTTGGCAGGTGCCAAAAAGTTAATTCCTGCGAATGCACGGATACGTTGTCCGGCAACAATAGAATAAGTCAAACTTTCGTGAAACAAAAAATTCTGATCGGGCACTTTAGAAAAATTAGGAACTAACCTGCTGATGGTAACATCCAACCCATGAGTACGGTTCGTGTTACGACTTCTTTGAGCCATACTACTTAAAGTACTACAGAATAAAAGTATTAATGTGAAAAGATTTTTCAATTGTCTAATCTCATGATTGCATTGGCAATGATGCAAATATCGTTTTATTAATAATACATCAGTTTTTGCAACTTAGTGTATTGCATAAGCTTGATGCCTTATTAAATGCGCAATGGATTTCCTAAAAACAACGAGGCTGCCCGAAACGGGCAGCCTCGTAAATAAATCTTATAATTTTAAAACGATAAAGAAGCACCTGCCAGCAATTGCAGCCTGTAAGAAGGATAATTATACCATTTAAAATACTGTACAGAGCCAATGTTGTTTACATTAAGAAATACAGATACCATTTTTGAATAGCGGTATTCAACAGAAAGGTTGGCATCAAAATAGGGCTTTAATCGCTGGAATGAGTCGCCATTGTAAGCTGAAGCAAATCGTTCGCCACGATAAAACATATCTGTTTTAAAGATGATTTTTTCTCTCAGTAAAATATATCCGCCTAAATTAATTTCTACAGCCGGAACAAACCATGCCTTGGCAAGTCCATCGGGCTTGTTATTGGTGTAAGTTGCTCCAATATGTGCATTGAATTTTTCATTGCGCTCAAATACCAATTCGCCATTTATTGTAATCACATCGGCATCACTGTAAACAGTAGAAAAGGTTGTATAGTTTAATGCCCCTGTCGAATCGTTCTCAAAATAAACTGCATCTTTTAATCTCTTGAAAGATGCTCCTGCGCTAAAGAGAATTTCTTTGTCTAACTTAATATTCAGTCCTCCCGAAACATCAAACTTCTTATTTGTATTTCCGGGTATAACAAAATCACCTGTAAAAGGATTTTCCGCTGTCATTGCCTTATAAGTGTTCTTCTGCATACCTCCTGAAACCTGTGCATGTATCATCAAAACATCACTGGCTAATTTATATCTGGCTTCTACATGCGGATACAAATGAAACTTAGCCGCACTATTTGCCTCCCACTCTGTATTGACACCGGCAATTAAACGAAACTCCGGAAACTCTAAAGTGTAACGCGGATAAACGCCCACAATAGTGTTTTTAACTAATGTATCAAAAGGAAGTTTAGTACGTGAATAATCAATTTTAATGTCTGCAAATGCATCTCTGTCGGCAATTTTACGCTGTAGTTTTCCGGCTAAGATTACACTGTTTTCTGTTGTCTTACTGGTGTCACGTTTTCCGCTATAACCATAAAACGACAAGCCTGCATCAAACTTATAGGTGGACTCCTGCTTTGAAAAATTATCGAACCCAACCTCTCCTGCTATACCGCTAAATAACTGACGTGTTTCGGCCTTGCTATATACAGTTGACCTTCCATCATAGCCATAAAAACGATATACATCTCTGTCGAAATTTAATTGTGTTCTGAGCGTACCATAATCAGTAAACTTTTTACCGAATAATTCAAGCGCATTCTCACTATTGTCAGTCTTGCCATAGTTTTTAATTTTTCCTGTTGATGAATGATGCTTCAGATGTATTCCTGCATCAAATTCTTTTGAGCGAAGTGCATTAAAAAACAATTCAGCATAGGGCGTATTGTGTGTTCCATATCCTCCACGCACATATCCTTTGTGCAACATTTTTATTTCATCATCTTTAATTTTAACAGGTTTTATTGGTGAAGTACTAAAAGGCAAATCAGCACGCTTACCCTCTATTGCATAATTGAATTTCACCTCTTTTATTGATGATGTATCGGCACCAGGCATATCGCTAATCTTAACTGCATCAGACAATGTAGGCTGATAGTCCTTTACAACAATAATATTCTCGTCACCGATATTTTTAATGGTGTCGCGTGTTTGTGCTTTCAACTGTAAAAAAGTTAAGCTCAATACACAAAAGAATATTGTCTTCTTTAACATGATTGCTGTATTCATTCCTGATTCAATTGTTGCTTTAGTTTTCATTATTTTCCTCCTCCTTAGGTTGCTGTGGTTGAGGAACACCCTCTGTTGTTATCAGTGCATTGAGTTTTTCTGTTGCAATTTGTTTCAGGTCTTCCGGGTCTGAAGGATTTTTTTCATAGTTATCAATAATACTCTGATAGGTCTGTTTAGCCTGAAAATTATCTTTCAGCGCAACATAATTATCGCCTAAAAGAATAAATGCTTTTCCTATCCAATAATCATAAGAAGGAACTTGTTTAATCACTTCAAAACATTTTTTCTGCGACTCTTTAAAGTTGCCCCATTTATACTGAATAAATGCAAGCGTATATTTTGCTTCTGCCACAACCTCACTATTACTGCCTTTAGCAATCAAATTAAACTCTTTGGCTGCCGCAGCATAATCTTTTGCTTCCATTGAGCATCGTGCTTTAATTAATCGTGCCTCAGAAATTACGGTAGGATCGGTCTTATCATTGGTTAAAAGTCTATCAGCATAAACAATTGCCTGACTACAATTTTTCAATTTATCATAACTCCTCATAGAGCCTGTTTGTGCTATCAATAAGTTGTCTGCATAATCAGCATTAGATTCCAATCGCTGATAGGCAGCAAGTGCCTGATCATAATTTTTCTGTGTGTAATAAATAGCTGATGACCTGATGAGCGAGCGCTCTGTAAATAAATTTTTTGTTGCATTATTTACTGTTTCATATCCTTTAAGTGCATTGGTATAATCTTTAGCCATATACTCACATTCTGCTTTATAAAAAGTTGCATTCAACATGTAAGTTCCATTAGGAAAACGTGACATATACTGAGCAAAGTCGTTTGATGCGTTTTTATAATCGCCTTTCATATAACGCTGCTCTGCTGCTTCATAAGTTATAGAATCCTGTGCGCCACTGCTCAGTGCATTATTAGGAATTTTCTTTACATAGTCAAAATAAGCATTGGGATTTCCCTGTGCTACATAAATATTTTTAATCTGATTTAATGCTTCTACCGATTCCGGAGTTGATGGATATTTTGTAACAACCTGCTTAAAAGTCTCAATTGCTTTTTCATCATTTTTATTATTGAAATAAATGAGACCTTTATTGAGCAAAGATTTTTTGATATACGGACTTGTAGGATATGAACTGATGAGTTTATTGTATGCTAACTCCGCTTCATCATCCTGATCGAGTACCATCAATGCTTTGGCTCTTTCAAAATAAGCATCATCTGCATAATTTGATTTTGGATAAGTAGTAATCAATTGCTGCATAGCATCTGCTTTTGCTCTGTTGTTACCATTAATGCCAAGAATGATTCCTCGCTGAAACAATGAATAATCAGAAGAAGAAGCCTTTGATCCTACTGCCTGCGAATAAAAATTTTCTGCATTAGCAAAATCGCGTTGCATAAAATAAGCATCGCCAATGCGCACCAATGCATCATTATAACGATTATTATCTGTCTCTCCTCTTGATGCTATGTACTTACGAAACCATGTTGCTGCTTCTTTGTAATTTCCTTTCTTGTAATAACAATAGCCCATGTCGTAATTTGAGCGATTGTAGAAACTAAGCTTCAATGCAGCAGGTGTGAAAATAAAAATGCGATACTCCTTTATGGCATCATCATACTTGCCCTGATTATACAATGCTTCCGATTTCCAATAAATAGCTTGTGCCTGAATGAGTGGATCTATGTTTGTTGTAATAGCTTTATTGAGTAATCTGATTGACTGTTCATAGTCGCGGTCGTTAAATAATTCAACAGCTCGGAAATATGCGACCTTCTGGTAAGCTGCATTTCCTGTTGCAGTTCTGTTTCTAATTTTATCCAATGCCGCCAATGCTTCTTTATAGTTTCTTGTCTGCATGTAGAGTGTTGCAAGTAATTCTGTTATTTCATCCTTATGTTCAGACTTTGGATATTTGGTCATAAAATCATTCATCACACGGATGGTTGATGATTGCATGTTAAGGTCAACAGAAAGTTTTGCATAATTAAACATTGCTTCTTCCTGTATCTGCGGATCATAACTCATCTTCGATGCAGACTCAAAAGCTGTTAATGCACCTTGCTTATCGTCAGTCTTTAAAAAACAATCTGCAAGATGAAAATAGGCATTCTGTGCGAGTTTGTCTTTGGGGTTGAGCACCTGCTTGAGATAATCAATTGCTTTTGTATAATCTTTAAGCATGTAGTAGCAAAAACCTACCTGATACTTTTCCTGCCGTGTTGTTTGAGGGGTATTTTTGGAGTAATCTTCAAAATAACTTATAGCCTTTGCGTAGTTGCCCTTACGATAATAAGACTCTGCAACTATTCTGGTAATCTCTGTCTTGTTTTGTGTACTCTCTACTTTCAGTGCCGGTATTGCATAATCAAGTGCTTCATCATACTTCTGCTGATCAAAATAAATTTGTGTGATATACAATGGCACTAAAGGACCGAATGATTCTGAATTTTTCAACTTCATGAATTGCTCCAATGCTGCCTTGTTATTATTTCTTGAATACTCTACATGCGCATTGTAGTATTGTGCTGCTGTCTGATATTTTGATTCTACATTGATGATCTGCGAAAAACTTTTTCCTGCCTTATCATAGTCTTTGCGTGTGAAATAGCTATACCCTTTCTTAAAATAATACTCAATCACTTCGTCATTTTTCAGGTAGGCAACATCTACTGCTTCAAAATGAGTAATAGCATTGCGATATTTCCGCTGTTTGTAATAAATACGTCCAAGTTGAAATTGTGCCAATGAAACATTAATGCTCTGCGGATACTTACTGATGAAATCTGTCAGCAAAAATTCTGCATCAGGGTGATATAATTCTGCTGCACATAAACCAATATAATACATTGCATCCTGACGTGCCGCTTCAGAAATTGGCTCTTCCAATGCTTTTGTAAACTCTTCGCGTGCTGCACTGAATTTTTCTTTTCGTAACAAATCCAGTGCTGATTTATAACGCCACTCCACATCGGTGTAAATGTTGGTTTGCTGTGCCAACGACATCAGTGGAAAAAACAATAACATTAAATATATACTTCGCCTGACCATTCTAACCATGTTTAATTGCTGATTTAAGATAAAATGCAAAATTATTGATGTGTTTAGGGCGCTAATGATTTTACGCCTGTTTATTTGTCTTTTTATGAACAGAAAAATGAGGATAACTAAGTTGTTTTCAGTCATAAAATTTCTGATTGCTGATGAATAATCACCCCAAAATCATGATAACAAAAAATCATTGAAACCATTTACCGGAATTAACGTATAGGCATTTAAAAAATTATCCAAAATGAACAAATCAGTTATTTACGGAATAGTTGCACTTGCAATCGTAATGAGTATTTCATCTTGCAAAAAAGATAAAAGCGATGCTGACTATGATTACTCTATGGCAACAGATATGTCTTTAGCAGAAAATACAATGGAGGAAGTCACTAAAATGGCTGATCAGGCCGGAGATTACGGTCAGTTGATGACATACAGAAATAGCATTCCTGCAACAGTTACAGTTATAGGTTGCGCAACAGTGACCATTGAAAATGTAACTGCATCTATCAAAAAAATGACTCTTGACTTTGGAGTAACTGATGTTACGTGCATAGATGGCAAAAGAAGACGCGGAAAAATTTTCGTTCAGTTTGAAGGAAATTATCGAGATGCCAATCATGAGCACACCATAAGCTTCGAAAATTATTTTGTAAACGACTATAAAATTGAAGGCACAAGAAAAATAACCAATACCGGAAAAAACAATCAGAATCAATCTGTATTTTCTATAGAAGCAGATATCAGTATCAGTAATCCTAATGGCAAAACAATGACATGGCAAAGTCAGCGTACACGCACATGGATTACCGGAGAAAACACAACTTTCAATACCGACAGTATCAATGGTGTTAAGGATGATATCTACTCAGTTACCGGAAGTGGCAGCGGAAAATCTTTTAACGGTACCTCTTTCACTGCAAATATTACTGAGCCTTTGACTGTTTCCTTGCAATGTCGTTTTATCACCAAAGGTAAAGTAGAACTGACTCCCGGTGAGCAGGCTATCCGATACATTGATTACGGTGATGGCACTTGCGATGCTATTGCAGCAATAACTATCAACGGAGTAACATACTATAGAGAAATACCTTAATGATTTTTTTGAAACAAAATATTCAACCCGCCATTGTGCGGGTTTTTTGTTGCCTGAATTTAAAATGTAAAACTTGCCATAAGCAAATTTAAATCACGAAAAGGCAAACGATACAAATCACTGACGTATTTATTGGTCACCGTACCCCTGAACAGATAAACCCCCGAACGAAAAGAAGCATCTTTCCACAATAAACTTTCAAGTCCGCCATGTTCACCAACATTCAACAGAATGGGAGTAAAAATGTTGCTCAATGCATGAGAAGCTGTTTTGGCTACACGGCTTGCAATATTAGGAACACAATAATGCACCACACCATACTCTCTGAAAGTAGGTTGTGTGTGATTGGTGGGCTTTGATGTTTCGAAACATCCACCCTGATCAATACTGACATCAATAATTACAGAACCAAATTTCATTTCGCTAACCATCTCTTCTGTAACTACAATTGGTGTACGTCCTGTGCGTGCATGTAAGGCACCAATGGCAACATCGCAAGTGCGCAACGCCTTCAGCATGGTGGACTGTGTTAATGTACTGGTAAAAACATGCTCGCCAAGATTTCTGATTACACGTCTGAGTTTGTACATATTGTCATCAAAAATTTTGACATCAGCACCAAGTCCCATAGCTGTACGTGCAGCATTTTCTCCTACTGTACCGGCACCAAGTATAACAACTTCCGAAGGTGGCACCCCTGCAATGCCTCCAAGCAACTCTCCTTTTCCGCCAGTAGTGTTACTCAATAATTCTGATGCAATAAGTATTGAAGTGCGACCCACAATTTCACTCATGGCTTGTATTACCGGCATCAGCGAAGAATCATCCTTCATATACTCATAACCGATTGCTGTAATTTTCTTTTTGGCCATTTTCAGAAAGAAATCTTTGCTCTGCATATTAACCTGCAATACAGAAAACAAAGTCTGTTTATCATGCATTAAATCAAGCTCATCATTGGTAGGTGCTGCGATTTTAATTATGATATCTGCCGTATAAACCTCTCTGGCACTGTAAACAATTCGGGCACCTGCTTCGCTGTAATCTGTATCAGTAAAGTTTGCGGAATCACCGGCACCGGTTTCAATCATTACCTGATGCCCATTACTTGTCAGCACAGCCACCGAATCGGGAGTTAATGCAATACGATGCTCCTGAAATGAAATTTCTTTTGGAATACCAATCAGCACTTCTCTTTTTGTCTTTTGCACTTCAAGCATGCTTTCGCGTGGAAGCAAAACCGATTCCGAAGAAAACATTCCTCCGCTCTTTGACACAGTTGTCATATCGTAACAATTATGGTGCGAATTTCGTCTTTCGCCTCCACTTGCACAAGTGTATAGTCAAAATTTATAATACCTTCAATCTTTTCTGGCCATTCAATAAAACAACGGTGTCCACTAAAAAAATATTCTTCATAGCCCATATCATAAACTTCTCTCAGGTTATTGATTCTGTAAAAGTCGAAATGATAAATCACTTCATCGGAAGCATGATACTCGTTTACAATTGAAAAAGTAGGGCTGCTGACATTGTCAGTCACTTTTAATTGCTGGCAAATTGCCCTTATCAATGTTGTCTTACCTGCCCCCATCTCGCCCTTAAACAAAACTATTTTACTATCTCCAACAACAGCAAGAATCTGCTTTGCAACATTGCTTAATTCATCTTGCGAATTACAAACAAAAACATGCTCATTCATTACCTTCATTTGTTAACCAATGAAATAAAAGGCACAATCATCTCTTCAAGCGAAATACCCCCATGCTGAAATGTGTTTCTGTAATGGTTTACATAATAATTGAAGTTGTTAGGATATGCAAAAAATTTATCTTGTTTGGCAAATACATAGGTGCTACTCACATTTAATTTTGGCAACAATGCATCAGCAGGATTTTTTATTTCAAAGACATCACGTTTTTCATAATTCAGATTTTTTCCTTGCTTATAACGCAGATTGGTATTGGTATTTCTGTCGCCAATAATTTTTGATGGCTCTTTAACTCTGATAGTGCCATGATCGGTTGTGATTATGAGTTTTACATTTTTCTGTGCAATACGTTTCAATGCCTCCAGCAATGGCGAATGTTCAATCCAGGAAAGTGTGATGGAACGATATGCAGGCTCGTCATCTGCAAGTTCGCGAATAACCTGCATGTCTGTACGTGCATGAGAAAGCATATCCACAAAATTGTAAACTATAACATTGAGTTTGTTGCCAAACAAATTCGGAATATTATCAACCAATTCTTTCCCTGCATCAAGGTTAGTGATTTTAGTATAGGATGATTTTATATTTTTTCTTAAACGGCTGATCTGATCTTTCAGTAAATCTTCCTCATGTAAATTTTTTCCACCTTCATCGTCATCATTTACCCACCATTTTGGATGCATTTTTTCGATGTCGGCAGGCATGAGTCCTGCAAACAGACTGTTACGTGCATACTGTGTTGCAGTTGGCAGAATACTGAAATAAGAATCTTCTTCCGTTACTCTGAAAAGTTCACTGATGACAGGTTCAATAACTTTCCACTGATCGAAACGCAGGTTATCAATCAGAATAAAAAACACAGGCACATCCGATGTTTCTGCAACAGGAATAACTTTTCTTTTTAGCACATGTTGCGACATGAGCGGTGCATTACTTTCAGGATTTTTTATCCAACTCAGATAATTACTCTCAACAAATTTTGAAAACAGTCTGTTGGCTTCTTCTTTCTGTTGAATCAGAATTTCGAACATACTTTCATCACGCACTTTATCGAGTTGCAACTCCCAGTAAATAAGTTTTTTATACAACTCTGCCCACTCTGCATGCCCAAGTCTGTCGCCAAGCATCATACCTATCTGCCTGAATTCCTGCTGATACTGTGTGTTTGTTTTTTCACTGATCAATCTCTTGTTATCAAGATTCTTTTTCAGCGACAATAAAATCTGATTCGGATTTACAGGTTTTATCAGATAGTCTGCAATCTGAGAACCAATGGCATCTTCCATTATAGACTCTTCTTCACTCTTGGTGATCAGGACAACAGGAATACTACTATTGATACTCTTAATGCGCACCATCGTTTCAATGCCACTGAGTCCGGGCATATTCTCATCTAAGAAAACGATATCGAAGGGTTCTTTTTTGAAAATTTCTAATGCATCTGTTCCGCTGTTTGCTGTAACAGTTTCATAACCCTTATCATTAAGAAATAAAATGTGTGGCTTCAGTAGATCTATTTCATCATCGGCCCACAGTATGCGTTGCTTTTCCATTTTTTATATTGCTCTAAATTACAAATTAAAACAAAACGTCTGTTTGTTCATTTTATTGAGTTATAAAAAAATTTCTACCATAAAATAAAAATGTAATTGGAACAAACACTTGAAGAAACTGAATCTCCCATATAATTACAGCTTCATAAACAGTTTTTTGACAAAAACAACATGTGTATGCAAACTATTTACTAAACCGATAACCTCCTAAAATTCAGCAGTAATACTTTTTAACAACAGTTGAAGAAATGAAAAATGAAGCAGTCACACCTCTTATCTTTGCACCCTGAATTTTTTAACAGACACTTGTTTAAAAGGCATTTTTGTTAAAACAGAACCGTCTGTATTTAAAGTATAATTTCAGCAATCGGGCAATGGTTTGCATTGCAGCCAATTTATTTAATTTTAAAGAACTAAGAAAATAATCGAAGCATGTCAAAAAAAGCTACACATAACTACACCGAAGACAGCATACAAAGTTTAGACTGGAAAGAGCATATCCGCCTCAGACCGGGAATGTATATTGGCAAATTAGGTGATGGTTCTTCACGCGATGATGGTATTTATGTTTTGTTGAAAGAGGTGATAGATAATTCCATTGATGAATATGTGATGGGATATGGAAAGCAGATTGATGTTACAGTTGAAAATGGCAGTGTTACGGTGCGTGATTACGGTCGTGGTATTCCATTAGGAAAAGTTGTTGACTGTGTTTCTAAAATAAATACCGGTGGAAAATACGACTCACAGGCATTTCAGAAATCTGTTGGACTTAATGGTGTAGGTACTAAAGCAGTGAATGCTCTTTCTACCTATTTTAAAGTGCAAAGTGTGCGTGAAGGCAAAACTACCATTGCAGAATTTGAAAGAGGTGAATTAAAAAAACAGCAAAAAGAAAAATCATGCGACCTTGCTGACGGCACACTCATCAGTTTTATTCCCGACAATGAAGTGTTTATTGATTATAAATTCAACAGTGAGTTTATTGAAAGGATGTTGAATAATTATGCTTTTCTGAACGTAGGATTAAAGCTGAATTTCAATGGCAAAGAATTCTTTTCACAAAATGGATTACTTGATTTGCTGAAGGCAAACCTGAGTGAAGAAGTGCTCTACCCTGCTGTGCATTTAAAAGACAATGACATTGAAATTGCATTTACCCATACACCAAGTTATGGAGAAGAATATTTTTCTTTTGTAAACGGACAACACACTACACAAGGCGGAACCCATCTTGCTGCATTTAGAGAAGCAATTGTTAAGACGGTACGTGAGTTTTACAAAAAGGAATTTGATTCAAGTGATGTGCGCGAAGGTATTGAGGCCGCTGTAAGTATTCGTATTCAGGAGCCTGTTTTTGAGTCGCAGACAAAAACAAAATTAGGCTCACAAAATACATATCCTAATGGCCCTTCATTACGTAACTGGATTAACGACTTCGTTAAAACCAACCTCGACAACTACCTCCACAAACATCCTGAAACTGCTGAGATCTGGTTAAAAAAAATTCAGCAAAGCGAGCGTGAAAGAAAAGAAATTGCAGGTATAAAAAAACTTGCTAACGAACGTGCTAAGAAGGCAAACCTGCACAATAAAAAACTTCGTGATTGTCGCTCACACCTCAACTCCAAATCTCCTGAAAGATTTGAGTCAACACTGTTTATTACAGAGGGTGACTCAGCAAGTGGTTCTATAACCATTTCGCGTGATGTAAACACACAAGCTGTTTTCAGCTTAAAAGGAAAGCCTCTGAATTGCTTTGGACTCACCAAAAAAATTGTTTACGAAAACGAAGAGTTTAACCTGATGCAAAATGCATTAAATATTGAAGACGGACTTGACGAGTTACGCTACAACCGTATCGTAATTGCAACCGATGCCGATGTTGACGGAATGCATATCAGGTTGTTGTTACTCACTTTCTTTCTGCAATTTTTTCCTGAGTTGGTAAAAAATAATCACGTTTATATTCTACAAACACCGCTTTTCAGAGTAAGGAATAAGAAAGAAACAATCTATTGCTACAGCGAGCAGGAGCGTGTTGCTGCTATAGAAAAATTAGGTAGTAAACCTGAGATAACACGCTTTAAAGGTCTTGGAGAAATTTCGCCTGATGAGTTTAAAAATTTCATAGGTCGCAAAATGCGCCTCGAACCGGTGCGTATTGAAGGCGAAGGCTCCGTTCAACATCTATTAGAATATTACATGGGTAAAAACACTCCGGAAAGACAGGAATTTATTATCGGCAATCTGAAACTTGAAGAAGAGTTAGAACCTGAAATTGCAGAAGCATAATTGAAATATAATTGATTTATTTCACCGTCACCCGACACAAAAAAAGTAACTAATGAGCAAAAAAAATATTAAACCTGTAAAATCTCCTGTAAACACTATAATCGAACAACCGGCAACACATATTTCAAATATGTATCAGACCTGGTTCTTAGATTATGCTTCGTATGTAATCCTCGAACGTGCTGTCCCCTATCTCGATGACGGACTAAAACCTGTTCAACGAAGAATCCTGCACAGCATGTGGGAAATGGAAGATGGAAGATACAATAAAGTGGCCAACATCATTGGTAACACCATGAAATATCATCCGCATGGTGATGCTTCAATTGGTGATGCACTGATTCAGATTGGTCAGCGCGATTTGCTGATTGATATGCAGGGTAACTGGGGAAATATATACACCGGTGATGCCGCTGCTGCCTCACGTTATATTGAAGCACGTTTATCAAAGTTTGCACTCGATGTAATTTACAATCCTAAAACTACTGTATGGCAACTTTCATACGATGGAAGAAATAAAGAGCCTGTTACACTACCTGTAAAATTTCCATTGTTGTTAGCTTCAGGGATTGAAGGTATTGCCGTTGGTTTGGCCTGTAAAATATTACCACATAATTTTTGTGAATTAATACAAGGCTCTATTGACGTTTTACGAAATAAAAAAACAAATATACTTCCTGATTTTGCTACAGGAGGTATTGCAGATTTCAGAAATTACAATGAAGGCCTGCGTGGTGGAAGAATAAAGGTACGTGCAGTCATTGAACAGAAAGATAAAAAGACACTCCTGATTAAACAGATTCCATTCGGCACTACAACATCTTCGCTCATTGACTCTATACTTTCGGCTAATGACAAAGGAAAGATTAAGATAAAAAAAGTAGAAGACAACACTGCTGCAGAAGTTGAGATTGCTATTTATCTGCATCCTGACTCCAGCGAGGACATTGAAAAAACAATAGAAGCACTTTATGCATTTACTGATTGTGAACTAAGCATTGCACCCAACTCCTGTGTTATTCGAGATGGCAAACCGGAATTTCTGAATGTAAATGATATTCTTAAAGAGTCAACATTCAATACACTTGAATTACTGAAACGCGAACTTGAAATTGAACTGAGTGAGTTGATGGAAGATTGGCATTTTTCTTCACTCGAAAAAATATTTATCGAAAACCGTATTTATCGTAAAATTGAAGAATGCGAAACCTGGGAAGCAGTAATACAAGCAATAGACAAAGGACTGAACCCATTTAAGAAATTATTGAAGCGCGAAGTCACTGAGGATGATATTGTAAAACTTACTGAAATTAAAATCAAACGTATTTCTAAATTTGATGCTAAGAAGGCAGATGAACATATTAAAGCACTTAATGACAAAATAAAAGTTGTAAAAGATAATCTTAAAAATCTGACACCTTTTGCTATTGCATATTTTAAAGAGTTGCTTAAAAAATATGGTAAAGGTAAGGAGCGAAAAACTGTAATCAGCGAAGAAGGATTCGAGCAGATTGAAGTTAGAAAAGTTGTTATCAATAATGCTAAGCTATACGTAAGCCGTGAAGAAGGATTTGCAGGCTATGGTCTGAAAAAAGATGAACTTGTTAGTGAATGTTCAGACATTGATGATGTACTGGCAATAACCGGTGATGGAAAGTTTGTAGTTAACCGTATATCTGACAAAAGCTATTACGGTAAAGACATACGCTTTATCAAAGTGTTTGAAAAGAATGATGAAAGCACCGTTTACAATATGGTTTACAGAGATGGACCTCGAGGTGATTTGTTTATCAAACGTTTTTCTATCGGAGGCATCACACGCGAAAAAATTTATGACCTTACAAAAGGAACTGAAAATTCAAAGATTATCTATCTCGGCATTTCCGGAACTGACAATGCACCAACCATTCAGATTGTGCTGAAGCCACGACCAAAATTAAAAAATACGGTGTTTAACGTGAATTTTAACGAGATGCTGATAAAAAACCGTTCTGCCGTTGGAAATATCCTCACCAAATTTCCTGTTCACAAAATCACAGAAGTTGGCAAAGGAAAATCAGAAGCTTCTGCAGTGAAAAGCTCTGAGCCTTCAAAAAAAAACGAAAAGGAAAGTGAGCCTGAACTCTTTGAGTTTCCAAAAGAAAAAAACAATACTGAGCAGGCAAAAACACCTGCACAAAAAGTGCAGATGAAAATGGAAATCTGATTCATGCGCCATCAAACATTACTCAATCATATAACCGGCATCATTGCCGGTTTTGATTTTTCTGTACCTCTACATCACTATCTGAAAAACCATTTCAGACAAAACAAACAACTCGGCAGCCGCGACAGAAAAATAATTTCATCTGGATGCTATGCCTTTTATCGCTGTGCTTTACTTCTACCCCACAAAAGTGTTGAAGAGAAATTGGCTTTGAGTTTCTTTATAACCAATGAAACAAACCTGTTAAGCAAATATTTATTCGAAAAATATTATATCACAAATAACGAATCACATAATCTTTCTGAAAAACTGGAATTTAATAAACAACAGGGAGGAATAAATCCAGATATAGCTTTTCCGTTCTTAAATTTACTTTCCGAAGAAATAGATAAAGAAGTATTTACTGCATCAATGTTTCAACAACCTTTAGTGTGGATAAGAATACGAAAAGGTTTTGAGCAACATGTTTCAGATGAATTGAAGTCAAAAGAAATTACCCCATTGCAAATTGAAGGAAAAACGTTGGGCTTTGCCCCTGCTGCCCCTCTTACAACACTTGAATCATACCTGAAAGGCTATTTTGAGATTCAAGATTTATCATCACAACAAACACTATCGTTGCTACCCGATAACTGCGGGCAACGTATGTGGGATTGTTGCAGTGGCTCAGGTGGCAAAACTTTGTTACTGGCCGACCGTTTTCCAAATGCGTCTTTTTTTCTTACCGACATACGCAGTTCTTCACTTCAAAATGCAGAAACAAGATTAAAAAAAGCTACTGTCAGAAATTATAAAACATTGCAAGCCGACCTTACATCAGACTTAAACTTTAATGAAAAATTTGATGTGATTATTGCTGATGTGCCATGCAGTGGCTCCGGCACGTGGTGTCGCACACCTGAAAACTTTTGGAATTTCGATAAACATAAAATTAAGGACTATGCCGAGTTGCAATTTACCATTGCCAAACAAGCTACAATGCATTTAAAAAGTAACGGCCTGTTTCTGTATTTAACATGCTCTGCATTTGCCGAAGAAAATGAAGAAAATACCAAACGTATTGCAAAACATTGCAATCTTAGTATTGTGGTGCAAAAATTTTTTCATGGATACAGCCTACAAGCAGATACAATGTATGGTTGTGTGATGATGGGATTTTGATAGAAATTATCGTAATTATCACCTAAAAACTCATTTATCCCCCCACCCATTCACCTGTTAATTGATGTTAAATTAAAATTGCATCACACTACTGATGTATTGCTATTTTGATAGCTTTGTCGGTCTTTTCAAAAATAAACATGAAAAAATTCTTCACACTCTTTTTAGCTGCATGCTTTGCTACAGCAGTTAATGCACAAAATTTCAACATTTCTTTACTTGGCACATTGCCCTACCCCAATGACGACCTTGCCAATATTGGCGGATGGGTATCACCATCGGGCGAAGAATATGCACTCGTAGGTTCAGAATCCGGACTTTCTATTGTTGATGTCAGCAATCCTGCAAACCCAACAGAGGTAATTTTAGTTCCCGGACCACAATCGCAGTGGCGCGAGGTAAAAACTTACGATCATTATGCTTATGTAACAACTGAAGGTGGTGGCGGACTACAAATTGTTGACCTCTCTCAACTTCCTAATGCAGCACCTGCAATTGACTGGACAGGTAATGGTGCCATCAGTGGTCAGTTAGATAACATTCACTCATTGCATATTGAAGATGGCTATGTTTATCTGCATGGCTCAAATTTATTTCAGGGTGCAACTATCATTGCAGATATTGCAACCAATCCACTAAGTCCAAATTATGTTGGACATACACCAGGTGCCTATGTGCATGACGGCTATGCCAGAGGTAACTATTATTACGGTTGCCATATTTATAATGGCGATTTTACCATTTATGATGTTACCAATAAAGCCAATCCCATTCCATTGGGAATAAAAGTAACACCGGGACAGTTTACACACAATGCATGGCTTTCTACCAACAGTCAGTATTTGTTTACTACTGATGAAGTTTCTGATTCCTACTTGACAGCCTATGACATTTCAAATCCTGCCAACATTATTGAAATGGACAGAATTCAAATCACTCCCGGCTCAGGTTCTATCGTTCACAACACGCACATCATTCAAAAAAATGGTGCTGACTATGCAGTTACTTCATGGTATAAAGATGGTGTGGTGATTACTGATGTAACACGTCCACAAAATATGGTTAACGTTGGTTGGTACGATACCTATACACAAGGTGCAGGTGATGGTTTCAGTGGCGATTGGGGTGTTTATCCCTATCTGCCCTCAGGAAATCTTGTAGTATCTGACATCAACAACGGACTTTTTGTTTTAGGACCTACCTATCAGCGTGCCTGCTATCTTGAAGGTGTGGTGACAGATTCAGTTACAGGTAACCCTATTTTTAATGCAACGGTAAAAGTTCTATCTACAAACATTACTAAAAACACAAAAGCAAACGGAGAATATAAAACAGGAACAGCTACTGCAGGTAGTTATAATGTTGAAGTTTCTGCAGCAGGTTATTTTACCAAGACAATTAACGGTGTTTCGCTCACTAATGGAAATGTAACACAACTTGATGTTCAGTTGTCACCACTTGCTTCTACATCACTAAGCGGACAGGTAGTTGAAGCTGTAACAGGAAACCCAATACCCAATGCAATGGTCACCATTCAGGATAGCGCATTGGTGTATAATACAACAGCCGATGCCTCAGGCAATTTTACAATTCCTTCAATGGTAATTGGCAACTATCAGGTTGTAGCCGGAAGTTGGGGACATCGCACTACATGTTTCAACTCAAGCATTATGCTTAACCCTGCACCATTGGTTATAACTTTGAACAAAGGTTATTATGATGACTTTTCTTTTGACTTTGGCTGGACAATAACAGGCACTACTCAAAATCTTTGGGAAAGAGGCGTACCACATGGAACACCTGCAGTATTCGGACCGGGCTTTGCTAATCCTGATGCTGACGATCAGACAGACTGTTTGGATCAGGCTTATGTTACCGATAACAATCCTAATGCATCTTCTTCAGGATCAAACGATGTTGATGATGGCTATACATTATTGACATCTCCTGTTTTTGACCCAACTTATCTCACCAATCCAACCATAAATTATGTTCGCTGGTTTTACAATGCCGGTGGAAATTCAAATCCAAATGACAGTTTAATTATTCGTGTTTCAAATGGAACTACCAATGTAGTTTTAGAAACAGTTCGTGCTTCTACTCCCGGAATGGGAACATGGGTGCCACAGTCATTCAACTTAACTGGTTTAATTCCTATTACCAGCACCATGCAGATTAGTGTTTACACTGCCGATCAGGCAATGTCAGGACATGTGGTTGAAGGCGGTTTTGATAAATTTGAAGTAACAGGAACAGTTGGCATTTCAACACTAATTTCGGCAACAAACACTTTGTCGTCAAGCCCTAATCCTTTTAACAATGAATCTAGGTTGACAATTGGCGAAAATGGTGGCACTTTGACCATTACAGATATTACCGGCAAAATGGTGGAAACGCTAAAAGTTCATAAAAATGAACAGATTTTAATTGGCAAGAACTTCCAAAAAGGCATTTATCTTGTGAAATTGGTATCTGATCAGGGTGTTATTTCAAGTATTAAGTTAGTTAAAACCGGAGAGTAAATTTTTATATTATATTGATAATCAAATATTTTTATTCTATTAATAGAGTATAATCAGCGTCATTTTCCGGCCGATTAACCAAATTATTGAAGTTGAAAATAAATTTAATAAAGGATTTGAAAATATAGTAAAAAAAACTACTTTTGCCGTCCGTTTGTAAAAACACATTAATCATGTACGCAATAGTAAACATATTAGGACAACAGTTTAAAGTTGAAGAAAAGCAGCAAATATTTGTACACCGTTTAGAAGGTGCTGAAGGCGAAGAAGTAAAATTCAACGATGTATTATTAGTTGATAATGGTGGCAACATAAAAGTTGGCAAGCCTTCTTTATCAAACGCAAGTGTATCTGCAAAAATCATCAGTCATGTAAAAGGTGACAAAGTTCTGGTGTTTAAGAAAAAGAGAAGAAAAGGATATAAGAAGATGAATGGTCATCGTCAGTATATGAGTAAAATTGAAATCAATTCTATTAACGCATAAAAAACTAAACATATTTAGTCATGGCACATAAAAAAGGCGAAGGTAAAGTAAAGAACAACCGCGAGTCGCACAGTAAACGTCTCGGAATTAAAATATTTGGTGGACAACATGCTATTGCAGGCAACATCATTGTTCGTCAGCGTGGCACCAAGCATAATGCAGGTGAAGGTGTAGGTATGGGAAAAGATCATACTTTGTTTGCATTGGTTGATGGCAAAGTTGTTTTCAAGAAAAAAACTGATAACAAATCATACGTGTACATTACCCCTGTAGCACAGGCTTAATTTAAAATATTAAATTGTTAAAAGCCTACCCTTTAACACGGGTAGGCTTTCTTATTTTTATAAAATTTCTTTTCTATCAATACTTTTGTTCAATGAAGTCATTGCGCATGTTACTCCTTCCTTTCTCGTGGCTGTACGGAATGGTTGTAATGTTGCGTAATTTTCTATTTGATGCCGGATTACTAAAAAGCAGGACTGTAAATCTGCCTGTAATATGCATTGGAAACCTAAACACAGGTGGCACAGGCAAAACACCACATACAGAATATTTACTTTCTGCATTGAGTAATTACAAAACAGCCGTTGTTTCTCGCGGATATGGACGTAACACATCAGGCATTGCCGAAGTTCTGGTTGACAGTCAAGCCAATGACACCGGTGATGAACCATTACAGATTAAACGCAATTTTCCAACTGTACCTTTCATTGTCAGTGAAAAAAGAAATGATGGCATTGATTATCTTTTAAAACATCATCCAAATACAGAAGTAATCTTACTTGACGATGCCTTTCAGCATCGCAGTGTAAAAGCCGGAATGAATTTATTGCTGACACAATACAATGATCTGTTTACAAATGATTGCTTATTACCTGCAGGTAATCTTCGGGAACCGGCATTGTCTGCATCAAGAGCAGATGTAATTATAGTTACCAAATGCCCATCAACAATAACAGCAGAACAAAAAAAATCAATCATCAGTGAATTACCTAAAAAACCTGTCTTCTTTAGTTCATTTAACTATGACAATCTTCAGTCGTTAAATAGTAATGAAAAACTGAATTTAACAGACCTGTATGAGTATGAAATTTTGTTAATAACGGGAATTGCATCCAATAAAAATTTACTCGATTTTCTGAGTACTCATAGCAGAAAAATCAAAGAAATATCCTTTAAAGACCATCACAATTATTGTGCAAAAGATTTTGAAAATATCACTGCCATTTTTAATACTTTAGCCTCTGAAAAAAAAATAATTGTAGTTACAGAAAAAGATGCTGTAAAATTCAACAGCAGTGAATTAAAACCACTCACAAATAATCTTCCTGTATATTCAATACCTGTAACAGTTGTCATCAATGAAAACGAAATAAAATTTTTAGATATAGTAAAATCGTATGTTGGAAAAAATCAAAGCAACGGCTGAATTTATCAGCAAAACCACCGGCTTTAGTCCGGAAATAGGAATAATTTTAGGATCTGGTCTTGGAGGATTAGTTAAAGAAATTGAAATTGTAAAAGAATTAAACTATTCAGACATTCCCGGATTTCCAGTGTCAACAGTTAAAGGTCATGGTAACAAACTTATTTTCGGAACATTAAACGGAGTAAAGGTAGTAGCGATGCAAGGTCGCTTCCATTTTTATGAGGGATACTCCATGCAGGAAGTTGCAATGCCCGTGAGAGTGATGAAATTTCTTGGAATAAAAAATCTGATTCTTTCCAATGCAAGTGGTGGTGTTAATCCAAAATATAAAGTAGGCGATTTGATGATTTTGGATGACCACATAAATCTGATGGGTACCAACCCGTTGATAGGACCTAACAATGATGATTTAGGCCCACGCTTTCCGGATATGGGCGAGCCTTACGATAAAACAATGATTAAAAATGCAAAAGCCATTGCAGACAAACATGGCTTTACCTGCCATACAGGAATTTATGCTGCCGTAACAGGGCCAACGTTTGAAACACGTGCAGAATACAAATACATTAAATTTATAGGTGCAGATTGTGTGGGCATGTCAACTGTTCCGGAAAACATTGTTGCTCGTCACATGAATCTGCCTGTTTTTGCTATCTCTATAATCACCGACTTAGGCGGAAGCGATGAACCGGAGTTTATTACTCACGAAGAAGTTTTAAAAGTTGCTAATGCAGCAGAACAGAAAATGACCGTAATTATCAAAGAACTTATTGCACAATAATTTTTATTTCAATTTATTTCAGAAGAAGAATCATGAGAAAAAGAATTCAATTTAATATCTCTTTATTTAGTTTTATCATTTGCTTTTTTATTTGCACATTGCAAAAAGTACAAGCACAATTTTGGTTACCCATTGGCTCAGGCGTAAACGATAATGTTTATGCAATGACCAAGGATACCGTTAACAACATTCTTTACATCGGTGGAAGATTTACAGATGCCAGTGGCGTTACTGCCATACGCATAGCATCATGGAATGGAACAACCTATACAGCTATAGGAAATGGATTTGACAGTAATGTATTTGCGCTATATTATGATCATAGCAACAATACACTTTATGCGGCAGGCTCGTTTCTTTTTTCAGGAATAAATCCGATAACACGTATTGCAAAATGGGATGGCACACAATGGCTACCATTAGGCACAGGCTGCAATGATGAGATTTATGCACTTACCGGAGATGCTAATGGAAACATTTATGCCGGTGGAATATTTACAACAGCCGGTGGCGTAAGCACTGAGCGTATTGCTAAATGGAATGGCAGTACATGGAGTGCATTAGGTTCTGGCATTGGTAGTGGCTCTAACTATGTTGAAGCATTGACTTTTTACAATGGTGATTTAATTGCAGGTGGACAGTTTGGTGTAGCAGGTGGTGTATCAGTAAGCGGCATTGCACGATGGAATGGCACCAACTGGTTTGACCTGAATGGTGGCGTTAGTGGATTGTCTATGCGAGTGTCTGCTTTCAAAGAAGTAAACGGTGAGTTGATATGTGGTGGAACTTTTACTGCTGCAGGTGGCGTTTCGTCCAATAGCGTTGCTAAATGGAATGGTGCTGCTTGGTTAGCAATTCCCGGAGGTATAACCGGAGGACAAGCTAAAGTAAAATCACTTGGATATTTATTTAATACACTTTATGTAGGTGGTAATTTTTCGCTTGCAGGCGGAAATGCTGTTTCAAATATTACAGCTTATGATGGTACTACATGGGCTGACCTTAGCGGTGGAACAAACAATCAGGTTGATGCATTATTAAATTATGGCAATGAAATGTATGTTGGAGGTGCTTTCACTATGGCTGGAGGAAATCCGGCAACCTACATTGCCAAATACAGAACAACATGTTTAACCAATGCATCCATCACTACAACACAAACTTCTTGTTTTGGTCAGTGCAATGGAACAGCAACAGTTACAGCAACAGGAAATGCACCCTTTACCTATCAATGGTCATCTACTCCTGTTCAGACTGATTCAACAGCAGCTGATCTTTGTGCAGGAAATTATACAGTTACAATTACTGATAATATAGGTTGCAGCATTACACAACCTGTAACGATTACAGAGCCTGCACAGTTTGCAGTTACCTTTTCTTCAAACAACCCTACCTGCTTTGGATTGTGCGATGGCAATGCATTAGCATCAAACAACGGACAAGGTACTGTAACATACAACTGGAATACCATTCCTGCACAAACTACACAAACTGCTACAGGTCTTTGTGAAGGCACTTATTCAGTTACGCTTATTGACTCAGCAGGTTGTATGATAACAGATTCAGTTACTATAGCCAACCCTGCTCCTAACACACTTACATTAACATCATCAAACCCTTCATGTTATAATAACTGTGATGGCATTGCCGCAGTAGCATCAACAGGAAATGCTCCTTTTCAATATTTGTGGAATACAATCCCGGCACAACAAACCGATACAGCAACAGGGCTTTGTGCAGGTGTTTACTACATTACCGTTACTGACAGTACAGGTTGTATGGCTACAGATTCAATTGAGATTGTCAATCCTGCAGCAGCAACATTACAGTTCAGCACTACAACAGCAACTTGTTTTGGAAGTTGCAACGGTTCTGCATCAGTTGTTTCGAGCGGAACTTCACCATTTACTTATTTGTGGAACACAACTCCTGTTCAAACCACAGATACGGCAACAAATTTATGCGCAGGAACCTATTTTGTTACTGTTACCGACAGTAACTTGTGTGCTGTAACCGACTCCGTAGTGATTACAGAGCCTGTGGCCAATCTGATTTCTTTTACAGCTCAACTTCCAGCATGTGTCAGTTCTTGTAACGGCTTGTTAACTGCAACATCAACCGGAACAGCCCCATTTATTTATCAATGGTCAAACGGTGATTCAATAAGCACTATTGATTCACTCTGCACAGGTCTTTATACCATTATCATAAGTGACAGTATTGGCTGCACAGTAACAGATTCTATTTCACTAAACCCTGCTCCTCCTCTTCCGATTACATTCACAACACAATTTGCAGGATGCAACGGTGTGTGCACTGGCGCAGTAAGCGCAGCAATTACAGGCATCAATCCAATAAGCTATATTTGGTCAACGGGTGATACCATTGCTTCAATTGATTCACTTTGTCAGGGTATTTATACTGTAAGCATTACCGATAGTCTTGGATGTGTTGTAACAGACTCTGCACAAATTATCAGTCAGCCTGTTTTACTAAATCCAATTGCAACAGCACCAACCTGTGCAGGACAATGCAATGGATTGGCTTCGATAAATCCATCAGGCGTAGCACCATTTCAATGGCAATGGTCAACGGGCGATACAACATCACTTTCTATTGACAGTTTATGTGCAGGTGTATATTACATCACCATAACAGATTCTGTTGGTTGTGTAGGCTCTGATTCTGTTACCATTGTTGACCCACCTGCAATAACTTATTCTGCATCGCATACAGATGCAACCTGTGCCAATCTATGCAATGGTATTTCAACCATCACTGCAACCGGCAATGGCACTCTGACTTATTTATGGAATACTGTGCCTCCACAAACAGATTCTACAAACACTAATTTGTGCTTTGGCTACACTACCTATATAATTACAGACACTAACAACTGTTCTGTCACCGATTCTGTTTTGATTTTTGAACCTTCACCAATATTTATCGGGAATAATTTTTTAGGAATAACCTGTAATGGAAATTGTGATGGTTTTGTTCGTGCTCTTCCATCAGGTGGAACTCCCGGATATACTTATTTATGGTCGAATGGTGTAACTTTCGATTCTATTTTTAATACCTGTGCAGGCACTTACACAGTTACCGTTACAGATGCCAATCTATGTACAGCTGTTGACTCTTTTACTTTTGTTGAACCTGATCCAATAGTTATCAATTTTACAGTAATTGATGCCTCTTGCCCAGGTTGTACAGATGGCAGCATTATAGCAACTGCAACAGGTGGCACACCACCGTATGATTATTTGTATCCAGCATTAGGAATTGCAGATTCAGCAGCAACCAATCTTGGTATGGGTTACTATTTATTTTGTGCACAGGACTTCAACAATTGCATGCAATGTGATAGTGTTTTTGTTGACGAAGCTACTGCAATAAACAGCCTTTCACCGGAAATAAAAGAAATTAAAATTTTCCCGAATCCATTTGCTGACAAAGCTTACTTAAGTATTACAACTGCAGAATCAAAAGATTTTAAATTATACTTTTTTGATGTAGCAGGAAGAATAGTAAATATTCCCTATAACCATGCAGGTAATACTGAAAATAAACAAGTCTTCATTATACAAAACAATGGATTAAAAGCTGGACTGTATTATGTAAAAATAATGTCGGCAAATGAAATTATTGCTATTGGTAAATTCATCGTCAACTGATGCCTATGCGTGAAAATGTTTCATTAAAGAATTTAAACTCCTTCGGCATTGAAGCAAACGCACGCTATTATATTGATATACACAGTGAGGACGACTTAATACTTTTTCTTCTTCAGCATAAAAAAACAACACTTCCATTATTGGTAATGGGTGGTGGCAGCAACATGCTTTTTTTTAAAGATTTTGATGGTATAGTTTTAAAAAACAACCTGCACGGCATTGACGTAGTTGAAGAGAACGAAGCTTCCGTTAAAATAAGAATTGGTGCAGGTGAAGTATGGCACAATGTTGTCATGTGGTCGGTAGAAAAAAACCTTGGAGGTATAGAAAACCTTTCGCTGATTCCGGGTACTGCAGGTGCTGCACCAATTCAGAATATTGGCGCTTATGGTGTAGAAATAAAAAACTCACTCGTAGCTGTTGAAGCATTAGCAATAGATAGTGCAGAAAAAAAAGTGTTTAATAACCATGAATGTGAATTTGGCTACAGAAATAGTGTTTTCAAAAATGCAGCAAAAGGAAAATACATTATCACAGCTATTATTCTGGAATTGAAAAAGCAGCCTCAATTTAAAACTGAATATGGTGCCATTCACTCGGAACTTGAAAAACAAGGAATTAAAAATCTTAGTGTTAAAGCCATCAGTGATGCGGTAATAGCAATAAGACGAAGTAAATTACCCGATCCTGCTGTTATTGGCAATGCAGGTAGTTTTTTTAAGAATCCTGAAATTACTGAGCAGGAATTTGAAAAAATCAAGCAACAACATCCAAATATTCCGCATTATCCGGGAGCTGCAAACAAAATAAAACTGGCAGCAGGATGGCTTATTGAGCAATGTGGGTGGAAGGGATTTAGAGAGGGTGATGCAGGATGTCATAAAAATCAAGCTTTAGTACTGGTGAACTATGGTAATGCTACAGGTGCTGAAATCTATAGCCTCGCATTAAAAATTAAAGAATCTGTTTACAACCATTTCGGAGTTCATATTGAGCCTGAAGTAAACATCATTCAATAGTGTTTTTCAGATAGATTTTTCATTGATAAAAAGTGCATTGTCAACTGAATGTCAAAATTGACATTGGCTACTATTCTAAAAAGTAAGTAAAGTAATATTTAAACTTGCATTTACATACGATAAACTGATATATCTCATGCAAAACCTATAAAAAAGTACAGCCTTCCTGCATGGTTTGCAAACACATAAATCTTTCCTACTTTTGCGTTCCCAATCAATATTATATAAGACATGGCTGATAGTAAAAAAGCAAAACAAAATCACGAAGAGGAAAATCCATTCGAAGAAATGATTAAGCGCTTAGATGTAGCAGCAAAAATCATGAAATTAGACTCTGAAGTTTATGAAATAATGAAAAAACCCAGCAAGCTTGTGTATTGCAGCATGCCGGTTAAAATGGATAATGATAAAACAAAAGTATTTGAAGGTTTTCGAGTTGTTCACAGCACAGCTTTAGGACCCTCGAAAGGTGGTGTGAGATACAGCACTTATGTCAATGAAAACGAAGTGATGGCACTTGCTGCATGGATGACCTTTAAATGTGCTGTTGCTGATATTCCTTATGGTGGTGCAAAAGGTGGAATTACTTGCGACCCATCTACGATGTCGAAAGGTGAATTAGAGCGTTTGACAAGAGCATATACCAATGCTATGGTTGATGTGTTTGGTGTGGACAAGGATATTCCTGCACCTGATATGAATACAGGCCCTCAGGAAATGGCATGGATTGTTGATGAATACAGTAAGTTAAAAGGAGGTTTTACTCCGGGTGTAGTTACAGGAAAACCTATACATCTTGGTGGCTCATTAGGACGTTCGGAAGCAACAGGTCGCGGAGTTATGACTGCCACAATGGAAGCTATGGCAAAAATGGGATTAAATCCTGCTAAATGCCGTGCTGCCGTTCAAGGCTTTGGAAATGTGGGCTCAATTACGGCAAAACATTACGAAGCAAAAGGATTGAAGATTGTAGCAATTTCTGATCATACAGCAGCTTTCTACAATCCTGATGGAATTGATATTGAAAAAGCCATTAAATACAGAAACTCTAATAAAGGTGTAATTAAAGGATTTAAGGGAGGTAAACTTATCTCTAACGAAGAGTTACTGACGCTTAATGTAGATGTGCTGGCACCATGTGCAATGGAAAATCAGATTACTGATGAGAACGCTGGAAAGATTAAAGCAAAATTAATTGTTGAAGGTGCCAATGGCCCAACTACTGATGAGGCCGATCACATTCTGAGCAAAAAAGGTACAGTTGTAATTCCTGATATTCTTGCAAACGGTGGTGGTGTAACTGTATCATATTTTGAATGGGGTCAAAACCGTTCAGGATTATATATGACAGAAGAAGAAGTAAACACAAAAGCTGATCATTGGATGAAACAAGCTTTCCACAATGTTTGGAATACTTCTGTGAAACATAAGACTACCATGCGTATTGCTGCATATATTTATGCACTTGGCAAAATCGAATTAGGAATTAAATCTCGCGGTCATTATTAATAAAACATACCGCCTACTAATCCACTAAAAATGACTATTCACCGTGAAGGAAAAAATTGGGTATGGGGGACACTCATCACTGTCCTCCTTATCAATTTTCTTGTACTTAATTTTCGTGCAGAACACGATTGGATAACAGTTTTAGTTTTAATAGTAACCATAGTTTTCTTTTTACTGATACTTCAGTTTTTCCGTTATCCGAAAAGAAATATCACACGTAATGAAAATTATGTCATTGCCCCTGCTGACGGTAAAGTTGTAGTAATTGAACGCACTGAAGAAAGTGAATACTATAAGGATAAACGTATTCAGGTTTCTATTTTTATGTCACCCATAAATGTACATGCCAACTGGTATCCGATGAGTGGTAAAATAAAATTTTTGCGCTATCATAAAGGGAAATATTTAGTTGCCTGGCATCCGAAAGCGTCAACAGAAAATGAGCGCTCCACTATTGTTGTTGAAAAAGATTCCAACAAAACTATTTTATTGCGTCAGATTGCAGGAGCCCTTGCAAAAAGAATTGTTTATTATCCTCGAGAAAACGATTTGGTAAAACAAGGTGCCGAAATGGGTTTCATTAAATTTGGCTCGCGTGTGGATATTTATCTGCCACTGACAGCAAAAATTAATGTAGAACTCAATCAGAAAACTATAGGTGGTGTTACTGTAATTGCAGAATTGGCTTAGTTGTTCCGACAATATTTATCTTACCTCATTTAATTTATTAAACAGCTTTATGCACTGCATGGCTTCTTTAACATCATGTACTCTTAAAATTCTGGCTCCATTCATTAATGCAACCATGTTTAGTGCAGTAGTACCATTTAATGCCTCTGAAGGAGTTATATCAAGTGTTTTCCATATCATCCCCTTTCTTGATAAACCGGCTACAATTGGAAGTCCTACAATCTTCAGCAAATTAAGTTTGGCTAACAGTTCAAAATTATGTTCGACAGTTTTGCCAAAACCAAAACCCGGGTCTATTAAAATGTCATTTATGCCAACTTTCCTGCACAACAATAACTGCTTTGAAAAAAAATCAATGACCTCTTTAAGCACATTATCATAAACGGGGTTGTCCTGCATATTTTCAGGTCGGCCTTTCATGTGCATCATCAAATAGGGAACTTTAAGTGCAGCAACTGTTTCAATCATTTTACTGTCCATTAAACCGGCAGAAATATCATTAATCATGCATGCACCTGCATCAACTGCACGTTTTGCAATTACTGAATAAACAGTATCTACAGAAATCAATACATCCCCAAAATGTTGTTTAATTAATGCAATTACATTTCCTATTCTGCTCCACTCCTCCTCTTCAGTCGGCATTTTGGAGCCCGGACGCGAAGAAGAACCACCAATGTCAATAAATGTTGCGCCTTCATTCAGCATTAATGCTACTTGTGTTAAAATTGCATTTTCGCTGTTGTATTTACCTCCATCATAAAAAGAATCCGGTGTAAGATTTAATACACCCATAACATGAGGTTTATGCAGATTGATTAATTTGCCACAGCAGTTTATAGAAGTAAATGTTTGCATATACTGATTTACAGAGCAAAAATATCAATTGACATCAGGTGTGAAAAAGTTTTTGTCAATTATTGAAAACAATTGGCATAAAACAACATTATTTGTATTGATTTAAAAGACATTAATAACAAACAGAAAGTATGAAATATATTGTTACACTTTGTAGAATTTTAGTTGGTGTTTTATTCATCATTTCAGGTTTTATTAAGGCCAACGACACTCTTGGCTTCAGCTACAAACTTGATGAATACTTTTTAGTATTCAACATGTCGTTTATGAGTGCATTTTCTGTGGCATTGGCACAGTTTATCTGTGTTGCAGAAATTGTTCTTGGTGTTGCTACCTTAGTAGGCTGGCGCATGAATTTAGTGACCTGGTTATTGATGCTGATGATTGTATTTTTCACCTTTCTGACTTTTTATTCTGCTTATTTCAATGTTGTTAAGGACTGCGGTTGCTTTGGTGATGCATTAAAACTAACTCCATGGCAATCGTTTGGAAAAGATGTAGTGCTTTTAGTACTTATTCTGGTAATCTTCGCATGGCGCAATAAAGTTAAACCGTTGTTTGAACTTAAAAAGACACGTTGGGTTGTCATCTTTGCATTATTTGCCAGTTCGCTTTTTACATACTACACCTATGCACACTTACCTGTAATTGATTTCAGACCTTATGCAATTGGAAATAACCTTAAAATAGGTATGTTGCCGCCACCCAATGCACGTCCGGACAGTGTGGTTATTGTTTTCAAATACAAAGCGAAAGATGGTACAATAAAAGAATTTGGCATGAACAACCTGCCGGAAGATTTGGAAAACTATGAGTTTGTTGATCGTACAGACAAAGTAATTCGTGAAGGTGATAAGCCTAAAATACATGATTTTACTATTGTTGATGCAGACGGCCATGATCATACTCAGGAATTTTTAAATAATCCACAATATTCCTTTATGCTTGTTGCTTATGATCTGAATAAGTCTAATACAAAAATTCAAAGTAAAGTAAATCAGCTTGCTGATGCCTGTAGCAAGAATAAAGTTCAGTTTTTTGGATTGACCTCTACCGTTGCAGCAGAAACAGATTTATTCCGTCATGAAAACCAAAACATGTTTGATTATTATTTCTGTGATGGAACAACATTGAAGACCATCATCCGTTCAAATCCGGGATTGGTACTGCTGCAAAATGGTGTAGTAGTTGCCATGTGGCATTACAATGATTTTCCATCATGGGATGATGTAAATAAACAATATCTGAAAAAATAATTCCATCAATCAATTTGTCTGCAATAAGTGTATCTTTCTAACCTATCTCTTGTAAATTTTAAAAACTACACTGAAGCGCAATTAAATTTTTCTTCCGGTGTAAACTGTTTTACCGGCAGTAATGGTAGTGGAAAGACCAATATTATTGACGCTGTTTATTATCTCTCTTTCACGAAAAGCTATTTTAATATTTCTGATACACAAAATATCCATCATGGTGAATCGCTGTTTGTCATTCAGGGAAAATTTGTTGTTAACGAAAAAGAAGAAGATGTTTTTTGCGGAGTAAAAACCGGATTTAAAAAACAAGTTAAAAGAGGCAATGAAGAATATGAAAGGCTAAGTGATCATATCGGCCTTTTTCCTATTGTGATGGTAGCACCCGTTGATCATATTCTGATTGCAGAAGGCAGTGATGAAAGGCGAAAGTTTATTGACAGTATCATTTCACAAGTCAATAAACCATATCTCGAAAACCTGATTAGCTACAACAAAGCACTAATGCACAGAAACAGCTATCTGAAACAATTGCATGGGCGCATGCCCGACCCATCTATGATGGAAGTGTGGGATGAACAGTTAGTAAATTACGGAAGTGCGATTGAAAAAGAAAGAAGAAAATTTATTGCTGAATTTATTCCTTTGTTTAATGAGACGTATAATTATCTGGCCGATCATGCCGAAGAAGTTTCAATAAATTATCAAACACAACTTGAGCAAGACGATTTTCGCACATTATTGAAATTATCTCTACAAAAAGATATTGCACTTCAACACACTTCTGCCGGCATACATAAAGATGAATTGGTTTTTAAACTTGGAAAATATCCACTAAAAAGAATTGCTTCGCAAGGACAGCAGAAAACTTTTTTGATGGCAGTTAAAATTGCGCAGTTTGAATATTTGTTTCGCCACAAAAAAACAAAACCCATTTTATTGCTTGATGACATTTTCGATAAGTTAGACGACTTTAGAGTAAAAAGACTGATGGAACTAGTCAGCCGTCACACATTTGGTCAGATTTTTATTACTGACACGCATCCGGAAAGGTTAAAAAAAATTTTCGAAGACATTTCAGTAAACATTAAACTCTTTGAAGTGAGCCAGGGAATGATTAATGAAGTAAGTTAATTTACAGGTAAACATTTTATGGCTTCATTATATCAAGTCAGTTTAAGAATATTTTTCCTGAACAAATAGACAGCAATTATATTGAGTATAGTTCCTATTAATAACAACACTCCTATTCTCGACAAAAATGTAACACTTGTAATTGATAGGTTACGCCAGAAAATATCATAAAAACTCTGAATACTCCAGTAATTTACTGAAACAACGGCTAATTTTTGCATAAATGCAGGCATAAAAAACAGCGGCATCATACTTCCACCAATGGCACTCATCACTAAAATAATTAAAGTAGAAAGTCCTTGTACTTGTTGTCTTGATTTAGCGAATGATGCAAGAAAAACACCAAATGCAGAACAGGCAAATGCCGTGGCAACAATTGCTATTATTAAACCCGGCAAGTGAGCACTGACATCCAAACCAAATACCAAGCCTGAAAATGCAAACATCACTACTAATTGAAATATTGAAATTATATTGGCAGTAATTAATTTTCCAAATAAAATATGAATAGGGTCAATGGGTGAATAAAGTAATCTCTTTAAAGTTCCTTCTTGTTTTTCGTCTAAAAGCCCTACCCCTATTCCAACCACTGAAAACAAAAGCATCATCACAGAAGTTCCTGCAACTGCATGAATCAATCCTAATGCATTATCATTTTTTGATGCAATGAGTTTTGTCATCTTTATTCCGCTATCAAAAAAAGCATCACTTGCATTAGCTCCTCCACCGGTATTATTGTTTGCCATTCCCTGATAAATTGCACTAAACAAACTATCAGACTTCATCTGAATATTTGCTTTTGAATTCTGACTTGAATTACCAACCATTTTCTGAAACTTATTGGCCATAACTTGCTGCGTATTTCCCAAATCGAATGGAAGCATTGCAACAGTAGGTATAAGCGATTGCTGAAGCAACCCTACTTCAATATCTCTGGCCTCATCATATTGCAACTCTAATGGCAATACATTGCCGGCCAAAAGAGAATCTGCAAAACCCTTATGAATAATTAGCACGCAACTCTCGTTTCCTTTTTTAATTGCATTCTGCGCGGAATCTAATTGTATTTGTACTATTTGAATAGATTTTAACGAGTCTAACTTTTCAATTGCAGCTTCCGACAATTTTGTTTTATCCAAATCACTGAGTAAAAGTGTTATTTTCTGATCTTCTTTGTTCTTTCCTGCACCACCAAAGGCAAATGAGAAAAGTGTTATCAAAGCAATTGGTATAGCAAAAGTCAGCACCATTGACCTTTTGTCTTTAATAAATAACATTAAATCTTTTATAGCAAGCTTTATCATATTAATCTCTTAATTGTTTACCGGTTAGACTTAAAAAGATGGTTTCGAGATTTGTTTTTTGAATTTCAATGTTGGCAATATCAGCACTCAATTGATTACACTTTGAAACCAACTTGGGCAAATCTGTTTTTATATCATTTGAATAAAAAAGAATTTTATCATCCTGATGTTTCAGGTCTCTCCAAAATGAAGTAAGTTCGTTAACAAGTGTATCACTTAACTTTGAAAAAGTAATTGAGATAACCTCCTTAATTGCCTTCGACTTCTTTAAGTCATCTAACGTGCCTTCGGCAATAATTCTTCCCTCATCAATAATTCCAATTCTATCGCAGAAACGTTCTGCTTCTTCCATATAATGCGTTGTGTAAACAATAGTCATTCCATCACGATGGAGTTTTTCAATCACTTCGTAAATACAATTTCTGCTTTGCGGGTCAATACCAACCGTTGGCTCATCCATAAATAGTACTTTAGGACGATGCAACAAAGCTGCTGCAATATTTATTCTGCGTTTCATCCCACCTGAATAACTACCCACTTTATCATTTCTCCGATCATATAAACCAAACCATTTTAGCAGTTCATCCATTCTTGCTTTCAGCTCACTTTCAGGAACGTTATACAAACCTCCCCAGAATTTTAAATTTTCACCGGCTGAAAGTTCATTGTAGAGCGCTATTTCCTGAGGTACAACACCTATGACTTGCTTAACTTTTTTTGGATTTTTCTTGATGTTATAGTTATCAATTACAACATCTCCGGCATCAGCATCTAAAATTGTACTCATTATAGAAATGGTTGTGGTTTTACCTGCACCATTAGGGCCTAAAAGACCGTAAAACTCACCATCTTTAATCAAAAAGTTTAATGACTTTACTGCTTCTCGCTCGCCATAACTTTTCTTTAAATTAATTACATCAATCATATTAGGGATTGTATATTAGAAAAAACAAAACTGATTTTATTGAGTATCAAATCAGCAATTAATTTTTAAAAGTATATTTCAATAACTGAAATTTACATTAAGCAAAGAAAATAATCTGATTAAAAATAAGCTATCAGCAATTTAAACTTTACAGAAGCTTTGTTTGGGCAACAAAAATTGATTTTAAATATGGTCAGAAGAACCTGATACAATACATTGAATATCAATTTATTGAAATTCTCTTTAAGAAAAATGTATGAAATACATTAACCAAAATCTGAGAGGAAACTTATCCAAAAAAACAAAGCCACTCCTATTTTGAAGTGGCTTTTAAGAGGCGGTCCGGACGGGACTCGAACCCGCGACCCCATGCGTGACAGGCATGTATTCTAACCAACTGAACTACCGGACCCTCTTTTAGAGGGCGCAAAGATAGATTTTTTATTCTTTCTACAAATAATCTTTACTTTTTTATTGCTATTTCTGTTCAAGTCAGCCCTTCGCCTGTGAATTTTAAATAAGACGGCTTGTGAATTAACCGTATCTTTGAAGAAAATTCAGACAATGGACAATAAAAACGAGAATCAGTTAAATATTGAACTGAGTGAGGAAATTGCAGATGGTATTTATTCCAATCTGGCCATCATAACCCATTCAAACTCCGAGTTTGTGGTTGATTTTATTAAAGTTATGCCTGGTGTTCCTAAGGCAAAAGTTAAATCAAGAATTGTTTTAACGCCTCAACATGCTAAAAGGCTGATGACAGCTTTAGCCGAAAATGTTGCAAAATATGAGCAGGCACATGGCACAATTAAACAAACTGATGGCATAGCCATACCGATGAATTTCGGTGGGCCAACAGCACAAGCTTAAAAAAGAAACCGCCTCAAGGGCGGTTTCTTTTTTGGTTTTTATTCGCGAATAATTTTTGTCTGAAATGTCCCTTTTTCTGTGGTCAGTTGCATAAAGTAGATTCCTTTTGATAAATCTTTCTCTAATTCTACTGTTTTACCCGTTACATTATTTACTTCAGTTACATAAATCAACTGTCCTACTCCATTAAATAATTTCACCGAAGCATTTCCTAAAACAGCTTCATTAAAATTCAAGTAAAATTTATCTGTTGATGGGTTTGGATAAATGCTTACTCCTGCAGCAATTGCATTTGGATCGCTTATAGAAACAATCATAAAAGGTAATGAAGTTACTATGCATCCTGTTGTAGCATCAGTCACCTGAACAGTATAAGAACCCGGTTGTGTTGTCTGATAAGTCTGACTGTTTGCTCCTGGAATAATATTTCCATTCAATAACCACTGATAATTTGCTGCTGTTGATGAAGTTAAAAGTGAACCACTTGGAGTAATTGTTGGCATTGGCGGACCCTGCACCACTCCTGTTACAGGGATATAACCACTCTTACATCCACTGGTGATAACCCAATTGTAGAGATAATAATATGCTGCACCGGTATTTGGATTAGGGTTATAATATCCTGTAATTGATAATGGGCTACCTGCAACTGCATAAGGATAAATTGCACCAGATGTGTTGTAATAAAGATTTACGCTTCCTGAGGCAACTATCAATCTATATGATGTTCCACCGGTAACACTGAATCCAAGATATACCGGATAAATATTAAAAGTATTAGGAACTGTAATAGTTTTGGTGTTTAGAATATTTGCTCCGGTAGCATCTACAAGATTAATGGTAACTGTTCCTGCTGTAACCGGGTAAATATAAACTGAGTCAATTGTTACTTCCTGCAAAACATCAAAACGCATTCCATAGTTATTTGGAGCATTGCTTGCCTGGCTACCGATACTACGATCGGCAGGACCTACATGATATACATTTCCACCGTCAACAGTCTGCACATAAAATGTAGTTGTTGCGGCTAATGAAACATTATATGTATTACCTGTATTAACCAACGTATCACCTGTTTGCGAAGTAAACCAGTTTACAATGCCTGTACCGCTTGATTGCAGGTTAGCTGTTCCACCGGCACAAATTGTATCGTTCACAGTAGTTGGTGTTGTTACAGGAATCACAGTAACAGAAAGCATATTAGAAGTTGCCGAAGGGCAGCCACCGCTGGTAACTATGGCCTGATAATCGGCAGTAACTGTAGGTGCAAACTGATAAGGTGCTGTTGTAGCACCACTCATATTTACCCAACCACTACCATCATTTGATTGCCATTGAATACTTCCTAGTGAACCGTTAAGATTTAATGTTGTGTTAGTCCCTGCACATAAGGTTGATGATGTAACAGAAGCTGTTCCTGCAATAGATGTTGGTCCTACATCAATAAACACACTGTCTATTGCTCCGCAACTTCCATCAACGGCTATTGCATAATATGTAGTAGGAACTGTTGGTGTTGCAGTTACTGTTGCGCCTGAAGTTGTGTTTAATCCTGCAGCAGGTGTCCATGTATAACTATAATTGCTGTTGCTGCTGCTCACCGTTAATGTTGAAGATTGTCCCATACATAATGCTGTTGAAGTTGCATTGATGGTTACAGGTGTAGAAGCATTGATTGTTGCTACAACAGGAACTCTTGGGCTTGAACAGCCGAAGCCCTGGAATGGAATTATCATACCTGCATTTGTTGTTCCTATATCTAATGTTTGAATCACAAAGTCTGCATTGGAATTGTTATCAATATTACCGGTACGTGCAACGCCCATTCCGGCACCAACTGTAGTGATATTTACACCATCACCTGTCCACAATGTGGGTGGAATGGTAACGGGAGTTCCGCCAACGTTTGTATTCATTGCAGCTATGTTGGCTGCAGGCCAGTTTAATGGAACAAAATCTCTGACAACATTGTTGTTATCAAGAATCATTGCCCAGCCTGTAAATGTCGGAAATGCCCCGGAGTTCCAAAGAATATTAGAGCCCCAGTAGCTTGTTGCAGTTGTAGCATCACCCCAACTTAAAATGCCACCCGGAGGAATTATTCCACTCAATGTTTGAATATTAGCATTTACCAGATTTATGTCTGAATAAGAATTATTAATTGCTACACGCCAGCCGGTAACATCAAGTGGCAGGGACGATACATTTTGAATCTCAAGGTCATCACCACTACTTCCTGAAGCCTCATCATTAATATCAAACTCTGTTATTATCAGTGGACTTGCACCACCACCTCCACCGGAAGTGTTGTCCTCTAAGTAGAATGTAGTTGTGGCACCTACTGTAACGTTCACAGAATTTCCTGTGCCGATAGGAATACCACCGCTTGGTGCAGTAAACCATCGTAAAGAACCATTTGCAGATCCTGTTCCTGTTAAAGTAAGTTGCCCATAACCGCAACGTGATGCGCCAGTTCCTGTTGGAACAGGAATTGAACCCACTGTTACTGTTAAAATATTTGAAGTGTCTGCAGGGCAACCGGTTGCTGTAACAATAATTCTGTATTGTCTGGTTTCACCAGGCACAAAAGTATAGGTGTCTGTTGTGGCACCTGCACCTGCTTCATTTACCCAACCACCACCGTTATCACTCTGCCATTGAAAAACCGTTCCGGTATAGCCTGTGGTAGTTAGCGTAATTGTGTCCTGATAACATACTGAATCGCGGTTTGAGGTTACCGTTCCTGCAACAGAACATGCTGTTGCCTTTTCTGCTCCAAAAATCAGGGCAAAAAACATCGTTAATCGTAAAATTCTATTCATGATATTGGTATAAATTGGTTTCAGTTTACGAAAATAAGGAATTTTTTCTATCGGCATCAGTAGAAAATTATCTAATCTGATTTTTACTGCAGAACTTTTTTAGAAATCATTTATTGATGGTTTTATATGTGAACAAATAATGATAATCTTACTTAACATACCTTTTGTGGAAACATTAATGCTTGCTTAAACATTTATAGCGATATGGTTGGATACCTTTGCATTCTCAATTTTATGTTTAACTTTTAATTTTAAAAATAATGAAAAAAGGATTTTTATTTTTTGTTTTGGGGGGAATGATGTTGACTTCATGCGTGAGTCAGAAAAAATACAAAACACAGGTGAGTAAATACGACACTTTGAAAACTGATTATGATAAGGTAAATTATCAGCTTAGTGCCTGTTTGGATGAGCAACAAAAAAAATCTGCAAAAATGTCGGAAATGGAAAAGGAACTGACGTATCTTAAAGCCAACAGTACTACAATGCTGAAACAGCTATCAGACCTTTCTGTATTGACAACCACACAAAGTGAAAGTATCCGCAAATCGCTCGAAAATATTAATGCAAAAGATATTTTTATTCAGGACTTGCAGCGAGAAATGTCAAGAAAAGATTCTTTGAATATGGCATTAGTAATGAACCTTAAAGGCGCATTGAAAGATGTTAACGATAAAGATGTAGAGATAAAAGTTGAAGGCAGTGCTGTGTTTATTTCTATTTCCGATAAAATGCTTTTCAGAAGTGGAAGTTATGAAATTACACCAAAGGCAAAAGAAGTTTTAGGAAAAGTAGCAGAAGTAATCAAAGCCCAACCTGAAGTGCAGTTTATGGTTGAAGGTCATACTGACAATAAATCTATTCACACAGCATTTATAAAAGACAATTGGGATTTAAGTGTACTGCGTGCTACGTCTGTAGTTCGTGTTTTACAAAAAAATTATGGTGTTGATCCATCACGCATCATTGCAGCCGGACGCAGTGAGTATGTAAGTCTTCAGCCTAACACAACTGCAGAAGGACGTGCCATGAACCGCAGAACCAGAATTGTTATTCTGCCACAACTCGATCAGTTCTTTAAATTGATGGAGCCAAAAACTAAGCCATAACAATACTTAAATTAAAGCAAAAGCCCTTCGCAAAAATTTGTGAAGAGCTAAATTTTTATCATATATTTTTACCTTTTGTCCATTCAACGTCCCCTGAAATGCGGGAGAGTTTATGATTGCACAAACCTAAGGGTCAGGTCAAAACAAAAATGCATGATTTGTAATAATGAAAGACATTGTACAATACAGACAATAACAAAAAAGACAGCTCAATAGAGCAGCTTTTTTTTCACTTACAATTTACCTCAATAAACTTACAGTTCCTTTAAACTCCTGTTGTTTGTTGAATATGTTTTTTACAATCACTTTATAAACATAAACTCCTTGCTGACACATTGAATTATTAAACATATTCATGCCATTCCATCCCGGATTTGAAGAAGTCTGATTAAACAACATATTTCCCCATCGGTCAAAAATTATCATCTGCAATTCTGTATAGCCAATACCTGAAACAGAAAACAATTCATTACGCCCGTCACTATTTGGCGTAAATGCATTTGGAATATACACAGTAACAGCACCACTAACATGCACTTCGCCATAGGCAGTATCGCTACACTGATGTTCAGAGGTGGCAGTCATTATGATCTGATAGGTTCCGGTGTCACCATAAACATACATAGGATTGATTTCTGTTGATTGTGTTCGCTGATCACCAAAATCCCACAGATATGTGGAAGCCCCAATACTTTGATTTCTGAACTCAAACCATGGGTCAAGAATTGATGCTTCTACCCTGTTGCTTGTAAATGCAGCTTGCGGGTTTTCATAAACCTGAATGGCATCATCAAGAACAAGTTGATTTTCGCATCCTGCATTACTAACTGCGTAAAGGCCCACTGAGTAAGTTCCGGGCTGTGTATAGGTGTGCGTAGGATTTATTAAAGTGTCTTTATCACCATCGCCAAAAGTCCATTGCCATGAAGCACCATTAGAAGACATATTCTGAAAATCAACAATCAGCGGCACGCAACCCTCTGTTATCAATGGAACAAAAACTACTTGTGGCAACGGATTAACAACAACTACTGCATTTGCTGTAGCCGGCATTAAAGTACATCCATCAGTCAGAGTAGCAACATAATTGGTGGTTTGAGTTGGTGCAACTGTAATTGATGTTGCAGGTTGTGTTTGCCCATTCCAGTTGATGATATAGGGTCCGCCATTGCCACCGGAAGGTGTTGCAGTTAAGGTAGTGCTTTGTCCTTCGCATAAGGTGTCATCGTCAGTCATTACCAAAGCTAAGGCAGGATTGACATTAATATTTGCATAACGCAAAGGCGAATTACAACCATTGCTATCAGTTAAAAACACATTATATGTTGTTGTAATTACGGGTGAAGCCTGCAAAGTTGCACCAACATGTCCTGTATTCCATTTAAACACATAAGGAGGCGTACCACCATTAGCATTTGCTGTCACCGATGCAGATTGTCCAATGCAAATAGTCGGGTCAGGGGTTAATCCTAAATTTATCGCAGTTGGTTGTGTTATACTTGCCGATGAATGAATAGTGCATCCATTAAAATCTGTAACCGTTACCTGATAATTTCCCTGAGGCAAATTGTTTACAAGTGATGTGGTGTAACCTCCTGTCCATTGATACATATAAGGTTGAACACCTCCGGTAATGATAACATTAACTGCGCCATTGCTCTGACCGTTACATAAAACATTCTGCCCGGAAGCAACAGCACTTAAAGCCGTTGGCTGCCCTACAGAGTCTGAAATTGTTTTCAAACAACCCATAGCGTCTGTAACTGAAATAACATAATTACCTGCTGTCAGATTATTAAATGTTGTACCTGCTTGCGGATTACCGTTATTAATAACAAACTGATAAGGTGCAGTTCCTCCATTTGCATTTGCAGTTAAACTTCCATCATTGCCACCAAAACATTTCACATCAACTGTATTTGAAGTCAGGGCAACAGCAGAAGGCTGTGTCATACTAACCGGAACAGATAATGTACAGCCATTGGCATCGGTAACTTGTATATTATAATTTCCAAAAGTCAATGATGAAAATATAGTTGAACTCTGATAGGTTGCTCCTGTATCTATAGAGAATTGCAGATTACCTGTCCCCCCTGATGCTGTTGTATTAATGATACCATTGCTATAGCCAAAACATGTTACCGGTGTTGTAGCCAATGTCATTTGTAATACCACAGGCTCTGTTACTACAGCAGTTGCTGATGATGTACAATTGTTGGCATCAGTAATAACAACGGAATATGTTCCGGCAGAAAGATTATTCACAGAAGCTGTGGTCGCTCCCGCATTCCATTGATAAGAATATGGCATTGTACCACCGGTAACTGTCACTGCAGTCTGTCCGTTACTTTGTCCATTACAAATAACAGGTATTGTTGAAGTCTGCAATGCAATTACTAACGGTTCTGCTATTAACGCAGTAACTGTGTCTGTACAGCCATAACTATCCTGAACTATTACTGAATAATTTCCTGCAGATAAATTAGCAAAGCTACCTGACTGCTGCCAAGTTCCTCCGTTTATACTGTACTGAATTGGCAATGTACCACTCTGTGATGTAACAGAAACAACACCGTCTGTAAATCCGTTACAGGTTGCATCATTAACAGATACTAAAGTTAATACTGGTGATGGCGCATCTGCAACACTTACCAATCCACTGTCCAAACATCCATTCAAATCTGTTACCACTACAGGATAACCTGCAGGAATCAAACCTCCAAAAGTTCCTGTTGACTGAAATGTTATTCCATTATTGATACTATACTGATAACTTCCATTACCACCTGTGGCATTTAATGTGATTGTTCCATTACTGCTACCACATGTAGCCACTGCCGAAGCAACCTGATAGTTCAGAGGCAAAGGTTCACCTATTGTTGCAATACTGTCTGTTAAACATCCGTTGGCATCCTGAATAATTAAACTATAATTTCCTGCTGATAATGCGCTAAAAATATTACCTGCCTGATAAGTAAAACCACTATCTGCACTATACAAAAACGGTCCTGTGCCACCTTGTGGGCTAACGGTTATTGAGCCATTCATGGCACCGGAACACAGTGCATCTGTAATATTCAATGCATTAAATAAAGGACCTGCAATATTTGCCAATAAAACATTCGATTGCAATGAACAACCATTTGAATCTGTAGCTAGCACAGAATAATTTCCGGCATTCAAATTCACAAATTGATTTTGTGACTGATTGGTCAATCCGCTATCTAAAGAGAAAACACAAACTCCTGTTCCTCCTGTTATACTATTTACTGTGATTACACCATTGCTATTACCACAGGTTGATGCCGTTGTGTTAACAAAGAAATTCAAAGGCTGTGGTTGTGCAACAATTGCATTTCCTGTAACACTACAACCGTTTGCATCGGTAATAATTACTGAATAATTACCCCACGTTAATGAATCGAAAATTCCTGACGAACTAACATCACCATTGCTTAATAAATAGTTTATTGCTCCTGTGCCACCATTTACCTGAACCTGAACTGATCCATTACTATTGCCATAACATAAAACATTTGTCACATTAATATTCTGCAGCACAGGTGCAGGTGCATCAGTAACGGTTGCCGGCATTTGCGCAGTGCATCCATTGCTATCCTGAACTACTACTGTATAATTTCCTGATGGCAGATTTAAGAAAGAAGAAGTTGTCTGAAATGATATACCATTGTTAGCAGAATACTGTAACGATCCTGTGCCTCCATTTGCAGAAACATTGATGCCACCATTGGGTTGGCTGCAAGTTGAACCGTTTTCCACAACAGACATTAAAATAGCATCAGGTTCATTTATTATAGATTGTGCAGTTATGCTGCATCCATTGGCATCCTGAATAATTATCTGATAAGTACCAGTTGACAATCCGGAAAAAATATTTCCTTGTTGAAATAATGAACCATTGTTGATAGAATATTGCAGAATTCCTGTGCCTCCATTAGCATTTATAGAAATAATACCATTTGCTGCACCATTACATTTTACATCATTGGTTACAACGGTAGCAATTGTTGGACCTGCCTGATTGGTTATTGTTGCAACTGCACTTGCGGAACATCCATTGGCATCTTGTATCACAACGGAATAATTTGTTGCTGTCAAACCGGTAAAACTTACACCTGATTGAAAACTTGAACCATTATTAACAGAATATTGAAGTGGTGCTGTTCCTCCAATGACATTGAATGTAATTTGTCCGTTGGCATTTCCGCAAGTAGAAGGAGTGGAAGTTGTATTAAACAACAATTCATCAGGTTCTGTAATTACAACATTTGAAGTAGCAATACATCCGGCAGCATCAACCACCTGAATGGAATAGTTACCCGGTTGTAAACTCGTATAAGTATTGTTTAGCGAATATGTAACAACATTATTTATTGAATACTGCAGTACACCTGTTCCACCATTAGCATTAATAATGATAGAACCATTGTTTCCTCCAAAGCAACTAACATTAGTAACATTGGTTGATTGTATTACGGGTGCATTGGTATTATTAACTGAGGCCACTGCGCCAATGGTACAACCGTTTGCATCACTCACTACTATCTGATAATTCCCCGCACCGAGGCTATTAAAAATATTTCCTGATTGGAAACTTCCGCCATTATTAATTGAATATTGCAAGGTACCCACACCGCCACTTGCTGTAATGGTTATTTCGCCATTTGTTGATCCACAAATAGCATTTACAACAGATGTACTTGAAATTATAGCTGCCGGCTGAGTGATATTTACAACAGCAGTTACACTACAACCTGTAGAATCTGTAACTAAAATATTATAACTTCCTGCAAGCAGATTATTAAATATGCCACTTGGAAATGAAGTAATACCACCATTAATACTATATGTTAATGTTCCCAAACCACCACTTGCCTGAATTGAAATGCTACCATCATTATAACCGTTGCATGAAACATTTGTTGCAGGTGTTGCATTAATTACCGGTGCAGATGCATTGCTAACTAATGCACTTGCTAAAGATGTACAGCCATTGACATCCTGTACAACAAGATTATATGTTCCTGCTAATAAGTTCTGAAACAAACTTCCACTCTGAAAATTCAATCCGCTATCAATACTGAAGGTAAGTACTCCGGAACCTCCAATGGTATTAATTGTTAAGGTACCATTACTGTTTCCGCAAGTGGCATCAGTAGTAACTGAGGTTACAGTTATTGCAGATGGCTCAACAACAACTACTGAAGATGTAGCTGTGCATCCATTCGCATCTTGTATCATTATCTGATAGCTGCCTGAATTCAAATTATTAAATACAGCACCGGCTTGAAACTGTAAACCACCATCAACTGAATACATGACAGGTGAAGTTCCACCGGAGGAAGCAATTGATATTGTACCATTCTGACTTCCAAAACAAGTTAAGTCTGTATGTGCAACCTGACTGATTTGTGGTGATGGTGCATTAGCTACAAGAGTTGTTGTATTAATTGTACAACCGTTTGCATCCTGAACCTGCAGTTGGTAATTTCCTGAAGCTAATCCGGAGAATGTTGCTGTACTTTGAAATGTTATTCCACTATCAATAGAAAACTGAAATGGTGATGTGCCGCCATTTGCTGAAATATTTATCTGACCATTCAATAATCCGCATGTCGAACCACTTGTTGTATTATTAATACTCAACATTAATGGTTCTGAAACAGAGACTACATCTGTTACTGTACAACCACCTGCATCCTGAACTATCACAGTGTAAGTTCCGGCAACTACGTTGTTGAATATTTGAGAAGCCTGAAATGTTGCACCATTATTTATCGAATATTGCAATGTGCCGGAACCACCGTTTGCATTTACTGAAATGCTGCCATTGCCTGCACCAAAACATGTTATATCAGTAGTACTCACTGCAGAAATTGCTGGAGCAGAATTATTACTTACTGTGGTTGTCACGGTATTGGTACATCCGTTTGCATCACGAATTATTATGCTATAATTTCCCGCAACAAGAAATCCAAAGGAAGATGCACTCTGAAACGAAACGCCATTATCAATTGAATATTGCAATGTTCCACTGCCACCGCTAGCTGCAATTGTTATTGTACCATCAGCTGTGCCACAATTGGCATTAACTGTTGAAGCGTTTGCTGTAATTCCTGAAGGTTGACTTAATGTAGCAGACGAAGTTGCTGTACAACCATTAGCATCAGTAACCATTATCTGATAATTGCCGGGCGATAGATTATTAAACACACCTGATGATTGTGTAGTAGTTCCATTGTCAATTGAATATTGCAATGGGGCTAATCCTCCAAGTGTATTAATAGTAATTACTCCATCACTTAGTCCATTACAGGAAATCTGCACTAAAGGCATGTTGGCAATTACAGGTGATGGTGCATCGGTAACAACAACTTGTGATGTTGCCGTACAACCATTGCCATCTGTAACTACAATCTGATATGTTCCTGCTAAAACATTACCAAATTGTCCTGATACCTGAAAGTTTGTTCCACCATCATTTGAATAAGTTAAAATTCCTGTACCACCATTTCCCTGAATATTTATAGAGCCATTATTGTTTCCACAGGTTGTATTAGTTGCATTACTATTTATTTGAATGGCTAATGGTTCGGTAATTGTTGTCGTTGATGTAACTGTACAACCGTTGCCATCCTGAACAACAACATTGTAATTTCCAGGAGTTAATGACTGAAAAACTGAACCGGACTGATAACTCATTCCATTATCTATTGAGTAGCTCAAAGCACCTGTTCCACCATTCGCAGATACTGTGATAGTACCGTTATTAGCTCCATTACAGGTAATATTTGTTGGTGTTAAAGTTTGAATAGAAGGTGCGGAAAGGTTATTGACTGCAATTGCAATTGTGTTGGTACAACCATTGGCATCTTGTACTGTTACAGAATAATTTCCGGCATATAACTGACCAAAAATATTTGATGGTTGATAGGTAAGTCCATTGTCAATACTATAATTAAAGGCTCCTGTTCCACCACTTGCTGTTACTGTAACAGTACCGTCATCATTACCACAAGTACTTGGTGTTGCAGATGGATTTAAAACAATTGCAGAAGGTTGACTCAGTTGAACAGTCGTTGTCACAGTACAGCCATTTGCATCTTGTACAATAACGTTATAGTTTCCTGCAGGTAAATTGCTGAAACTATTTAATGCCTGATAATTTAAACCATTGTCAATAGAATATTGCAAAGGTGCTGTGCCGCCATTAGTCAGCATCTGAACTGCACCATCACTTGAACCATTACATGAAATATTAGTCTGTTGAACATTACTTATCACAGGTGAAGGTGCATCATTAACAACTATAGGTTGCGAAACAGAACAGCCATTGTCATCAGTAATAACTACTGCATAATTACCTGCTGCAATTAAATTGAAGATATTTTGCGTTTGAAAATTAGCACCATTGTTAATGCTGTAAGAATATGGTGAAGTACCACCATTAGCATTTAAAGTTATACTACCATTGGATAAAGAACATGTTGTATTACTCACCACAGGGTTTACGCTTAAAACTGCTGGTTCAATTAATACTACAGCATACACAGCTTGACATCCTGCACCATCCTGCACAACTAATGAATAATTGCCGCCACTAAGATTTGTAAAGTTAAATGCAGTTGAAAATGTAACACCATTATCAATTGAATACAGTAACGATCCTGTTCCTCCACTTGCAGTAATATTAATTGTTCCATCGTTTGATGCATTACAGGTTAATCCTGAATAAACAACCTGATTGATAACAGGTGCAGCTAAATTTTGTATGGAAACAACACCACTGTATGTACAACCATTGGCATCCTGCAACTGCACCTGATAGCTTCCGGCTAACAGTCCGGTGAAATTATTACCTGACTGAAATGTTGAACCATTGTCAATCGAATACTGTATGGGTGAAGTACCTCCTGATGCATTAATTGCCACACTTCCGTTGGCATTGCCGCAGTTTGCATCTGTCACAACAGAGGTATAAGACAATGCTGTTGGCTCTGTAATATTTGCTGTGGTTGTTGCTGTGCAACCGTTGGCATCCTGTACAACTATATTGTAACTACCGGGTGATAAACTATTGAATATGTTTCCGGATTGATATGTTACTCCGTTATCAATTGAATATTGTAATGTTCCCGTTCCTCCATTGGCATTGATAGTGATGGCTCCATTGTTGGCTCCATTGCAATTTACATCTGTAACAGGTGCGCCACTAATCACAACTGCTGTTGGTTCTGTTATGCTTGCTGTGCTTGTTGCTGTGCAACCGTTGGCATCCTGTACAACTATAATGTAACTACCGGGTGACAGACTGCTAAATGTATTTCCTATCTGATAAGTTATTCCGTTATCAATTGAATATTGCAACGTTCCTGTTCCACCATTTGCATTGATAGTGATGCTTCCATTGTTGGCTCCATTGCAATTAGCATCTGTAACAGGTGCGCCACTAATCACAACTGCTGTAGGTTCTGTGATATTTGCTGTGGTAGTTGTTGTACATCCATTGGCATCTTGCACAACAATATTGTAACTGCCCGGTGACAGACTACTAAATGTATTTCCTACCTGATAAGTTATTCCGTTATCAATTGAATATTGCAACGTTCCTGTTCCACCATTTGCATTGATGGTGATGCTTCCATTGTTGGCTCCATTACAATTGGCATCTGAAACAGGAGCACCACTAATCACAACTGCTGTAGGTTCTGTGATATTTGCTGTGGTAGTTGTTGTACAGCCATTGGCATCTTGCACAACAATATTGTAACTACCGGGTGACAGGCTACTAAATGTATTTCCTGCTTGATAAGTTGCACCATTATCAATTGAATACAGTAATGTTCCTGTTCCACCATTTGCATTGATGGTGATGCTTCCATTGTTGGCTCCATTACAATTGGCATCTGAAACAGGAGCACCACTAATCACAACTGCTGTAGGTTCTGTGATATTTGCTGTGGTAGTTGTTGTACAGCCATTGGCATCTTGCACAACAATATTGTAACTACCGGGTGACAGGCTACTAAATGTATTTCCTGCTTGATAAGTTGCACCATTATCAATTGAATACAGTAATGTTCCTGTTCCACCATTTGCGTTTATGATGATACTTCCATTGTTTGCTCCATTACAATTTACATCTGTAACAGGCGTACCACTAATCACAATTGCTGTTGGTTCTGTTATGCTTGCTGTGGTTGTTGCTGTACAACCATTAGCATCTTGCACAACTATATTGTAACTACCGGGTGATAAGTTGCTGAATGAATTTGAAGATTGATATGTTGCACCGTTATCAATTGAATATTGCAATGTTCCTGTTCCACCATTGGCATTGATAGTGATGCTTCCATTATTTGCCCCATTACAGTTTACATCTGTAACAGGCGTACCACTAACCACAACTACTGTTGGTTCTGAAACATTTACTGTAGCTGTAGTTGTACAGCCATTAGCATCTTGCACAACAATATTGTAACTACCGGGCGATAAGTTGCTGAATGTATTTGATGCTTGATATGTTGCTCCGTTATCAATTGAATATTGCAACGTGCCTGTTCCACCATTAGCATTGATAGTGATATCACCATTGTTTGCTCCATTACAATTTACATCTGTAACAGGAGTACCACTAATCACAACAGCTGTGGGTTCTGTGATATTTGCAGTGGCTGTTGTAGTACATCCGTTCGCATCTTGCACAACTATACTGTAACTACCGGGTGATAAGTTGCTGAATGAATTTGAAGATTGATAAGTTACTCCGTTATCAATTGAATATTGTAATGTTCCCGTCCCACCATTAGCATTGATAGTGATATCACCATTGTTTGCTCCATTACAATTTACATCTGTAACAGGTGTACCACTGATTACAACTGCTGTAGGCTCTGAAATATTTGCAGTGGCTGTAACTGTACATCCATTAGCATCTTGCACAACTATATTATAGCTTCCCGGTGACAGATTACTAAATGCATTTCCTGGTTGATAAGTCGTTCCGTTATCAATTGAATATTGCAACGGTGCAGTACCATTTGAAGCTGTGATAGAAACTGATCCGTTATTTGCACCGTTACAATTAATGTCAACAGTAGCTACATTATCAATACGTGGGCCCGGTGCATCCGATAAATTAATACTGCCTGTTGCTGTACAACCATTTGCATCCTGAACTACAATTGAATAAACACCTGTTGCCAACCCACTAAAACTTGCACTTGCCTGAAAAGTTATACCTGCGTCAATACTATACTGATAAGCCGGTGTACCGCCATTGCCAACTGCACTCACACTTCCATTAGATTGACTACATGTAGAATTGGTTGAACTTAGATTTAAACTTAACGTTGTTGGTTCAACAACAATTATACTACTTGTAGTTGTACATCCATTTGCATCACTAACTACAATATTATAACTGCCGGCAGCAAGTCCGGAGAAATAACTACCGGCTTGAAAAGTAAGTCCATTATCAATTGAATAATTTAAAGGTGCTGTTCCTGAATTTGCAACAATATCTATTGTGCCATCAGACTGACCATTACAACTAACCGGTGTTGTAGTTATATTAACAATTACTGCTGAAGGGGCATCGGTGATATTGGTTGTTGTACTTGCAGTACATCCATTTGCATCCTGAACAGTTACAGTATAGTTACCTGCAGCAAGGTTATTAAAGTTTGTTGACGCCTGATAGGAACCACCATTTATTGCATATTGCAAAACACCTGTTCCACCACTACCACTTGCACTAATAGAACCATTACTTTGTGTACATGTTGTACCAACATTGCTTGCTGATATGTTTAATATTGGAGGGTCAGCAATAACGATAGAAGTTGAAACCAGACAACCTACTGCATCACTGACAACAACATTGTATGTGCCTGCAGCTAATCCATTAAAAACATTTCCTGATTGAAAAGTTGCACCATTATTAATACTGAATTGCAGTGTACCGGTTCCACCGCTTGCACTGATTGTAATTGAAGCATTGTTATCGCCATTACATAATAGTGATGTTGCATTAGTTGTATTTATAACAGGTGCAGATGAATTATTTACCTGTGCATTGATTGTTTGTGTACAACCATTTGCATCAACAACTACAACATTATAGTTTGATGCAGCAAGATTATTAAATGTATTTGATGCCTGATAAGGTGCCCCACCTGTTATGCTATATTGTAATGTCCCTGTTCCGCCACTTGCAGTAACAACTAATGATCCATTACTGTTGCCACAAGTTGCATCTGTTGTTTGAACATTGGATATATTTATCTGTGCAGGTTGTGTAACATTGAGTGTTACACTATACGTACAGCCATCTACATCACTAACAACAACGGTATAAGTTCCTGCAGTTAATGCTGCAAAACTATTTGAAGCTTGATAAGTGGTACCGTTATCAATACTATATTGTAAAGGTGGATTTCCACCGGTTGCATTAACAACTATACTTCCATTATTACCACCAAAGCAACTGACTTGTGTTACAGGACTACTGTTTATTACAGGACTTGATGAAGGTGCTACATTAACAACCTGCGATGATGTGCAGCCATTAGCATCTTTTACAACTACAGTATAACTTCCTGCAGCAAGATTGTTAAATACAGATGTGGCACTGAATGTTGAGCCATTATTGATGCTATATTGGTATGGTGAAACTCCTCCACTTGCAAATATATTTATTGCGCCATCACTATTATTACATTTTGTTCCGACTGCATTGGCAGCTATAACAATTGCAGGTGGTGTTGTAATAGAAAAGTAAGTTGTTGATGAACATCCATTATTATCAATAGTTGTGAGTGAATAATTTCCTGTTGCAAGATTGGGAATAGCATGAGCACTATTGATGTTATTGACCTGCATAATTGTTCCACCGGAACTGTTTTGCCAGATATAAGTCCAAGGAGATGCTCCTTGAGCTATGCCGTTTGCGCTACCAACATAGCCATCACAAAGCGGGTTGTTTGGATTTACAATTGGGGGTTGACAGCAAGAAAGCGTTGCAAAAAAATCAGTAACAGGATCACCTGTGCAAGCTAATGATGTCCATGAGCCTGATTCTCCATCACCATAAGTATCTATACTGACATTTAAACTAGCACCTTGCGTACATTGTGAAGCAGGCATTGTTCTCACACTAAAACAAAAAGTCCAGTTACATAAATTCAATGCATTATTATCCCCAAAATTATTTCCGGGATTACCATCCATAAAACCTAAGGGACTTCCTAAACCTGATTCATAATAAAACCCGGGACCATGTGAAACACCGGTGGCAGAACTTGTAATGTTAGTATTATACCAACCCCATGAACCGGAACCGGAACAGTTGGCCGGCATAACAGTAGTTAATGTGCTCATATCCCATCCTGCACCAAAGGTTGGAACTACGGCATGAAGCCAATTAACAGAAGTTTGATTGTAATCAGAAATAGTATAACAGAAGTTAACTAATTGTCCGGCTTGATACGTTCCATTAACCGGTGGCGGATTCACAACTAAATTATTTACAATAACACAACCCTGACAATCGAAATTATTTTGTAACGCCAGATTAAAATCACATTGATCTGTCAAACTACCTCCACTGATCTGCAAATAATATGTTCCTGCTGCAAGACCACCAAATGTTGTATTCAGAATACCACCTGCGCCAATTGCACATCCACGACCAATAAGGTTATTGCATGCATTGCCTGAATAAAGTGCCACATTGGGTGTTTGTATTCCGCCTGAGATTTGCACATTTAAAGTAGGACCTGTTAAATTAAAACGATACCATACATCACTTGCAGGGCTTGCCATATTACCTGAAGGGTTACATCCTGTTAAAGTCGTATAAGGCATTTCAGCAGTAGCACATAAGTTGGTAGTACTGACATTTACCCACGATCCTATTCCATTAGGGCATGCAGCAGGTGCAGGAAGCATTCCAAGGTTTTGCGCTCCACTACATGCATCATTTGCAGGTGCCGGACCACCATTACAAGTCTGAAGACAGCTACCACCTGCAGCACAGGTAACACAACTTATAGCTGCTGTCCATCCTGCATGATTTATTGAACCATCTGAGGTAAAAACAAAAGTTAAGCAGCCGGAAGTTCCTGTAACAACACCGGGGCTTGTCGTTCCTGTATAGGAACCGATTAATGGTGATGCTGTATTTGGGCCATTATAAATTCTTAAAAAATCAAAATTATTTTCAAGATTAAAAGCAGTAAAAGAAATCCTGATGCATTGTCCGGCTGTGTTACTACATAAGGTCATAGTAGTGTTTTGGTTGAGGCCGTAATTGGCTCCTCCACCTCCACTATCATAAAAATTCCCTGCACAGGTTGAAACATTGGTGCTGCTCATTAAATAATTCTGAGCAATTGACGAAAATGAAAAAATGAAAAAAACAACGGTGGTGAGTAATTGTCTAATCATGAGCCAGGCTGATTAAATGAAACTTAGGTTGGTGGTTTATTATGGGAATATTTGATTCCTGCTTCGGCAATAAACCGGAACGAGAATCAACATTGAAAATACTACTCAGCTTATTCTTTAAAACCATTCGAAACAATTTAAAAAGTTATTCGCTATGGGCTGATATCTGTAGTCTTTGGTGCTTTAGTGGTGGCTAACTTAGTCGGGGTAAATTTAATGTAATTTTCATAAAAACAAATAATTTTAATCAGTGCATTAGAAATTATTTTCCACAAACATTATATAAATCTTTACATTGTACCTTTTGACCCCAATTAGGCCATAAATTACCTACTGCAATTCAATGTATTAGTGATTTGAAAAGAAAAAATTCAAGGGCTATGCAACTTTTCGACTAATTCATGCTCTTACTGCATAGTTCCGAAGCCATGATGGAATTTTTGCCATGTAAGCAGCTATGAAAAGCGCACATAAGGAGCGCCTGTCTGATTTAGAATTCGGTTTTGGTTAGTCATTTTCTTTTAGGCAGGCATCCTTCTTTTCAGAAAATAAATAATTGTTCATTTCCTGAAACCTCAGATATCAAATGAAACTCCTGTTAATTTTTCGGATAAAATAAATTAAAGCCTACTCTGTTATTGCCTTATAGTAGCTATAACTTAACTCACGTTTTTCAACTTTTTCTTTTTCATACATATATCTGATGATTACTAAAGATGAAACATAAAAAGGCAGTAATGGAATTCTATACCTAACAAGACTACCGAAATTACTGGTTGAAATACCTACAGCAAAAGCAAAAAACAAACTGAATATAAGAGAAAAAGTCAGTAAGTGATTTTTATTAAAGTATTTGAAAATTCCAAAAATTTTCACTTTATAAAGCACATATAATGTAAAGAACAGAATAAACAAATTCTCTATTCCGGACACCATCATCATAACATTCCTGGCTTCAGTAATATAGGGTCTGAATAATGCTGCATTTATTGCCAATGGCATATGAATTAACATACTTTCAACCGTAGGCTCAATTTCACCTATACTAAAAGAGTTACCACCGTAGTAATCTGCCTGTAAATCGGTATTCGATACAACTGCTTCATCTAAAAGTTTATCAATTTTAAACTTACCTAATTCATCACCCAACATATTGAGTAATAAAAACCCGGAAAAACCGACAATAATCATTATCAAAGGGAAAGTAACTTTTCTGATAAAACTTCCCCGAATTCTTGACGTCATTTTCCCTACTATCCAGATGAGTGCCCCCGGCAGCACTCCAATAAAAATATATGCTTTAATTGAAATGATAATCCATGCAGAAATCACAACAATAATCAAGTTTTTAATAACTTTTTTTGGTTCAATAAATACATAGTAAAATGAATAGAAGAAATATCCCAATGCACTTAATGTAATTGAATCCTTCAAAATTCCAGACCCCCAGAAAAATACCGAAGGCAAAAAGAAAAATGTGTAGGCAAGTGGTCGTTCTAATGCAGGAAATTCTTTTATAAATATCTGGTACATACGCCAAACACCACCAAAAGAAACCAATGCAAGCACCATAACAGTAGGTATCATTTGCTGCAATCCAATAATTGTAAATGGCCAGATTATTCTTGATATAAAAAATGACTCAGGACTACGATAATAAACAAATGTTCCTGTGGTACTATCCAAATAACTGAATTTGTGATTCGCCCACCCATTTATTACTACATCACCAAACTGAACAAAATTCTTAAATAACAGATTGGACATTGTCATTGAGTCAAAGAAATAGTAAATAGTATCACCCCCTGAATAATAGAGACTATATACCAATACTACCATTATTCCTCCTAAAATTTTTGCCAATAATCCACTCAGAAAAAAACGATAAGACGGGTTTTCCTTTATGTGTTTATCTCTTATGGATTTGGCGAAATAAAATATAAACACAAGTAGAAAAAGGGAATAAAAAATATCCATTCCCGTAAATTGATATTTATCTCCTCGTGCATATAGATATTGGAGAAGCATTTTTTAATGAGCCGGTTTTTCCGGGTTTTTAATTCCCTCGATTTTCATGTTAAGTTTCTTAGACAAAATATCTGCCAGAATTTCCACATCAATTTTTTTTGCAATAATATCTTTATTGCTATCGAGCAAATAAATCTGTGGCGTACTGGTAATATCAAATTCATATCTGAAATTATTCTGATATTTTGGGTCAGCTACATTTATCCAGTCTAAATGTTTTTCGCGAATAAATTTTCGCCATTTATCCATTTCTGTCTCTGTACATATAGCATAAACCTCTGCTCCTTTTCCTTTTACAATATCATAAAGTTTTTTAACTTCAGGAACCACTTTTTGACAATGCCCGCAATCCGGATCCCAGAATAACAAAACTGTATAAGGTGTTTTAATGTTATACAAGGCCTTATATGTACCACTAGTATCTTCCATTATGAGATTCTGTACTTTTTTTCCAATCAAAATTGGTTCAAGAACTTTTACACGTTCTTGTATTTTATATAATGTTGTTGAATCAACCCATGTTGCTTGTTCTTTTGTATAATATGTCTTTGCCATGTGCACAAAAACTGCATCCATTCCCATAATATTAGATGTTTCATAGGTATTGGTAAGATACCAAACTACATATTTAAACACTTCCGGATTGGGTCGTGCTTTTGCAACCAACATATCAGCCTCTTTGTTTATGCTGTCAGGCACCTGCATTACTAATTTCTTGATATAGGTGTCAAGTTTGGTGTGAAACAAAGGCGTTCTCAGCAAGCGTGCATCAGTAAAATCAACATTGTCTAAATAATGTGCTTTATAATAACGATAGGCAAAAGTTGAATCTTTCATTCCATTGGGTAACAAAGGTGCTTCAGGCACTTCCGGCTCTTGCGAGGTTTTAAAAACTTTACTTAATAAAAAGTCCGGATAATCTGTAATGTACTTTAATTTAAAATCGGTTACTACCTTACCAAGGTCCTTCAATTTATCAAGGGCATCGAGACTGTCTTTTGGAGTTTTTGCATTATGCATTGAAGCCTGAAGTGTTTCTGCCTCCTTTTGTTTATCCATAACAAAGCGCAGATAGTTGTAAAATTTCTGATTGTCTTCAGAGCCCTTCACCACCATGTTTTTTACCATTTCTGCAGTGTCGGTTTCCATTGTAAAGTTTTGCTCTTTATCTATTATCAGCTCAAAATATTTTTTACCGGGAACAACAAACAGATAAATTCCTCCGGGCAATTTCTCCTTGCCTTTAAAAATTACCATTCCTGCAGCATCTGCCTTTGCCGAATCCTGAATATATTGTTTGTCGCCAAAGTAGTTTGCCAGATAATAAAGTGAATCTTTAAAAACAGGTGTAATCTTTATTTTTACCTGATAGCCATCGGAAGATGCATTACTTTTAAATGCACTAAGGATGAATGCGGTTAACAAAACCGGAATGAATTTGATTTTACTCATAATAAATTAAAAGGTTTGTAAAAGTATAGTTTTTACGTTTAAAACAAAATAGTGTTTGTAAAACTATCAGCCATTTTGTGAATTGAAAATGAACATCTATGTCCTGAGTACATTTTTTCTACATCCTAACCTGAAAAACTTTTCATCCGGCACACAATTAATTCTTATCCGTAGTGTTATCATTGCAACACGAATCGTAAATTTAATCTGTATCCAATGAAACTCAGGCTTACTTTGCTAATGGTTCTGATTTGTGCACAACTTAATGCGCAAACAGGTCTTGACAAATCCGAAATGCGTGACATGATTGCCCTCTGCAATAGTTTCACATTTATTGACCTATACAAGAGTGACAAAGACATCATTCCTAAAGATTATCGTAAAGTTTATACCTCAGGAGTTTTTGGTATGGATAATAAATTTCAGATTTATAAAAAAAATCACACTGCCGTTATTAATTTCAGAGGCTCCACAGACAAACAGGTTAGCTGGCTCGAAAATATTTATGCAGCAATGATTCCCGCACAAGGTGTCATAAATTTAGAGGGAGAAAATTTTCCTTATCACTTTGCTGACGATACAAGTGCAGCCGTTCATAGTGGCTACTCATTAGGATTGGCATTTATGCATGCGGAATTGATTGACAGGATTAAGATACTTAACGATGATGGTATTTTCGACATCATTATTACAGGGCATAGTCAGGGTGGTGCATTGGCAAACCTTGCTACTGCATGGCTCAATAATATAAAAGGCAAGGAAATTTCAGCGAAAAATAATTTCAGAACCTATGCATTTGCAGCACCTATGGTGGGCAATCAGGCATTTGTCGATGAATACAACCGTAAGTTTTGTGATACACATAAAAGTTTCAATATTGTTAACATTGCCGACCAAATTCCAACCTTCCCTATTTCATATAACGACAGTGCCTCATTAAAAAACAGCCTATGGGGAATGCTGTTCGACAATCAATCTTTCAGCGCAAAAAAAGCTGCAACCGAGCAGGGAATTATTATGCTTGAAGATAAATTGGGGCAGATTTTAAGAAGTGTTTCCGAGTCGGCACATAAAAGAATTGTAAAAAATGTTGGTTATGCTGAATTACCGGACTACAAAAAAGAGTTTAACTACAAGCCCATCGGCAACAGAGTTGAATTAGAAGCCGCTCCTTACCCTTTGATGCTGCGTGATTCTTCGATTCTGCAAAACGATTCGCTCATGCAAGTTTACAAACGTGATTCTAATGGTAAATTTACTGACGAGAATCTTTATAAAAAGGCCGGTTGGGGATGGCAGCATAAACCATACAACTATTATGCAACAATTTTAAGAATGTATTTCCCTGCAGATTATGCAAGACTGAAAAGAAAATATTTATCTGAAAATCTCTGATAAATTATTTCGAATACTTTGCTGAAATATTATTCATACTACTGCCTAAGGATGCCGAATAATTGAGTTTAACTTCGCTGTTGCTGTAAATTCCTGAACCTGAAATCAAATAACTGTCATCATACTGATTCGGTATAACAACACTAGTTCCACTTACAACAGCTTTTACAAAAGTTGATCCACCAAGATTGTAGAAATTTGTAATCATTATCGTATCATCAATACCAACCTTTGAAATATTGACAGAATAAAGTGGATCCGTTACACCGGTTGTTGTATTTGAATCACGGCATGTCCAGCTTCCGGTAAATTTATCTCTGTCATCGCCTGTGCTATCATCATCGGGTGTACAGGCTGTGAATGCCAACATCACCAACGTTAATAAAAATAATACTTGCTTATTTTTTCTCATGCCAATCTATCACGCAAATTTAAACGATGTTTTCTTGCTGTATCTGCAGCAATGTCATAACCTGCATCAAGATGGCGCAGAACTCCCATAGCAGGGTCATTGTGCAACACACGTTTTAATCTTGTTGCTGCATCAGCAGTACCATCAGCGACAATTACCATACCTGCATGTATGCTGTAGCCGATACCTACTCCACCACCATGATGTAAACTAACCCAACTTGCACCACCGGCAGTGTTGATCAATGCATTTAGTATTGGCCAGTCTGCAATGGCATCGCTACCATCTTTCATTGCTTCTGTTTCGCGGTTTGGCGATGCAACACTTCCACAATCCAAATGGTCGCGACCAATAACTATAGGTGCCTTTACTTTTCCTGATTTAACCAATTCGTTAAAAGCAAGACCTGCTTTTTCGCGTTCACCTTGTCCAAGCCAACAGATGCGTGCCGGCAATCCCTGAAATGCAATGCGCTTTTGTGCCATAGTTATCCAACGGTGTAAGCCTTGGTTTTCAGGAAACAATTCCAGAATTTTTTTATCGGTCTCATAAATATCATTAGGGTCGCCACTGAGTGCAGCCCAACGAAACGGACCTTTGCCTTCGCAAAATAACGGACGTATGTATGCAGGAACAAATCCCGGAAAATCAAAAGCATTTTTTAATCCCATCTCCAATGCCTGCTGGCGAATGTTGTTTCCATAATCAAACGTAACAGCACCTTTTTTCTGCAAGGCAATCATCAATTCTACATGCTTGCGCATGCTTTGTTTAGAACGCTTTATGTATTCTTCAGGATTAGAATCACGTAAAACTTTTGCATCTGTCACATTTAATCCTTCAGGGAAATATCCTACCAAAGCATCATGTGCAGATGTCTGATCTGTTAAGGTATCGGGAATAATATTTCTTTCAATCAATCGTGCCAGCATATCAATAGCATTGCCAATATAAGCAATTGAAATTGCTTCACCCTTTTTTGTTGCTTCAACGGCACGGTCAATGGCTTTATCCAAATCAGAATATTTTTCGTCAAGATAACGCGTTTGTATTCTTTTGTCAACACGCCACTCTTCCATTTCTGCTGCAAGACATGTGCCTTCATTCATTGTTATTGCCAATGGCTGTGCACCACCCATTCCACCAAGACCTGCTGTTACATTCAAGGTGTTTTTTAGCGACCCACCAAAATGCTGACGTGCCACTTCACCAAATGTTTCATAAGTACCCTGAACAATTCCTTGCGAGCCGATGTAAATCCAACTGCCTGCTGTCATCTGTCCGTACATTATCAACCCTTTTGCTTCCAACTCGCGGAAATAATCCCAGTTAGCCCAATGGCCAACAAGGTTGGAGTTGGCAATAATTACTCTTGGAGCATCTTTATGCGTTGGTAAAATTCCAACCGGTTTACCTGATTGCACTAACAATGTTTCGTCTTCATTTAAATCACGCAGGGCTTTTACAATGAGATGAAATGACTCTACATTTCGTGCAGCTTTTCCGGTGCCGCCATAAACAATTAAATCTTCAGGACGTTCTGCCACATCAGGATCAAGGTTGTTGTGCAACATGCGCAATGCAGCTTCCTGAACCCAACCTTTACAACTAATAGTATTTCCTGTAGGTGTTTTAAGTTTACTGATGTCTAATTTATCTGAAATTACTGTCATGATTTTTAAACTTTAAGTTTCGCAAAGATAAAAGTTACAAGGCATTTTTAAAATATCAATTTAGGTGATAATGCCATGAAGAAAAACGCCTGAATAATCTGTCAAATGTGAAAGTGCTATTTGCCAAAACGCTCTTTCAAAAGTTTTTGTAGCTCAAACATTTCATCACGTAAACGTGCTGCTTCCATAAAATCCATCTCTTTTGCTGCAACTTCCATTTGTTTCTTTGTTTTGGTGATGGCACTTCCCAACTGCTCTTCTGTCATATACTGAACAACAGGGTCGGCAGCAACTGTTACATTTTCACTTTCAATATAAGCATTTACATTTTTAGTTCCGGAAACAACTGTCTGTTGCAAAATCATCTCGCGCGATTTGTTTAATGGTGTAGGTACAATATCGTTTTCCATATTGTACTTCATTTGTTTTTCGCGTCTGCGGTTGGTTTCGTCAATGGTCTTTCTCATGCTCTCAGTAATTTTATCGGCATACATAATTACTCTTCCGTTAACATTACGTGCAGCACGTCCTGCTGTTTGTGTCAATGACCTATTACTTCGTAAAAATCCTTCTTTATCAGCATCCATAATAGCCACCAAAGAAACTTCAGGCAAATCGAGACCTTCGCGCAGCAAGTTTATTCCAATTAAAACATCATACAATCCAAGACGAAAATCGCGTAACAATTCTACTCTATCAAGTGTTTCTACTTCACTGTGAATATAGCGGCAACGGATGGAAAGCTTGGTCAAATATTTAGCCAACTCCTCTGCCATCCGTTTTGTCAATGTAGTCACTAACACACGCTCATTCTTCTTTACTGTTACATCTATTTCTTCTAATAAATCATCTACCTGATTGCCGCAAGGTTTTACTTCAATCAAAGGATCAAGCAATCCTGTTGGGCGAATCAATTGCTCTACAATTACACCTTCGGATTTTGTCATTTCATAGTCGGCAGGTGTTGCACTAACATAAACAACCTGTTGTTGAAGTGTTTCAAACTCTTCAAACTTCAGAGGTCTGTTGTCCATTGCAGCAGGAAGTCTGAAACCGTATTCAACCAGATTAACTTTCCTTGATCGGTCGCCTCCATACATGGCTCTTATCTGAGGAATGGTTACATGGCTTTCGTCAATGACCATAATATAATCTTCAGGAAAATAGTCAAGCAAACAGAAAGGGCGCATGCCGGGTTCACGACCATCAAAATAGCGTGAATAATTTTCAATGCCTGAACAATAACCTAATTCTCGAATCATTTCAAGGTCATGTGTTACTCTGTCATCGAGGCGCTTGGCTTCCAGATTGCGACCATTTTCTTTAAAATAATCCACCTGCTTTACCATATCCTCCTGAATCTGCCAGATGGCTTTCAGTTGCTGCTTTGCATTGGTAACAAAAATAGTTGCCGGAAAAATTGCCACATGATCCAATAACTCAATTCGTTTTCCTGTTGCGGGTTCAATACTTTCAATCTCTTCAATTTCATCACCAAAAAAAGTAAATCGCAATGCCCGTTCAGCGTAGGCTAAGAACAAATCAACAGTATCACCTTTTACCCGGAAAGTGCCACGCTTAAATTCTCCTTCTGTCCGCGAATACAATGCAGTTACTAATGCATGTAAAAAAGTATTACGGCTGATGCGCTCACCTTTTGAAATTCTGATAATACCCTTTAAAAAATCAGCAGGATTTCCCAATCCGTAAATACAACTTACACTGCTTACAACAATGATATCTTTCCGTCCTGATAGCAAGGTTGAAGTTGTACTTAAACGTAGTTTTTCAATCTCATCATTAATGGCAAGGTCTTTTTCAATGTAGGTGTTGGTAGTAGGAATAAATGCTTCGGGTTGATAGTAGTCGTAGTACGAAACAAAATATTCTACAGCATTGTCAGGAAAAAACTGTTTAAACTCACCATAAAGCTGCGCTGCCAATGTTTTATTATGACTTAAAATTAAGGTCGGTCGCTGTACTTTCTCAATTACATTGGCTACAGTAAATGTTTTTCCACTGCCGGTTACCCCTAAAAGTGTTTGATGCCTGTCGCCTCTGTCCAACCCTTTTACCAACTCGCTTATGGCCTGAGGCTGATCACCGGTTGGCTTAAAAGGTGAGTTGATGCGGAAATCCATTCTACAAAGATGCGGAATTTAAGGCTTGTAGGCAGCGAACACTGAGTACAATTTTAAGTGAAGAAAAAAAATTTAACATGTTATCATAAATAGCATGGCGCTCTTCATTCTTGATGAGAAAATTGGCTAAATGCGCACTTTCTCCAAATGTAAAAAAATGTTAAAAGACTAAGGTGAGTATTAATGTTTTGTGAAACATCATAAAATCGTTCAAAATGCGTTAAAAACTTAAACTTCAACATTCGGTTAAAATTCTAAATTTGCGCCTTCGTTTTAACGGATGAGTATTAAGAATCAGATTCAAACAGACAGGTTGCCCCGACACATAGCCATCATTATGGATGGTAACGGGCGTTGGGCAAAAAAGCAGGGCAAGCTCAGAATGTTTGGGCATCAGCATGGTGTGGCTGCCGTTCGCGACACTGTGGAAGGTGCTGCAGAACTGGGTATTGAATACCTGACACTTTATGCTTTCAGCACTGAAAACTGGAACAGGCCTGCCATTGAAATTAATGCACTGATGGAATTGTTGGTAAACACCATTTCAAAAGAAACCAAAACGCTGATGGATAATAACATCAGACTGAATGCCATTGGAGATATTGAAAGCCTGCCCGGACGCTGCAACAAAAATCTTAAAACTGCTATTGACAAAACTGCCGGCAACAGCAGAATGACACTTACATTAGCATTAAGTTACAGCTCCCGATGGGAAATTACACGCGCCATAAAACGCATTGCTCAGGATGTTAAAGACGGCAAGCTTAATGCAACAGAAATCAACGACTCATTAGTAGAAAAATATTTAACCACTGCAGGAATTCCCGATCCGGAACTGCTCATCAGAACGAGTGGCGAATACAGAGTTTCTAATTTTTTATTGTGGCAGATTGCCTACAGCGAATTTTATTTCACCAACAAACTTTGGCCTGACTTCAGGCGCGAAGATCTTTTTGAATCAATCGTTAGCTATCAAAACCGCGACAGAAGGTTTGGTGGCGTAAACGAATCAACAAATGCCAAACATGCATAAACACATTTTAGGTTTTCTAACCTTTTTTATACTGCTTTCAACTTTTTCCATTGCACAGGTAACTGTTGGTGACGATCAGGCAACATTAGATTATAACAATCCTAAAGAGTACGAAATAGCTGCTATTACTGTCAGCGGGATAAAATATCTCGATCAGAATGCATTGAAAATTTTATCCGGGCTAAGTGTTGGAGAAAAAGTAAAAGTGCCGGGCGAAAAATTTACCAAGGCAATAGAAAACCTTTGGAAACAAGGTTTACTTACTGATGTAAAAATTGTAGCTACAAGAATTGAAGGAAAAAAAATATTTATTGACCTTCAGCTTCAGGAAAAGCCACGACTCAGTAAATTCTCATTCACAGGAGTGCGAAAAGGTCATGCTGATAAGATTCGCGAAAAAATTCAGATATCAAAAGGCAGAGTACTTTCTGATAATGCACTAAACACCGTAAACACACAAGTGCTGAATTTTTATAAGGAAAAAGGATTTTTAAATGCTAAAGTCAACCTTACTACAATAAAAGACACCACAGAAACCAACAGCGAAATTTTAGTTATCAATGTTGACAAAGGCAAGCGTGTAAAAATTCACAGAGTAAACATCATAGGCAATGAAGAAGTAAGCAGCGTTAAATTAAAACGAGCCATGAAAGGCACACGCGAGCAGCGCTGGCGTTATTTTTTCAACTCCAAAAAATTTGATGAGGATAAATATACTGATGACAAAAGCAATCTGATTTCAAAATACAATGAGAAAGGATATCGCGATGCACAGATTTTAAGTGACAGTGTTTATCCTGTCAGCCGCAGGAGAATCAACATTGATATAAAAGTTAGTGAAGGCAATCGTTATTATTTCAGAAATATCAGTTGGATTGGAAACACAAAATACACCTCTGCAGAACTGAATAAAGTTTTAGGCATAAAACCGGGTGATGTATATAATGCAAAACGACTTGAAAGTTCACTATACATGAGTGAGTCAAGCCGCGACATTACTTCGCTTTATATGGACGATGGATACCTGTTTTTCAATATTGATCCTGTTGAAGTATCTGCAGAAAACGATTCAATAGATTTGGAAATGCGTATTTACGAAGGTAAGCAGGCAAGGATAAATCATGTTACCGTTAAAGGAAATACAAAAACCAACGACAGAGTAATTTTACGAGAGATACGTACAAAGCCCGGGCAACTTTTCAGCAGAAGTGACATCATCAGAACGCAGCGCGAATTGTCGCAGTTAGGCTATTTCAATCCCGAAAAAATGGGAGTAAACCCAAAGCCCAATCCTGTTGATGGCACTGTTGACATAGAATATGAAGTAGAAGAAAGACCAAACGATCAGGTAGAACTTTCCGGAGGATGGGGAGCTAATCAAGTTGTGGGTACTTTAGGTGTTACGTTCAACAATTTTTCTGCAAGAAATATTTTAAATACCAAGGCATGGCGGCCGCTGCCAGCCGGTGATGGGCAAAGATTAAGCATTCGTGCTACTACAAACGGTATTTACTATCAGTCCTATAATGCTTCGTTTACAGAACCCTGGCTTGGTGGCAAAAAACCAAATGCACTCACAGTTTCAATATATCACTCCATTCAAACCAATGGTTTAAAAAAATCTAATGACAACAGACAGGCAATTTTTATTTCTGGTGCAACTGTTGGTTTACAAAAACGACTTAAGTGGCCTGACGATTATTTTACACTCTACTCAGGAATAAATTATGGGCTTTATACACTTAAAAATTATCGCTCCACATTTTTATTTACCGATGGAACTTCGAACAACATTTCTATAGAAGAAAATCTTACACGCAGCAGTGTAGATCAACCAATCTATCCGCGCAAAGGATCAGAGATTTCTTTTTCTGTTCAGTTTACTCCACCCTACTCTGCATTTACAAATAAGGATTATTCAAAATTAGACACAAAAGAAAAATACAAGTGGATAGAATATCACAAATGGAAATTCAGCATTGGATGGTACACCAAACTTCTTGGTAATCTTGTAATGTATAATAAAATGCAGTTTGGCTTCCTGGGCTTTTATAATAAAGGCATCGGGCAGTCGCCATTCGAGCGTTTTTATCTTGGTGGCGATGGTCTTTCCGGCTATGCTCTTGATGGTAGAGAAATTATTGCATTACGTGGTTATGAAAATAGCGCACTCACGCCAACAGATAATATCGGTAACGATGTAGGTGGTACTATCTACGATAAATTTGTAACTGAATTACGCTATCCTGTATCGCTCAATCCAAGTGCAACAATTTATGTATTAGGATTCTTTGAAGGTGGCAATGCATGGTCAACATTCAGAGAGTTTGCACCCTTTAGTTTACAACGTTCATCAGGTGTAGGCCTTCGTGTATTTCTTCCAATGTTCGGCTTACTCGGTCTTGACTATGGTTGGCGTCTCGACCCGCAACGTGACGACCCACGTACAGGTGTAGGCAAGTTCTCATTTGTTATCGGACAGCAGTTTTAATCCTATTCATCCGTTGTTCACCGCAATTGGTGTTAGTGGTACGATATTTAGTATAAGGTTAAGCTAAAATCATATCTTTGCACACATTAATTAAACGTAAAATGAAAAAGATCATCATCGCATTAGCACTGACAGTTGCCTCTTCCATTTCAGTAATGGCTCAGAAGTATGCATACGTTAACTCTCAGTATATTTTAGACAATATCCCTGAGTACAAATCAGCCATGCAGCAATTGGATCAGATTTCTGTAAACTGGCAAAAAGACATTGAAGCCAAATATGCAGTCATTGACAAACTGTATAAAGACTATCAGGCAGAGCAGATACTGCTTACAGAAGACATGAAGCGCAAGCGCGAAGCAGAAATCACTGCAAAAGAAAAAGAAGTAAAAGAGCTTCAGAAATCAAAGTTTGGATACGAAGGCGATTTATTTAAGAAAAAACAAGAGTTAGTAAAGCCTATACAGGATAAAATTTATAATGCTGTAAAGAAAATGGCAGTAGATCAGAGCTATGCCGTAATCTTCGACAAATCGAGCGACCTTACTATGCTTTACACCAATCCTAAGTACGACAAGAGCGATGAAATTTTAAATGCAATGGGCTATAAAGCCAAAGTAACTGAAGGTGGTGGCAAATCAGGAGGCGCAGCAGGTTCATCAGGCAGTGGTAGCAGCACAGGTACCAAAGACAGCGGAAAAAGCATGGACTCTCCATCACGTTCTGACGAAGCACAACCCATAAAAAAATAATAAATAATATCATCCAATAAATTAATCATGACAAAACCAATTAAATTTTTTATTGCCGGAGCATTTGTATGCAGTAGTTTATTTGCATCAGCTCAAATTAAATTAGGACACATCAACTCCACACAATTGCTGGCAATGATGCCCGAAACAAAAACTGCAGATTCTACATTGCAAAAGTTTGGCGAAACATTGCAGGCACAGATGAAAACAATGACGGCCGAATACGATTCAAAAGTTGCAGAATATCAGGAAAAAGCCAGCTCGATGGCAGAGCCTATTAAAGCAGCTAAAGAAAAAGAAATACGCGATTTAGGCGACCGTATTCAGGACTTCCAGGAGTCGGCACAAACTTCTGTTCAAAAGAAAAAAGAAGAAGTCTATTCTCCTATCATCAAAAAAGCTGACGAAGCTATCAAAGCTGTAGCAAAAGAAAAAAGCTATACCTACATATTCGACTCAAGCGTGGGTGCACTACTTTACACAAGCGACTCTGACGATATTATGAATATGGTAAAAGATAAATTGAAGTTGAAATAACAGATTGATTTAAAACCAAAGAAAAGCTGTCCATTGGACGGCTTTTTTTATTTTAATCGTTTTATTATTATTTTTGAGGTAGTGAATAGTTTTAATTTCGATAGTTATCGGAAAGACTGCCGTTATCCACAATTATTACGCTCTGATAAAACTGATATACTAACTCCAACTTTTCTTCAAAAAACTAATTACAATTATGGAACTAAATAATTTTCTGAATCTCGTTCAAGACTTAACCAAGAAATTTGGACAGAACCCAACCTTAACAAACTTTATTACCAATTGGAATCAACTAAAGCAGCAATACGCTAATAACGAAAATCAATTAAGTCAAATTGCTAACCAACAATTGGAACAATTGAAGACTGACTTACCTCGATTTGCCGAATATGGCGAAGAAGAAAGATCAATTTTAAATTCCATTGGAATTGAAAAATTTGTCGGTAAGGATACCATTGCATATTTGTCAAATATTCAAAAGCAAATTCAGTCAAACCCTGCAATTACACAAACCTTAATGCAGAATTTACTTAATGAAATTAATCAAGTCAAAAGCAAACCTCAACAAATTTGGAACATTCTTCAACCAATAAAGATTACATCAACTTCCGTTAGCCCTAAGGAGGGCATTGTTGAAATAATTTTTGATAAAAAAGTTCAAATTGAAAATATTTCTGACGGTAAAGAACAATTTAATGATTGGTTTATCATCCTTGATGGATACGCACATCTGTTCGGTATAAGAAGAGAAGATTTTGAAATCATAAGTATTTCAAAAAGCTCACCCACTCGGATAAAACTAAAAACCACTATCGAAATTGCAGCAGCAATACTTTCAATTATTGCAAGCATTGTCAATATAGAGCAGTTATATTCAAGTGACCAAATAATGGTTGAGCAATTAAAATCAAGAGAATTAGCATCTGATACTCTCCAGCAACAGTTTATTAAAGAAGCAGAAGAAAGATTATCAAAAAATGTTGAGAGGGAAATTAATAGAATTGTTGATCAAAAAGTGCAAGAACACAAAGTTGATACGAATACAAGAAGCGATATTGTTACCTCATTTCAAAAAGGTGTCGAACATCAATACAATTTTATTGTCAATGGCGGGGATGTGAAATTCTACTTGGGTGATCCAACAGAAAATGAAAAATCAAATCAGCTTGAAGTTGCAAAACAAGAAGTAAAGCAATTAAAAGAAAACCTCGAAAACATGAAAGCACTGAATGCAAAAAACTCCGAACCGGATAGTACAGCAACTTCATCCGAAACAACTTCGACTGAAACAGAATAACTGCGGATAACAGTATTATCCTTGTAGGCGCGAGCGTCATTTCCGTTCGTGCTATTAAACTCTTACGACTTCCAGTCGCATTCAAAGTTTACTATTTGTATTAGTCAAACTGGTTATGCATCTAAAATAAAATAGAAGACCTTGTTTTAACTTGCAGGAACAGTAGTACATTCCGTACTTTCAAAGTCTCCCGCATTTGAGGGGATTTTGAAATAATAAAAAAACATTTAAGGGTTAACACGTTTTTTAGAAATATTGAACACATTTATTTTCACCTATCATAGCGCACCACCCCTGACAGTATGATTTACCTACCAATAAATATGGTCGTACTTTCGGCACTTTAAAGATTTCTAAATTTTATTTAGTTACCAAAAGTTCCTCCCTCCGTGACTAATTTTTTTTCGAATTAGACAACAACATTCAAACCTTCCAACTTTCCAAACTTTCAAAACCTTCCAAACTTTCAAAACCTTCCAAACTTTCCAAACCTTTCAACATTCTAAACATTCCAAACTTTCCAAACTTTCCAAACTTAATTCCCACTAAAAATCTTTAAGCGTTCTTTTCTTAATCATACCACCTTTTGTATCGCGTACGGTATTCATAATAATAAATGCATTAGGGTCTATATGTTCAATCTCGGTTTTAAGTTTCGATATTTCAAGCCGGGTTACAACAGTGTAAATAATTTCAATCTCTGCCAGATTGTGTCCATTCTTGCCATAGCCGCGCTTACCGTTATAAATCGTTACACCCATGTTTAATTTTTCAGTAATCAGCTTTCTTATTTCATCACTGTGCGATGAAATTATGGTCACACCGGTATATTCCTCTACCCCTTCAAGAATAAAATCAATGGTTTTTGATGCTGCCAGATAAATTAAAATTGAATACATGGCAACTTCAATAGAAATCAGCACTGCAGCAAAACTGAAAATTACAATATTAAATGCAAAAATAATTTCGCCTATTGACAGTCCGGAACTCCTGCTGATATAAATTGCCAATACTTCTGTGCCGTCAAGCACTGCACCACCGCGAATGGCAAAGCCAATACCCATGCCCAGAAAAAATCCACCGAAAATTGAAACCAACAACTTATCGTTCGTTACTGTTGGATAGGGAATATAATAAACTGCAAGGGCAAGAAATACAATGGCTATAATACTCTTGACAGAAAACTTTCTGTCAATTTGTTTATAGGCAAGAATCAGAAATGGAATATTTATAATAACAATCAATATTGAAACACTAATAGCAGTCTTCAAACTCACTAAGAGCGAAATTCCTGTCACTCCCCCATCAATAAATTTATTGGGCAATAAAAATCCCTTCAACCCAAATCCCGCAGAAATTATACCTAAAGAAACAAAGACTAATGAAACAAGTGCCTGCCTGACACTAATCCTGAAACGGTAATATTCATGTGCAATAACATAGCGCGAACGAGCTAATTTGTAATTTTCTTCGTTCTCCTTATACTGTTTAAAACGCTCTGTTATGAATGATAGCATAGATGATTAATATGGCAAATTTAAAATATTTTCGTTTCAAATTTTAAAATTTTTATGTGAAGGGTTTACTTTATCACTATATCCTGTGAGATAAATCATCCGGCAATGTTCTATAATTTCTAACTTTGTAGAAAAATTAGTCATGCACAGTATTTGGTCACCAGAAGTTTTTGCTGTATTTCTATGCAGAGTGGTTCTTGGCATCTTGTTTTTGTTTCAGGGTTATGAAAAACTTTTTACAATAGGCATAACTAAAGTGACAGAAATTTACCGTTCGGAATTAGTGAAAAAAGGGTTCCCCCTTTCCGTTGTAAAACCACTGCTGACATTATCATCATTTATAGAATTTGCTGGAGGCTTTTTATTAATTATCGGTCTCTTTAAGTATTATTCTTTATATCTTCTTGGATTGAATATGATTGGCGCATCTCTTGCATTCAGCATTATGCGACCTATGTGGGATTTGCAACATGTTTTTCCCAGATTGGCGTTGTTAGTTACACTACTCATATTACCTGCTGCATGGGATTTAATATCTATAGATCATTTCTTAATAAAATAACAAAACCATTATTGATATGAAAATTATTCTTTGTCCGACAGACTTCTCTTCAAATGCAACACATGCTATTGCATATGCCAGCGAAATGGCATTAAAAACAAATGCAAGTTTAATACTTCTGCATACTTTCGAAACACCAATTTTATACAGTGATGTAGCGTTTGTAACCGTACAATATGATTACAAAGTGCTGCATGATGCTGCAGCAAAAAAACTAAAAAAGTTCAAAGAGAAATTTTTTGTAAATAAGTACGCTAAACTCAAAGTAGAGTTGATACTGCAACAAGGATTAGCATCTGCACGCGCGATGGAAACTGCCTCTGAAAAGAAAGTTGACATGATTGTTATGGGGACTACAGGCACCGGTGCAGGCGAACGGTTTTTAATTGGAAGCAATGCAGGTCGTGTTGTAAAAAATGCACCATGTCCTGTACTTCTTATTCCACCGCGTGTAAAATTCAATGGACTAAAAAAACTTGTTTATGCAACTGACCTTTCTGATGACAACCTGAGCAAAGCATCAGAACTGATTCCATTTGCTAAGGCGTTTAACAGTGAACTTTTATTTCTTTACATTGATACAACAACTTTATCTAAAGATGAAATAGATGTTAAAAAAATAACAGATCTGGTTCGCAAAAAGGTAAAATATCCAAAACAATCAGGATATGTATGTACTGATGTTTCTATTCAGAATGGTGTGAGTCATTTCCTTAAGAAATTCAAAGCTGACGCCTTGGTGATGTACACCCGTCATCGCAACTTATTTAAAGGGTTATATAAGCCAAGTATAGCAAAAAGCGTGTCCTACAACACCAAGGTTCCTTTGCTGGTAGTGCATGAAAACGACACCCTTTTTTAGCCTTATAAGGTACTGAGATTACTCATTTATTAACTGATTGCAAACTGTAATTGTACTTGTTTCTGTTACTGCTATATTAGCGGAATAATCGGTGCATGAGGTCATTTCATACACCATTTCCAAATCAAACAAAAACAAATCAAATTACACATGCAAAACTTAATTAAAAGCAAATTAGCCATGCTAATCATTGCAGTATTTCTCTATGGGCAATCCATTGCAGGGAATAACTGCTGGAAACCGGTTGAAGAGGTTTCTTTATCAGGAATGGGAAAAATGAATCGAAACACCATTCCGTCAACTGCCCGTTATTATGAATTGAACATGCAGCAGTTGCAAAGTTTATTACAGCAGGCACCAAATCGTGGTCAGCAGTCAAATCTGATTATAGATTTCCCTGATGCTTACGGAAACATGAATGCCTTCAGAGTTTATGCATCACCAATAATGCCTGAAATGCTTTCATCCAAGTATCCGATGATTAAAACATATTGCGCACAAGGTATAAATGACCCAACAGCAACAATGCGTTTTAGTGTTACACAGTTTGGTCTGCATTGTATGACTTTATCAGGAACAAATCCGACAAATTATATTGACACTTATACAAAGGATTTGAATTATTACATTGTTTATGACAAAGCTTCTTTAGCCAATAACGTCCGCAATTTTGAATGTCTCACTGATGAAGATGCAGAACTACCAAGTATGCGAAATGGTGTTGCAGGTATAAATAACAACACTGATGATCAGTTATTGAGAACCTACAGACTTGCACTTACCTGCACTGCCGAATATGGAAATATTTTTGCCACAACACCGGGAAGTGAAAAAGCCGATATCATGGCGCAAATGACAATTACCATGAATCGTGTAAATGGTGTTTACGAGCGCGACCTTGCAATTACTATGGAATTTGTGCCCAATAACGACACATTGATTTTTTATGGAAACACCTCTCAGGATCCATGGTCAAATGAATGGAATACAAAGACAGCACAGGTTTGCGATCAGTACATTGGTGTTGCCAACTACGACATTGGACATAACTTTAACACCACAGGCGGTGGTAATGCAGGTTGTATTGCCTGTGTTTGTTTAAGCTCTTCGCAGAGTGGAACACATAAAGGTCGTGGCATGACAGGAAGTGCAAATCCTGTTGGCGATCCATTCGATATTGACTATGTTGCACATGAAATGGGACATCAGTATGGTGGCTATCACATCATGAACACATGCAGCCGCAGTGGCAGTGGAAACACAGAAGTAGAACCTTGCAGTGGTAGCTCAATTATGGGTTATGCAGGTATTTGTTCAGTAAACATACAAGCACATAGTGATGATGATTTTAATTATGTTAACGTAAGAGATATCTCTGCAAACATTCAGAACGGTAGCAGCACTTGCGCAGTTACAACACCATTAACAGACAACCCTCCTACTGCTGATGCAGGAGCTGATTACACCATCCCAAAAGGAACTGCATTTGTATTGGAGGGCTCTGCGACAGATGCTGATGGCATGGCATCATTAACCTATAATTGGTGTCAGAATGATGCAGCACAAGCTCCATCTAACAGCAGCCCACAACCAACATGGGCAGTGGGCCCTTTGTCACGAGCAATAAAACCCGGAACATCACCTAACCGTTATATGCCCAACCTGAGAAGTGTAGTGCTAAAAAACCTATATCCTACCTGGGAAAAAACATCCGATGTAGCCAGAACATTAAACTATTCATTTATTGTTAGAGATAACGATGTGAATGGTGGTCAAACGGCATCAGACCTTATGCAAGTAACTGTTGCTTCTGCAGGTCCATTTGTAGTTACTTCACAAAACACACCTACTAACTGGAATGCAGGTGCTTCAGAAACTGTAACATGGAATGTGGCAGGCACAGATATTGCTCCTGTGAATACGCCATTCGTAAATATTTTTCTTTCACTCGACAGTGGATTTACTTACCCATATACTCTTGCAACCAACGTACCAAATAACGGAAGTGCTAGCATAGTTGTTCCGGCAGGTGCAGCATCACAATGGGGACGTGTGATGGTACGTGGTGCAGGTAATATTTTCTATGCATTAAATGGCAGCTATATCAACATTCAGGCTTCAGAATTTGTAATGAACATGAGCAGTACTGCACAAAGTGTTTGCCCTCCAAACGACATTACTTATAATTTTATGTACAACACATTTCTGGCATTCAATGAAACAACTGTGTTTTCTATAACAGGGCTTCCTGCCGGTGCAACAGGAACTTTTACTCCTGCCACAGCAGTAAATGACAGTACTCCCGTGCAATTGCTGATTTCAGGATTAACACCTTCCATGACCGGAACTTATAATCTTACTATCACTGGTACATCACCATCCGTAACCAAGACTACTTCTGTTACACTTGATATTTTAGATGTAAACTTACCTGCAGCAACTTTAACACTACCTGCTGATGGAAGCAGTGGCATCGCATCTATTGCAACATTAACCTGGCAGACTGCTGCAAGTCCGGGAACACTATATGATATTGAAGTGGCAACAGATTCATTATTTACGAATGTTATTGCATCTGCTACCGGCATAAGTACAAATACTTTTACCACTACTCCATTGTTATCAAGTACAACCTATTATTGGCATGTAAAGTCTTATAATTCATGTTTTGCAAATAGCTACAGCGCTGCATGGTCTTTCACAACCAACAATTGCTCGAATTTAGCAAGTGCCAATGTTCCTGTTGTTATTCCATCAAGTGGTGCACCAACAGTTACTTCAACACTTAACATAGCATCTGCTGGAACAATAACAGATGTTAATGTTGTTGGTCTTAATGGCACACACACCTGGATTAGCGACCTTACCATAAGCATTAAAAGTCCGCAAAACACAACTGTAACATTGTTTGATCAGATTTGTACCAATGAAAATGATTTTGACTGTAATTTTGATGATGCAGCTGCACCGGGTGCATTACCTTGCCCTCCAATTGGTGGCGGCACTTACAATGCCGTTACACCACTGAGTGTTTTCAACGGACAGCAAGCAGCAGGCAACTGGACACTAACAGTTACCGATCATTTTAATTCTGATGGTGGCTCATTGAATGGCTGGGGACTTGAAATCTGCACCACTACGCCAACAGGAATTGAAACTCACATAGTTTCTACTTCCATGATTTTATATCCTAATCCTGTAAAAGAATTGTTGAACGTAAATGTTGCAGGCAAAAAAGGAGAACAAGTTTTAGTAGAGATTAAAAACATTACAGGACAGGTGATAAAATCTATCTCTGTTAATGCAAACACTAAAATTTCTATTGATGTAAAAGATCTTTCTGCCGGCATGTATTTTGTTACAGCTACAGGCAGTAATATTGAAACACAGCGCTTCATAAAAGCAAAGTAATTTCCCTACAATAGCTAAAAGCCTTAGTATCCCCGATATTAAGGCTTTTTTAATGTCTGAAAAACAACGGAATTATTCCTTTCTAAACTATTACATTTGCCCAATAAAGAAATCGTATGCAGATAAACTTCAAGAAGTTAATCCCTCACGGCATAGCCATCAGTATTTTTTTACTCTTAACAGCCGTTTATTTTTTACCTCTATTAGAAGGTAAGGGACTGAGTCAACATGACATTGCTCAATGGACAGGTATGAGCAAAGAACTTACTGACTTCCGTGCAAAATATCATGTTGAACCATTATGGACAAATGCTATGTTCAGTGGTATGCCTGCCTATCAGATTTCGACTTTGTATCCGGCTAATCTGATACAATATGTAAATGACTTATTGTTTTTCTTTCTTCCTTCTCCTGCATCCTATGTGTTTCTTGCTCTGTTAAGTTTTTACATTCTGATGCTGGTGCTGAAATTTGATTACAGAATGGGTATTGCTGGTGCCATAGCTTTTGCATTTTCAAGTTATAATTTTGTAATCATAGCCGCAGGGCATAATTCAAAGGCACATGCCATTGCCTTAATGCCATTGGTATTTGCAGGCATCATCCTTACCATGCGAGGGAGATTTTGGTTTGGTGGTGCTATGACAGCAATGGCACTTGCATTACAACTTTATGCCAATCACCTTCAGATAACATACTATCTGATGATTGCAATTTTAGTAATGGTAATTGCCTATTTCATTGATGCCATCATGAAAAAAGAGATTGGTGGTTTTATCAAAAGCGCCTCCGTACTGGCCATTGCCGCAGTGATAGGAATTCTGCCAAACTATACCAGTCTTGCTGCAACTTATGAGTATGGAAAATATTCAACCCGTGGCCCTAGTGAGCTTACTTCAAAAAAAGAATCATCAGGCCTTGATAAAGATTATGCATTTAGCTATAGCTATGGTATCAGCGAAACATTTACTCTCATCATTCCACGTTTTCATGGTGGTGCATCTGTCAGTCCGTTAGATGAAAATTCTGCTACATACAAGGCATTAACAAGTAATGGAGTACCCGTTCAACAAGCAAAAAGTTTTATTCAGGCAGTGCCACTCTATTTCGGAAACATGCTTTCAACCTCGGGCCCACCTTATGCCGGTGCAATAATTTGCTTTCTTTTTGTTGCAGGTTTAATGCTGATAAAAGGAAAAGAAAAATGGTGGCTGCTGGTAGCAACAATTCTTTCATTTATGCTTTCATGGGGAGAAAATTTTCTTTCATTCAACGAGTTATTCTTTTATCATTTTCCGGGATACAATAAGTTCAGAGCTGTGAGTATGATACTTACAATTGCACAGTTTACCATGCCTTTGCTTGCACTCCTTGCATTAAAAGAAATATTTGATGGCAAAACAAACAAGAACGATATATTAAAGTCACTTAAAATGGCATTATATATTACCGGTGGATTTTGTTTGCTATTTACATTATTACCAGGAATGTTTAATGACTTTAGCTCGCAAGCTGATGAACAACTGAAACAATATGACTGGTTAATTACTGCCATAAAACAAGACCGCGAAAGTGCAGTCAGAATGGATGCATTGCGCTCATTATTTTTTATTGCTGCAACTTTTGGTGTATTATGGTTTATGTTAAAAGATAAAATAAAGGCAACCGTTGCTATAATAACTATTGCTGTCCTTTTTACTGTTGACTTATGGCCTGTAGGTAAACGTTATCTCAATGACAACAATTTTGTTGCGAAAAGCAAAACACAAAAACCATTTGAGCCTTCACCTGCTGATACACAAATTTTACAGGATACAACTCCCGGATTCAGAGTGCTTAACACAACACTAAATGCATTCAGTGATGCATCTACCTCCTATTTTCATCGCAGCATAGGTGGCTATCATGGCGCAAAATTAAAACGCTATCAGGAACTGATTGAAAACTGTATCTCCAAAAACAACATGAGTGTGCTTGACATGCTTAACACGAAATATCTGATAGTAAGTGATAAAGAACAACAGCCTGTAGCACAGCTTAACCCTGGTGCAATTGGTGCTGCCTGGTTTACAGACACTGTAAAAATGGTTGCTAATGCCGATGAGGAAATAAATGCACTTAACTCCTTTAATCCACGAACAATTGCATTTGTTGACAAGCGTTTTGAAAATACATTAAAATCCTTTTCTCCTCAACACGACTCTACTGCTACTGTTAAACTTAATTCTATTGTATGTAATCACCTTGTATATGAAACGCAGACGGCATTGCCGCAGTTCTGTGTGTTTTCAGAAATCTATTATGACAAAGGGTGGAACGCTTACATTGACGGACAAAAAGCTGACTACGTGCGAGCAAACTACGTATTGCGTGCCATGGTAGTCCCTGCAGGAAAACATAAAATAGAGTTTAAGTTTGAACCCGAAGTTTATTTTACAGGAGAAAAAATTTCACTTGCAGGGTCAATTGTTCTTCTGTTGCTCTTTGCTGCAGGTGCCTGGATTGAATTAAAATCAGGAACAGAGAAGAAATAAAAGTTTATTACATTGAAAAAAGTATTAATCATCACCTATTACTGGCCACCTAGTGGTGGTGCAGGAGTTCAACGATGGTTAAAATTCTCAAAATATCTTCGTGACTTTGGCTGGGAGCCTATAATTTTTACCGTTGCAAATGGAGAATTTCCCGAACAGGACAACTCTCTTTTAAAAGATATTCCTTCAAATATTAAGGTGATTAAACAACCTATTTGGGAGCCCTATCTACTCTATAAATTTTTAACAGGTAAAAAGAAGCACGATAAAATACATGCAGGATTTTTAACTGAGAAAAAAAATCCGGGTATGCTACAAAATCTTTCTGTTTGGATCAGAGGAAATCTATTTATTCCTGATGCCCGATCTTTTTGGATTAAACCATCCGTACGTACTTTGACAAAATGGTTAAATGAAAATAAAGTGGATGCTATTGTCAGTACAGGTCCTCCGCATAGCTGCCACCTTATAGCACTTAAACTGAAAAGGAAACTCAATTTGCCTTGGCTTGCCGACTTCCGTGATCCATGGACAAATATTGATTTTTATAAAGACTTAAAATTGAGTTCCTGGGCTGATGCAAAACATCATCGTTTAGAAAAAGAAGTAGTTCAAAAAGCTGATGCTGTTGTTACCATTGGCAAAACAATGCAGGAAGAATTCAGCGCCTCGTTTAAAAGAAATATTCATTGTATAACCAATGGTTTCGACCATGATGACATCTTAAATACATCTGCAACTGTGGACTTAAAATTTTCTATTGCTCACATTGGAACTATGGTAAAGACACGTAATCCTATTGTGTTATGGAAAGCATTGAGTGAATTATTAACTGAAATTCCTAAATTAAAAGCAGACCTTGAAATAAAAATTGTGGGTAAAGCAGATTTGGAAGTAAGTCAATCGTTAGAAAATTTTGCACTAACTACTTTTATAAACAGAATTGATTATATGCCACATGAGGAAGTAGTTAAATTACAACAACAATCACAAGTACTTCTATTGGTTGTTAACAATACTCCAAATGCAAAAGGTGTGCTTACAGGAAAAATTTTTGAATATCTTTTAGCTAAACGTCCAATCCTTTGCATAGGCCCTGAAGATGGTGATGCAGCCGCTATTATTAATCAAACCCAAGCCGGATTTGTTGCAGGATTTAATGATGTGAATCGCACCAAACAAATAGTAAAAGATTTATATAATAAATTCAAAGAAAATAATCTTAACATTCAATCTCAAAATATAGATCAGTTCAGCCGTAAAAATCTGACAAAACAACTTGCTTTAGTATTGAATGATATTGCACATTTATCTTAACAGTACATTTCCATTATAAACAACTACATATTTTTGTTGCATTAAAATTTAAAAATATCAGAAAATAAGGGTCAGTAATTATTTCCTACTTTTACTACTCTAATCTATATTGAAATTTTTTTAATCATTCCATAATTCCAACTTGTGTTCAAACTATTAACCATCATCGGGGCACGCCCACAAATAATAAAAGCTGCTGCTATCAGCAGGGCAATTAAAAAATCTTTTAGTGATAAAATTAAAGAGGTTATTGTACATACCGGACAGCATTACGATGAAAAAATGTCTGCCATCTTTTTTGATGAGTTGAATATTCCCCGTGAAGACTACAATTTAAAAACCGGTTCAGGGAGTCATGCTGTACAAACTGCGGAAATCATGCGTTTGTTAGAATCAGTTCTTGAAAAAGAAAAGCCCAATGCCGTTTTAGTTTATGGCGATACCAACTCAACACTTGCAGGTGCACTGACTGCTGCTAAAATGCATATTCCTGTGGTTCATGTAGAAGCAGGCATGCGTTCATTCAACAAATCAATGCCCGAAGAGATTAATAGAATTTGCTGTGATCATGTTTCAACATTACTTTTTTCACCAACAAAAACCGGTGTAAACAATCTCTGTCGCGAAGGCTTTTCTGAACATACACTTCCACCATTTAACATTAACAATCCAAAAGTATATTTCTGTGGTGATGTGATGTACGATAACTCTCTGTACTTTGCTGCACAAGCTAAATCACAATCATCTATTCTATCAAAATCCGGGATTGTAAAGAATGACTTTATGCTCTGTACCATTCATCGTGACAGCAACACGGATAACCCAAAAAATCTTTCAGAAATTTTCAGAGCGCTGATCAAAATTTCTGAAACACAACAACAAAACATTGTAATTCCACTACATCCAAGAACAGCCAAGGTGCTGGAACAAAACCTGAGCCCGGAATTGTTTCAGCAAGTAAACAATAGTACTCTTTTAAAAATTATAGAACCTGTTTCTTTTATTGATATGATAAGTCTGGAATCTGAATGTACAATGATTATCACAGATTCGGGAGGTGTTCAAAAAGAATCCTATTTTTTCCAAAAACCATGCATCATTCTTAGAAATGAAACAGAATGGATTGAATTAGTTGAAGCAGGTACTGCAATCATTGCCGGTCCGGATTATGCTAAAATTGTTGATGCTTATAACCAACTCGCTTCATCAAAATTAAGCTTCGCACCTTTATTTGGTGATGGCAAGGCATCAGAGTTTATATGCAGTGAAATGCTATCTGTATTGAATTGACTACATTTACATGAAATAAAAATGTCATGAAGTACATTTTATCGAAGTCAAGTTACATAAAAAGTTTACAATGTCTTAAGTCGCTTTACTTCTATAAATTTAACTATAAAGACCGTGATCCGATTAGTGCAGAGCAACAAGCTAAGTTTGATCGCGGACATCAATATGGAAAAATTGCACATCAACTTTTTCCCGGAGGTGTAGATGTTTCACCGCCTTCGCCATTTGAGTATGCAACATCAGCAAAACAAACACATTCATTATTACTAAAACAGCAACCTGTAATTTATGAAGCTGCCTTTATTGCAAATGAAGTAATTGTTGCCTTGGATATTCTGGTGCGTAAAGGCGGGCTTCTCCATGCATTTGAGGTAAAAAGTTCTACTGCTATCAGTCAAACAATTTTAAATGATGCAGCTTTACAATATTATGTTATCACACAGTGTGGATTTGAACTGGAAGATTTTAGCATCATCCATCTGAAACCTGATTATAAAGAACTTCCTGTTGACGATGTAAAAGCACTATTCGTTTCTGAAAGTGTAAAAGAGTGGTGTGTGTCACAACAACAATTTGTTGAAGACAACATTTTAGCCGCTAAAGAAATCATCCGTAACAAAAAAATGCCCAATAAAAAACAGGGCGAACATTGTAATTCGCCCTATCCTTGTGATTTTAAAAATATTTGTAATAAGAGTAACTCCTTCGATTCAGGAAGTTTATTTGGATAAGTTAATGCATCACTGTAAATCGTGCAGTGTTTGAATTCTTTTTATCAGACAATTTTAAAATGTAAACACCATTATCCAAATCTCTAACAACAATTTGAATCTTACTACCATTAGCTTGAATTTCTTTCACCATTCTTCCTTTTAAATCAAATACTGTTAGTTTGGTCATTTCCAACGGTGACGGCATTAGCACTGTTAAAATATCAGAAACAGGATTTGGCCAAACAGAAACTTCTAACTGATTATTCAACTCTTTCACTCCTACAAAAGGGGAAGCTCCAAGATTAAGCCATTCATTTGCACCTGTAGTCGTAGTTCCATCAAAACCACCTACAACAACCATATACAAACTATCGTTGCTTACAACTCCTGTGAAATTACTTACATTACTGCATGCAGTTGGTTTTGGCGGACCTATCAGCCATTCGCCATTATTCAAATCATAAGCCCAAACGTCATCTTTTACTTCTGAACCGACACCTGTAGGGTCACCTGCAGCAAATACCACGTAGGGCAAACTGTTTTTAAATGTTCCACCACCTGCAAATCGTGTCATTGTGCCACCGGGATATGGCGCTGCTGCCTGCCATGTAATGTTTGTTGGGTTTGCAGGATCTATCTGACCTATCCATGTTTCATCAATTGCACCTTGCAAAGTCTGACTGTATCCACAAGTTACAACAATATAATTATTATAAATTCCTCCTCTAAAACCGGATACAGCAGTGCCTGGTTTAGGCGTTCCCATACTCCAACTGTTTGTTGCCGGGTTGTATATCTGAACAGCATTTAAATCACTAGTTCCATCATAACCGCCAATAAAATAAATTAATGAATCGTTGTAAACTCCACTTACATAGTCACCCACAGGCTGTGGCATTACTGCACCCGATGTCCAACTGTTAGTCTGTGAATTATAAATATAATTGGTAGCAGAAGGAACAAAGCCCGTACTATAACCACCAATTGCATACATCATATTTTGTACACCATGCATTGAAAACTGATAAACGCCTAAGGGCATATCAGTAGCAGAAGTCCAGCTATTTGTAATCTCATCAAATTTTTCATTCTTAGGCTGAATGATACTTAAATCACTTCCGCCATCAGAAAACAAATATCCTGAATCAAGAGGGGCATTTACAGAAGGAATAAATGCCGATGCTCCACCGAAGGTTGCTATTGTAGCAGGTGTTTTGCTTGTCCATCCATAGTTTGGAAGTTCATTATAAGCTGTTGTTGTTTTATTTAAAGTGTCGTTAGATAAATCACTGTCAGTGGTTAATTGAGAATAAACGGTAATGTTATAACTTCCTGTTACTCCCGGAGTCCACGGGTCAAAGCTTACCTGTTGTGTTTGATTGAATGCCAGATTGCTTACTGTTTTAGTTGATGTATATCCACCTGAAATATCCATAGTAACATTAAAGGTTTGAGAAGTAAGTCCGTTATTCAGAACCGTTGCCATAGGAGTCTGTGTACCTGTTCCAACTGCGCTGCGAACATCAATACTCTTAACCATAGCATCATTGGCAGCAATTGTCATGGGGCCTGTCCATTTGTAAATGGGCGAATTCAATTCTCCACCTCCACTCCAACCGGTAGTGGCATTTACGAAGTCGCAATCTGAATGGATGAGATTATCCATCAAACGCCAGTTAACACCATTATCAATGCTGAATGCTGAACCGTAAATGGTATAGGGAGAAGTGATGACAAAAGTAGAGTCTGTTCCAGGTACATAACGAATTGATTGTTTCATAGTAAAACCTGCAGATGAAGTAGGCAAAAGACTCCATGTTGCACCACCATCGTTAGTGACAATTAAATCTGTTGATGTGGTTGCATTATCAGCCTCACATGCAATTCCAAAGTTAGCATCGCGAAAAGTGATGGCACCGATAAAACCCGTATAAGGGGTACTGCTCACAGTCCAGTTCATTCCTCTGTCTGTTGAATTATAAATGCGTCCTTTATTAGTTCCGAAATAGACAGTACTGTCGCCATAGTTGGTATAGACATCAGTAATACCAAATTCACCCGTCAGGTTTGCTGCAATATTTGCCTGAGGCACACGAATCCAATTGTTGCCACCATCTGTTGTTGTGTAAATTTCAAAATATCCACCATTTGGGTCGCCCATACAAAAGCCTTCGTTAGCATTAAAAAAATGCACAACATTAGGAAAGCCATTAGGCGCTGTAAAAGTTGCCGTTGTTTGTTTTGTCCAGGAAACACCACCATCATTGGTTCGCAAAATACTTCCTCCTCCACTGACATTAAACATTGCTACCCATGCAGTATCGGCATTGAGAGCCATAATACATGACGGGCCATGATTGGCTGCATTTGTAATAGTACCTGCTGTCCATGTCAGTCCGCCATTGGTCGTTCGTGTAAATTCCTGAACTGGATTCTGCTGCGAATTGCGGTCAGAAGATAATCCCCATACTACATTGGTATCAACTGCATCAATAAATTGCACATAGTTGTTTGGGTTGATGTTTGAGGATTGTGCTATCCATTGCTGAGCATTTAACTGATTACTAACCGTCAGACAAAGAGAAACCCATGTAAAAAAGAGTAAAGACTTTTTCATAAATTTTTGATTTTAGTGGTTTGAACAGTTTTGATTTATCAAACAAATATAATAAAATCATTAAACGGGCTATTAAAAGCTTTTACATCTTTATATATCGGTCAAAAAAAAACCGGCCTTACGACCGGTTTACTGTATTATGAGTTTTGATTCTCTCTGGGCATTCTTCGCTCACGAGGTTTGCCATCATTTGGCTTACCTGCATCACCCGGTTGACGTTCCGGCTTTGGCAACAACACTTTACGGGATAATTTCAGTTTACCACTTTTCTCTTCTACTCCAATCAATTTCACTTCAACTAAATCGCCTTCTTTAAAAACACCATCCATGGTTGCTAATCGCTCATGTGTAATTTCAGAAATATGTAACAGACCATCTTTACCGGGCATAATTTCAACAAATGCTCCGAAGGTTGTAATATTCTTTACTTTTCCTTTATAAACGGTTCCAATTTCAGGAACTGCAACAATAGCTTTTACACGCTCTAATGCTTTGTCCATGCTCTCTTTTCCTACAGCAGCAATCTGCACATAGCCTTTATTGTTCTTCTCTTCAATTGTGATAGTAGCACCACTTTCACGTTGAATCTCCTGAATAATTTTTCCTCCGGGTCCAATCACTGCACCTATCTGATCTGTTTCAATTGTAAACTCAACAATACGTGGTGCATTTGGTTTGTAATCAGGACGCGCTTCTGAAATAGTTTTTTCCATTTCGCTGATAATATGCAAACGTCCCTGACGTGCCTGCTCTAATGCCTGCGCCATTACTTCATAAGGCAAACCTGTTACCTTCAAATCCATTTGTGTTGCAGTGATACCGTTGCGTGTACCTGCAACTTTAAAATCCATATCACCTAAGTGATCTTCATCACCAAGTATATCACTCAATATAGCATAGCGTCCTTTGCCATCGCTAATCAATCCCATTGCAATACCTGCCACTGTTGATTTCATTTTGATACCTGCATCCATCAATGCCATACTTCCTGCACACACAGTTGCCATAGAACTTGACCCGTTAGATTCAAGAATATCTGAAACCACTCTGATGGTATATGGATTTTCTGATTCCGGTGGAAGTGCTTTTGTTAATGCTCTCAATGCAAGGTTACCATGTCCAACTTCTCTGCGGCCTGTTCCGCGCATTGGCCTTGCCTCGCCAGTAGAAAATGGAGGAAAGTTATAATGCAACAAAAACTTTTTAGTTCCTTCAATCATGGCACCATCAATTATCTGCTCTTCCATTTTACCGCCAAGCGTAACAGAAGTCAAAGATTGTGTTTCGCCACGTGTAAATACAGCTGAGCCATGTGCAGTTGGTAGATAATTTGTTTCACTCCAAATCGGACGAACTTCTGTTAACCCACGGCCATCAAGACGTTTTTTCTCTGCCAATAAAGCTTCGCGAACTGCATCATATTCCACTTCATGATAGTAATGATTTATGAATGCTGACTTTTCTTCTAATTCTTCCTCCGTAAAACGGGTTTTAAACTCTTCTACGATTGCTTCAAATGATTTTTTTCTTTCGTTTTTATTAGGATTACCTTGTAAAGCTACCTGATAAACTTTCTGATAAGTTTCATCACGAACCACTTTTCTCAAATCTTCGTCATGCTCTTCGTGATTGTATTCACGCTTGGTTTTTCCACCAATTTTTTCGAGTAAATCCAACTGTGCCTTGCACTGAATTTTAATTGCTTCATGCGCTACTTTGATAGCTTCAAGCATGGTAGCTTCACTTACTTCACTCATCTCACCTTCTACCATCACAATATTTTCCATTGATCCGGCAACAATCAAATCAAGTGTGGCACGTGCAATGTCTGCAATATAGGGATTGATAACCATTGCACCATCAATTTGAGCTACACGAACTTCGGAAATAGGTCCGTTAAATGGAATATCACTTATGGTTAATGCAGCAGATGCTGCAAAGGCTGCAAGGGCATCAGGATAAACTGTACTATCACCTGAATGTAGTGTTACTAATACTTGTGTGTCGGCATGAAAATTTTCAGGAAACATTGGACGCAGTGCACGGTCAATGAGTCTGCTGATAAGAATTTCATATTCTGATGGTCGCGCTTCGCGCTTAAAAAATCCTCCCGGAAAGCGACCAACACTGGCATATTTTTCCTGATAGTCAACCGTAAGTGGCATAAAGTCAACTCCTGGCATTGCATCTTGCTTGGCACATGCAGTAGCTAAAAGCATACAATCGCCCATTCTTACTACTACTGAACCATCAGCTTGTTTGGCTAGTTTGCCTGTTTCGATTGAAATCTCTCTACCATCGGGTAAAGTAAATGTGTGTTTAACTCCTAAATTCATTTTATCGTCTTATTTAAAAACAAAAAGGCAATTGTTTACCATTGCCTTTCTGAAATATTATTGTATTCAATTTAAATTTTACTTCCTTAAACCGAGGTCAGCTACAATTTTACGGTAACGTGTAATATCGGTTTTGTGAAGATAGTTAAGTAAACTTCTTCTTTTTCCAACAAGCTTAATCAGCGATTGTTGTGTAGCGTAATCTTTTGGCTGAATTTTAAGATGATCAGTCAGGTGATTGATGCGCTCAGAAAACATGGCAATTTGTGCTTCAGAATTACCGGTATTTTTATCGTTTCCGCCAAACTGCTTAAACAGTTCCTTTTTTCTTTCAGATGTAACTATCATTGGTATAGACTATGATTTTGTAAAATAAGTGTGCAAAGATAGGTTTTTATTTGATTATAATATTCAATTTCTCAAAAAAAATAAAGCCCCATACTTTGACAGGGCTTTAATTTATTAATTATATTGCAAGTCAATTAGTTAACTAATTAAAATTTATAAGAAAGACCTATGCCGAAAACCTCTTTGAACTGAAGACGCGGCCCGGTTTTAGTTTCTTTTACTCCGCTTTTTTCTTTGATAACCGTTACAGGAATAATGTCATCATAAATCATTTGAGTTCCAATGTTGGCAGTGATGAATTTATTTACCTTCATAGCAATCAGAATTTCGTGATTTACAGCGATGTTCTGTGGATTGTCAAGATAATTGCTGAACAACTCCAGTTTGGTTTGGAAGTTCACATTTGTAAATACGTCTTTTTTATACATGGCACGTAAGTAAGCACCTAACTGAGTTAATGATTTTTTGCCTGGGTCAACACCAAAAGCACCTGCCTGAGCCAACATATCATCATTTACAATAATAGTGCGGCCTGTTAAAGGAGAAAGGTATAAACTAAATGCATCGTTGGGTTTGTAATCAATACCAATTGAATAAAGCAAATATCCGGGTGCTAAAAATTTCGAGATTGGATATTTGAGTAAAGTATCGTTCTTATAATCATATCCGTTTGCAAACTGACTTTTGAAGTTGAAGAGGAAGGTGTAATAGAACTTACTTTCATGCGAAACCTTATAACCAACCTTTGAATTAAGCTCAATTTTATCTTCGTTTTTTCGAACTTTAGCATCGCCTGATTTTAATAAACCATAAGCCAGGTCAAGTTGATTATCCCATGCCAAACGATCTTTTGCATAGTTGGCAAACAGTGTCAAAAATGCTGCTCCTGACATTGAGTTTTCTCCGCCTGCTGCCCAATTACTTAATGCAACCTGATTGAAGTTAATAGATCCCATTCCACCTTTTTTCCATGATGTATCAACCGGTGCAGAAGTTTGAGCCATGGTGCTGCCAGCAAATGCAACAGCAATAACAGTTGTAATAATTTTTTTCATTGTAATGATTTTAATATTTAATTTTTAATGCTTTTATATAAAGCAAAGGAGGGATTGTTGTCAACCCCTCCCCCCTATTTATAAATTTTATTTTTTCAGTAAATCGCGAATCTCGCCAAGCAACTCCTGATCTTTTGTTGGTCCGGCCGGTGCTGGTGCAGGTTCTTCCTTTTTCAGATTGTTCATTGCTTTGATGACTAAAAACATGACAAATGCAATGATTAAAAAGTTTAAACACACTGTAATAAATTCACCATACTTGATAAACACTTCAGGCACTGCCTTTGTGGTTATATTTCCTGCTGCATCAAGTACTTCCTTGCTGCCATCCTGAATTTTATATTTAAGTTCGCTAAAGTCAGCACCACCTACTAATTTACCTACAATAGGCATTACTATGCCATCAACAAATGATGTAGTAACTTTTCCAAAGGCACCGCCTACTACAACACCAATAGCAAAATCAACTAGATTGCCACGCATGGCAAAATCTTTAAACTCTTTTAGAAATCCCATAATATTTAGTTTTTAAATGTTAGTCAGAAAAATTTCACTGCAAATGTATCATTCCAATCTTTGAACAAAACACAATGCACTACAAAAATTCAAAAACCTTCACAAAATTTTTAGATTTATTCAGGAAACTTCTGCTGTAACCGAAATTTCTACATTAACACCTTTGGGCAGTCCGGCAACAGCAACAGTTTCGCGAGCCGGAAAATTATCTTTAAAATAACTGCCATAAACCTTATTAACTTCATCAAAATCTGACATGGAAGTCAGAAAGATGGTAGTCTTTACAATGTTTGAAAAATTTAATCCTGCTGCCAGTAGTATAGCCTCAATATTTTGCATGATGCGCGTAGTCTGAGCAGAAATTGATGAAGTAATCAGTTGTCCGTTTGCAGGATCTATTGCAATTTGTCCTGACACAAAAAGGATATTACCGCATTGTACTGCCTGACTATAAGGTCCAATCGGAGCGGGTGCTTGAGTTGTATTTATAATTTTCATATTGCAAAAGTATGAAACGATGATAATTCAATTAAGCCAACTGATAAAAGTCAGCATTATAATATCGTTCTTATCTAACTTTATGGCCTCTTATATTAAATTTAGTTATGCGTTGTTTTCTGAAATCATTTATTTTACTTCTACTTATTTACTTTCCTATTCAAACTATAGCATCAGATTGTAAGCCTCCGGAACATATTACAATAACAGATGTTACATCTTCTTCAGCACAAGTTTCATGGAATGCAGTTAAGTCAGGTTCATCATTTCTATTGCAAATTATTTCTACATCAGGAAAAACTAACACATTAATTGCCTCAAACAACAGTTTACAACTTACCGAGCTACAACCAATGACAACTTTCATGGTTTCACTCAAGTCCATTTGCGGTAATGATACTAGTAGTGTAAGTAATGTAGTTTCATTTACAACCAAACATGTCAATGTTAAAGATTCTATTGTGAGAGGTGCGTATCTGCAAATGCTTACAGATAACAGTGTGGTTATTCGATGGAGAACTTTTGTTTCTGAAAACAGCAGAGTACGCTTTGGCGAAACCATGCAATACGGAAAAGTAAAAGAAGATACTGCAAACGTTAATGAACATACTGTTTTGTTATCAGGACTTCTACCTAACACAAAATATTTTTACACCATTGGCTCCACAAGCAATGATAAACAGGGCGATGAAGAAAATTATTTTATTACAGCACCAAAAACAGGAACCATTCAACCGGTAAGAATATGGTCTATTGGCGACTTTGGCAATGGCAGTCTTGCACAACGCGAAGTGCGTGATTCTTATTTAAGATATTCTAAAAATCATCCGGCAGACTTATGGATTTGGCTTGGCGACAATGCATATTCCTATGGTTATGATGCACAATTTACCTACAAAGTTTTCAATCTATATAAATCAATCTTTAAATATCTTCCCTTGTTTCCTTCAATAGGCAATCATGACTATGCTAAGAAAGGATATCTAGATAGTGCTTCGCTCGGAACTAATTTTCCATACTTTAAAATTTTTGATTGTCCCGAAAATGGTGAATGTGGTGGTGTGCCAAGTAAGACAGAAAAATATTACTCCTACAATTATTCAAACATTCACTTCATCGTTTTAGACAGTTATGGTGCACATTCAGATAAAGAAAGTGACATGTATAAATGGCTTAGTGCAGATTTGAAAGCAAACAATGCACGATGGACCATTTGTTATTTTCATCATCCACCTTATAGTCGTGGAACACACAATTCTGATAAACCCGGTGAGTCAACAGATATTCGTCAAAATATTATTCCTTTACTTGAAAAATATAAAGTTGATTTGGTAATGAGTGGTCATGCACATGATTATGAACGCACCTATTTATTACATGGACATTATGGCAAGCAAGTAACCCTAACACAAGACATGATAGTTGATAAGAGTGATGGCAATTCACCATACTATCTTAAATCTGCTCCTGACTACAAAGGCACTGTCTATGTTGTGAATGGTGTTGGCGGACAAGGCGGTAATGTAAAAACACAAGGTGACTGGCCACATAAAGCTATGTATTCTTATTCAAAAAGTCATCATGGCTCAATGATTATTGATGTGAATAAAGACACCTTATCAGCAATATTCCTCACATCAACCGATACAATTTTTGATCGGTTTAAAATTGTAAAATCCGATAAAATCAAAAAGAAAAACAGCACCAAGGAAGGATTTAATCAAAATCAAATTAAGCAAGATGATAAAACTGATTTAGGATTTATTCCTATCAGGAAAGAAGATGATTATTTTACACTTGAAAAATAAATCTAATGCAGATTCTGTTGTAGTGGTGATAAGATTCTATTACCTGAAACTACCACGACTTTTCATCTTTCAGTAAGTTACAAAATGCTTCAATGCTGAACTTGTTAAGCTCATTATTCCCCTCTTGAATTACGTATAATTTTTCTTTCTGAGTAAGATGCCAGCTTAATGATATCCGTTCTTCTTTTTGATTCATCTGCAAATCAACAAACCTTATCTGACGGCCATATAATGTTTTAAGATATTCGGAAAAACTATCATTAACATAATCCTGCATGACTATAAAATTGCTGCTCAGATTTTTAAATGGCGACATTACTTTTTCCCACAACGAGCGGATTGTTCTCATCTTACTCTGCTCATATTTATTGTTATCACGTATCTGAACAAACACTACACCAGAAGTATTTTCCATAATCCACTGCCTGAAAGCAATGAGATAACGAACAGAAGTTTGTACGCCATAGTTGTCACGCACACCGGCATCTATAACCTGAAATGTTGGCTCCGATGGCATCTGTGCAACAGGCATGATGTATGGGAAAGTTGCATTCATTCGCAATGCAGAAAGATAACGAAGATTACCTGCTCCCTGATTTTCAAAAAAAGACATCATGTCAATTCCATCAGGAATGGCTTCTTTAAAATTACTGTTGTTTTTACTTTTCAGAAGATAGGTTGATGGCAGAGGAGAAATAACCATGGAACGACCATCGTTCACCACAGTAGGGCAAATAACTAATCTTGGTATTTCAGATTTTAATTCAGGCAAATAATATTCACTCAATTGCTTATCGAGTACATGCCCGGTATTTTCATTCAACTGCTCTTCAAATGCATAAGCACGGTCTTTAAGATAGGTCTTTCCGTGGTAGCTGAATTGTTGAAAATTGAGAAACAAATCACTGATGATAAAACTAAATGCTGTAGCATTCAACACATCTTTAGAAATATTTTTCAGATAGGCATCTCGATTTTCAAATATTTTATCTGAGCCTTTATTTCGCAGATACAATTCACGGTAATAAGAAGCTCCTATCAATCCACCTGAAGAGCCACTGATAAATTGTGTGTATTTAAGTAGCTGCCCGTTTAATGCACTATCTAACTCAAGCATTGCATTAAAGGTGAATAAGGCAGAACGAACACCACCACCACTTACATTCAACACAACAAGTTTCGGTTTTTCAACTCCGGCATCATTCCATTTCTTCTTCCAGTTATTAAGGCTTACCAAACCTGTTTCATAATCTTTCTGTAAACGGTAGTGACTTAACATTTCCTCCATTTTCTGAATAGAATACTCAGGTTGTGCACCATCATAATTAAGACCATAAGCTTTGTTCTTGAAATTAAAAACTTCAAGGCCTGATAAAAAGTTTATCAGAATAAACAAGCCAACCAATGCAGTATATGCCCAACCACGAAGCCAGTAACGAAATACGCCACCAATCATAATAATCATGGTAAAAAGCAACAGTATGCTGCCTCCTGCAGGAATTCTGAACACACTATAATCACGAAATAATCCGAGTAAAATAAACAGAAGGAAAATAATCATTTCAAGCACAGCTGCATTAATATGGTTTTGTCTGAACACCGATGCAAGCATGAAAGATTTATAGTGTGATGTACTTCGAACTAAACGGAGTTTGAGAGGGAAGGTTAAGTAGGTTTCAACTTTCCATCCGCGTCTGCGCTGACGTTTAAGTTTAGTATCGCGAATTGGTGAAACGAATTTTACATTATCATGATCGCCATCATGAGTTGCAACACCAAAAAGTTTATAAATATCCTTATTGGTATGCTGAAAATATTTTAATGTTGAGAAGATAACAAAACCAACACCCAGCAGAAGTGCTAAAACCTGAATGGTGACAATACCAATAGGAAGTAACTGATTCTTTAATTGAAAATAGTAGATGCCACCAATATATGTCAGAATAAACATAACAGGAAACACAGCATTATTGTAGCAGTACTTCTCAAAAGTTTTATACAAACATGCAAGAAACGGAAATCTGAAACTATTGAGCATATAACTTGAAATGTTATATGCCATAATAAAAACTCCAAGACAAATTCCGATTATAAAGAAAGCAAGCCAACTTACTTTACCCATGTACTCCGGATCAAGAAAAAGATAGGGAATACCAAAGCGATTACCAAAGTTCTGAGTAACACAGGCAAATAAAACCAACCAATAGACTAACAGCAGCTGGCTCTTCTTAACATGCATTATTACCAACTGAACAGGAAAAGAAAACCAGAAAATTTTTATTCTGTCTTTAATATTCATTACTGCATCTTCAACTATATTATACGCATCACAGCTAATTTGGTTTTAAAGGCCTGTAATTTTACGGTTTACTTCATCAAGAATGTTTTTTTCATTCGAGATTGCTTTACTTTCCATCTCAGCAGCTTGTTTTAAGACTGTTTCCACAAAAGCTTTATCGGAATATGATGCAGCATTAATACGCACATTAAGTCCTGCGCCTAAAACAGCAGTTCTTGCACACATTGCTCCTACACCTGCATCTGAAACAGAATTAGGATTGCCGTTTGTTGCCATTGACTGAATGAGTTCCATTGACTGTAGTGAAATTTTCATTACCGATAATGGTACTTCAATTGCATAGCGTGTGGCTTCAGCAACAGCTTGTTTTCTGTCTGCTTTCTCCTGATCTGTAGTTTTTGGTAACTTAAATGCATCCATTATTTTGTTGAATGCTGCTGTATCTTCATCAACTAAATGAAGTAATTGTTTTTTAAGTTTCTGACCTTTATCTGCCCAATCAGAAAATTCATTCCATCGTTCTTCCCATCCTTTTTTAGATGCAGAAAGATTGGCAACCATTGTTGCAAGTGCAACACCTAATGAACCGCAATAAGCAGCTATTGATCCACCACCCGGAGCAGGTGATTCGCTGGCAGTTTCATCAACAAAAGCATTCAACCGCATATTCGCCAGAGCAGGTTTACTTTCACTCTCCATCACATATTCAATAATTCTTTTTTCAGGAGTGAATGGCGACAACTCATCAAGCCCCATTGATTTTACTGCAATATGAATTAACTCAGCATCACTGACACCCGATGACAAACGCTGCTTGTTCAGAAAATATTTTCCTGCATCGAGCATGGCCTGCAATGGAACCAAGCCCACCAACTCACTCCCCGTAGCTCGATAGCCACGCTCATAGGCACTTCGTGTGCTCTCTTCAAAAACAAGATGCAAGGGAGTTTCTCTGAACTTTGTAATATTAATCGAGACCTGTGCAATACCATATTCTTCAATATACCATCCAATCGCTTTAACACCTTTAAGCTTACCCGGTATTCTGATTTCATTACCAACATCATCTAACATTTTTTTTCCATTGCTATCAGTTTTCACACGACCTGCTTCACGAATATCGAAAGCAACAGAGTTTGCACGTTTAACAGATTTGGTATTCAGATTTACATTATAGGCAATTAAAAAATCTCGAGCACCAATAACGGTAGCACCCGAATTTGCAGGCAATTCTGCAGGACCAAAATCAGGTTTCCATTCTGCTTGTTTAATCTTTTTAAAGAAGCCTTCATATTCACCAGCTCTGATGATTGAAAGATTACTTCGTTTTTTATCTTCTTGTGCCTCTTCATACAAATAAACCGGAATATGAAGTTTATTACCTACACGTGCAGCTAATTTTTTTGACCACTCTGCTGTTTCTTGCATTGTAATATTGGCTACAGGAATAAATGGACAAACATCAGTGGCTCCCATTCGCGGATGCTCACCTTTGTGTTTGCTCATGTCAATAAGTTCTGCTGCTTTTGCTATGCCTTTAAATGCTGCTTCAACTACTGCTGCAGGTTCACCTACAAAAGTTACAACAGTTCGGTTCGTTGCTTTACCCGGATCAACATTCAACAATTTTATTCCTTCTACCGATTCAATGCTATCGGTAATTTGTTTGATAATAGTTAAATCATTCCCTTCACTGAAATTGGGAACACATTCAATCAACTGCTTCATTTAAATTTGTTTTAATCTTTTTAAAAAATATGTTTGCTAAGATCATCAAAATTACTCTGAAAACATATTCGTTAACGAAAAGCATAAAAAGTTTTAAACGAAATTTTATTAATTGTACCCTGAGCAAATGTCATTGGGTATAATCAGCCTAATTCTTTTGGCTTTTAAACGTATTGCGTGCTTTGATATAATCTGCAATAAGATAGCCGATTAACTTACCTGTTTTATTGTCAGTCTTAATGTGTGAAAGCACGGGAGCAGCTTCGGCAATATGTAGATAACAAGCATTTAACTTTGAGGCTACGCGATTAATGTACTGCCTTGCCTGAATGGTACTGATGCCACTTGAAGTTTTAGCACTTGAAGGAATATTCTGAATGGTATCCATATCAATTTCAATACCGCAGAAGTTGTCCTTAACATGTTCAATGGCTTTATCAACTGCCTGAGTAAATGAAATATTTTCTCTGATAAAAATATCTTCAAAAAAAGACAGTGAAAAATTTTCCGGTCTCTCCATCATAAACTGAAGCACATTACCTGCATTATAGCTTTCATGCAAACCGACAATGGCATACTTACTGAGAAACTTTTGCTCATAAGCATATCTAAATCCATTGCCGCTGTGACGGCCTTCCATGACTCTGAAATCGGAATGTGCATCACAATTGATACAGTTTATATTCTCAGTTTTAATGACTCCACTCAGTTGCAGGCCTGTTGCAGCAGCCTTAATATTAGGATATGCATTGTTATGCCCTCCACCAACTATGATGGCTTCTTTGCCGGATTGAATTATGGCCTTTACAACCTCAAAAACTCTTTCATCAATCTGTTCAACAAGTTCTCTTGCTTTGCTAAGTCCTTTATCAGTTTTAAAATTAATCCCATCGGCAGCAAGCATCAGATCATCAAAATTAATATGACCAAGAACTAAAATATTACTACCATCGCCAAAACAATTACTCTGCACATTCAACAAGCTGAACAATGCAGGTCTCCATGCACTATATGCGCCACCACGACCTCCATTAGCTCTGATTCCAATATCTTCAGGCAGACCCAATAATACATATTCAGCATCAGATTGATTTAATCGTTCTAGTAATGTAGCATCACTTTTTTTGAGCACCTGCACATTCTCGCCCACCTTAGTTTCATTCTTGCGGGTGCGTGTTTCCTGATTAATATCTTCCTGACTGTAAACAACAAGATGACTCATATTTACACAACTTTTTTACCTCTTACATAAACCGATTCAACCACATTTTCATTGAATGAGTAGGGTATGATATAAGGCGATGGTATTTTTTTAGTAATAAAAAAATCTGCTCTTTTACCAATGGAAATACTACCTGCAAGATGACTGATATTCATGGCATAGGCAGCGTTGATAGTGGCAGCATTAAAGGCTTCTTCAGGATTTAATTTATACTGAACACAAAGAAGACTTATCATAAAATTTATGTCGCCACTGGGCGAGCTACCGGGATTAAAATCCGTTGCAACAGCCAATGGCAAGCCTGCATCAATAATTTTGCGTGCAGGTGGCAATGGCAAACCTAAAAAGAATGCAGCACCGGGTAATACAACAGGCATTGTTGAACTATTTTTAAGCGCTGCAATTTCCTCGTCCTCTACAAATTCAAGATGATCAACACTGATGGCATTGCAATTTACCCCTGCCTGAACACCACCTGAACGACTCATCTGATTGGCATGTACCTTTGGAATCAATCCATGTTTTATGCCTGCATTCAAAATTTCTTCTGTTTCCTGCTGCGTAAAATAATTTCGCTCACAAAATACATCACAATAATCAGCTAACTTTTCTGCAGCAACTGCCGGAATCATGTCATCAATAATGTGTTTTATATATCCTGCTTTATTGTTTCTGAACTTTTCGGGCACTGCATGAGCTCCTAAAAAAGTAGATTTTACAATCAGTGGTGAACTTTCTTTAATACGCCTAATTACCCTAAGCATTTTCAGTTCACTTTCAAGACTTAAGCCATAGCCGCTCTTTATCTCTATAGCTGTAGTCCCTTTGGATATCATTGAATCAATACGTTGCTTTGCTGAGTGAAACAAATCTTCCTCTGATGCAGCAGCAAGTTTTTTTGCTGAATTAAGAATGCCTCCACCTCGTTGTGCAATATCTTCATAAGACAATCCATTGATGCGGTCAACAAATTCTTCTTCGCGCGAAGCAGCATAAACAAGATGTGTATGTGAATCGCACCAACCCGGCATCAGATATTTACCTTCTGCCTGAACCATTTCGTAAGTACTAAATTTCTCTTTCACAGATTCCCATTCAGTCATGGTACCATAGCTTTCTATTAACCCATCTTTTACAGCTATAAAAGCAGAAGGCAAGATTTCAAAACTGCGTAAATCCTGTCCACGTTTGATGAGTATCTCTTTATCAAGAATTCCACAAAGACCTTTAATATTAAGTATTACAATCACAATTTTTAAGGTTGATTTTAACTGAGGTAAAACTATAAGGAACGTTATAAATTTTTCTTAAAATATTCTGTCATCATTTCATACAAATGCCAACGAGATTGGCTAATGGAATGGTTCTGATCAGGGTAGTAAAAAGTATCAAACTGCTTTTTACTTTTCACTAATGCCTTTACCATTTCTGCACTGTTCTGAAAATGTACATTATCATCAGTTAATCCGTGTATGAGCAAATATTTACCTTTCAATTTATCAGCAAAAAATATAGGTGAGTTATCATCATATCCCTTGGGATTCTCTGCAGGTAATGACAAATATCTTTCAGTATAAATAGAATCGTAATAACGCCAATTGATAACAGGCGCTACAGCTACACCAACTTTAAAATAATCAGCACCCTTTGTCATAAGTAAAGATGTCATATAGCCACCATAACTCCAGCCATGAACACCAATGCGGGTTGAATCAACATAAGATAATGTACGAAGATACTTTGCAAATTCAATCTGATCTATTGTTTCATTATGACCCATGTTTTTATAAATACTATTGACAAATTCTTTGCCTCTACCAGGTGTTCCTCTGTTGTCAACTGATACAACAATAAATCCATCTTGTGCAAGCATCTGATGCCACAAGTATCTTGACCCATCCCATTTATCGAGCACAGTTTGTCTGCCCGGTCCACCATATAAATATACAATAACAGGATACTTTTTATTTTCATTGGCTTTAAAACCCGGTGGTGTTATCATCCATCCATTTAAACTAATTTTCTCTGAATTTGTAAACTTAAAAAACTCAGGCTTGGAAACAACAAACGATTCCAGATTTTTGATTACCCTTTCATTATTCTCCAACACTCTTATTTTCTTTGCTTTGCCATCCTGAACATAACAATTAAAAGGACTATCTATGGTGCTATGGGTAATAACGCTATAGGAAAAATCACTACTGAATGAGGCATCTGCTGTTCCATTAGCAGGTGATAACAACTTCTTCTTTTGATTCAAGTCAACAGAATACACCACTCTTTCCATTGGAGTTGGGTCTGCAACCTGATAAAAACATGTCTTTGTTTTCACATCATATCCATAAAACGCAGTTATCTCGCCACCGTTAGTGAGCATTTTTTCAGAGCCATTATTTACATTTCGCAAATAAAGTTGGTTGCTTCCGCACTTTTCACTACTATAAATAAAATGATTTCCATCTTTTAGAAAAACTAAGTTATCTGTTATTTCAATAAATGTATTATTAGTTTCATTCATAAGTAATGAAGCCTTTCCTGTTACAGCATTATACAACAAATAATCCAAATTATTCTGATGTCGGTTCATTCTCAATACACATAACTGTCCTTTACTTTCTGTCCACTTTATTCTTGGAATGTATTGATCTTTTTCATCTCCGGTTTGCATTCTAACACTTTTGCCTGAAGCTAAATCATAAACAAATATTTCAACAACAGAATTATTTTCACCGGCTTTAGGATATTTATATTTCTCTTCTTTCGGATAAAGTGAGTCGTAATATGTAAGTGTAAATTCTTTAACGTTGCTTTCGTCAAACCTGTAGTATGCTATATACATTCCATCGTTTGACCATTGATAACCCTGACTGAAAGAAAATTCCTCTTCGTAAACCCAGTCTAATGCACCATTGATAATAGAATTTTTCTGTCCATCGTTAGTAATCATCTTTTCACTTAGGTCAGAAAGATTTTTTAGATACATATTATTATCACGAACAAATGCAACCATACTACCTATGGGATTAAACTGAGCATTCATTTGTTTTCCATTTTCTGAAACGGCTGTCAACTTTCTACTCTTGAAATCAAAAACATAAAAATTTGCTTTGGTAGAATGTCTGTAAATTGCTTCTGAAGCAGTGGTCAACAAAACCTTTTTTTCGTCTTTACTAAAAGAATAATCAGAATACCTGAAGTCTTTAATTATGGACTGCAGTTCGTCAATTCTAATTAATGTGTCTATAACATTTCCGGTTTTGAAACTATAGCGAATCAGGTTTCCTGCTCTATCAGTATTTGAATAAGTGTCGCCACTGTTCATGCTTTTTAAGGAAGAAACACTTCTGGCAGAAAACTGTGATGAGCCCCAAATGTCGGCATACGTAAAATGTTTTTGAGCGGACAGATTTAAAGCAGTAAAAGCAAAGAAGAAGAGAGAAAATATTTTTTTAATCATTTCATAAATTTTAAAGTTCAAACCTACAAAGAATACAGAAATCAGAAATTAAACAGAAGAAAGAAGAGAAGAAACGCTGTTAGTCATCAGGGTGTGGATATAAAAAAATGCGGTCACAGCCTGAAAATCAGGCTGTGACCGCAAACTTAAAATATAAACTCTTAAATAAGTTTTTCGATAGTTGCTTTACTTGAGTAAGCTTGCTTGCGAGTTGCAGATTGTGCAGCTGCCTTTTCAGCTTCAATTTCATCATAAAGCTTGAACTCATTCAACTGATCTTCTCCAATAATTTTAGAGAGACCTGTAAGCATTGAGCCTATTTTCTGAATGCTTTGCATTTCTGCTTTTGATAATGCTATTACTGCCATAGTATTAAAATTTTGATGACCAAATGTAGATATTAATTTATTAAAACCAATTTTTTTTAGCTAAAAGTTTTAAACAGCAGGGTCAAAATACCCTAAAATGTGGCAAATCACTTAGTTTCTTCATCAAAGCTAATGTCAGTATAGGGGTTTGAACTACCACCTGAACTGTCATTGTCTTGCTCTGACTTTCCGGCATTGCCATTTTTAATGTGCGAAACTGCCTCATTCAACCCTTCAATAAACTTCTCAAAATCCTCTTTATAAAGGAAGATTTTATGTTTCTCATAAAAAGGTTTGTCATCGCCCATGTTAAACTTCTTTTTGCTCTCTGTAATGGTAACAAAATAGTCGTTTGCACGGGTTGATTTAACATCGAAAAAATAGGTTCTTTTTCCTGCCTTAACTGCTTTAGAGAAGATTACCTCTCTTGAGTTTCCGTTATTTTCTGATTCGTGCATATAATGCTCTTTCGGTTTATACCTGCACAAAACAATGCAAAAAAACTTAATCCTCAAATTTTTTATGAAAATTCTTGTAATTCATTCAAACAGAGTGTTTCCAATATTAGATTTTGCCTGTATTAATTACAGTTGTCTTTCGTGAAAATCAGTTACTTCCTAAAATAATTTTCGTGAAGAAAATTATAGAGGTTAAAATCCTTTGAATCGGTAGCAGCTTGTAGTTTATTCTTTAAAGACTTATAATCAAAATCTCTCATTTTATTACTGATAATAAGACGAATAGATTTTTCATAAAACAAACTCAGTTTATCTGTTTGCTTTCTTGTTTTATCAATCAAACATTCTGTCAGTAAATCTATTCCTATACCTTCTGTTGCCACAGTTTTAAAAATCGGAGGATGGTGTGCCTGATTTCGCAACCTCAACATATTCTGAATATGTTTCATAAGCGCATCAGCCTGATCTCTGTCTGCCTTGTTGATAACAAATACATCAGCAATTTCCATAATACCGGCTTTTAATGCCTGAATGTCATCTCCCGCACCGGGATTTAAAACCAATACTGTAGTGTCGGCCAATGCAGCAATTTCAACTTCACTTTGCCCTACCCCCACTGTTTCTATAAATATAAAATCGAATGCACATGAACGCAACACATCAGTAATCTCAATAGTCCTTGCAGATAGCCCTCCGAGATTTCCTCTCGTAGCCAGCGACCTGATAAAAACATTCTGATGTAAAAAGTAATCATTCATTCTATAACGATCACCTAAAATACTCCCACTTGTGAAAGGCGATGTTGGGTCAACAGCAAGAATTGCAATGCGCCACTTATCGGCCATTTTAGCAAGTAATGCATTTAGTAATGAACTTTTTCCTGCACCGGGAGGACCGGTAAATCCTATCACAGGAATGTCATAATTAATCTTTAACTGCCGTAGTAAATCCATTGCACCATCAGCAGCATTCTCGACCTGAGAAATAACTTTTGCCAGCGAACGGTAATTACCCTGCCTGATTTCTGCCTGATTTAAATTGATTGACGACATGCTGCAAAGATAGAATTGCATTTAAATGTGAGTAGTCATTTTGCGGTTAGATAATGTTATTTTTGCATCATATTTATTCGTACATGGTAAAAATTTCAGGAGTTATAATCACTTTTAACGAAGAGAAAAAGATTGAACAATGCCTGAAAAGTCTTTTACCTGTTTGTGATGAGATTGTAGTATTGGACTCGCTTTCAACAGATAAAACAGAAGAAATATGCAGTCGTTATGCCGTCCGGTTTATCAGACAAAAGTTTTTAGGCTACATTGAACAAAAAAATCATGCTTTGACATTTGCCGCAAATAATTTGGTGCTTTCTTTAGATGCAGATGAATGTCTTTCCGAATCTTTACAGAAGTCAATTGAGCAAATTAAAAATAATCATACTGCTACAGCATACAGCATGAACAGGCTGACCCGATATTGTGATAAGTGGATCTATCACAGTGGTTGGTATCCTGATATAAAGGTGCGCTTGTTTGATAAAACAAAAGCACATTGGGGAGGAACAAATCCACATGATAAAATTGTTCTATCAGAAAAAACTACCATTCAACATTTGAAAGGCGACTTACTTCATTTCAGTATTGACAGTATAGAACAGCACATACAGCAAGCAACTAAGTTTGGCATCATTGCTGCCAAAGCAAAATTTGCTAAAGGTCAGTCTTCAAATGTATTCAACACGTTGTTACATACGGCAGGAAGATTTTTGAAGACCTATATTTTAAAAGCCGGATTTTTAGATGGATACTATGGCTGGCTCATTGCTAAATATTCTGCAAAAAGTGTATATCTGCGCTATTCATTGTTGGAACCTCGCAACCACGAAAAACTTAAAAACCTCTGATGAAAGTCCTGCACATATCTACTGCAACAGGCTGGCGTGGTGGCGAGCAACAAGCGGCTTACTTAGTTGGTCAACTGAATGAAATGCAAACAACGTGTGTCCTGCTATGCCCTACAGATGCACCAATAATTCAACGTTTTAAAAATTCAAATCTTAAAATTGAAACTTTTAAAAAAGGTGCATCAATCAATTTGTCGTTAGCAAGGCAAATAAAAAAACTTTGTCAGAAACATCAGATTGATCTCATTCACACTCACGACTCACATGCACATACCGCTGCATTCTTATCAGCTTGGCTGTTTGGCAATAAATGCCCTTTGGTGATAAGCCGCAGAGTTGACTTTCCGGTTTCTTCTTCCTGGTTTTCTCATTTGAAGTACAACCACTCTTCAATAAAAAAAATTATCTGCGTGTCTGATGCTATCAGACAAATGACTGCACCTGCCATTAAAAGAAAAAATATTTTAGAAGTTGTTCATTCAGGAGTTGACACCGAAAAGTTTGTTTACGGAAAAACGAAGCTACATCATGAATTTAATCTTTCAGAAGAAACGTTTATCGTAGGAAATGTTTCTGCATTGGCCGACCATAAAGATTTGTTTACGTTTATTGATACAGCAGAAATTGTTATAAAACAAACTCAACACGTTCATTTTTTTCTGATTGGTGATGGCGCAGAATTGAATGCACTTCAGAAAAAAGTGGCTGACAAAAATCTTACTTCTCATATTCATTTTACCGGATTCAGAAAAGATGTAAATGAATTGATGCCTGAGCTCAATCTTTTTCTGATGACATCGAAAACGGAAGGCTTGGGCACCACAATTTTGGATGCTTTTGCAGCTAAAGTTCCTGTAGTGGCAACCAATGCAGGTGGCATTCCTGAAATTGTACATCATGGCAAAACCGGTTTAATAGCACCGGTTGGTGATGCAAAACAACTTGCAGCACATGTTCTGACTTTAATGAATGACAACGAATTGAAAGAAAGATTTATAGCCAATTCACATCAATTGCTAAAGGAATTTACTTTCAGGCGAACCGCAGAAAAAACAAAAGCTATCTATTCAGTTGTTTTATACGGTGAGAAAGAAAATGTGTAATGGCTGTTAAAAACGAACATATCAAAATTATTCTTGATGGACTTCCAAATGAACCGGGGGTTTATCAGTTTTTTGATAAGTCTGAAAAAATAATTTATGTAGGCAAAGCCAAAAATTTAAAAAAAAGAGTTTACAGTTATTTTTCGAAAGATGTTTTTGAGAGTGGAAAAACGGCCATCATGGTGCGGCAGGTTGTGAATATTCGTTTTATCATTACAGAAACTGAACTTGATGCACTGTTGCTTGAAAACAACCTGATAAAAAAACATCAGCCTCGATACAACATCCTCCTCAAAGACGATAAAACATATCCATGGATTTGTATAAAAAATGAGCCTTTCCCAAGAGTATTTTATACACGCAGAAAAATTCGTGATGGCTCACAGTACTTTGGCCCTTATGCATCGGTTAAAATGATAAACGTGTTGTTAGATATGATTCATCGGTTATATAAACTCCGTAATTGCAATCTCAATCTGACACAGGAAAATATTCAGAATAAAAAATTCAGAGTGTGTCTTGAATTTCATGTTGGCAACTGCCTAGGCCCTTGCGAAGGACGCCAATCAGCAGAAAATTATCAGCAAGGTATAGAAAATATTAAGCACATCTTAAATGGGAACATCAATCAGGTGATTCGTATTTTGCAGGATGAAATGAATGCTGCCGTTCAAAATCTTGAATTTGAAAAAGCGCAACAAATCAAAAGCAAACTTGATAGTTTAGAGTTATTCAAAAGCAAATCTGTTATTGTAAGTCCTGTTATAAACAATGTTGATGTAGTGACAATTGTCTCTGATGAAAATTATGGTTTTGCCAATTTTATGAAAGTAATTAATGGTGCTATTCTGCAATCGCAAACAATTGAGTTGAAGAAAAAACTTTCTGAAACAGATGCTGACCTTATCACTTTTGCATTGACAGAATTACGCCAGCGTTTTGAAAGCGATGCAACAGAAATATTGGTGAACGTAATGCCTGACACCTATCCTGCGGGTGTAGAGGTGAGTATTCCTAAAATAGGCGAAAAAAAACATCTGATAAGTCTCTCCGAAAAAAATGCGCGTTACTATCAGATGGAAAAATTAGCACAGTATGACAAACTGAATCCTGAACATAAAACTGACAGGTTGATGGAGAAAATGAAAACTGATTTAAGGATGATGGAGCAACCACGCAGGATTGAATGTTTTGACAACTCAAATTTTCAGGGCACCAATGCCGTTGCAGCAATGAGTGTTTTTATCAATGGCAAGGCAGCAAAAAAAGAATACAGACACTTCAACATTAAAACCGTTGAAGGGCCGGATGATTTTGCTTCCATGCAGGAAGTAATCTTCAGACGCTATAAACGTGTCTTAGATGAGAAACAACCTTTGCCGCAACTTATTATTATTGATGGTGGCAAAGGGCAACTTAATGCTGCATTGACAGGGCTTGAAAAATTGGGGTTAAACAAAAAGATTCAAACCATAGGTATTGCAAAAAAGTTAGAGGAGATTTATTATCCCGGAGATTCTGTACCAATGTATCTTGACAAAAAAAGTGAGACCTTAAAAATCATTCAGCAACTGAGAGATGAAGTGCATCGTTTCGGGATAACACATCACAGAAATAAAAGAAGTCATAATTTTCTGCAATCAGAAATATTACAAATACCCGGAATAGGAAATGCTACATTCGAGAAACTGATTATCCAATTTAAAAGTGTAAAAAAAATAAAAGAAGCTACTACAGAACAAATTGCAGAAGTAATAGGGAAACAAAAGGCTGCAATAGTTGTAAATTATTTTAACAAAGAAAAACAACAAGCCGATGAAGTCAACTAAAATATTTTATCTGTTAGTCGTTTATGTGCTGCTGCAATTAGGCTGGTGGTCGTACCTCTTAGTGAAATTAAACACTGAGTTGGGCAATGAAAAACTTCGTTACTTAGAAACACTTCCGCAAACGGAAGCCACCATGCTTCAGGAAAAAGCCATTCGTAAAAAACTTAACGAAAAATATCTGATGGTAGCCGGTGAAGGTTTGGTGTTTCTTTCACTGCTTGGCATTGGAATTTATTATGCACGAAGGTCGTTCAGAAAAGAATTTCAGATAGCCTTGCAACAGAAAAATTTTATGATGAGCATTACACATGAATTTAAATCACCTATTGCAGGTATCAGACTAAGTTTAGAAACATTACTAAGGCGTGATGTAGAAAAACAACAACGCGATAAAATTCTCAGCCGTGCCTTACTTGAAACCGACAGAATAAATTTTTTGGTAGAAAATATTCTTACGGCAACACGTATTGAAGCAGCAAATATGGATTTTCAGTTTACTGATATTAATTTATCAGAAACCTTATCAGATCTTATGGCTATATTACAGCAATCTGCAAGCAGTCATAATTTCAAATTGAAAATTGAAAATAATATTCATATTACAGCTGATAAAAATGCCATTCATTCACTGATACTTAACCTTATTGAAAATGCACAGAAATATACACCAGCAAATTCAGATATTGAAGTTAAGTTATTTCAGATTGACAAAGATGTATTTATTCAGATTTGTGACAACGGCCCGGGCATTATTGATATTGAAAAAAGAAAAATTTTTGAGAAATTCTACCGTATAGGTAACGAAGAAACACGTACTACAAAAGGTACAGGTTTAGGACTTTACATCTGCCGCTTTATTGCTTTAAAACATAAAGGTCGGATAGCTGTTCAGGATAATTACCCGCAAGGATGTATTTTTGAAGTCGTAATTCCATCATTAAACAATAAGACATGAATATGAACAAGAAAAAAGTTGTGCTGATTATTATGGATGGCTGGGGCGAAGGCCGCAAAGACAAAAGCAATGCAGTCTATGAAGCAAATACGCCATTTATAGATTCTTGTTATGATAAATACCCACACAGCGAGTTACTAACTTCGGGACTTAATGTTGGTCTCCCAGACGGACAGATGGGAAACAGCGAAGTAGGACACCTAAACATTGGTGCAGGAAGAATAGTCTATCAGGAATTAGCTCTCATCAACAAAGCTGTTGAAGAAAAAACATTGCATAGCAATGCTGTAATTCTCAACTGTCTTGACTATGTAAAACGCAACGGAAAAAAACTGCACCTTATCGGCTTGGTGAGTAATGGTGGTGTGCACTCACACATTAATCATCTTAAAGCTATTTGTGATATTGCAAAAGACAATAATGTTAAAGATGTCTTTATCCATGCATTTACAGATGGTCGTGATTGCGACCCAAAAAGCGGATTGGGTTTTATTAAGGACTTAGAGAATCATCTGAAAACATCTTCAGGAAAAATTGCTTCTGTTGTGGGACGATATTATGCAATGGACAGAGACAAACGCTGGGAACGCATTAAAGAAGCATACGATTTAATGGTAAATGGAACAGGCACCAACTTCGGCAATGCCGTTAGCGGAATTGAAGCATCTTACAAAAACAATGTCACCGATGAATTTATAAAACCCATTTGCATTACAGAAAACAACAAACCTGTTGCAACCATACAAGATGGTGATGCAGTAATCTGTTTCAATTTCCGTACTGACCGCTGCCGTGAGATAACTATGGCACTTACACAACAAGATTTCCATGAACAGAATATGCATAAGCTAAATCTGGAGTATGTTACCATGACTGTATATGATGACAAATTCACAGGTGTTAAAACCATTTTTTCCAAAGATAATTTACACAATACATTAGGCGAAGTTTTGCAGAATGCAAATAAATCTCAGATACGAACTGCCGAAACAGAAAAATATCCGCATGTTACTTTCTTTTTTTCAGGAGGACGAGAGAATGAATTCAGAGGAGAAAAACGCATCTTGATTCCATCACCTAAGGTTGCCACTTACGACCTTCAACCGGAGATGAGTGCTTTACCATTAAAAGATGCCTTAGTGAAAGAACTAAAAAAAGGCGAAACAGATTTTATCTGCATCAACTTTGCCAATGCAGATATGGTTGGGCATACTGGCGTATTTTCCGCAGCTGTAAAAGCAGTAGAAACAGTAGATGCCTGTGTAAAAGAAATTGTGCAATGTGGTCTGGAGCAAGGATATTCATTTTTAATTACAGCAGATCATGGTAATGCCGATTATATGATTAACGATGATGGCTCACCAAATACTGCTCACACAACAAATCCTGTACCTCTGTTTCTTATCCAACCACAACATGAATTCAATTTAAAAAACGGCATTCTAGCCGACCTTGCACCTACTATTCTGCAACTGATGCAAGTGAAGCAACCCTCTGAAATGACTGGAAAATCGTTGCTTTCATGAACAACATTACTTAACATAACGCTGTGTAAAACATAAGTATAACAGTGGGCGTTTTAGAATTGTAGTTTTATGTAAGAGACTACTTTTGCATTCAATCGGGAGTGAGCATGAAAAAAATTACCCTGTTACTTTTACTACTATCTGTAAATCAACTTTACGGGCAAAGCCGCACCTTCTTTTCACTGTCAGGAGGTATTCTTTATTACAATGGCGACCTTAACGATAAAAGCCCAGTTCCATCAACAAAAATTTTCAGAAACTATGGTAATGCTGCCATAGGTATTCATCTGACAAGGCATGTAAACTTACAGCTAAACTACTATCATGGAAGCATTGAGGGTGCTGACTCTTTAACTAAGGAGCGTGATAACAAACAACGTAACCTCAGCTTTGAAACACGCATTGATGAAATTTCTTTTCAACTGAGTGCAAGTTTATTCTCTAACCGCACAAAAAAACTTGCCATACCCTATGTATTTGCCGGTGGTGGTTTATTTTTCTTTAATCCAAGAGCACGCTATTATGGCAGTAACCCTGATTATTATGGAAAACTAGTTTCATTACAACCTTTAGGCACAGAAGGACAATACATCACTGAAGGCGATTATCCTAAACCATACAAACTTTATCAGGCTGTATTTCCAATAGGCATTGGCACGTATATCAGAATCAACCCTAAATGGCGTTTGAAAGTAGAATTTTCTGAACATTTTACACTGACCGATTACTTAGATGATGCCAGTGGTAAATATCCCAACATGGAAGCCTTATCACTAACACCAAAAGGTGAATTGGCTTCTTATTTTGCAGACAGAAGATTAAACAGGTCTCAGGATCCTTCAGGAAGAAACCGCTCAAATGCAACCAAGAACGACAACTATATTCATTTTGGTATAGGTTTGGTTTACAACCCACAGGCTCAACATCCAACCCGCTACAGAGGTCCCGGATTCTGGAAAAAACTTTTCAGCGGACGCAAAGGCTGGTGGGGCAATGCCGGCAATGGCCTTTAAGTAAAACAATCATCCTTTCGTCATTTATTGCTTTAACTTTTCATGTTGTGGAGTGTTATCATTCTAAATAACATGTATATGAAAATTTTAGTTCCGGTTGACTTTACCGATATTACTGAAAAAGGATTTAAGTATGCATTGTCCTTACCTTTTGCAAATGAAATAATCCTTTTTCACGCTGTTGATGACATAAAAAAGTCTAAAGAAGCACAGCAGCAACTCAGCAACATTACAAACAAATATTCCATTCCTGCGCATCTGACGGTACAGGGAAAAGTAAAACAAGGAAACATTTTTGAAACATTAGGGGATGTTTCAAAAGAGGTTAATGCCGATTTAATTGTGATGGCTACACATGGTATAAAAGGTATTCAACATTTCTTAGGCAGCCATGCCATGAAGTTGATAACACATTCAAAAACACCTTTCATTGTGGTGCAACAGAAAGATTACAGTCCACTGAAAAAAATGCTTGTTCCGGTTGATTTCACCAAAGAAGTAAAACAAGAACTACCTGCAGTAATTCAATATGCACAGCTTTTTAATGCAAGCGTATTGCTACTCAAACAAAACAACCACGATCCTTACATTCAAAAAAGAAGCGATCTCAATACCGGTTATTTTGAAGACGAACTCGATAATGCAAAAATTAAGTACGAATTGATTGAACAGACATTTTCACTTGATGATAAATATGAGGTGATTACCAAACAAGCTGCTGCGCATAATGCCGATATTATTGTAACCACTATTGAGCCCGACTTAGATGTTGCCGATTATGTAATAGGTGTTGAAGAACAAAAAATTGTAGCTAACGATCTTCAATTGCCTGTTTTATGTGTAAACATCAGGCATTTTACAATTGCCGGTGATCAGTTCAGTGTTACTGTACAGCAGTAATGTTTAAGTACCATTCGTTCAACTTCGTTCCATTGACATTAGCCAATTAAAAAACGATTTTGACCAAAAGGTTTATCCATCTGCAAGAATAAGACTGCATATTGGTTTAACAATTCAACAAAAAACAATCGTTAAACTAAGAAGTATGTCGTTGGTAACCTGCAAAGAATTTAATAACCTGTCACATGATGAACAAACCTGGTATATCTGGAATGGTGCAATTCATCTTCATGTAAGAGAAGTTTATGGCTACAGAGTAAATCTGTTTTATTTCAACGAATTTTACATTGAACTTTGGTACAGCATTAATGAGAACAGCATTAAAAAGATAAAGTCGTTTGACAATTCCGCACTGTTGGCCCCTTACCTAGAAACAATTAAAATTGATTCATTACTGAATATTGATTCAGGTTTTGAATAATATTACTGTCCGCTAAAAACGTATTGCAGAATATTAGCACCCATCTGCAAAGCTTTTTGACGCATTTCAGGTGGGTCGTTATGAACCTCGGGGTCTTCCCAACCATCGCCAATATCACTTTCATATTCATAAAAACAGACTAACCTACCCTGATATATCAGTCCAAAACCCTGTGGTGCTTTTCCATTATGTTCATGGATTTTAGGCAATCCATTCGGAAAATTATACCGCTGATGATATATTGGATGGTTGAAAGGTAATTCTACGAAATCAAGTTCAGGAAAAACTTTTTTCATTTCAGGTCGGACAAACTTATCCATGTCGTAGCTGTCGTTGATATTTAAAAATCCACCGGCAATCAGATATTTTCTCAGGTTTTCGGCCTCTTGATTGTTGAACACAAAACGACCATTTCCTGTCATGTGCACAAATGGATAATTAAACAAGTCAGGGCTACCCGGTTCTACTACTGCCTCTTCAGGACTTATGTTGGTATTAATATTCTGATTACAGAAAACAGCCAGATTATGTAATGCCGTAGGGCTGACATACCAATTACCACCACCTGCATATTTGAGCTTGGCAAGTTTCAGTGTAAAATCAGGTGCTTTAAATGAAGAAAACAACAGTACCATCACTACCATGATTTTCAACCCAAAAAGACTACGGAAACGCTTCATTTGACCCCAAAAATATGTTTAATCAGTGACACAATCTTATTTGCACCTTAATTTTATATGAATAATTTTGTCCTTCCAAAAAATCAAATCTATTTAATATGACATTGCGAATTTTACTCGTTGCAATTTTTGCACCGCTGATGCTTAATGCAGCACATGATCACAACGGTTTCGACCGTAATGAAGACCCCAATCTTAAAGTATTTGTTAAAGACAGAAAACGTTTACCTGATGTAAACCGTCAGGAAAGTCTTGCGCAACAAAAATCGTGGCAACAGTTTTCGGAACAAAACAAAGGATGGTCTGTAGTTTTTAACGAAGAAACCGGATTACCACACAATGCTTTTGGGAAACCAATTTCTGTGGGACTGCCTTTAGATGCTCAATCTACTGCTTGGTCGTTTATCAGTACAAAGCTTAATTCTTTTGGTCTTCCGTTAAACGATTTATATTTCAGGAATACAGCACAAAACAAAAAGTACTTTTATGTAAACTACATTCAGCGTTATAATGGACTTGAAGTATTATGGTCGAAAGTGCAGATAAAAATTACCAAGGATGGAAAAGTTAATCAGTTTATTTGCGATGCATATAAAGACATTACTGTAAACATTAATCCAACATTGAGTACACAAGCTGCTTCTGCTGCTGCAATTAATGGTCTAAATTTAACATTAAATGGCACCACAGTAAACAGTGATTTAAAAGTTTTGCCTGTGCCTGATGCAGCAAAAAATATTTATCATTTGGTTTATGAGGTAACTGTCAAAGCAACAGATGCAGAAAATTTTCCAAGAGAATATTATACGCTTGTTGATGCACATAATGGCGAAGTGCTTTATCGTCATAATAAAATCAATTATTTTGCTGCCAACACAGATGTCAATGTAACAGCAACAGTTTACCCAACACAGCCTTATTTACCTACTGCTGTTGAGCCATTAGCCAACATGAATGTTACCATTTCCGGTGTACCTTTTCTGACTGATGCAAATGGTTATTTAGGACTTCCTAACACTTCACCTGTAACGGCAACTTTTAAATTAGAAGGTAGTTGGGCAAATGTAAAAACCGGTGCTACAACACCACAGTTTACAGCAACTTTAAATCCGGGTGCTAACAACATCACATTCAGTAGTGCAAATATCAAAGAACTTTCTGCATACAATTCTGTGAATGAAATTCATGATTATTATGTAACCAAGATGATGGGTTCAGGCGCTGAAACAGTAATGGATATTCAAATGCAAACCATAGTAGATGTTTCAGGAAACTGTAATGCATTTTATAATGGCGACTTAAACTTTTATGCTGCAGGTGGCCAATGTAATGCAACTTCTATTATTAACGATGTGGTTTATCACGAATATGGTCATGGAATAAACTATGACTTGTATTCCTACTATGGAGGTATATTCAGCAATGGTGCACTTGGAGAGGGATATGCAGATACATGGGCTAACGGATTAACAGAAGATCCTGTTTTGGGAATAGGTTTTTATTCCGGTAATGCAACAGGTTTTGTAAGACGTTATGATCAGGGAAGAAAAGTTTATCCAGATGATATTATGGGTGAAGTGCATGCCGATGGTGAAATTATTGCAGGTGCCTGGTGGGATGTTGGTTTAAACTTTAACAGTGTACAACAGCGTATGGATTTATATGTACAGACTTTTGCAGCAACTATTGATTATCCTGATGGACAAGAAGGACAACTCTACACCGATATTTTAGTTGAAGCATTAACTATTGATGATAATGATGGAGACCTGAGCAATGGAACACCAAATTATTGCGCCATTTCTTCTGCCTTTGGCATACATGGAATAAACATGTTCGTAGTAGGAAAATTAATAACCCATAATGATGTACTCAGCGCTCCCGGTCAACAAAACATTACACTCAACGCTTCCGGTCCTGCAAGTTTTGGAAATGGCACAGGTAACAGTGTAAACGGATACTACAGTCTGAACCATTCTGCTACATGGAATCCAATCAGCTTTACTTATAACGGAACCATTTTTCAGGGAAGTATTCCCGGTCAACCTAACGGTACAATTGTTTCATATTATCTTGATGCAACAGATCAATGTGGAACACACTTTAGTTTAACACCACCTAATGTAACAGATTCCAATCCTAATCTTCCTTACTATGTTTTGGTTGGATATAATTTAGTGGCAAGTGATTATTTTGATACAGGCAACAGTCAGGGGTGGACTTTAGGTATGCCGGGTGATAATGCAACAACAGGACAATGGATAATTGCATCACCTGTAGGTTCTATTCTTAATCCCGGAGGATCACCACCGGTATATGTTCAACCTCCTATTGATCACACAAACACTTCTAACAACCTTTGCGCTGTGACAGGGAATGCAGCCCCTAACGATGGTGCAGGAACCAACGATATTGATGATGGAAAAACTACTTTGCTCTCACCTAACTTTGATCTTTCGGCTTACTCCAATCCTGCCATTTCCTACTGGCGTTGGTACACCAACGATCAGGGAGCCACACCGGGCACAGACTATTGGCAGGTTTCTGTGAGCAATGATGGCGGAACAACTTTTGTGCCTATCGAAAACTGTATTGTTTCCGATCATAGCTGGAGACGTTTTGCATTTCGTGTTGCAGACTATGTGCAGCCAACAGCCAACATGCGACTGAAATTTATTGGTGAAGATGCAAACGATGGAAGTCTGGTAGAAGGCTTGCTTGATGATCTTGAAATCTGGAGTGCAGAGCCTGTAGGTATTTCTGAAACACCAATGTTATCGTGGTATGCCTACCCGAATCCTGCCAATGAACAACTTAATTTCGGATGGAAAGGAAATGGAACAACAGTTGATGTGAAATTATTCAACACCGTTGGACAAATAGTTTATCAGAATCAGTTTTCGGGCAACACCGTTTCAGAATCGGTTAGCCTGAAAGGAATGGCAGAAGGCATTTATACCTTACAGATGTCAGGAGAAAAATTATTTAAATCGCAGAAAATTTCTGTGGTACATTAATCTTAAAACCAAAACAAAAAGCCGCTGTGTTGCAAAACATAGCGGCTTTTTTTATAAGTGCGTAAATATTATTTGTTGAATGATGGTCTTGCCTGATGCAATGCAGGAGTGTTTTCAGTAATCTGAACTAAGCTGTTACCTTTAAAAGTATCTCTTAAATGCTGTACAAAAGAGTCTTTTGATTTTTTATCCTGACCAAGAAGTCTAAAACAATAATCTACTTCTCCTTCTCTACCCCATGCAATTTCTTCGTGTGCAACAGGCATTCCAACTTCAGTCTGATATTGCTGAACCACCTGCTCTAACTTTTCTTTTGCAGCACCATCTGTTCCTGCACCAATGCTGATGAATGAAACAATAACCCTGTACATGCTGTCGGGCAAATCTACACGTGGGTTTGTTGCTGCAGGCTCCTGTTTAGGCGTTTCCGCAGTTGTATTTTTATTTGTTTTACACGAGCCTGCCATGGCAACTATCAGCACCAAGGCACAACAATTCATCCTGTTAAGCATATAGTTCATCGTATTTTGTTTTTGCATAATTAAAAAAATAATTGAAGTTAAGTACTTCTCCCGTCACATTTTTACATAACTCATCTGCCAGTATCGTTCTTCCATGACGATGTATATTGCTTCTTAACCACATCAGTAGCGGCATGGTGTCACCATTTTGAATATGATGCATCAATGCCGGAATTTCTTTATTTGCCTGATGAAAAAACTGTGATGCATAGAAACTCCCTAAAGAATATGTCGGGAAATAACCAAAGCTACCATGACTCCAGTGAACATCCTGCAACACCCCTTTTGCGTCAGAAGGCACATCTATATTCAGATAGGATTTATACTTTTCATTCCATACTTCAGGAAGTTGTGCAGCCTGCAATGCTCCCGACAAAATATCTTTTTCAATCTCAAAACGAATTAACACATGCAGATGATAGGTAAGTTCATCGGCATTGGTACGTATAAGTGATGTTTTGATGCGGTTTATTGCCTTGTAAAAACTTCTTTCGCTAACATCATGCAACTGCTCAGGAAAAATATTTCTTAGTGTTTTGAAATTATGATTCCAGAAATACTGCGATTTGCCTACATGGTTTTCCCACAGGCGCGACTGTGACTCATGAATACTTAAACTGAGATACTCGCCTGATGGCAATCCATAATCATCTGCAGGCAATCCCTGTTCATACAGTGCATGTCCGCCTTCGTGAATACAGCTGCCAATCATTTCAAACAAATCATGCTCACTGATGCGTGTAGTTACACGAACATCGTTTGCAGAAAAGGAAGTGGTGAAAGGATGCGTAGAGATGTCCTGCCTGCCACTTTCAAAATCAAAGTGCATCTGCTTTAACACATCAAGCCCAAAATGCCACTGTTTATCTTTATTGTAGCTTTTAAATAAAAAATTGTCATCGGGCTGAGGCTTCTGCACCAATTGCTGTATGTAGGGCACAAGTTTTTTCCTTACCTGATTGAAAATTGTTTCCAGAAAGCTTGTCTTCAATCCTGTTTCATAAAGGTTGAGATGTGCATCATACGGATGTTGCTCATAACCCAACAACTCCGACTCCTGTCTTTTAAACTTTATCAGTTCCTGCAGATGTGGTTCAAACAACTTAAAATTATTTTCTTGCTTTGCCCGTTGCCAGGCATTAAAACTCTTTGAGATACATTGATTGAGTGCAACTACAAATTCTGTTGTATATTTTTTTTGCTGTTTAAAAATTCTGTACGACTCCAGCACATTGGCGCATTGCACAGGACTAAGTTTGGAAGTATCGTCATGCAGCTTTTCGATAATCTCTTCATAACGTTTATCAGTTATTAACTCATGCGCATAACCTGCCAGGGTTGACAGTTGCTGTGCGCGGTAATGTGCGCCTTTTACAGGCATATACACTTCCTGATCCCACTGCAATACAGCACTGCTGTAATTGATGTCTGCAATCTTCTGAAGGTGGGTTACATATTGTTGATATAGTTCACTCATTATTGTTTTTTAAATGCATAAATAATCAAGAAAATCCATCCCGTCATAAAACAAAGCCCGCCTATAGGAGTAACAGGTCCAAGCCATATCCAGGTGTTGCCACTAATAGATGACAATGCCAATCCATAAATAGAGCCACTAAAAAGTATTATACCTGTCATAAAAAAAGTTGCAGCACGGTTAAGCATTTTATTTTCATTTGCGGCAAGAGCAACAAACAATAAGGCAAGTGTGTGATAAAACTGATAGCGCACACCCGTTTCAAAGGCCGACAACATCTGTGGCGACAACAACTCTTTAAGCTTATGTGCACCAAAGGCACCCAATGCCACTGCGCAAAGGCCTGATAGGGCGGCAAAAATCAAAATCTTCTTATTCATTATTCCTTATTTCCTTTCTCGCCTACAAAAACATCTTCCTCATCTTTAAACAAAACATTAAAGGTGGTGAGGCTGCCATAAATACGTGTCAGATATTGCTGAAGGTTGATTTTATCTTCTTCGGTTAATTTATCATGTGCGTTGATGCGCTGTTCCATAACGCGCAGTCGGTCGCGAATCATAATTATTTTATTAAAGAAAACATCCATAGGAATTTCTTTAGGCTTTTGTGAAGGATTGTTGGGATGCAACACAACCTTACCTCCAATCCAGCGACCATGCAAAGGCACGGTCTCCTGCACGTCTGAATATTTTTTAATGATGTTTGTAAACACACGTTCCATGTCAGCAAAACTCACAGGGTCGCCCACGGGTGGTTGCGCATCTATTACTTCCAGGTTTTGATATGTTTTAGCAACTTCTATTTTACCACGCTCGGTAAATACCGTAATATAGGTTCGTGGTTTTACATTGATGACCACACCAATGCCAAATTCGGGATGTCTGATGCGTGAACCTATTCCTAATTCTTCCATATAAAATATTTAGTAAGTATTATTTAATGCCTATACTGTCTAACTCTTCAAGAGTAACAGAGGGCGGCATGATATTGTTTTTTAGTTTAAAAGATACAAGTGTTGCTGTTTTTGAGGCATCCTCTTCTGTGGCAAAGCCACGATTACCCATTACAGCAGGGATGTTAGGTTGATGTACCATAATTTTTCCATCAACTAAAATATCGTAGCCATAGCCGCCTAATGTGCTATCGTTTGCATAAGTCTGAACAGTGACATTGTTGATTAAGGGGGCTGGAGTCTTTACTTCAGCCGGCTTATTAGTGCAAGATACAATGAATAGTATCGAAAAGATAAAACCTATTATTCTCATGTCTCAAAAATAAATGGTTTTATATAAAAGAACTCAAACTTTAATAATTTTGATTAACACAATTTTGTCGGAAATACCGGTTGTAATTCTGACTAAATAAACACCTTGTGAAAGCTGTGACATTACAGGATTGTTAATTGTGAATTTATTCCCTACATCAAGTTTTCTTTGAGGAAAATATTTTACCACACAATTGCCGTTCATATCAAATATCTCTACAGATTTAATCTGAACTTGCTCCGAAAAAATAATTGATGGTCGAGTTTCATCTGAAAATAAATTATTCTGAACTAAAAATTCATTGTCCTGTACTTCAGTAACTGCTGTTTCTCTTTTCACTATTTTACCAATTATCATATCAGCTAATCCAACAGAAGCTAATTTAATACTATCCAATTGCAGTGTATCTTCCATAGAACCTGCAACTAAAATTTCATTGCTAATATTAGTACATAAAGCATTGAATGAATTTTTTGCAATATTGGATGCTTGTTTATAAGAAATTATGTTACCATTATAATCAAACCAACTTACCAACCCACTTTTATTGAATACATTGATTAAAGTATTATTTAAAAATGCAGTTTGATTAATCCAGGCCGATGCAACTATTTCACTATTGGAAACAAAGGCAACATCAGAAAAACGATCATTTCCTACACTACCTAATTGCTTAGCCCATAAAAAATTACCGGAACTATCCAGTAGTGTTATAAATCCATCCATGCCTCCATAACTAATCAATGTTTGTAGTCCAATTGTCATTGTGTCTTCAAACTGTCCAACAACGCAAATTTTATCTTGTTGGATTCTAATCTTTACACCTATATCATAAACTCCACTTCCAAAAGTTCTGCTAACCCATTTGAAATTACCGCTATTGTCATATTTTGCTACGAAAGCATCATCGCCTCCACTACTAATTAATGTTGCAATATCAAAATCTGCAGTTGATGAGAAATATCCGGTAATATAAATATTTCCGAAATCGTCTAATGCAACACCTCCTCCTGAATCGTAGCTGCTACCTCCTGCCCGCCTAGACCAAAGAACATTTCCTAAGCCATCAATTTTGGCAAGAAAAATATCATGACTACCATTTGAATATACTGTATTCGGGGCTGCAAATAATTGATCATAAAAATAGCCTGTTAGGTAACAGTTCTGATTCCTGTCAACCTCCAATGCATAACCAACACTGCCATTTGTTCCTTGAAAATCATTTGCAAACAAAATATATCCGGTAGGGTTCATCCTTACTAAAAACATGTTATTTACAAACCCCGAATTCAATGTGATTAAATCAAATTGTGCTGAATAACTGTAAGCACCCGTTACATAACAATTTCCAATTGAATCAGCCTTAATATATAGACCATAACCATCATTTCCAGTTCCACCAAAACATTTAGTCCAGAGAATGTTTCCATTCGGACTATACTTAACTACATAAATATCATCAAGACCATAACTATACAATTTATTTGCTCCACTAAAAATTGAATCTCTGAAAATTCCGGCAACAAAAACATTACCTGCATAGTCTGTTGAGACAGAAATAGCAGCATCATTATTTAGCGATCCATCTGATTTAGCCCATTGCCACATTTGCCCCTCTGCATTAACTGTACTCAGTAAAATAAATAACATTGCGGAAATTATATTCTTAATTCTCATAACTTTTCAAATTTCCCATTCATCATTTTACCAATTCCTTCAATGTTGTAAGAATAAATTCCTTTATTGAGTTTTAGCGGTATTTGCTCCATATCTGAATAGCATTGTTGCGAATAAACCATCTGCCCCGACAGAGAAAATATTTTTAATGTTGATTTCTTATTCGCCAATCCCGTAACCGTTAGTGTTGAGTATGATTGATTATAATAAACTTTAGGTTGAGTGCTTGCCGCTTCGGGCAATGCCGTTACATCAGATAATTCCCAGAGGTCGTTCAAAGTACTTCCAGTTGCAGAAATCCCACATGAAACATATCCTTTATTATTAATAGTAAATGAAGCACTATGTCTTCTTATTGCTCCAGTAAACTGCGGAATATTTAACCATTGATTTATTGGAGGCGAGTATGCATATCCATCGGTAAAATAATAAGTACCGTTTCCTCCAGTTGTGATAACACCTAAACCTGACAACTCAAAACCAACAGCACCGTATCTTGGATTATTTGGTAATGACTGCATCATTGTCCAAGTATCTGAAAGTTGATTATATCGCCATAATTCATTTGAAGGACTTGAAGTCAGATAACCAGACACCATATAAGCAGTATCATTGACTACAAAGGAAGTTGCACTTTGACGTGGGTTACCCGGAAACCCGGATTTTGAAAACCAAACATTATTTATTGGATTATATTCAAATACAGAACTATTCAGAGGATATCCAGAGGTAATATAACCTAAGCCTCCAACAGCAAAACCAATAGCTGTATAAATTTGTGGTCCAATAAAATTTGCGCGCGCTGACCACTGATTAGCAATGGGATCATATTCATAAAAATCACTCAACCCCTGATTAGAAGAACTCCATCCTATTCCTGCATAAGCTTTACTATTAATGACAAATACACTAGCTCCATATCGTCCACTTCCAGGAAGTGAAGCAACCTGCGACCATACATTTGTGCTTGGATCATATTTCCACATATCGTTATAGCAAGTTCCATTATTAAAACCAGTTGCTATATAACCATACTGATTAATTGAAAATCCTATTGGTGAATGTCTAGTACTACTTGGAATATCTGCTTTCTGAGTCCAGACTAACTGTTGGCCATAACCATTAAATGAAGATAATAAAATTGCAATGAGAATCTTTTTCATATAATAATTGCTTCAAAGCAAATTTATAATTAAAGACTATTAAAAACAATAAATCAAGAAAATAAATTCCGCAAACGAAGTTTTATCCCATTAAGTAATACGGTAGATTGTGCTATTTTTTCAGTTGTTTCATATTCCTTCTTAACTTTAAAAACAAACCACCCATAATCAGGCATTGTGAAGTACAAGCAATATGTTTCCATTGTAAAAAGGAAAAATCCATTTGAATACATTTTATCAATCAACACATTAGCCTCAATATCCTGATCTATAATTTGTAATAATTCAGGTTTGTTTTTTGCCAACCATCTAATACTTCTTGGGTCAGGAAGATTAATGGCTACTTGAGAATTAGCATGAACTAAACCACTAATTGTTTTGAAAATATTATCATGTGCTTCTACAGGAATATGCTCTAATACATCAGGGAAAAGAATAAAATCAAATTTTTTATTGATTTTAAAATCAGTCATATCAGAAACATGAAATGAAAGATTCTTCACTTCACTGTATTTCTTTTTTGCATATTCAATTGATGCCGGGCTAATATCAACTGCATCAATACTACCTGAACTTACTTGAGTAGCGAGAAAATTAGAGAGTGTTCCAACACCACAACCAATTTCTAATAAGGTTGAATTTTTATTGAATCCGGCTTTCTTCAACTTGTTCAAAATGACTCTGTGTCTGCTATTGACACCAGCCATTGACTGCTTTTCAAGGTCTGCCCATAATTCGTCATAATACTCAGCAACTTCCTTATAACTCTTAGTCATTAAAATTCAATTTAAAAATAAATTATGCCTGCGAAAATAGTCTAAAAATTCAAACCTTTCCCTTTGTGCTAAAATAAAGCAGTTAGGTCTATGCTTTAAGTAAATTCAGCAATGCAAACAGCCTTTCTTTCCTTATTTCAAGAGAATAGTCTTTGATGATATGTAGCCTTGCTGCTTTCGATAGTTTTTCTGAATCAGAAGTCAGTGCTTTTTGAATGAGTGCAACCAGCATGTCTTTATTTTTATGCTGTAGAACAAAGCCTTCAGCAGCAATTTCGGGCAGTGCATTAACATTAGAAACTACAGGAATACAACCACACAGCATGGCTTCGCAAACAGCATTAGGAAAACCTTCGCTTAACGAAAGCTGCATATAAAACTGATGCGATGAATAAAGCTGCTGCAGTTGTTTCTCGTTTTGCAAGGGCAATGCTTTTACATTCGGTGGCAATGTATCCAAAGTCGTTGTCGACATGCCAACGAGTGTAAATGCACAGTCAGGGAAAAGTGGTGCTATCTGCAAAATAAGGTCAACACCTTTTAGCTGATTAATGTTGCCCGTACCCATACCTACGGCAACGGTAATGAATGTGTTTTTTCTGCGTTCTGTCTGTAAAGGGAAAAATTTATTACTGTCAAAACCATTGGCAATAGCAGTGTATGGCGTTTTAAAATTTTTTATAAAATGTTTTACGCCCTGCACAGGAGCACCGGAGGCATCATAGTCGTAATTGAAATGAATGAGCGACTGATGTTTGGGGGCTAAATGCGTGGCCATACGAATACTTGCAATAGTAAACCATCGCAACAGCGGCCTGCAAAAATTTCCATACTGTATTGAAGGAAAAAAGGCACTGTCTGTCCCCGCTAAAAAAATGACTGATGGCTTGCGGAAAAGCTTTGCCATCAACACAGGTAAAAAAGTGTGGTAGGCAGCCAGTTGACCAACAACTACAGATGCAGAAGGCAGATAAAATAACAGAAAAAAAAACTGCCTGATGAATGCAAGAGGAATAAAAATTTTATTTCGTGGATTAAAAGAAAAAGTAATCACATCGTAACGCTCTTGCAGCAATTCAATATCCCTTTGTACAAAGGTTGAATAGTTAGGAAAAACGAAAATTAGTTTTTTCTTTTTCAAGGAAAATATTTGATTGCGAAAGTAAGGATTTTGGAGGTGGGGATCTTCCTCACATCAGGACTTTAGTCCTGTAACCCCATGCTGAAGCATGGGGTTACTCTATACGATGCCTGGTACCTCACACTTTAGTGTGAGGTCAAAGAAACTCATCACATTCCTGAGTAAAAGGAATTTTCTTGTGATGCTCCTCCTGATTGTCAATATACTTTCTTACTGCATCAAGAGCAGATTCGCTAACTGATGCTGCATAATATTCATTAGCCCATTCGAATTTTGATTCTGTAAGTTGTTCTTTATTTGCCCAAAAAGCCGATTCGCCCTTTATCAACTGCATCGCTTTAGCAATACTCATATCAGCATTCAACCACATCAAACAGTGCAAATGATCTGTATGGCCATTAATTCTGTCAATAAAAATATTTTTCACCTTGGCATTTTCTCTGATATGTTTTATTAGCTTTTTACGTGCTTCTTTAGTGAGAAAAGGATGTCTGTTTTTTGGTACCCCAAACAACATGCACAATAATTTTCACAAATGCCATTCTATATGTGGTTTGATATGAAGATAAAACTTTGTGGAATATCAGCCTATAGGCTTAATTGCTCTTGCCTCAACACCATTCCCACCCTTCCAAACACTTAAGGAATGTGGCTTAAACTTCTTTAAAATATTTTCAATTTGTGTCTTACTTCGCAGATGCTTATAATAATCTGTAAGTCCATCATACGTGTCAAGTCTTGTCAGGTGAAAGTGAAAATCGTAGTCCATCTTCGGAAATGTTTTAATATAAACATAACATGGCGACAAACGATTAAGCAACATAGTCATCAACTTACTACTTCTGTATTTCCAGTGTAGCGGAAAGAAAAATCCAACAAGACTTTCAACTATTCTTTTTGATTTTTCAGGTTTCATTCTTGATAGAAAGAAACGATAAAACATGATAGGTTTCAATAAATACATCCAATCAAACGTATAGTGATCAATAACCAATGTACCACCAGGTTTCACCATGTTCCACAATGCATGAATTGTTTTTTCGGGAGATGGTGTATGTTGAATCACACCAAGGCAAATAACAATATCAAAGCTATTTTCATTAAAAGGCAGCTTGTAAACATCAGCTTGCGCAATTCTATAATTGGGTTTATCACTAATGTTATCATGATTTGCTTCTACTGCTGCACTCAAATCAACAGAATGAACCAAGGCACCACTACTCACCAAATGTTCTGTAAAACGTCCTGCGCCACAACCAACTTCAAGTATAGTTTTACCTTGCAACTCTGCTAATGATGTACCTAAACATCGTACTAAACGATCTTTAGAAATAGTGCTGCCATTATAACTGTCAAGTTGAATTTTAGCAAAAGATTTCCATTGTAACCCAAAAGCGTTAGCATAATTATCAAGCTCAACAAAACGCGGAATTCCATCTATAACAGGAAATTTCTCTCCACTATCTGATACTAATTTACTATCAGACAAAACAAGTTTGTTTTTTGTTAGTGGTGCAACAAAATCAATCATGCGCGCGAAAGTATTGAAAAGATTGTTTAGCTATCTTTTCTAACAACAATTTTACATGTTGCTTTCTGATTCCTGTTATCAAAACAAAAACCATAATAAACACCTGATAATAATTTCCTATCAATATTTATTCTGTTTTTTCCAACTTGAACAACTTTACTCAATACCACCTTACCTCTTGCATCAATCAAAGTTAGTCTAGGTGCAGAAGAAAATGTATTTGGAATATCAAGAATAAAAAAATCAGTACATGGATTAGGTTGTGAGTTTAATATTACATGCTCTTCCTTATTTGATATTCCTGAAACCAAACCATATTCCCAACAGTCATTAAAATTTACATTAAGTCCTGAAATTCCACCGGCACATAAAAAACCGGAATTTCCGATTGAAAAATTTCCGGGAAATACTCTTGGAGTTCCTGGAAACGAATCCGCAATAGTCCATGTATCTGCATTAATATTATATGCATACATATCGTTAAAATAACTTGTTCCATTCTGTCCAAGTCCTACGAAAGCTATCGAATCAATAACAAAACCGGAACAACCATATCGAACAGCACCGGGCATTGACGATTTTTGTGTCCAAGCATCAGCCGCTGGATTATATTGCCACATATCGTTGTAAGGATTAGCAGGCCATCCATGAGAACCTGTGGTTACATATCCTTTACCATTGTATGAAAAACTATATGTACTTTGTCTGATGCCTCCTGCAAAATCAGCTTTCTGCGTCCATATATTTGTAAGTGTATCATATTCGTAAAACTCATGTGTATATGGCGAAAATCCAACACCCGTATATCCTTTTCCGCCAATAGAAAAATTTACTCCTGTATAAAATGGTGTTCCGGGATATGATGCTATAGGATACCATGCATTAGAAGGAACATGATAACGATAAAAGTCAACTACAGGATTAGGCGACCAGCCACAACCTACATAAGCAAATTCTCCGATAACAAAACATGCAGCGCCATAACGACCTGCACCCGGATAAGATGCCTTTTGTGTCCATGAATCGGAAGAATCATCATACTCCCATAAGTCATTCAATGAGCCCGATGTACCTACTCCCAATCCGATATATCCTTTGTTTTGAAAAGAAAATCCTACAGGATTATAACGTAAAGCAGCAGGTAAGCTCGATTTTTGTGTCCAAACATATTGTTGTGCAATTACTGAAAATGGCAATAGAAAAACTAAAAAAATGTAATTGATTTTCATTGTCTAATTTTATTGAGCTAATATACTAACTAAAAATCATAATTACTGTGTTTTCTGTGGGCTGAAGTCCGGCAGTACCTTATATGCATCCTTAGCCCCCATGCTGAAGCATGGATTTACTCACTTCGATTCCATTTTTATATCTCTTCGTACTTCATTGCAGATATAGACTTTACCCCACGATGAATTATATTTGCCGCCCTATGTGTGGTATTACCGGATTTTTAGATTTTAATAAAAAAAGCGCCTTAGAAATGTTGCGACAGATGTCTGCTACGCTACATCACCGTGGGCCTGATGATGAAGGTAATGAAATAATTCAACATCCAAACGTTGCAATAGGGATGGGATTTCGCAGACTTGCCATAATTGAGCTCTCATCAGCAGGACATCAACCCATGAAATCGGCTGATGGCAACTTTACAATTATTTTCAATGGTGAAATTTATAACCATGCAGAACTACGCAAACAATTAGAGCAAGAAGGGCTTTCATTCCGTTCGCAAAGCGATACAGAAGTTATACTTCAGTCTTTCTCACGATGGGGAATTAGTTGCATTCAGAAATTTATTGGAATGTTCGCCATTGCATTATATGATTCAAAAGAAGAAAAAGTTTATCTGATAAGAGATCGTGCCGGTGTAAAACCTATATATTGGTATTTTAAGAATGACTTATTTCTTTTTGGTTCTGAATTAAAAGCATTTCACCGCCATCCTTCATTTCAAAAAGAAATAGATCACGGTGCCATTAGTCTTTATTTTCAACATGGATACATTCCTGCTCCACATTGTATTTTTAAAAACACATACAAGCTTTTACCCGGTCATTACTTAACAATTGATTTAAGAAGTAAAGAAATCCGTAACTCATGTTATTGGGATGTATCCGATTTTTATAACAAACCTAAACTTGCTATTTCTGAAACTGAGGCAATAACTGAAACAGAAAAAATATTAACCAAGGCTTTTAACTACCGTATGGTTGCTGATGTTCCTGTAGGCATATTTTTAAGTGGTGGATATGACAGCTCATTGGTGACAGCATTATTGCAGAAAGAAAGAACTCAAAAGCTAAAGACATTTACTATCGGTTTTGAACAAGAAAGTTATAATGAAGCCAAACATGCACGCAAGGTAGCTGAACATTTAGGAACGGAGCACTATGAGTACACTTGCACCTATAAAGAAGCAATGGATATTATCCCTATGCTCCCTGAAATATCCGATGAACCATTAGCTGATTCTTCATTGATACCTACGTATTTAGTCAGTAAGATGGCACGCAAACAAGTTACTGTTGCATTGAGTGCCGATGGCGGTGACGAAACTTTTGCAGGCTACACCAAATATGCAAAGGCAACCGATTATCTTAATAAACTTCAAAAGCTACCGAGCATTGCAAAAACAGCTGCACAGATTCCGGCTTTACTCTGGAAAATGACTTCATCAAACAGCCTTTCCATCCCGGACAGAGCAGACAAACTGCAACTGATACTAAGAGCAAAACATCCTGTTGAAGCATTTAATATTATCACTCAGGGTATGACACAAAATGAAGTTAGCAGCCTTTTAATGAACCATATTACTTTTCCACTTTCTGCATTTGATGATTTTGATAAGTTAAAGGCACCTGAACTACTTGACAATTTTTTATGGCTTGATTATAAAACTTTTCTTTCTGACGATATTTTACAGAAAGTTGACCGCGCAACGATGGCTGTAAGTCTTGAAGGCAGAGAACCTCTGCTCGACCACAACATTATTGAATGGGCTGCTCAATTACCCTCTGCGTTTAAACTCAACAATGGAACCTCAAAATATCTGTTGCGCAAAATAACACATCAATATATTCCAAAAGAAATAATGGAAAGGGAGAAGATGGGGTTCCAAATACCACTACATCTTTGGCTAAAGAGCGAGATGAAAGATTTATTATTACATCATCTTTCTGAAGAATCTATTTCTAAATATCAGATATTTAAACAGGCAGAAGTTAATGCAATACTCAATGCATATCTAAATAACAACAATCTTGATTTTTATCGCTTGTGGAAATTATTTAATCTTCAAATGTGGCTTGATAGGTGGACAACTTAATAAACAACAATCTTTTTAAAAACTGATTGATTATCTAAATTTAATTCTAAAGTATAAATCCCGGCTGCAAGATTTGTACTAACATTCTTTGTTTCAGAATTATCTACTTTTTCAAAATAAACTACTTCTCCCATTGAATTAAAAATTTTCAATACTCGAATCCCTCTAAAATTGTTTTCTGAAAAATTAATACTAAAACTTCCATTACTTGGGTTGGGTGTGACTGAAAACAATTCGTTTTTATCAACATTCTTTACGCCAGTACTTTCACATTCATGTGCAATTGATCTTGATAAGCCAAAGGTCGAGACTTTAGAATTAAGATAAATCCCATTATCTACAAAACCACAAAGTGTTCCCGCATCATTTGGGGAGTTGATTACACTAATATAAGTTGAACCACACTTAGCTAAATAAATTTTATCATCAGGTCCACGTTGAAGATACCCTGTGGCTCCAGAAAATCCGGGACAATAAGTTCCGGATATATTTCCAATGCTAATTTCAGAACCAGTTATTGTAGTTGCATTTCCTGAATTTAAATCAAACTGTAAAATTGAAGGAGAGTTATAAACTGATAAATATAATTTGGATGCATCAGCCGAAAATTCAACTCCCCAAGCATGAAGATATGTATTAGTTAGTAGGATTTGATTGGTTATATGGCCAGATGCCACATTGAAATCAAAAATCTCTACAGTTCCACTTTGATAATTTACACTTGCTAATTTACTTCCATCTTTAGAAAGGCTCATCTGCCCTGCTGTACTATTCACAACACCATAGGGCCCTGCCGGAATAAATGTTCCAATAGCACTAACCACGGGTACTGTATCTAATCCGCTTTGAGTAATTTTATAACTACAAAATTCGTTTGAATTTCCTCTATGGGTTATTAACCAAGTAAACTTTTCAGTACAAGTATGAATACCGGCAAGTTTTTCAGTTGAGGGAATCTGAAGTAATGTACCTAATTGAGTAACTTCACCTAATCCCCCTAATAAACTCATATCTACAATTGAATACTCCAAACCACCTGAAGCACCAAAACCATCTGAAGTAAAAATATAATAAATTGAATTGCTTAATGGCTTCTTAACTATAACTGCTGCCTGTCCTCCTGTTGTACTACCGCCTATATTAACGCCATTACTCATTATCTGATGATTCGCATTCCAAACCATTTGACCATCTGTATAAAACAATAAATTCCCTGCTGAATCACAAATAGCACTTGCGTTATCGTACGTCATCATTCCTCCATTTGTAATTGCAACAGGACTACCTGAGTTAAAATCTATTCCTGCATGGTTTCCAAAGTACCAAATGTTGGATTCGTTTTGCCCCCAAACATCTATTGCTATAATCATCAACGCTATGACGTTGATATAAAGTAATAATTTCTTCATGACTTAATTTATTTATTAGTTACTCTTGCTAACAAAATTACACTTATTTTTTAAATAAACAAGCAGGAATAATTATTTTTCATGGGCGTAATTCAACGGCAAGGATTAAAAAATACCATTACCACTTATCTGGGTATTGCCATTGGCTTTGTGAGTCTTATTGTAATTCAGCCGCAGTTTCTTACAAAGGAAGAGCTTGGTCTTACCCGTATTCTGTACTCCTTCTCCATTTTAGTTGCCATGTTTGTGCCTCTTGGCATTGGCAATGCCACTACCAAATATTTTCCGCTGTTTAAAGACAGCAATAAAAATCATCATGGCTACTTTGCCTTTATGATGCTGTTTCCATTAGCCGGATTTGTTTTGGCAGCAGCAATTCTTTTTGCAATAAAAAATTTCATCATAGCACAATACATTAGCGAGTCGCCAATGTTTACTGAGTTTTATTATTATGTTTTTCCGCTTACATTTATTCTTTCACTCATCACCTGCCTGAATGTTTACTGTTATGCCAATTACAAGTCAACTATTCCTGCTTTTTTAAATGATGTAGTTGCAAGAGTGCTGGTGATTGTTGTTATCACTGTTTATTTTCTGAAATGGATTACGCTAAATCAGTTTATTGCCTGTTATGTGGGGCTTTATGGTATTCAACTGTTGATGTTATTAGCCTATATTTTTATTTTTGATAAGCCCGTTTTTAAAATTGACTGGAATTATTTTAAAGAAAAAGATTTTAAAACACTCATACGCTACGGGTTGCTGCTGTGGTTTGCAGGAGTAGCTTCAATAGGATTAAAATATTTAGACAGCATTATGCTTGGAAAATATTTATCGCTGAGTTTTGTGGGTATTTACACCATTGCAGCATTTATCCCCACAGTGATTGAAGCACCATTGACAGCACTTGAAAAAATTGCCGCCTCGCGCATTGCATTTGCATGGGCAGAAAATAACAGAAAAGATATTCTTGAAATTTACCGCAAGTCGTCATTGTATATGCTGGCTTTGGGTGGATTGTTGTTTACTGGTATCAACATAAACATTGAGAATTTACTAAGCTTTTTGCCTGATGGCTATCAGCAGGGTGCCACTGTAGTCTTTATTATCAGCCTTGGAACTTTAGTAAATATGCTCACCGGTGCCAATGCACCTATACTTTTTAATTCTGATAAATATCGTTGGGGTGCATTTTTTCTGATTGCTTTAGCCCTTGTTTCTGTTGCTTTGCAAATGGTTTTTATCCCATGGCTTGGGCTCAACGGTGCAGCAATTGCCACAGTAAGCTGTTATGTATTATACAACCTGTTTATGTCAGTAGTAGTTTGGAAATTTTATAATCTGCATCCATTCGATAAAAAAATGTTGATTATTTTATTTGCAATAATATTTTGTTTTGCAATCAATTATTTTCTGCCAGCAATTGAAAACAAAATTCTTGATATGATTCATCGTTCTGTAATTGTAACAGTGGTTTATCTGCTACTAATCTATCGTTATAAGGTGCTTGAAGAGTTTCATCACCTGTTGCCCTGGAAAAGAAAAAAATAATCAGACGTTAAAGCGGAAGTGCATTACATCGCCATCATTCACCACATACTCTTTTCCTTCTACAGACAGTTTTCCATTTTCTTTGCAAGCCTGTTCCGAGCCAAAGTGGACAAAGTCATTATAACGGATAACCTCTGCACGAATAAATCCTTTTTCAAAATCGGTGTGAATAACTCCGGCAGCCTGTGGCGCTGTCATACCCTGTGTGATGGTCCATGCACGAACTTCTTTTTCACCTGCCGTAAAATACGTTTGTAGTTGCAGCAAGCGATATGCTGCTTTAATTAATTTAGCAACACCTGACTCTGTAAGTCCTAAATCAGACAAAAACATCTGACGCTCTTCAAAAGTTTCTAATTGTGTAATCTCTGCTTCAATAGCTGCTGCAATAACAAGCACTTCGGCTTTTTCATCTTTTACCTTTTCGCGCACGGCATCTACATGTTTGTTTCCGGTTAGGACAGATTTTTCGTCCACATTACAAACATACAGTACAGGCTTTGCTGTGAGTAAAAATATATCAGCCACATATTGAAAATCTTCGGACTGCACAGGTGCACTGCGTGCTGCACTGCCGCTTTCTAAATGTTTTTTAAAAACCTGCAACACATCATAGGCCTTCTTTGCATCTTTATCATTGCCCACACGTGCAATTTTTTCAATGCGTTGAATTTTTTTATCAATAGCTTCAAGGTCTTTTATCTGCAGTTCAAAGTCAATGGTTTCTTTATCGCGCACAGGATTCACAGAGCCGTCAACGTGCACCACATTGGGATCATCAAAACAACGTAAAACATGAATGATAGCATCTGTCTCGCGGATGTTTCCAAGAAACTGATTACCTAAACCCTCTCCCTTGCTTGCACCTTTCACCAATCCTGCAATGTCAACAATTTCGACAGTAGTAGGAACAACACGTTGTGGCTTTACCAAAGTTTCCAACTTATTCAGTCTGTCGTCAGGAACTGTAATGACACCAATGTTTGGCTCTATGGTGCAGAATGGAAAATTTGCAGCCTGTGCTTTGGCATTACTTAAACAATTAAACAGTGTTGATTTACCTACATTCGGCAGCCCAACAATACCACATTTCAATCCCATAGTAAAATTTTTGAGGGTGCAAAGATAACACTTTTACCCTCTGAAAAATGATTTAAGTACTACAGAAATTTACTTACCGAAGATATTATTCAGTTTGTCTTTGGCTTCTTTTTTAGCTCGCTCCTCTGCTTCTTTCTTCAAACGGTCTGCTTCTGCCTTAGCTTTTGCTTCAGCTTCTTTTTTTAGTCTGTCTGCTTCGGACTTCACTTTCTCTTCTGCCTCCTTCTTCAAACGGTCGGCCTCTGCTTTTGCCTTGTCTTCCAGTTCCTGCTTTTTAGCATCCAACTGCTCCATTGCTTTATCTTTAACCCCTTCAACCAAACCTTTACCTGCATCGGCAAGCGATGTTTTAATTTCAGGTTTTTGAACCGTGCCACCCATATTTACTTTAACTTTTACAGGGTCGGGCATACTGAACGATGCACCTGTAGCTTTGTTGATACTAGCAAACATGCCATTCACCACACCTGTAGCTGCACTTCCCATAAGTGCCTTGGGAATGCTCAGGTCAATATTATAGTTAATGCTTTGGTCAAAACCCGATTGCCCACTGATGACAGCCTTGCTGCCTGCAAGTGAAGTTTCAAAAGGTTCAACAAAAACACTTCCGTTTTTAAATTTAAACGACAGGTTCACGTTTGAAAGATTCATCTGTTTGTATTGCGACATCTTCAACGCATCTGCTAATTTATTTATGGGTTCAAAATTGTTCAGAGAAACAGTTTGTGTAGTTAGCTTTCCTCCACCATTAAGTGTAGATAAAACAGGATCCATTTTCTCATCCATCTTTCCGCTGACATTAAATGCAGAAGAGAATTTTCCATTGCATCTTTCTGCAATAGCAGCTACTTTCTTTACTGTACTGAAAGTTTTAACTGTATTCTGAATATCAAAGTTCTGCAATGCCAGATCAAAATTAAAATAGGGCGAGTTGCGCTCCTTGGTCTGATAAACACCATTGATGACAACTGTGCCACCTGACATTTTAAAATTAACATCATTAAGTCCCAATGTGCGGTCGCGCATGGCAACATTACCCTTCAATTGTTCAATGACTTTGTTTTCGTAAAGAAGTTTCCCGATTGAAGTTGTCAATGTGAAATCAACATTCTCAGGAACTTCGGCAACGCCAGATGCGGTGGTGTCTGTTGCTGCAGCATTGCCATCATCAGACATAAACTGATTGAGGTCAACCAAATAGCTGTTTAAAGTAAATTCTCCTTTCAGCAACTCTTTCTTAAAATAATAGCCAAACAAATTATCCATTACACCTTTAGCTCTGAAATCGCTTTTTCCTACAACTGCATCCAAATTCTCTAACTGAACAGTGCGTGGATTAAAACTGAGTTTCATTTCATTAATCTTTGTAATGTGACCATCTTTGGGTTTGTAGTTCATAGCAGTAAGCGACATCCATCCTGCGGCCTTAATTTTTTCAAATTGTTTTTGCTCCACAGCATTCATATTCCCACTGATGCTTAGGTCGCTCTTGAAAATCCCTGATAATGATGGCTCATCCATAGGAATATAATTTTTAATGTTGGCTAAATTTATGGTTCCTTTCAGCATGGCATCAAATGTGGCATTGCTCACCGGAGTAGTTACGTACAATCGTGCATCAATTGGTTCGGCACCTAACTCTGCATGTGCCTGTGAAAGGTTGATAATTGTATGGTCAGGTTCGCCATCGGGATTGGAAACAGCTAATTTAAGATTTACATTGTTGATTGATGCAGGTAATGAAGGATATTTAAAGTTTCCATTGTCAACAGTTAAATTAATACCAAATCCGGGCATGGTATGTTCTGAATAAACACCTTTTACAAAACCATTGAAGGCCAGCTTTCCAGAAGACTTTACATCTTTAAAATTTTCTTTATATGCACCCGGAACCAATGACATCAGATATTTAAAATCTGTTTGTGGTGAATTAAATTTCAAATCCATACTAATATCGTCTGTGGGCATAGCCACAAAGCCCGAAAAATTTATTGGAAATTCGTTTATGCTTAACTCATTGTCAGCAAAAGTGTATTTCGATGTCTTAGACTCAATGTTTAAATCTGCTTTGAGGTTAACTTTAGCTTGATACAAATAACTTACACCTGCATAAGTATAAGTAAGTTTATCAATTGAAGTTAAGGTATTCAGTAAAAAATTATCCTGTGTAAAGTCACCCTTGCCTGTATGATTCAGATTATCTATTTTGGTATTCATTGCCAAAGCCTCATCGTTGTAGGTAAGATAACCGTTCGTGATTTCATATTTCTGTAATGAAAAATGAAATGGTGAAGACTCTTCCGACTTTGTTGGTGATTCCTTTTCAGGCTTGGTGATGTCCCAGTTTACCTTTCCGTCTTTAAGAGCAATAAGATGAATGCGTGGCTGCAATAATCCAAAATATTTAACCTGTGTGTTTCCTGAAGTAATGAGTTTCCAAAACTCAGCTTTAACCTGTATGGACGAAGCTGAAATAAGTGTATCGTCTTTGAATGCATCTTTCCCAACAATGGAAACATCGTTTAATGCTAAATACACAGAGGGGAAACTACGGATAAAGCTTAAATCCAGGTCTTTAAAATCGAATGTTGCATTCAGGTTTTCGTTAGCTGCATTTTTAATGGCTGTAATAATTTTATCTTTAAACAAAAAAGGTGCAACAAGAGCTGCTGCAAAAAGAACTGCAATAACAATTATAGAAATGCGAAAAAACTTTTTCATAAATAAGTGATTTTACCTTTGTGTTAACGGATAAATGATTGAATTATTGATGACTGCAAAACTATTTAATAGCAGCCAATTGACATGAGAATATATAATGAATTAATCAACATTAAACAAGAAAAAGACCTTTGCGGATGAAATTATTTTATTTTTGACCGGATAATAATGTCTGTTCATGAATTTATTCAGAAAGAAAACAGTTGATGAAATTATGAAACGTGCCGGTGATGATGCCTCACAGCATGGCTCGTTAGCAAAGCATTTAGGTGTGCGCGACCTCACTGCTTTGGGCATTGCTGCCATAATTGGTGCAGGAATTTTTTCCACTATTGGTAATGCAAGTGCACAAGGTGGACCCGGTGTGATTTTATTGTTTCTTTTCACTGCCATTGCCTGTGGTTTCACCGCTTTTGCTTATGCAGAGTTTGCATCATTAGTTCCTGTTAGTGGGAGTGCATATACTTACAGCTATGTAGCCTTTGGTGAATTTATTGCATGGATAATCGGATGGGCATTGATTATGGAGTATGGCATTGGAAACATTACCGTTGCTATTTCATGGAGCGATTATTTAACAGGGTTACTCGACAGTATGGGCATACATTTGCCACTGTGGATGACGATGGATTATCTTACAGCAGCAAAAGGGTTCAGCAAAGCAGGCGCACTGATGCTTAGCGGAAGAACACTTGAAAGTCTTGATGCCGGTTTGCGTGATGCCTATTTAGCATGGCAGGGTGCTCCAACAATAGGCCCATTGCATATTGTTGCTGATTTGCCTGCTCTTTTAATTATTCTCATCATTACATGGATTGTTTACAGAGGAATTAAGGAGTCGAAAAATGCAGGTAATGCCATGGTAATCATAAAACTTTCTGTTGTGCTTTTAGTCATTGCTGTGGGTTTGTTTTATATTAATACCGATAACTGGTATCCTTTTTTACCCAATGGCATTCCCGGTGTTTTAAAAGGTGTGTCAGCAGTATTTTTTGCATACATAGGTTTTGATGCTATCAGCACAACAGCAGAAGAATGTAAAAATCCACAACGTGATTTACCTCGAGGAATGATGTGGGCAATAATAATCTGTACAATACTTTATATTGCCATAGCATTAGTGCTTACAGGAATGGTAAACTACAGCACTTTGGCTGTTGGTGACCCATTGGCTTATGTTTTCAGTGTATTGAATTTAAAATGGATGTCGGCAATTATTGCAGTGAGTGCTATTGTTGCAATGGCAAGTGTATTGTTGGTTTTTCAATTGGGTCAACCACGCATCTGGATGAGTATGAGCAGAGATGGTTTGCTACCTAAGAAATTTGCAACCATTCACCCAAAATATAAAACACCATCGTTTGCATCAATTGTAACCGGCTTTGTAGTTGCAGTGCCAGCACTTTTCATGAACCTTACAATGGTTACAGACCTTTGTAGCATTGGAACCTTATTTGCCTTTGTGTTAGTTTGTGCCGGAGTTTTGAAAATGCAAATCACGCCTAATGCGCCCCGAGGTAGTTTTAATACACCTTATGTAAATGCTAAATATATTTTCCCGTTAATGCTCATTTTAACTGCAGCATTGTCGTGGTCATATAATAAAGATGGCGTTTCCAATTTTTTGAAGAACACTCCACAACCCTACTCTGCCGAAAATCTGATTCCTTCTTTAGGAGCTGACAGAATTAAAGATCTGGTAAACACTGTTTCTTTGAAAGACTCAGCAGCATTTGCTAAAGCCGACAACGACCTTGCAAATTATTTTTCACAAATAACTACCGATAATTATCTCCAGAAACTAACGGACTACGGATTGTCGCATAAAGAAATTTATGAATCGGGTCTTGGACTTTTTAAACATAAAATACCTACATGGATATTTATCATTTCATGTCTGTATCTTTGTGTTTTAACCTGGAAACACAATCTATCGCTCATTCCATTATTAGGTTTGGTTTGCTGCCTATACATGATGAGTGAAATGGGCATATCAAACTGGATTGGGTTTTCGATTTGGCTGGCTGTAGGGCTGATTATTTATTTCGGTTACAGCTATAAAAACAGTAAGTTAAATATTATAAAAAAATAAATTATTATGCCTTCAATTTTTATTACCGGTGCAACAGCAGGATTTGGAAGAGCCATAGCATTAAAATTTGCACAACACCATTGGAGCATTATTATTAATGGTAGAAGAACTGACAGACTTCGCACTTTAGAAGATGAAATAAAGAATCTTGGAGCAGATGTCATCAGTCTTCCTTTTGATGTTCGAAACGAACAACAGGTTAATGAAGCTATTGAAAATCTCCCCATCAAATGGAAACAAATTGATGCATTAGTTAATAATGCAGGACTTGCAGCAGGAGTAAATCTGATTCAGGATGGCAAGACTGAAGACTGGAACACAATGATTGATACTAATGTGAAAGGACTGCTTTATGTCACTAAAAATATCATTCCACTGATGATAAAACAAAAAAGCGGACATATCATCAACATAGGTTCTATTGCCGGAAAAGATGCTTATATGAAAGGCAATGTTTATTGCGCCACAAAGTATGCAGTAGATGCTTTGACAAAAAGTATGCGTATTGATTTATTAGAACATGGCATAAAAGTCAGTGCAGTAAATCCAGGTGCTGCAGAAACAGAATTTTCTTTGGTTAGATTGAAAGGTGATGTTGAAAAAGCCAATGCTGTTTATAAAGGATTTGAACCATTAGTGGCGGAAGATATTGCAGAGATTGTATATTTTGTTGCAACCCGTCCTGCACATGTTTGTATAAATGATGTTGTAGTTACACCAACTGCGCAAGCAAATACAGCACATTTATTGCGAAAAACCAATTAATCAGTATCGGCTGTCGGCTACTTTTAAAAATACTTCTGAGATGTAATTGCGCCAGTGGTTATCAGAATAAGTTAAACCCATGTCACGAAGTCTTGCATTTTCCGGGAGTTTAAATTGAGGAAGCCATCGTTCCTGAGGTGGTGCAAACCCTACCTTATCTTTACGATTGAGAATAGCATCAGGAATAATTCCATTCATAGCATTGCGGTAAACATACTTTGTTGTTGCATTTCTGTAAATCTGATTGGCAGGTAGTGAAAAGGCAAAGTCAACCAACTTATGATACAAAAATGGAAGCCTTACTTCCACACCGTGAGCCATAGAATTACTATCAGAGAAGTTTAACAACAATTGAAGACTCATCATCATATCATTATAAAGTGTAGCTTTAAATGACTGATATCCCCGAGTGTTATCTTCAAATGGCTTTACAGTTTTTGTGAGAAACATCTTTGTCAGTTGCCAAGGGCCAATTGGGAGTGAAGTTTGATATGCATCATTATATGCTCGCCTTTCATTAATATATTCCGCTACCCTGAAGCGAAGCAACAAATCGTTTAGATAATGGAAACGGTAATGCCCATACCCTGCCAGCATTTCATCGGCACCTTGTCCATCAAGAATAACTTTAACATGATGATTTTTAACTTCCTTATAAAGCAGATATTGTGCTGTTACTGATGTGGATCCAATGGGAATCTCATTATGATAGACAATTTTTTCAATATCTTCTAAAATTTCTTGGGGCTCAATCTGTTTATTTATCTGTGGAAAGTGAAGTAAATCCGTTATATGCTTCATCCATTTACCTTCATCTTTTACATCATCTCCAAATCGTGCTGAAAATAATTTATAATTAACTTTTTCCTTGAGTTGATGCATTACACAAACAATACCGGAGGAATCAAGCCCTCCGGAAAATGATGTTGCCACAGGAACGTCACTTCGCAATCGTCTGTTTATTGATAAAAAAAACAACCTTTTGAACTCCTCTGCATATTCATGGTCATCCATGGATACAAGATTCTTGTATTGCAATCTGTAATACTCACGGATATCAATATTGCCATTCTGCACAAAAGCATAATGACCATGTGGCAGTTTCTTTATTCCATCAAAAAATGTTTCAGTGTTATAAATTGAAATATTATTCTGAAGGTAGTTATCCATCTTCTCTTTAGAAACCTTCTTCGGAACTTCGGCTTTAAACAATGCTTTTACTTCCGAAGCAAAAACTATCCGTTCACTATCCATATAGTAACGTAAAGGTTTTTCTCCAAAACGGTCACGGGCTAAAAATAACTGCTGCAATTTACTGTCCCATATTGCAAAGGCAAACATACCGTCAAAATCTTCAAGGCACTTTTCCCGCTTATGGTTAAATGCTGCAAGAATCACCTCAGTGTCGGAGTGCGACACAAACTGATAGCCTTTCTTTTCAAGGTCAGCCTTCAGTTCAAGGTAATTATAAATTTCTCCATTATAGACTATTGTATAACGACCTAAATAATGCATTGGCTGCCTGGCTTCATCAGAAAGGTCAATAATCGCCAATCGTCTGTGTGCAAGTCCTATATTTTTCTGTTCGTTATGCCAAATACCTTCACCATCAGGCCCCCTGTGAGAAAGGGTGTCTGACATTTGCTTTAATACTGATAAATCAACAGGTTTATGCTGAAAATTGAGAATGCCGGCTATACCGCACATATAGATTTCTGATCAAAAATTTTTGAAAGTGCAAAATTAGATTTTCCATCTTACCAAATAGTATGCCGATGAAATTAAATATGATGATAAGGATGATTATTCAGGATAGTAAATGCTCTGTAAATCTGTTCGGCAAAAATCAATCTTGCATGAGTATGGGTGAATGTCATTTTTGACAGGGCAAACAGTTCATTACTTCGTGCATAAACTTTTTCCGAAAAACCATAAGCACTACCAGCAATAAAAACCAATTGTTTGAAATTTTTAATCCTTAACTGCTCGATTTTTGTTGCAAACTGCACCGATGTGTATTCTTTGCCTTTTTCGTCCAGCAGAATAACAAAGTCATTTGGCGATAACTCCTTGAAAATATTTTCAGCCTCAGCATCCATTGCTGCTGTAAGGTTTTTGTTGTTTTTGGCTTCTTTCAGATACTTGACTTCAAAACTGTTAAACCTCTCAACCCTACTCGCATACTCAGCTATTGCGGCATCGGCAAAACTATCCTTATTCTTACCTATCATTAACAATTTGATCTGCATAATTACGTTATCCAATAATGATTATTTACAAAAATCTGAAATTAAGTTTTGAAAGTAAATTTTTATGCCTTAATATTGTTTCGGATTTACATTTAAGTGTTTAATTATTACTGTAAGATTTATGCTAAAATGCATTCATAAGTTTTTCATTCCTATGCGCTCTTGGCTTGATTTTTGTCAGTTCACAAACATAATTTATCAAGGATGAAAAAAACCATCAAGCTTCTTCTTTCTGTCATGCTGATAGTTACCGTTGTAAAGGCAGCTGATGTTTTCGATGATATCGGCACTGCCATCCGTTCTGGCGATGCCAGACAAATTGCTCGTTTCTTTAATAACAATGTTGATTTGACAATATTTAATCAGGAAGAAGTTTACAGTAAAGCGCAGGCAGAAATGGTGCTTAAAGATTTTTTCAGTAAAAACGCACCAAAAAGTTTCACCATAATCCATAAAGGCGTTTCGAAGGAAGGTGCCCGTTATGCAATAGGAACACTCACTACAACGCAAGGTCAGAATATCAGAACTTATTTCTTTGTAAAAGAAAGTGGTGGCAATTCTTCTATTCAGGAATTGCGCTTCGAAAAAGAATAAGAATATCTTCCCCATAGTTTTTGAAAGCCGTATTCACTCTTGTTTACGGCTTTTTCCTTTTTAGTATTTTAAAAAAATCGTATCCTACATGATTCTTTGAATCAAAAAGCTGAATTTTGCAGCAGAAATAATTATCATGGATTTAGATCAATACATTTCATTATCACTACAGGAAGATGTCGGACCCGGTGATTACAGTGCTTTAAGTTGCATTCCGGCAGATGCTCAAAGCAAGGCCAATCTTATTATTAAAGATAAAGGAATACTTGCAGGCATTGAACTTGCAGAAAAAATATTTAAAACTGTTGACGCTTCGTTGCAAATCAACATCTTTAAAAAAGATGGGCAACACGTTGATAAAAGTGAAATTGCTTTTACAGTTGAAGGAAGCGTTCTTTCTATACTGAAGACAGAACGTTTGGTACTTAACTGTATGCAGCGTATGAGCGGCATTGCCTCCACTACATACCTATATGCAGAACAGGTGAAACATACAAAAGCAAAAATTTTAGATACCAGAAAAACAACACCACTGAATCGTTACATAGAAAAATGGGCTGTTCGTATTGGCGGTGGGCACAATCATCGCTTTGGATTGTATGACATGATTATGATTAAAGATAATCATGTTGATTATGCAGGTGGAATAAAACAAGCTATTGAATCAGCAAATACTTTCAGAAAAAACAGAAACCTGAATATTCCTATTGAAATAGAAACACGCAACTTAAACGAAGTTGAACAGGTGCTAAACACAGGTTGCGTTGAAAGAATAATGCTCGACAACTTTCAACCTGCATTAATCAAAGAAGCCGTGTCCATGATTTCAGGTCGTTTTGAAACAGAAGCTTCCGGTGGCATTATACTTCAGAACGTAAAAGATTATGCTGAAACAGGAGTTGACTATATTTCTGTTGGCGCATTAACACATTCTTTTAAAAGTATGGACATGAGTTTAAAGGCAAGCCAATGAAACGCAGGTTGCTCGAATACTTATCACTACTGTTAAATTACACACGTAGAATTACGCTACCCGGCTTTCAAAAAATTCCAATTTATGACGTGGGTGAATTTTTTCTTCGTGAATTATTTAAAGGCGATTTACAAATAAGAGCCAGAGCAATTGCCTTTTCATTTTTTTTAGCCATCTTTCCTGCAATCATTTTTCTTTTTACACTGATTCCTTACGTACCGATTGCAGGCTTTCAGGAACGTCTGTTAAGTCTGTTACAATCTATGCTTCCCTACAACACTTATGACACTGCATATAAGACAATAGAAGAAATTATTGTCAGACAAAACGGAGGCCTGCTTTCATTTGGTTTTATTCTGGCATTAATAGTTTCTACCAATGGTGTGTTTGCATTGATAGAAGGTTTCAACAAAACCATCATGCACGAAAAACGTAAAGGATGGAAACAAAGATTAGTTGCATTATATCTAACTGTTCTGTTAGCGACATTATTAATCATAGCAATATTACTAATTATCATCACAGAAGTTATTCTGCATTATTTCAATAATCACATTCTAAACTTAGATCAGAGCTCAGTTTATTTGTTGCTCGCAGGCAAATATCTTATTCTGATTTTGCTTTGTTTCACAGCCATATCATCACTCTACTTTTTTGGTCCTTCCGGTGGCAGTAAAAAATGGCATTTCTTTTCACCCGGAAGTATTCTGGCAACTATCCTTATAGCTGTTACATCCATTGCATTCAACTTTTTTATTCTGAATTTCGGACAGTACAATAAAATTTATGGTTCTATAGGAACGCTGATAGTAATTCTAATTTATCTGAACTTTAACTGCATACAGTTGCTTATTGGATTTGAACTTAATAATGCCATTGAAAAAGCAAAATTCAAGCCCACTGTAGTAGAAAAATAAATCTTAAACGGTTTCTTTTCTTTCGAGCTGACTGATAGTAAAGTTCAATGGGTTTTTCACTTTTTCGCGAAGCAATGCAATGTCAATTACCTCACCCATTTTACTTACGTAATGAAATTTCAGTCCTTTAAGATATTCGCTCTTGATGTCTTTAATATCTTTCTCATTGTCGGCACAAAGAATTATGTCTGTTATTCCTGCGCGCTTTGCTGCAAGAATTTTTTCTTTAATTCCACCAACAGGCAGTACTTTTCCGCGCAAAGTAATTTCACCGGTCATAGCTAATTTCAACTTAACTTTACGTTGGGTAAATGCTGATGCAAGAGAAGTGAGCATTGTGACACCTGCAGAGGGTCCATCTTTAGGAGTTGCTCCTTCAGGAACGTGAATGTGAATATCCCATCTATCAAACACGCGATAATCAATGCCAAAATCTGCTGCATGTGCCTTCAAATAAGCTAAAGCAATCTGTGCAGATTCTTTCATGACCTCTCCCAAATTTCCTGTAAGTAATAAGCGTCCTTTGCCTCTGCTTAAACTGGTTTCAATAAATAAAATATCACCGCCTACTGATGTCCATGCCAAACCTGTGACAACTCCGGCAACACTGTTATCTGAAAATCTGTCGCGCAAGAATATAGGGGCACCAAGTGCTTTCTCTACAGTATCTTTATCTATCTTCTTATCATACTTTTCATTTAAGGCAACTCTCTTTGCAATACTTCTGATGACTGATGCCAGATTGCGTTCAAGACTACGAACACCGCTTTCGCTGGTATAAAATTCAATTATGTATTCAATTACACTGTTATTGAAAGTAGCATGGTGTTTCTTTAATCCATGTGCTTCCAACTGTTTTGGGATGAGGTGCTTTACTGCAATCTGAATTTTTTCTTCAACTGTGTAGCCGTTGATTTCAATTATCTCCATCCTGTCGCGCAGTGCAGGCTGAATGGAGCTCAAACTGTTGGCAGTAGCAATAAACAACACATTCGATAAGTCATAATCAAGCTCAATGTAATTATCATAAAATGCATTGTTCTGTTCAGGATCTAAAACTTCCAGTAATGCAGAACTTGGGTCACCATGAAAATCGTTGGTGAGTTTATCAATTTCATCAAGAACAAAAACAGGGTTTGATGATTTTGCCTTTTTGATATTCTGAATAATTCTGCCGGGCATTGCACCGATATAGGTCTTACGATGTCCTCTTATTTCTGCTTCATCACGCAATCCACCGAGAGAAACGCGTACATACTTTCTGCCCAAAGCCTTGGCTACAGATTTACCAAGAGAGGTTTTTCCAACTCCCGGAGGACCATAAAGACACATTATTGGCGACTTCATGTCTTTTTTCAGCTTCAACACTGCAAGATATTCGAGAATGCGCGTTTTTACTTTCTCTAATCCGTAATGGTCTTTGTCAAGTACTTTTTGTGCATGTTTTAGATTGAAATTATCTTCTGTGAATTCGCCCCAGGGCAATTCGAGTAATAAATCGAGATAATTTAAAGTCACACTGTATTCTGCTGCTGCCGGGTTAATGCGTCCCAATCTTTCAATTTCTTTATTGAAAATTTCTGCTACATGCTTATTCCATTTTTTATCCTTGGCACGAGACTTTAACTGCTGCAATTCCTGATCCGGTGTGTTGCCGCCCAATTCTTCCTGAATAGTTTTTAATTGTTGATTCAAAAAATATTCGCGTTGCTGCTTATCCAAATCAACTTTCACTTTATTCTGAATCTGCGATTTTAGCTCAAGCATCTGCAACTCTTGTGTGAGATACTCAAGTACTTTTAAAGCACGTTGTTTTATATCTGTCATTTCGAGCAAGTCTTGCTTCTTGGAAACTTCCAATTGCATGTTGCTCGAAATAAAATTTATTAAAAAAGCAGGGCTCTCAATATTGCGAACTGCAAATCCGGCCTCACTTGGAATTTGTGGAGAATGTTGAATGATTTGTAAGGAAATGTCTTTGAGCGAATCAACTGTTGCTTTAAACTCTTTTTCTTTCAATGCAGCAACAATATCGTTCAGTGGTTCAACTTTAGCTCTCAGATAAGGCTCGCTCTGTGTCATTTCAAGTAAAGAAAATCTTCTTTTTCCCTGAATGATAATTGTAGTGTTACCATCAGGTAATCGCAACATCTTTATGACACTGGCAACAGTTCCTATTTTATTCAGGTCATTGAATCCGGGATCTTCAATGTTTGTGTCCTTCTGTGCAACCACACCAATAATTTTATTGCTTTTATAAGCATCTTTTATCAGCTTAATTGACTTATCGCGCCCTACCGTAATGGGAATAACCACACCTGGAAAAAGTACTGTATTCCGCAATGGTAAAATTGACAATTCGTCAGGTATGCTTTCCTTATTGAGTTGTTCTTCATCTTCTGAAGAAAGTAATGGTATTAACTCGGGCTCATCGTCATTTATGCCGCCAATGAGTGTGTGTTTTATATCTTCCGGATTGAACATAGTTTACGTCAAGTTGTCAGCCAACAGGCTGTTATTAGTTTAAAATAGTAATCTGTCAATGCTTGTGCCATTTAATTTTTTGGCAGAATTAGCTCAAGCATGTTGACATGATTAATTATATCTTGTTCTTTTTTGTCAAAAATCAATTCTCTTCTTTTATATACCTCGGCAGCTAACTCCAATGCTTTGTCAAGTTGGAATACCGATTCATCATCAAATCCTCCCCAGGCAAAAGAGGGAATATATTTAGGAGGAAACCCACTTCCAAAAATATTAGCACAAATTCCTGTTACTGTGCCTGTATTAAACATGGTATTGATTGCCGCCTTGCTATGATCGCCCATCATAAGTCCGCAGAATTGTAAACCTGTATTGATATAATCCTTCTTTGAATAATTATATGCTTTTACCATACCATAATTATTTTTCAGGTTTGAGTTATTGGTATCAGCACCAAGATTACACCACTCAGCAATTACTGCATTACCAAGAAAACCATCATGTGCCTTATTGGAATAACCAAAAATAACAGAATTGTTTACTTCGCCTCCCACTTTACAGTGTGGCCCAATTGTAGTGGCACCATAAATTTTAGCACCCATTTTAAGTGTAGCATGTTCACCAAGTGCAAAAGGGCCTCTTATCATGCACCCTTCCATTATTTCAGCATCACGACCAATATAAACAGGGCCTGTTGAAGCGTTGATGATACTGCACATGACCTTGGCACCATCTTCAATAAAAACCTGCTGCTCATTAATTACGGTATTTGAAGAATCATATCCTGCGCTTTTTCTTCCTTCTGTAAGTAATTGAAAATCGCTGTTGATAGCTTTATCATTGAATCGAAAAATATCCCAAGGATATTTCAGCACATTCACTTCAAGTCCTGTTTCAAATGCTTCATTGTAGCTTACATCTTCCAATGTTTCGAATTGTTGTTGTTCTGTACAAACAGCAATGACAGTATTTCCCTTAACAAGTGCCTGACCTGTTTTCAGAGTTTTGATTTCATTGAAAAGCGCTTTGTCAATAAGTACAGATGCATTGGCAACACAGTTAACTTTTTCTTTAGCTAACGAATACTTTGCAGACAGATATTTTTCAGTCAGCCATGAGCATTGTGCTCCACTCAGGCGATTCCATTTTTCTGTAATGGTTAAAATACCACAACGAATTTCTGCTACAGGTCTGACAAAAGTAAATGGAAGTAAATCGTTACGGTTGCTATCAGCAAGTATAATGTTCATTGACATTTAACGGGTTAAAAATTTAATATTACAATGGTTAGAACTGTACTTCTGCGAATGTAGCAAAAAAATCAGTTCAGCAGATTAAGTAATTATTAAAAAACAAATGCCGCCTGACAACAAGCGGCATTTTATTATTTTACAGAAAGAAATTTACTTTACCGGTTGTTGCATACCATCAAGTACATTCATCACTTCTTTTACAGCTTTTGCACTGCCATCAAGTAATTGCTTTTCTTCAGTATTGAGTTTAAGTTCAATAATCTGTTCAATACCTTTTTTACCCAATTTTACTGGAACACCAAGATAAATATCTTTCTGTCCGTACTCACCTTGCAGCCATGCACAACATGGGAAAATTCGTTTTTGATCGCGAACAATTGCTTCTACCATTTGAGCAGCAGCAGCACCCGGTGCATACCAAGCAGATGTACCCATAAGGTTCACCAACTCACCGCCACCAACTTTAGTTCTATGTATAATACTTTCTAATTTATCAGCAGCTATCATTTCTGTTACAGGAATACCTGAAACAGTTGTATATCTTGGCAAAGGCACCATAGTATCACCATGACCACCCATCAATACAGCATGAATATCTTTTGGAGAACAATTTAATGCCTCAGCTAAAAATGCTCTGTAACGTGCAGTATCTAAAATTCCTGCCATACCGAAAACTCTCTTAGAGTCAAATCCTGATGTCAAGAATGCACAATAGGTCATTACATCCAAAGGATTGGAAACTACAATGATGATGGTATTTGGAGAATGTTTAACAATATTTTCAGTCACAGAACGAACGATACCTGCATTGGTAGCGATTAAATCGTCACGACTCATGCCCGGCTTGCGTGGAAGACCTGATGTTATTACAACAACATCAGAGCCTGCTGTTGCAGCATAATCGTTTGTAGAACCTTTTATTCTTGTATCATAAAGATTGATTGGAGCGGTTTGCCACATATCCAATGATTTTCCTTCAGCAGTACCTTCTTTAATATCGAGCAATACAACTTCGTTAACCAATTCGCGGTGAGCAATCACATTTGCACAGGTAGCTCCTACATTTCCTGCACCTACAACTGTTACTTTCATTTTATACTAAATTAAAATTTTTCAGAGGGCGAAATTATTTAAAAAAATGTTGCATGACGCTAAATGTTAAAAAATTTAACGGTGTATTTTTTGGTGAATGTGTTTGATTATTAAGTGAAATTGTATATTTGTGGTGTGAAAACCTTTTCCAAATTAATTAATACAGTATTCATTTTTGCTGTAACCGTTTTTGTTGCACAGGCACAATCTCCTACAAATCAGGATTGTCCGAATGCAATTCCAATCTGTAACACTACTTACTCCACAGTCATTTCATACAGTGGAACAGGAAATATTCCGAATGAAATTAATAACGGAAGTTCCTGTCTTTTAAGTGGTGAGCGCAATGATGTTTGGTACACATTTACAACACCATTTTTCGGAAATCTTAATTTTACCATTACACCAAACAATCCTGCTGACGATTATGACTGGGCAGTTTATAACCTTACTACTGCAACTTGTGCCGATATTTTCACCAACCCATCAATAGAAGTCAGTTGCAATTATGCACCTAATCTTGGTTGCAATGGAACTACAGGACCCAATAATCAAACAGCAGGGCCATGTGGTGGACAAAACAATCCAATAATTCCTGTTACACCAGGTCAGACTTATGTAATTAATGTAAGTAACTTTTCATCCACACAATCTGGCTATACCATTGATTTTACTGCTTCTACAGGAAGTATTTTTGATGTTTTTCCACCCTTTTTGTTAACGACAACTCCCCTTACCTGCGGTTCGAATTCTTTAACGATGACATTTAATGAAAACGTAACATGCAACTCTGTACAGGCAACAGATTTTGTATTAACAGGCCCCGGAGGACCCTACATGATTACAGCAGTGAATTCTGCAGGATGTACCAGTGGTGCAGATTACAGTAAGGTTTACACGGTGACTTTCACCCCTGCTATTTCAGTTGCAGGTATTTACAACTTTGCAGTAGTAAGTCCGGTTCAGGATTTGTGTGGCAACCTGATTTCTGTTCCAACCAATAAATCAATCAACATTAATGGTGCAACAGTTTCTGCAGCACATACTGATGTTTCTTGTTTTGGCGATAATGACGGAAGCATTATACTGACGCCAGGTGGTATGGGCCCTTTTACTTATCAATGGTCGCCCAATGTAAGCAGCAGTAATACTGCTACAAACGTAACTGCTGGAACCTACACTGTAATAGTATCTCCTTCTAATGGTGCATGTAGTGCATTAGCCACAGTAACGGTAACGGAACCACCTGATTTGGTTTTACAAAATCAAAATATTGTTTCAGCCGTATGTGGCGCTGCCAATGGTTCCATTGCAACAACAATAGCCGGAGGTGCTGCACCTTATCAATATCAATGGTCACCATCGGGTGGTGCAGGCGCTAATGCAACAGCACTGCTTCCGGGCAACTATACTTTAACTGTTATAGATAACAACAATTGTGATTTTACTCAGACTTTTAATGTCCCTGACAATAACAACATCAATGCATCAGTAAACACCATTCAAAATGTGAGTTGTAAAAACGGTACTGATGGTGAGATAACATTGTCTGTTACCGGTGTTTCTGCAAGTGCTTCTTATCAATGGTCGAATGGTGCAACAACAAAGGATTTGCTGAATATACCTGCAGGCAGTTATACCGTAACTGTTACTGACGGAAATTGTCAGACTACGCTTTCCAATCTTACTATTATTGAACCACTTACTTCGGTAATGTCAAGCCCGTTGGTTACATCAACTTCATGTGGACTAAATAATGGAGCAATTACCGTTAATGCTTCAGGCGGAACCGGTGCATTAAGTTATCAATGGACACCTTCAGGCACAGGTGCATTGTCACAAAATTTAGCTTCAGGAACTTATACAGTTACTATTACTGATGCCAATGGATGTACTGCTAAAAGAACGGTTGCTGTAGCAGCATCAACATCACCTGTTGCCACAGTAAATTACATTAAGCAAATGGTTTCTTGCTATAATGGTAGCAATGGCAGTGCAAGTATTTCTGTCAATAGCGGAACTGCTCCATATTCTTATCTGTGGTCGGCAGGATTGGGTACAACTAATTCTAACAATGCACTTTCAACAGGAAATTATAATGTAACCGTAACTGATCAGGCAGGTTGTACAACAAATGCAACCGTAACTATTTTGAATGCTCCACAATTGACATTAACTTCAGGCACCGTTCAACATGTAAAATGTTTTGGACAAAACACAGGCAGTGCAACTTTTAATGGCTCTGGTGGAACTGGAACGCTCACCTACCTTTGGTCACCGGCAGGTGGGAATAGCAATTCTGCCAACAACTTATATGCAGGCACCTATACTGTATTATTGACCGATGCAAATGGATGTACTAAGAATAGCTCAGTTACCATTAATCAACCTACTGCAGTGCTAAATAGCAGTATTACACCAACTGCAACAAACTGTGGTCTTAATAATGGAGCATTAGTTACTTCTGCAACGGGAGGCACAACACCTTATACCTATCTGTGGTCGAATGGATCTGTAAATGCAAATATTTCAAATCTTGCATCAGGAACTTATACACTTACAGTTACAGATGCAAACCTGTGTGTAAAAACCAAAACTGCATCAGTTGCTGCTTCAACAGCACCTATTATCAATGTAACTAACTTACAAAACTTAAACTGCGCAAATGCCAACAACGGTAGCATAACCATTAATGTTACTAGCGGAATTCAACCCTACAGCTATCAATGGACAAATAATGTTTCAAACAGTAACAGTGCTTCTAATCTTGCTGCAGGAAGTTATGTTGTTACAGTTACTGACAATGCAGGATGTATAGTTACTTCTTCAAACAATATCACCTCACCAACTGCAATAACCATTCAAACTGTCAGTCAACAAAACGTGAAGTGTTTTGGAAACAATACAGGGAATATTAACGTTGCGTCAAGTGGTGGAACAGGAACACTATCTTATTTATGGTCGAATGGTAATACTACTTCGTCTATAACAACCTTGACTATGGGTAATTATACGGTTACTGTAACCGATCAGAATAATTGTACAAAACAACAATCTTACACCATTACGCAACCTGCTTCTGCTTTATCTTCTGCAACAACACCTGTCGGCACTTCATGCGGGCTTAACAACGGTTCTGCACTTGCTGTTCCAACCGGTGGCACATCTCCATATAAATTTCTCTGGTCAAACGGATTAAATACAGCACAAATCAACAATCTTGCTTCCGGAAATTATACAGTTACTGTTTCTGATTTTTACAATTGCAGTCTGACACAATCTACCATTATACAACCATCAACGGCAGTTACAATTCAAAGTACACAACAAGCCAATGTTGATTGTAATGGAGGAAGTAATGGCACTGCTTCGATTACAGCAACCGGTGGTATTGCACCCTATAATTATTTATGGACAGGAGGTCAGACAACATCTTCTGTTCAAAATTTAGTTGCAGGAAATTATCAGGTAACTGTTACCGACAATGCCGGCTGTACAGTATTAAATTCTTTTACCATTACACAACCCACTGCCATTGTAGTTTCGATGCCTGCTGCACAAACAGTTTGCTCATTACAATCATCAACTGCTATTGCATCACCATCCGGTGGTACTGCGCCATATCAGTTTTTATGGAGCAATGGTCAGACTAATGATACATTGTATGCAACACCATCTGCAAATACAACATTTACTGTAACTGTTACCGATAATAATGGCTGTACTTCTGTGGCCTCTGCAATCATCAATGTTTATCCACAGTTAGCTTTAAATACATTTAACCCCTACTCTGTCTGTCAAAATACTTCATTAAGTTTTACTGCAAATGTTTCAGGCGGTAATGGACAGTATCAATACAACTGGAACAATGGTGCATCTGCACAACAAACTTTTACGCAAACTTATTCTTCATCAACATCGGTAAACATTACTGCTACTGATGGATGTAATTATTCAACATCTGCAATCATTCCAATTAATGTAGTTCCAACACCGATAGTTACTTTTACTGCTGAGAATACAACAGGATGTATTCCACTTACAGTTAATGTAACTGACAATTCGCAATCAATAGCCGGCTCGGTTTATAACTGGAATACTTCAAACGGAACACTTTCGCAGCAAGGCAACAACTATCAGATAACTTATGCAACATCGGGCTTATATTATCCGATACTTACCATCAGCACACCTGCTCCTGAAAATTGTACAGCTACTTATACATACACTGACGGCATTAATGCACTTGATCGTCCTGTTGCAGATTTTTCTTTTGCACCGGAAGAGCCTACAATGCTGAATCCTGAAGTTACTTTTAAAAATCAATCTCAATTTGCAACAGTATATAGCTGGAGTTTTGGAGATGGAATAATTTCATCAGAAATAAATCCAATAAACAGATATACTACAATTGGAACTTATGAGGTAACATTAGTTTCTTCAAACACATACTGTGAAGATACAATTACAAAAACAATTGAAGTAACTGATCAGTTCTCTTATTACGTGCCTAATTCTTTCAGCCCAAATGCTGATGGTAGAAACGATGTTTTTACATCGCAGGGAACCAACATTGTTTCTGAGCGAATGGTAGTTTACAACCGCTGGGGTATGAAAGTATTTGAATCTTCTGTATTTCCATTTAACTGGAATGGCCGTATGCAAAATACAGGCGATGAATTGCAGCAGGGAATTTATGTTTATACCATTTCCATTACTGACAAGTTCGGTAAAGGACATTCTTATAATGGAACTGTCACGCTGTTAAAATAATCAGCCTCCGCTCAGCAAATTTTTTACAAGCTCACTAATCATTTTATTATCTGCTTTGCCTGCAAGCTGTTTAGAGGCAGCGCCCATTACCTTTCCCATGTCTGATGGTTGCGTTGCTCCCATTGTAGCAATTATTCCTTTCAAAACTTCCTTTACTTCATCGGCACTCATCATTGCAGGCAAAAACTTTTCAATCACAGCAATTTCGTCTGCTTCATTTTTTGCAAGGTCAGCACGGTTTTGTTGTGTGAAAATATCTAATGACTCTTTACGTTGCTTAACCAACTTTTGTAATAACTTCATTTCATCGGCTTCTGATAATTCAACATTTGAGCCGCTGGTTTTTGCTAATATTATGGCAGATTTAACAGCACGTAGAGCACGCAAAGCAGCCTCATTTTTAGCAAGCATTGCAGTTTTTAACTCTGCCATTATTTTTTGTTCAAGATTCATGATTGCAAATTTTGAACAAAGGTAATGATTCAATAAAAATCTGTCACTTCAAGAGTAAATACATTTTCTTCTGTAGAGATAGTAAAATACGAAATCAAAAGAGAAATCAATCCTATAATTAATATAGACAACCACTATCAACCTGACAAAAGCCCTTGAAAAAGCTAAAGACAAAAAAATAATTTTGATGAAATTGGCGGAATATATAGCAATAATCCTTTCAATACTTCTGGACATAACCCTACTTAAGTCATTTGTGCTCATTATAATTATCACATACATTCTATGACCTTAATCATTACACAATCCATAGTCTGATTGTTCCTTTGCACCGGAATTAAAATACTATTTATGCTTTCACTTAATAAAGTAAAAAACGCAATAAATAGTGGCCTCTTTGTCCTGTTTTTAAGCTTTTCTTTTTCTACAAATTCTCAAGCACAGGATACTCTAAAATCAGAAAACAATTTTGACATACGAGGTCAGCTAAGAACACGTTTTGAATTACGCGATGGCGCCTTCAGGCCGCTCACAGAAAAAGAACAGCCGGCAGCATTGGTCAGCGAGAGAATTCGTCTGAATTTTGACTACTCTTATAGAGATTTACTTACAGTAAAAATTTCACCACAGGCAGTTGGAATCTGGGGTCAGGCAAATATGGTACAAGGTGCAGAATACAGCGGTAATCATTTTGCATTATTTGAAGCTTGGTCTAAAATCAATCTATCCCCAAGTGTAAATATAAAATTCGGACGACAGATTATTTCTTTAGATGATGAACGTTTCTTTGGCGAATTAGATTGGGCGCAAGGAGGTCGCGCACATGATGCTCTAGCAATTGACATACACAAAAAGTCTTTTGACCTACGTGGATATTTTGCCTTCAATCAGAATTACAAAGTAATGTATGCAAACAATCTGAATAACGCATCAGGTAATTTATATTCCACAACCGATGCATTTCCTTATAAGTGGATGCAGACAATATGGGCCAATATTCCAATTGGAAAATACTACAGATTTACATTGCTTGCAAACAATCTTGGATATCAACAAGCGACTTACAATACTATAGATACTAACACTATATTCACTCAAACGCTTGGCTTGAACAACTATTACAAGAAAAATAAAATTGATATACATGTTGCAGCCTATTATCAATACTGTGATAATTCGCAAACAATAAACACAAATGCTTTTTTAATCACAGCTAATGCTGCATTACAAATTAACAACAAGTTGAATCTTGGTTTAGGAAGTGATTATGTCAGTGGCAATGATGTTGGAAAAACAAACAATATCAACCATGCATTCAATCCATACTTTCATACAGGACATAAATTTTATGGGAACATGGACTACTACTATGCCGGCAACGCACATAAAAACGCAGGAATATCAGACAGCTATTTAAAAGTTAATTATAAATCTACCGGCAAACTTGCATTGAATGCTACTTTACATCAGTTTATTTCCCCAAATAAAATCAGTGATGGCTACAGCAAAAACTACAACAGCAATCTTGGCCAGGAGTTAGATTTATCATTCTCACTAAAAGTAAATACATTTGCAACCTTTACCGGTGGATACTCTTTTTATTTAGCGACATCAACACTGAAGTATTTAAAAAATACTCCGGGAGCAAACGACTATCAGCAATGGTTATGGCTTTCGCTGAATGTAACACCACACTTTTTAAAAACAAATTTTTAAACTAATAATAAAATGAAACACAAACATTTCACAATTTGCGCAACTACACTGTTGATTACTGCACTGCTTAGTTGTAATTCAACAAACACAACAAAACCTGAAACTAGTTCTGCAGAGGCAGCACTAGCAATGGTTGCTGAAGGTAATCCGGAAGTCGCAGAGGTTACCGGTGCACCAAAAGTCCCCGCCCCTATTGGTGCCAGAGCTGCAAAAAAGCTCATTGTAAATTTATTGACAACAGAGATAGAAGGAATTATTGCCGACAGTATTCCCTATACTTTCTGGACGTTTAACAACACCGTACCGGGAAGTTTTATCCGAGTAAGAGAAGGCGATGAAGTGACATTAAATCTTAAAAATGATGGCAGCAGTATATTGCCGCATAACATTGACCTGCATGCTGTAACCGGACCCGGTGGCGGTGCTGCAGCAACCACAGCGCCTCCCGGCAAAGAAGCTTCGTTTACTTTTAAAGCAATAAATAAAGGCCTTTATGTTTACCATTGCGCTGCACCTCCTGTTCCTATGCATATAGGTAATGGAATGTATGGTCTGATATTGGTTGAACCTGCCGGTGGATTAAAGCCTGTTGACAGAGAATACTACATTATGCAAGGTGATTTCTATACAAAAGCATCAGTAGTTAAACAAGGTTTAATGGAATTTGACAATGACAAAGCTGTTGCTGAAAATCCGGATTATGTTTTATTTAACGGAAAAAAAGGTTCATTACTTGGAGCTAATATGCTTGAAGCTAAAGTTGGAGAAACTGTAAGACTTTTCGTTGGCAATGGTGGCCCTAATTTAACATCTTCATTTCACGTAATTGGAGAAATTTTTGACAATGTTTATCTAGAGGGTGGATCTACTGTTTCACATAATGTTCAAACAACAATGATTCCTGCAGGAGGATCAGCTATCGTTGAATTTAAATGTGAAGTACCGGGCGAATATGTATTGGTTGATCACTCACTTTCAAGAGCATTTAACAAAGGCTGTATTGGAAAACTTAAAGTTACCGGTGAGCCTAATGAGAAAGTATTCAGTGCAAAAACTCTGACAAAAGAGTAACCCGCCTTTTGTAAGCAATAAAATGCAACGTGAAACACTTAATCATACTTTTATTTTCTATTGTAATTGTATCTTGCTCTAAGGAATCCGAAAAGGAAACTGTTTACAAAAACTTAGAGGGCAATAAAACTGATACATTACAAAGCATACAAAGTACCGTTAAGATGGTTTATATTCCCGGAGGAGAATATAAACCATTCTTTGGTTCTAACACTACATTGGTGAGTGTAGCTCCTTTTCTAATGGATGAGCGAGCTGTGACCAACGAAGAATTTCTTGAATTTGTCATTGCAAATCCACAATGGCAAAAATCAAATATTAAAAGACTGTTTGCAGACACCAACTATTTAAAAACATGGCCTACAGACATTACATTACCTGAAAATGCATTGAAAGATGCTCCGGTATGTAACGTATCATGGTTTGCTGCCAAAGCATTTGCTCAAAGTGTTGATAAACGTTTGCCAACATTAGATGAATGGGAATTTGTAGCTATGGCAGATGAAACAACAGCCAATGCAAGAAAAAAACCAAAATATTCAGATAGCATCATTGATTTATACCTTCAAAAAAACAGACAATTCAAATCGGTTAAACAAAGTCCTCCAAACTATTGGGGTATTTATAATATGTTTGATCTGATTTGGGAATGGACAGATGATTTTAATGCTGTACTAACAACAGGCGATTCGCGAAGTGGAGAATATAATGACAAAAATCTTTTCTGTGCAGGTGGCGCAACATCTGCAACCGATGTTATGAATTATGCAGCATATATGAGATTTGCACTGCGTACATCCATCAAAGCCGATTACACTATTGGAAATTTAGGATTCCGTTGTGCAAAAGACACAACAATTATTAAACAGTAACACTATAATTTTATGAAACTCATTTCACTATTATGCATTTCACTATTAATGCTTGTTTCATGCAAAGAAAATTCTGAACCTAAGCAAGGTGCAGAAACTACTGAGCAGCTTCCATCCAACTCAATTTTCAATCTTACTTCCGACTGGCAAAATCAAGATGGGAAAACTATTAAGCTAAAAGACTTACAGGGTAAGACACTGGTAGTAGTTATGATTTACACTACCTGTAAAACTGCATGCCCTATACTTGTTGCTAAAATGAAAATGATTGAATCTAAATTTGATCGGAAAGACATTGATAAAATCAATCTTGTACTAGTATCTATTGACCCTGAAACAGACACTCCGGAACATCTCAAAGAGTTTTCGATTAAAAACGAAATGACAGGGCCACAATGGACATTCTTACGCTCTGCTGAAAACGCAACAAAAGAATTTGCAAACGTACTTTCAATGAAATACAAAAAGATTTCACCTATTGATTTTTCACACTCAAACATTATCAGCACCTTTAAACCAAATGGGATTTTAGTAAGTCAGGAAGAAGGTGATATTAATGTTGACAAGGTTGTTACAACAGTCAATCAAACTGTAAGAAAGAAATAAAACAATTAAAAAAGAGAACAATCTCATTTAACATAAAACTACTTTTTAGGCAGTAGTTAACTCCCTTTGCTTCCATAGAATATTCTACGTAGTTATCTTTGCATAATGGCAAAACGATATTCTGTATTTCAATGGTTGTTTAGTTTTATAACTCCTGTTATCATTCACAAAGATCAATCGGAAGTAAATAGTATTTTAGAAACTACATTGGAAAATGGCAAACTGGTTCTGAATTCTGCTCATGCCAATTACAGCTATGGAAGTCTATTTCGTGTTTTTATAAAAGCATTGCTTCGTTTTAATATTGACATCAAAAACAAAAAGAAAATATTAGTTCTTGGTATGGGCGGTGGCAGTGTTGTAAAGTTTTTATTAGGAAACAATACATATGCACAACTTGATACTGTTGAAATTGACCGGAAGATAATTAGCATTGCAAAAGAAATGTTTGACCTTTCTCCTTCTGATAGATTAAAAATTTATGCAGCTAATGCCGTTGACTACCTTAAAGATTGTACAGAGGAATATGATTTAATTTTGATAGACCTTTTTATTGACGATGCTGTTCCTGAGTTTTGTTTCACAGAATCTTTTTGGAAATCAATTCAAAACATTTGTCTGCCTAAATGTGACATTGTTTTTAATGCCAGTATGAAGCAAAATAACCTTCAACACAATCTTGATTTTTTAGGCGCAATACACTTAAAAGAGAATCTTACCATAGAACAAAATCTGTTTTTCCTGTTACAACCTGCTGTGAGTAAGTAATTTACTATCACTATAAAATTTTAATTCATTGCACTATATTTGTCCGGTTAATGCAAACTCCATTACTAATGAAAAGACTTTACACAACTATATTTTTAACTTTAGTAGCCATTAGCCTTCAGGCACAAAATGCAACGCCTAATGCAGGTTTTGAAAACTGGAATCAGGTTGGAAATCGTTTTGACCCTGCCGATTGGAATAATCTGAATCCAAGCACCGGAATAATAGGTGTGTTAACTTGTGCTCGTGCTTCAGGTGCAGATGCACACAGTGGAAGCTATGCAATTAAATTAACTACTAAATTAATTCCCGGATTTAATGTTATAGCAAATGGTATAGCAAGTACAGGCACATTAATCACAACACCACCTTATGGCGTATCAGGAGGCATTGCCTTTACCGGTCGCCCGGATAGTATTACAGGTTGGTATAAATATACACCTGCCGGTACAGATCAGGGATTTGTTGAATTGCAATTGTTAGGCACTACAAACACAGACACTATTGGCTATGTAAGATTTGAAACACCTAATGCCACAGTAAGTACATACACACGATTTGCTGCTGCTGTAAATTATCTTTCTACAGCAACACCATCAAACACTATATGGATACTTTCCTCAAGCAAAGGAGTCGGACCTATTGTCAACAGTCAGATTTTTATTGATGATATTGCAATGGTTTTTAACCCTTCTTCTGTAAATACAATTGATACAAAAAACGAAGTTTCCATTCTGGGCAATGTCATAAAAGAAAAAATACGATTTAATTATAAAAATACCGGTGTTTATCAATTCAAATTAATTGATACTGCCGGACGAATAGTAACAGATACAGAACTTAACTCACAACAAAGTACTGTAGATGTTTCTGCTTTGGATGGTTTGTATTTTTATATCATCGAAAATAATTCAGGCATTATCAATAACGGAAAAGTAATTATCAGGAATTAATATGCGCTATCTGAATAACGCAAAAAAATCATTTCTATTAATTATTGCAAATGTCTTGTTTGGCATTTCCTGCTATGCACAAATGGGTGTGTTGAGAGGAAATGTTTACTTAAAACAAAATGGTGAACCTATTGCAGGTGCCGGTATTTTTCCGGTCAATGATAAATCAATAGGTGTGGCATCTGATGCTGATGGAAGTTATGAGATAAATCTCCCTGTTGGAAAACAAACCATCGTTTATACATTGACAGGATTAAAAAATGATACCCTTACATTAGATATTAAAGATGGTACAGAGTCTATCCGCAATATCTATCTTACATCAAACCTTAAAAATCTGAATGTAGTAGTTGTTTCTGCAAGTAAGTACGAACAACGTATTGAAGATATTACAGTAAGCATGGAAGTTATCAGTCCAAAACTTATTGAAAACAGAAACACAACCAATGTTACTAGTGTACTCGAACAAACTCCGGGTGTTACAATTTTAGATCAGGAGCCACAAATTCGCGGTGGTAGTGGTTTTAGTTTTGGTGTTGGCAGTCGAGTAGCTACACTCATTGACGGCCTTCCCATTATGACCGGTGATGCAGGACGTACAGAATGGCAATTTATTCCTGTCGAAAATATTGAGCAGATAGAAGTAATTAAAGGTGCTTCTTCAGTTTTATATGGTTCGTCTGCATTAAGTGGAACAATCAATTTCAGGACAGCCTATCCAAAAGAGCGTTATCACACCTATTTAAGAACTTATGGTGGCGTTTATGACAAACCATCAAACAGAGATGCAAAATGGTGGGATGGCCCTGCAACTTTTTCAGGCATCAACTTTTTACATAGTGAGAAAATCAATCGTTGGGATTTAATCATTGGTGGCAATGGATTGTATGACCACGGATTTATTGGCCCGCCTTTAGCTATGAGTTCTTTACCTTTTCAGGATACAACCATCAGTAACAATGATGTTGCATCACGCTGGGGCAGATTAAATTTCAACATCCGTCACAGGTTTAAAAATGTCGAAGGCCTTTCAGCGGGTATCAATGGAAATTTTATGCAGTCACACTCTAACTTTTCATTGGTTTGGGCAAATGACAGCACAGGAATTTACAATGCCTTCCCGAAAACAATGACACTTACCGATTCTAAAACATTTTATATTGACCCATACATCAGTCTGACCGGAAAAAAAGGTTCATCACATCAACTGCGTTCACGCATTTTTTATGCCGACAATGACAATGGCAACGATCAATCAAATAAAACAAATGTTTATCTGGCTGAATATCGTTTTAACCGCGAGTTGATTTCATTAGGAAGATTAAATGTAACCTCTGGAGTTTATTTCCAGCAATCATTCAGTCATGCATCACTTTATGCAGGTAGTGGAAGCGATAAAAACACCCTTGAAAACTATGCAGCTTTTATACAATTAGAAAAAAAACTTATAAAAAAATTGATGGTGTCTGCAGGTTTCAGAACTGAATACTTTGAGATGAACAATAAAGAATCGCAGTTAGAACCTATTTTACGTGCAGGATTAAATTATCAGCTTACAGAAGGAACTTTTATTCGTTGCTCATACGGACAAGGATATCGTTATCCAACCATTGCAGAAAAATATATTGAAACCGGTGCCGGTGGAATTTCTGTTTTCCCAAATCCAGAGGTACAACCTGAATCAAGCTGGAATGCCGAAGCAGGAATTAAGCAAGGTTTTAAGATTGGAAACTTCTTTGGCTTTGCCGATTTTGCAGTTTTTGAACAACGCTATCACAACACCATTGAATATATTTATGCTTTATGGCAACCCGATCAGTTAGCCGGATTTAAATTTGTGAATACAGGAAACTCACGTGTTAAAGGCCTTGAAGTTTCTATTATGGGTGAAGGAAAACCGGTTCACAATTTCGCCATAAGCTTTCTGGGTGGATATACTTATACGCTGCCGCAAAGTCTGGAGCCTGACTATATTTTTGCAACTGATAATCCGCCAACAGACTTTTTACCCGACTCATTATCATACAGCAGCACCAGCACAGACACATCAAAGAATATTCTCAAATACCGTTTTCAGCATATTGCCAAAATGGATATAGAGCTAACCTGGAAATTTATTTCTTTAGGTTATGGCATTCGTTATTACAGTTTCATGAAAAATATTGATAAAAAGTTTTATGATCTTGATGAAACAGTTTTACCGACCGGTGTAAAAGCCTATCGCGAAAAACATGACAAAGGAACCTTGGTGCACGATATTCGTTTAGGCTTCAAACTCAACGAAATTTTTAAAGCTTCATTTTTAGTAAACAATGCCACAAACCTTGAGTATTCATTGCGTCCGTTAAAAATTGAGTCGCCCAGAAATTATACTGTTCAGCTTACGGCAGCATTTTAATATAGACCTTAGCTTGTTAAAAAGGTGTTTATGAGTTTATTTTGGGCTGTTAAATCTGACCTGTTCAATAGCTTTAATTCAGTCTTACTTAGGTTGTTAATGATGATTTTCTATACAGAAGTCAGAATACTTCAGCCAAATAGCAGAAAAATGAAAAATATTTACACTATAAGGCTTTGAATGTAAATTGTTTTTATACATTTGCAGCCTCAAAAAAACGTTTGGCCCGTTCGTCTAGGGGTTAGGACATCTCCCTTTCACGGAGGAAACACGAGTTCGATTCTCGTACGGGCTACAAAAAAAATAAGGATTAATATCCATCATTAAAAAGTAAAAACTGTAATTATGGCAAATCACAAGTCAGCAGTAAAAAGAATTCGCGCCAACGGTGCTAAAAAAGACAGAAACCGCTATCAGGCAAAAACTTCGCGTAATGCTTTGAAAGAACTGCGTACTACCACAGATAAGAAAGAAGCTGAAAAGTTGCTTCCGGAAGTATCAGGTATGCTTGATAAAATGGCAAAAAAGAACCTTATTCATAAAAATAAGGCTGCAAATCTGAAATCAAGTATCACTAAATATGTTAGTGCTTTAAAATAATATTCACATAATTTTGAATTTTAAGCTCGCTATAAATGCGGGCTTTTTTTGTTTAACACCTTATCTTAGCACCATGGAAGAACCTAAAAACATCAAATCATGGTCGGAAAGTGACAGGCCAAGAGAGAAACTCCTTGAAAAAGGCAAGGAAGCCTTAACCGACAGTGAGTTGCTAGCTATCCTCATCCGTTCAGGAACCCGTCAGGAATCTGCTGTTGACTTGGCCAAACGTATTTTAAAAAATACACATAACGAGCTGTCAGAACTTTCTAAGCTATCCGTAAAAGACATGATGAAGTATAAAGGTATGGGCAAAGTAAAGTCTATCACTATTGTTGCTGCTTTGGAATTAGGACGCAGACGCGCACAAGCACAGGCTTTGGAAAGACAAAAAATAACTTCAAGCAAAGATGCAGTAGCCTATTTTAAAGCCTTACTGGCCGACCTGCCGCATGAAGAATTCAGAATACTTTTGTTAGACCGCGCCAATCAGATTATCAAATCCGAAAACATCAGTAAAGGTGGTGTTTCGGGAACTGTGGTTGATGCACGAATCATTTTTAAATCGGCTATAGAAAATTTAGCTTCGGGCATTATCCTTTGTCACAACCACCCTAGTGGCAATCCTAAACCAAGTCAGGCTGATGTTAATCTGACATCAAAACTAAGTCAGGCCGGAAAATTACTGGAAATAAACATCTTAGATCATGTTATTATTGCCGGTGACGACTATTACAGCTTTGCCGATGAAGGGCAGCTTTGATTTTTCAACAGCCTGTTTACAAGTAAAAAATCTGATAACCGATTTAATGGTACTTTTGCGAAACTTTTCGAAATGAAATACGCACACAAATCACCCGCTGTATTGTTGCTTCAGGACGGTACGGTATTTTATGGAAAGTCGGCAGGTAAAATTGGAACTGCCACCGGTGAAATCTGTTTTAACACCGGCATGACAGGCTATCAGGAAATATTTACCGACCCAAGTTATAAATCGCAGATTATGGTGATGACCTCTGTACACATCGGAAATTATGGTGTGTGCCAGGCAGAGTCAGAATCTTCGTCAGCAAAAATATCTGCATTGGTTTGTCGCAATTTCTCTGACCATTTTTCACGCAAAAAAGCCGATCAAAGCCTTCAGGATTATTTTATTGAAAACAATATGGTTGTTGTATCTGATGTTGATACACGTGCCATCGTGCAGCACATCCGCAGCAAAGGTGCTATGAATGCCATTGTTTCTTCTGAAGAAACCGATCTTGCAAAGCTGAAAACCCTTTTGGCAAAAGTACCTTCTATGGAAGGACTTGAATTATCGAGCACAGTCAGCACTCAGAAAGCATATACCTATGGCGATGCAGCAGCAGCATTGCGTGTGGCTGTAATAGATTTAGGAGTAAAAGAAAACACATTGCGCTGTCTTGCTGACAGAGGTTGTTACATAAAAGTTTTTCCGATGAACACTTCTTTTGAAGAAATGGAAAAATTTAATCCGCAAGGTTATTTGGTTTCCAATGGACCGGGCGATCCTGCTGTAATGCCTGCTATGGTAGATACCGTGAAAAAAATTCTGAATTCCGATAAAGCGCTGATGGGAATCTGTTTAGGTCATCAGATGCTTGCAGAAGCCTGTGGAATAAAAACATTTAAAATGTTTAACGGACATCGTGGCATCAATCACCCAGTAAAAAATTTGGTGACAGGTCGTGCAGAAGTGACATCACAAAATCATGGCTTCGGTGTTATTCCGGAAGAAACTATCAATAAGGCAGAGATTGAAATTACACATATAAACCTGAACGATCAAAGTATAGAAGGAATCAGTGTAAAAAATAAAAAGGCTTTTTCTGTTCAGTATCATCCCGAAGCTGCACCCGGCCCTAATGATGCGCGTTATCTTTTCGACAACTTCGTAAATGCCGTTAGGGAAGTAAAAGAGCAGGCTGTTACGGTGTAGCCTGCCCTCTTCAATTATTTTATTTTAGGACTCCTACTGCGACAGTGTAAATCTTATTGTAATACCAAATGCAGTATTCGCATTGGGGTAAGATGTTGACACCACAGGTGTATTGATAGTCTTCTCGAAGAACAATCTTAAATTAAGTCGTTCACTTACCGTATAATCAGAAGCAAGCTTAATAGAGATGATGGTTAAACCTGCTGTTGGCTGATTGGTACCTTCAACCAATTTTCTGAGAATGGTAGTGTTCTTACGAACTGAGAAATCTAATGTTGTATTCAGATCGTTTGATCTGCGTGAGTTAACACTCTTAAACAGTCCGAAAGGAAACTTAAAGTTTGGAATTCGATAGCCTGCTCCAAATGTAAACTCACGTCCTTTAACTTCTGTTACCTGAATACCTGCAAGTGTTAATGATATATTTCTATCACGCTTGTACTCGAAACGTGTGGTGAAATTTCCACCGGAAGAACGTCCGCCACGCTCTGTTGCCGACTTACTTCCTGATGATTTATCATTTCTGTTTTTCCAGGTGATGTCTATTCCGATTAAAGGACTAAACTGTTCACTCAAACTCACCTGCCCTATCTGTCTCTTAGGAATAAAATCCATGTTGATGTCGCGCGCATTACCACCGGGAACATAAGAAACATCAGTAGTAAAGCTGTTTACATTGTAAGTAGAACGATAACCATGGTTAAGGTTTACACTCTGGAATAGATTTTTTACAAATGCAATTTTGGTAAGTCCGTCATAGCGCACTGTCCAGTTAGGTAGTGGTACCGATGGAAACAAATCGAGCGACATGCGTGAGGCACTCTTCTTAGAATAAGCTGAAAGGAATGAAAGTATCACTACCTCTTGTGATGTTCCACTGTAGCCATCTCTGTAGCCATCAGCGCCAACACCTGATGAGTTTGGATTTTCATTGCCCAATCTTTCAGAAAGTATTCTTCTGTTTTCTGCAAACCGCTCAAAGATGGTTGATGAATAATCTTTTCTGTCTTTAGTGAATGATGTTCCCCACATCAGATTGCTGATACTGAAATTACCGGTTTCTACTCTTGCCAATGTTTCATAATAACGACCGTTAGCACGCGGACTGTTGTAGGCTCTGTAATTTTCTGTCGTACTTAAAGAGTAATTGCGGTTAAAATTTACATCAATATTAAATCCTGTAAAAGGCTCAAGAGAAGCTCTTCCTGTGATGTTTTGTGTGTAGGTAGAAGTAAACTGACTGTTGAAAGTTGAGTCTGTTGTAAGCCATCCATTCTTGGCCGCACGTTCTCTGATGTCCTGATTCTGACTACCAAAAGTAAATGCAAATCCCGGTGCACTGGTGCCATCCCAATTCTGACCTAACCATTCACTCTGTCTGTTAAAGCCGGGCAACAACAATCCATTGGTTTCATTCCAGTTAAACGAAACATTCTTTAAACTGAAAATAACTTTTGCCAATGCTTTTATAGCAGGATTTATTTCCTGTTCTTTTTTCTTCTCCGGTGGTTTAACACTCTTTGTCTTTAAACTGTCTTTCGCAGCATCCGGTGCTTTAGCATCAACCTTTGGCTCTTTCTTAGCAGATGTTTTTGGCTTTGGTGGTGCTGTCAACTTTTTATACAGTTTCCACTTATTGTATAAAGAAGTCATGTTAAAGCTGTTGTTAACCTGAATAGAATTTGAGTTTTGAATAGTGTTGCCTAAGGCAGGGTTTGTATAGTACCTTCCATTGTCTGTGTTTACTATTAAAGGTGATGCTGTCCAGTGATAAGTAGTGCTGTAGCGCGTATTAATGCTTATCCAATCTGTTATCGGCAACTTATTTAATGGAAGATTATACGATAAAGATGCATTGTGCATGTAATCTGTATTACGTCCTAAGTTGAAAAAGTTTTTTCTTACAGAATCGCGTTTTTCTTCTGAGTTTAAAGCACCATCGGGCTCGTCAACCTTGCTTTGATTGTTGGCATTAAACTCAAACTTCAATGCGCGGGTGATGTCCCAACTTGTTCCATACTGACGGTTCATTGTAAAACGCTTATCATACAACACAGGAATAGAATTATCAGAAACACCCTGATTCAATACAGCATTTACATCACGCACTTTAAGTTCGCCATAGTGTCTGTTTACATCCCATCGGAAATTAAAGGTTGATGGCATGTAGTTGAAATTAAAATCTTTAATAGGACGTAGGTACTTCGACTTAGCCTTCATTTTACTGAAAGGCGTAATCGGTTTTGGGTTTGTATTAAAATTATAACCTATTGCACCAAGGTAGTCTTTCTGAATATCATATTCCGTATTGATATTTCTCCGATAAACTTCAGTATATCCATAAGTAAAATTAAAGTTCTCTATGTCATAAATTCTTGACTTAGATGCATTCTTCCCTGTCTTATTTTTCTTGACATTGGTAAAGTTCAAACTCTTTCTTCGAGTATAATCCTGCGAAAAACGTTTTCTGTTTTGTTTGCGTTTTGAATCGTCAATGTTGCTGATTGAACGGCTGAATTCAATATCAGGATCAAGAGGATCATATTGCGGATTGCTGAATACTTCACCATAACCAAAATACATTGGCACTGTAAGACCTGTACTTGATGGAAAAAACTTACCCAACTCAAGTGATGTGGCTACATCATAGTTTGTCACATCTTCTTTGCTACGCTCACCAACTTTACTTTCTAAACTTCCGAATCCATGAGTTGAATAGCCACCGGAAACAGAAACATTACCCAAATCGGCAAGCTTCACCTGCGCACGACCTATAGTTGCCCATCCGCCTTTATCATTAAAGTCGGACATGCGGAATTCGTTGAACCATACTTCTGCACACTTCGCCAATCCGTCATCCGGTGGTCGTGGCGGGAATGCAGGATTCTCACCACTTGGGTTCCACAATCCAAGCATCATAACTTTCACTTCGCTCAATGTAGGATTACCTTTAATGAAAATTACATTGTTGCCATCAAGCTTAGAATATTCATCTGTAAATGCAACACCTGCATTATTACGCTCCAGCTTAGCATCGGTCAGTTTATCCAAATCAATATCAAAATCATTCTCTTTAGGCCAAATTACTGTAGGATCTGTACTTCCAAAAGGAGTCATTTTTAATGGAATGCGGTAGTCGTAGTAGTTATCTGTAAAGTCAGAGCCTAAACGAACAACTGCGTAAAGCTCACCATCGTTGGTTGGATTGGCAGGTGGTAGAAACGATTCGGCATGGATAACCATTTTTACATGTTTGTAATTACGCATGTCGAGTGTTGTGTTTTTATAACACACCTTCATATCACCATCAGCAAGTTCGCACACTTTAAACGAAAGCGACTGCTCGTTAAGTTGGCGTTGATTGGTTGAGGTAACATCAATTTCACGCTCAAAGTCCGGAGGCAAAACATAATTAATCGGCTCGCGGTTGCTGTTCTCTTCGAGTGAAACAGCACCTACATCAAAAACAGCAGGCTGACTAAGAATACCTGTAAGCTTATAATCATACTTCCTCCATTCACCTCTCAGGAATTCAAATTTTGCAAGGCGCAGCACCTTGGGTCCGTTAAATCCTTTTGCAAAAACACGGATAAATTTTACGGACTTCAGATCTGAGATTTGACCAATGCGCTCACGACTTGGATCGTTCACCGGAATTTTTATCAGATACCATGTGATGGTCTTACCTGATGCATCAGGAAGATTTAATGCAGCTACATTCTCCAGCACATCTGTTACATAGTTTTGTCCTACTACCAATTTTGAAGGATCTATATCAACTTTATATTGAAAATAATTTTCGTCAACTTCCATACCGTTAATACGGTTTGCATCTTCTGCATCTGGAGTTTGTGTACTTGATGGCACAAATGTTCCACTGCCTGCAACCGGTGAATTGTTTTCTGTCCCGTTGAAGTTTTTATAACGCTGCAATATTCCATCGGCATTGGTATAAGCATCACCTCTGAAATATCTGAAATCATCTGACGAAGGGTCTTCATGAATGGCATCCTTTGCAGTTTGATTCGTTACGTTGGCGTCAATGTAATCGAGGAAGTTTGTGAGGAAATGTAGTTTCTCATCATCATTACCCAAACCATCTAAACCAACATCCTGTTGTTTACGTGTACTTTCATCTCTGTCAAAAGCGTAAAGTACATTCTGTGCAACAGGTGTGCGGCCCCATGCATTCTGACGATATGCTGCCGGTGTTGCTGTTGTTGGAAGACCATTCTCATAACTTTCATATCCATCACGCAACACATCTTCAGAGATATCACCCAAGTTGAAATAAAGCGTTCCTGTATTTGACATACTGGAATCAGGTGCATCGCCATTAAAAGGATCCATCAACCAAAACTGTATGTACTGAATGTTTGACTCTTCAAAGTTGCTCGTTTCTACTTTTCGCATAAAACCACCCCAACGTGATGTTGGGTCAACCAACTTTCCGTTAGCATCAATACCTGCAGATAAACCTGCACGTGCAGATGTTTCATAATTGTAAGGTCCACGCTCATCAGGATAAAAAGAAATATCGAATGTATTCATGTAAGGAACAATACCATTGCTGTATTGTCGCTTGGGGAATAATTCCTTTTCACTAATTTGTCTTACATTATGATTACTTCTTTCTGCAGCAGATAATGACACCGTACTGTTGCTTCTGTAAAAAGCAGTCGGGTCAATATTGTACCAAGCCATTTTAGCACGATTGTAGCCATAACCTAATGTGTCGTTTGTGGCACTCACATAGTCAAATTCAGGAAACAGTGCAGGCTGAAAACGTGGCACAGAAGCTAAGAACCACTGACCTGCTATATTCAACGGAATGGTACTCTGTGTTCCTTCAAAGGCATCAATATAAGCATTACCTTTTTTACCAATTGCTTTACTATGGCCGGGAAGTAAATAAGCAAATTCTCCGTTCAATGAAACTGAAGACTCTTCCTTAGTATTAATCAATGGAATTTTATCAACCAACTTAGTGATGAATCGTGAGCGTGTACGATAAGTTCCATCCAAACCGAATATTGAATTCGAGATAGGTTCATCACCAATGTTAACTTTTCGTGTAATAGGTCTTTCGTTGAGGTGCATAAAGGTACCACCAACAGCAAAATCTTTACTGAACTTGTAATCAAACCGTGCACCCATCAATGTTTTTGACTGAACAGAAAACAAGGAATTACTCTCTAAAGAAACTTTTATTGGTGTTGCAGAATTCAGCACCGAAGTATTGATGATTTTTACACGACCTAGATTATAGTCAACCGTATAATCCTGATTCTCGACCAATTCTGTTCCACCGGCAGTAACTTTAACAGAGCCTTGCGGAATGTTTATGGCATTGAGCGAAATTTCAGATCCTGAAGAGCTCTGATATGAGCCTTTAAGTTTAAATTTATTTTTACCTTGTGCTAATGCAATTGTTTTTGTTGAATCGTAAAGCTCTTTAAACACATACTTTGCTGCCGTTGTAGAATTTGAAAATTTTGATTCCAGGTATCGTCCAAATGGTTCTACAGCGGGCAGAATAATTCTTCCGTTAGCACTGTTTACCGTTATTCCTTCCACATAATCAAAAATACCGTCACCGGATTGTGTAGCATCACCGGTAGAGTTCAGGTTATCGGCATTAAGCACTCTGATAAGGCTTTTATTGGCAATGTTGGGCTCGTTAGGCTCAGGCAACTGACGCACATAACTTCCTGCAGTATTGTCGAAATAAAGAACATCTAATCTGAATTTTTCGCTTGAAATCTGAAAAGCATTCAGGTTATAAACGTTTTTCATCATCAGTTTCCATGATGGAAGTGTGGTGTTGAAGTTTCTTCCTCTGATAAGTTTTACAATAAGTGGTTGCGATGGGTCAATACCCGAGGTAGTAAGTTCACCTACTCTGTAAACTTTACCGTTAACGGTATATTCAAATGCAACGGCTAATGCCTGATCATTTCTCAACTCGGAGTTGAGCGAAATAAATCCTAACTTTTCATTGTAGGTAAAATCTGTACTGCTTAATTTTTTTGCATTCGTGATTAACTCATAATCCTGCTGTGGCGAAAAATTATAAACTGAAGATAATGGGTCGAGTACAGAAGATGCCGACTGAAAATTACGAATACCGCTATAAGTTGTTGTCAGTTTCTGATACAGGTTGTTTGACAACTGATCTGATGGATAAACGGATGTGCCTTGCCCGACAAATGAAGAAGCATAAGCATTATACTCTCCTAAATCCTGCATGGCTACAAGGTTTCTTGTCTGATCTTGTGAGTTGAAGTTTACCTGTGTAATCCAGACTTCTATCTTGGTGATGCTGATGGGTGAAACTATAGTAGGCAGTTTGCTTACTGCTTCATCATAATGCTCTCTGAAATATTGAGAAATATAAAAGTGCCTGTTGGCTTCGTACTGATCACCATCAATATCGAAATTAGTTACCTGGCCGCCACCGGGAGGTACATTGATGGTACTAGCCTGACCTTTTTGCTGAGAGAAAATTGTTGTAACACCAAGTCTTCCGAACTGCAACTGTGTTTTTATACCGAACAAACTCTGGCTGCCTTTGATTAATGTTCCTGTTAGTGGTAAAGTAACATTACCTGCTTCTATTTTTCTGATAATCTCATCTTCGTAACCTGTGTATTCAAGTTTCATCTGATTTTCGAAATCGAAACTTGCTTCTGTGTTGTAGTTAACACTGAGTTTCATTTTTTCTCCGATGTTTCCGATTACATTCATTTGAATTTTCTCGTTAAAATCGAAAGAAGTAAGGCGTCTTTGTTTTTCGGGTATCTGCGGATTGTCGGTGCGGTTTATGTTAACACCAAAAGTCAACTCTGCAGAACCTTGCGGACGGATGTCAATGGTGTTGCCACCAAATATTCTGTCGAATGTTTCGCCTGCAACATAAATTTTAGGAATTAATGGTTTGCGGGTAATGGCATCTTCACCTTCGGCACGTTCTTTCCAATATTGCTGTGTTGACTTGCGAAACTGATCTTCTTTAAACTCTTCGAACGTCATGTAGGAAGGGTTGCGGAAAAAGTCTTTACCTATTTTTTCGCTGATGTCGTACTCTCTGGTTTCAGGATTGTATTCAACTGAGGTGTTAACATTGGAAGGCGTAGTTCCGTAAAGCGGACTATGGTCGTAAGGGTTGGAATATGGATCGGTTATCCTGTCGTTAAAAGGATAAGGAAGATTAACAGGTGTGTCAACAGGCAGTGGTATGGTGCGGGTTCCTGTAAGGTCTGAATAGTCTGAAAAAGAAGATGGGCTGCCTCCGCCATTGACATACATCAACGGAAATGCAAACAAACTTAATACTGAATAGCGAAGCAATTTTAGTCCTTGCAAAATATCTGATATTTGGGGGTCCTACAAATGAGTGTTAAAAAATTTTCCGGCTAAAAATAAAACAAAAAATCAAACGGTTTAAAGGTAAAAATCAACAGTTACGGACACTTTTTTTTCAACTTCATTTTTGTTAAAATGAAGCACTTTTTTGAACGTCCGTATTTATAAATTTTTTAAAGCCTCTCTCAGTAAAACCTCAACAGACTGAACCTCACCACTACCGGCCAGCACTTTATTCAGTTCTTTTTCGGCCACATTACGGTTAAACCCAAGAGTAAGCAAAGCACTTAACGCCTCTTCCTTAATTGTATTGCCTTGTGTTAATAAAACTGGTGCTGAAGTGCCGGCCTTTCCCAACTTATCTTTAAGGTCTATGACTATGCGTTGCGCTGTTTTGTCGCCTATGCCTTTAATTTTTTTGATTACAGCCACATTGCCTGTCGTAATGGCACTTTGCAATTCTGAAGTACTGAGCGATGAAAGCATAACTCTTGCAGTGCCGGGGCCAACACCCGATACTGAAATAAGATGACGGAAAAGCTGCCTTTCGTCTTCATCAACAAAACCAAAAAGCAGATGTGCATCTTCTTTAATAGATAGATGAGTATAAACTTTGGCACTCTGTGCATCTTTAAGTTTTGAATAGGTTTGTAGTGAAACCTGAAGCTGATACCCTACTCCATTGGCTTCTACAATAAGGTAGGTGGCAGTTGCATGGGTTATTTTTCCTGAAATATAATCGTACATCTTTTTTAAAAATTTTTTCTGCTGCTATAAAAATGCGACCTCAAACTTACGGAAAGTTGGTGAGCTTCTGAGTTGGAGATCAGCCACGGCTGACAGGTTTGCTGAGTTGATGAGTTGGAAGAATTTATTATTAGATAATTAAAAAAATTTGAAAATTTTGTATGTTATATGGTTTGATATTTTCTCAGAGTTTCCAAATACAAAATAGTAGAGGTACTATGTGGACTAAGAAATTAAATATCACTTTTAAATCAAACTGTAAGGGGCTACACATCATGTCAGGTGAAATATTGATTTTAACGCTACTCAACTACTGCAATTAAAATTTCAATCACTAATATTTACAGGGGAATCTTTCTGTTATCAGCCGTCTCTCTCTCTCAATCCTTCACAACTTTTCCTTTCTTGAACGAACCATTTTTGTCGCGCACTTCGTAAATATAAATTCCTTTTGCAAGTCCTTCAGTATTTAATGAAATCGAGTTTGTAAATTTCTGCTGCAATAATTTCTTTGAAGAAACATCATATAGAATAATTTCCTTTTGCACCTTGTCATTAGAACTAATATTCAATTCATTATTAATTGGATTTGGGAAAACAAACATTGATTTATTAAAATTATTTTCTTCTTTAATATTTGTTGCACATAAACTGTCAGGCGTATATTCATAGAAATCATTTTGAAAAAGTCCATTTGCCCCCAATCCAATATATCCCTTGTCTCCAATTGAAAAAAAAGCTGCCATATATCTATTTAAACCTGGAAAATTTGCTTTTGAGACCCATGTGTTGCTAACAGAGTTATATTGCCATAAATCATTTAATACGATTCCATTGTCCAACCCAACTCCTAAATATCCCTTTCCACAAATTGAAAATGAAGAAGCATCACAACGTCCACCAGAAGGTAAATTAGATTTTTGGCTCCAACTATTTAAAGATTGATTAAACTCCCATAAGTCAGAATAGAATACTGAACCTGTTGTATCAAAGCCACCAACTACATATCCTTTATTGCCAATAACAAACGAATTAGCACCTGCTCGATAATATCCTGTCATATTCGTTTTTTGCAACCATGTATCATTAATAGGATTATATTCCCAAAAATCATTGCTTATGGTGGTGATTGTGCTATAACCTGTTCCACAATAGCCAAAGTTGTTTATTGAAAAACCAATTGCAAGGTATCTATTCCCTCCTCCAAAATTTGCCTTTTGTGTCCATACATTTGCTGATGGATTATACTCCCAGAAATCTTGCTTCAAAACGCCAAGAAAATCAAATCCGACTCCCACATATCCTTTGTTGCCAATAGCAAATCCAATAGCCGCATATCTTGGTGTGCCGCCAAAATTTGCTTTTTGTGTCCATGAATCAGTCGTTGGGTAATACTCCCATAAATCATTGTGAAACACAGAAAAAGCATCTCTTCCACCGCCAACAAAGCCGCTGTTTCCAATGGAAAAAGAAAAAGGTGCTTCTCTTGCAATTCCAGGAAAATTTGCTTTTTGTGTCCAATAATCTGCCCTTAAATTTAGAATGGATAATAGTAATAAAAGAGTCAAAAGATTCTTCATAGTTGTAATATTTGAATATATACTAACATTTGTTCTGTTTATTAAAAAGATTAAAAACGTCAGTCTGTCAAATGAATATCGTTAAAATAGCTATCTGAATTAAATCTATACATCAGTTCAAAAGTAAAGAGAAAAGTAATTAGATTGTTGAGAATTAATAAGTGAATAGAGAGAAGTGATGAAGTAATTTGATAATTATGAATGCAGAGTTCAGAATTCAGTATTATCAATTAGCCACGGCTGATATGGGTGAGAAATGTAAAATGTAAAATAATAAATCTAAAATGTAAAAGTGAAAAGTGATGAGAGCAACTAATACACAGCAAGAAAATGTTTTACACATAAACAATTAGCCCTGATGATCCCGATAGCGATCGGGAGGAGGTTTTGTGCGTGAGCGGTGCCATGCACCGACCCCGATAATTATCGGAGAAACTATTGTAAAAGTTACTGCAGTTTGTGTTCTAAAAAATTATCTACTCAAACAAGACGTTTAACCACTACTGCTGTTTTCTGCTTTGCGCATCAATAACAGCAATTGTTACCATGTTTACTATGTCGCGGACGCTGCTGCCGAGTTGCAGAATGTGTACCGGCTTTTTCATGCCAAGAAGTACAGGACCAATAGCCTCTGCTGCCTCCATAGATTGCAGAAGTTTGTAGGCAATGTTTCCGGCATCGAGGTTTGGAAAGATGAGTGTGTTGACACCACCGTTAATGAGCTCACAAAACGGATAGCTGTCATGCAGCATCTGCATGTTGAGTGCAAAGTTTGCCTGCATTTCGCCATCTACTATCATACCCGGAAATTTGTCGTGTAATATTTCTACAGCTTTTCTGATGCGAATAGCTGAAGGATCGTTTGAAGTGCCGAAGTTGGAGAATGACAAGAGTGCAATGCGCGGCTTTATGTTGAACTGCTGCACGGCTTTGGCTGTGAGCAAGGTTATTTCCACCAGATCTTCTGATGTAGGATTTACATTGATGGTGGTGTCGGCAAAAAACAAAGGGCCTTTTTTTGTCATCATAATGTACATACCTGCAACACGAGTTCCATGTTCCTGCACACCGATGATTCGTAATGCCGGACGGATGGTGTCGGCATAGTTACGTGTGAGGCCTGAGATGAGTGCATCGGCCTGTCCGGTTTCTACCATCATGGCACCGTAGTAGTTTCTTTCGCGCATTACTTTTTTAGCTTCGTAAACGGAGAAGCCTCTGCGTTTTGCTTTTTCGAAAAAGAGTTCGCCAAAGGTGTTGAGGTGTTCGGTGTCAACACGAGGGTCAACGATGGGAATGTCTGTTATATCAATGTGGTTTTCTGTGACGATTTGTGTTATTCGCTCGCGGTTGCCGAGCAAAATTGGTCGTGCAATTCCTTCTTCTTTGACCTGTTGTGCAGCTTTAAGAATTTTGTAGTTGTCGGCTTCTGCAAAGACTATGCGTTGCGGATTTTGTTTGGCTCGTGTTACAATTGCACGAATGAGTTTATTATCGAGGTTGAGACGTTTTTTGAGGTCTTCTACATAGTGTTCCCAGTTGGTGATGCTGACTTGTGCCACACCTGTTTCCATAGCAGCACGTGCAACGGCAGGTGCAACGGTATAAATCAATCGTGGGTCAAGTGGTTTGGGGATAATGTATTCGGGGCCGTACTGCAGATTTTTTGTGTTGTAAGCAAGGTTTACCATTTCGGGAACTGGCTGTCGTGCCAACTGCGCAATTGCATGCACCGCTGCCAGTTTCATCTCTTCGTTGATTTTTGTTGCACGCACATCTAAGGCTCCTCTGAAAATAAATGGAAAACCAATTACGTTATTTACCTGATTGGGAAAGTCGCTGCGGCCTGTTGCCATGATTACATCTTCGCGTGCACTCTTGGCATCGGGATAAGTAATTTCCGGATTGGGATTGGCCATAGCAAAAACAACAGGTTTGTCGGCCATAGATTTGAGCATGTCGGCACTGAGGATATTTCCTTTGCTGAGACCAATAAATACATCGGCACCGCGCATGGCTTCTTCAAGCGTGTTTATGTTTCTATCAGTTGCAAATTCTCTTTTGTTGGCATCTAACCCTTCGCGGTCTTTTCTGATAACACCGGTACTGTCGAGCATGGTGATGTTTTTTTTCTGTGCACCAAGCGAAACAAAAAGTTTGGTACATGAAATTGCAGAAGCACCTGCACCATTGACAACAATTTTTACGAGATCAATTTTTTTGTTTACAATATCTAATGCATTGATGAGTGCTGCACCGCTGATGATGGCAGTGCCATGCTGATCGTCATGCATTACAGGAATGTTCAACTCATTCTTTAACCTACTTTCAATTTCAAAACATTCTGGTGCTTTAATGTCTTCGAGGTTTATGCCACCGAAAGTTGGTGAAATGGCTTTTACTGTTTTTACAAAATCGTCAACGTTTGTTTGATTGATTTCGATATCGAATACATCAATGTCTGCAAATATTTTAAACAGCAGTCCCTTACCTTCCATGACAGGTTTTGATGCTTCGGGGCCAATGTTGCCAAGACCAAGTACGGCAGTGCCGTTAGAAATTACGGCAACAAGATTTCCTTTGGCAGTGTATTTATAAACGTTGTCAATGTCTTTTTCAATTTCAAGACAAGGCTCTGCAACACCGGGCGAATAGGCTAATGATAAATCGCGCTGTGAGCTATAAGGCTTACTGGGTATCACTTCAATTTTGCCCGGACGACCTGAGGCATGATAATCGAGTGCTTCTTTATTAACTGGCATAATTATTTTTTTTACAAAGTGCTAAAGTAAAGAATACAACATCACGTCATTGCAGAAAATAAACAGATGAGATACTGAATTTAATCAGCTTAAAATAAATTTAAAATTTAAAAACCGATTTTGGCAACAGGAGTTTTGAGAAGTGCCATGCTCAATGCAGTGAATGCGGCTTCACACCCTTTATGTCCGTGAGTGCCTCCACAACGTTCAAGTGCTTGATGTTCGTTGTCGGTAGTGAGTACGCCAAAAATTACAGGCTTGCCAAATTTTAACGAAACATGATTGAGTCCATTGGCAACAGCATTGCAGATAAAATCAAAATGACGTGTCTCGCCCTGAATGACACAACCCAGTGCAATAACAACATCAGGAGCATGTTGTTGAAAAAGCCATTGTGCACCTGCAGTAAGTTCATAGCTACCCGGCACCTGAATAGTGATGAGGTTATTTTCTTTTACAGAAGATTTTTTAAGGACATCAGCGGCTCCGTCAAAAAGTTTTGAGGTGATTTTATTATTCCAACTTGCTGTAACAATTCCAACTTTTACCGAAGATGCATCAGGATATTCAGCAGGGTTATAGAGAGAATTATTTTCCTGATATAATGCCATGAAAAATTAGTTCATGTGTGCTTCTGCACGCGCCATGTAGGTTGCAATCTGACGTGCTTCAGTAGAGTTTGGGAAGTCTCTTTTTATTCTGTTATAAATATCGTAGGCAGATTTATAGTCGTTGTTCAACTCTAAAACCATTGCCTGCTTCATCAGATAAATAGGCGCTGTGAATTGATTCTGATCATAATCTGAAGCCTTTTTATAAAAGTTCATAGCCTCTTCTTTATTGCCTTTTTCCATGTACGCATCACCAATACATCCTAAAGCAATAGCTCCTGTAATATCGTCTTCTGCATCGTATTTAGATAAAGCAGTAATAGCATCATCATACTGTCCTTTGCGCAACAAACTTACACCAAGGTAGTAGTGTGCCAGATTAGCTGACTTTGATGAACCATAGCTGGAAATAATTTCTTCAAAGCCGGGAAAATTTCCATCACCTTTGATGGCCTTATCCAAAGAATCGTTTTTGAAATAATATTCAGCCATGAACATTTGTTTCTCGGCATTAGCCTGCTGCGGCTTTACGATAAATTGATTGTATGCAAAATATCCGCCAACCAATACCACTGCAACTACAAGAATTATGGTCAGACTTTTTTTGTTTTCGTGTATATAGGATTCAGCCCTATCTAAGGATTCTTCTACATCAAAACCGGTTGATTTTTTATCAGTCATTGTTTCTGCAAAAATTTGAGCGGGCAAAGATAGTTTTTTTTCTGAAATATCAGGCATTCTATTATAACGCCTAATTAGCTCAAATTCAACTATGTAAGAGGTGTGCAATAAATATCAAAATGCTGTTCGGCAAAGTTATAATCTTCCGTTATGTTTTCCTGAGTGTCCACTCTTACACTGTGGTAATTCAGCTCATTTAATATTTGGATGAGCTCTTTTGCAGAAGAGCCTGCTCTTTTAAGTAATGAATCGCTGACTTCAATAAACATCTTAGGCTTAAAATTCCGAAAAGTATTTACACCACCTTTAAGAACAAAAACTTCAAATCCTTCTGTGTCTATTTTCAGAAAATCGAGTTTTGACAGATTATGTTCAGCAACGAACTTATCAATTGTTGTGACAGCAACTTTTATAGCATTGTTTGCATCCTTACTGATAAATGCACCACCTGAATGGTTTTTGTCTTCAACTACAAACGACAACTGACTTTCAACGTCAGCCATACCTAAATTAAAGGTTTCAATATTATTGAAATTATTGAGGCTTACATTTCTATTCAGTCGCTGAAAAACATCTGGCGAAGGTTCAAAGGCATAAATTGATCCTGTGCCATTTAATTTTTTTGCAATTTGTAAAACCGAATCTCCAATGTTAGCACCTATATCAAAAACTATCATTCCTGCTTGAATGTTTTTAAGCAAACTTGTACGACTAAAATCACTCAAGTCGTGCATGCCAAAATAAATTCCGTGGTCGAGATAATCATTTATTTGAAGTTGATAGTTTATACCATGTCGTGTACAAATACGGATATCTTTCGGGCTATATAAATTCTGGTTACCAATTAATTTACGCGCAAAACTATTTTTGCTTTTCGATTGTTTGACCAGCCATTTTTCAACTTTTGGAATCCGATTCACTAAACGAAAAACATTAAATAATTGTGTTCTTAATGGCACTGACATAGCAATATAAATCTTTCGCAAATATATTGTGTAAGATTGAAAAACAGTACTTCAATCTGTCATTTTTCTTTTACTCTAACCTCGAAAATAGTCAGTAGCAATATTTTAAGATTCAATTGCATCAGTAATTCTCAATTCATATTGGAATTCTCGGCCTCACGTTTCTGTGTAATTCTCTTAGTCTCTGCAGAGTTTATATCTACCTGATAATACTTTGCCCAACCATTGTTGAGTGAAAAAACAATTTGTTTGCTTAGGATTTTTTCAAGCCAAAGCGGAACAAAAAATCCTCTGTCAGGACGCAGATAGTCATAATAATGATGATCGTCACATGCACTGTCATCATAAGCATGTCGTGCAGCAAAGTCGCCACAAAAAGTTGCCCAAGGAAGTCCTACACAACCTAAAACAAAATGCAACCATTTTTTATTTTCGTCACGTGCAATAGTTGGCAATAAATCGCGGGTACAATCTATTCTTCCGGGCCAATACTGAACAAATTCAAGGTTACTTAACTGAGGAAATTTCTGTTTGAATTTTCTGATAACGCGATCAATAACAATTGAAGAGTTGACATCCTGTTTTGAAAAAGTAGTCAGCATATCACCTCCACCCAACAACAAACGGTTGCTTCCTAAAAGTCTGAAGTAGGAATACACCACATCAGTATCCCAACACTGAAATTTACCTGATGGAAACATGTTAGCAATCATGGAATCGCTCATGGGTTCGCTTACGGAAAGGAATGTTTGTGCATGATATACTTTGTCTGCATAGTGTGTTAATTCATGCTGCAACTTATCTGCACAAAAAATAACCTGGTCTGCTTTAACTGAGCCTAAGTGTGTTCTGACACAATGATCTTCAATTTTTACAACTTCTGACGACTCATAAATTTCAATACCATTTTCAAGTAACAGTTTTTTCATCCCTTGGCAATACAAAAGTGCATCAATACCAAAAGTGCCCGTATAACGAACTGCGCCTGAGTATGCTTCTGAACCAATAATACTTTTAATGTTCTCTTTGGTATAAATTTGCTGATCAAACTTCAATAATTTTCTGGATTCCATTTCTTCAATGATGTCTTGCAAGCCACTTTTGCCAATACCTAAAAACAAACTATCCTGCACCTGAAAATCGCAACCAATTTTATTAGTCTCAATAATATGATGTATCATTTTTACTCCTGTAGTTGCAATTTTCCAAAGGTCAGCTGCGCCTGTAATCCCAAATCTACGAATCAACTGTGACAATTCTAATTCACTGTCGGGAGTTAAAAACCCAGCACTTTTACCAGACGTATCGCCACCACAAATATTTTTTTCAAGAATAACTACTTTTAGTTTTTTATCCATGAGTCTGTGTGCAGCAGCAAGGCCGGCAGCACCAGCCCCCACAATTACAACATCTGCTTTTATATCACCTTTAAGGGGAGGTAAAATTGATTCTTCTGTCCCAAGTAATGTGGTGAACCACCAGTTTTGTAATTTCATATAGTTAATATTTTTTAAGAAAATTAATCATTGTAGTATTAACAGTCAAGAACAAACTACAAATTATACCCTACAAACTTAAAGTTGTTTTCTGAAAAATATATTAATAAATAAATAAATTAAAAGATAGTAAAATAAAATGCAATCATAAATAAATTACATCAATCTTTTTAGTTACTTTGAATGCTGTCTTCACATTTTCACAGCAATAGTTTACATAAGTAATATGGTGTTAAAAATTAAAATAGAAAGAACAACATCTAAAGATATTAACTATATCAAATTAGTAGCAGAATTAGATAAAGATTTAAAAGCTAAAAATGGAGATAAAAATGATTTCTTTGCACAATACAACAAATCAGGCAACATTAATCATGTAATAGTGGCATACATTAATGAAAAGCCGGTAGGCTGCGGTGCATTTAAAGAATATAATTCAACCACTGTTGAGATAAAAAGAATGTATGTAAAAACAGAACTACGTGGTCAGGGAATTGCATTAACAATCTTAAACGCACTAGAGAAATGGGCATCAGAATTAAATTACAATGAATGTATTCTTGAAACAGGAGATAAAATGGCAGAAGCTATTGGACTCTATCAAAAACATAATTATAAAAGAATTAAAAATTATGGTCAGTATGAAAACGTTGCAAGCAGCTTTTGTTTCAGCAAATCAATAATTACCTAAATGAATAATACTTTAAAAACTAAATTATAAATAAATCACCTGACATAAAATCAAAATGAACAAAACAAGATTAGAGGCATTTAGCGATGGTGTGCTTGCAATCATCATCACCATCATGGTATTAGAATTAAAAGTACCTCATGAAACAAGTATTAAAGCACTACTTATTCTATGGCCGGTCTTCTTCAGTTACATCATCAGTTTTATTTATGTTGGTATTTATTGGGGCAATCATCATCATTTGCTGCATACAATACATCATGTAAATGGAAAAGTAATCTGGGCAAATATGGGTTTGCTTTTTTGCCTATCGTTACTTCCATTTACAAGCGCATGGATGGGTGAAAATATTCCTGAAAAAATTCCATTGATGCTTTATTCAATTAACCTTGCAGTATGTGCAGTTGCTTTCTACTTACTTCAAATGTGTGTTTTACCGCAATACACAACCACAAGTAAACTAATTGACGCTGTTAAGAAACAAAAAACAAAAGGAATGATATCGCTAGGTATTTATATTGCAGCATCAGTGGCTGCGCTTATCTTACCATGGTTAAGCGTAGTATTAATTATTATTCCGGCAATACTTTGGGTAATTCCTGATAAAAATATTGAAGCTGCCCTTTCTGAAGAAAACAACAAGTAAGATTTATCTGAGTTAACTCATTAAACTAAATACAGTGAGTTAGTTTATCTCTTTTAATCAAACAAATGAGTTGAGATAAATTCAATTGGATAATTTAAATTACCAAACAGCATTTATCAGATTCTTTTGGCTGCAATCACCAAAAACTGACGACTTACTGACAAAAATCAGTAAATATTAAAAGTATTTCTTTACTTTTATTAAATATATTAATTACTTTTGTGCCATTATTTAAACAAACACATACTAATATGCAAACAGAAGTTGACAACGTTTTAAACGTAACACTACTAGAACCAAGAATGAAACACCCTACCATTTTTGCACGCTTTGATGAACTGAATCCTGGCGAGAGTTTAATTATCCACAACGATCATGACCCTAAGCCTCTTTATTATCAGCTTTTAGGTGAACGTGGCAACATATTTACATGGGAATATCTGGAGCAGGGACCGCAGTGGTGGAAAGTTAAAATTTCAAAACGTATTAGTGGCGAAAGCGATGAAACACTTGGTGAGATTGTAGCCAAAGACATGCACAAAGCACAAATTTTCAAGAAATATGGTATTGACTTTTGCTGTGGTGGAAAAAAAACAGTTAAACAAGCTTGTGCAGAAAAAGGCATTGATGTTACAATCATTGAGCAAGAATTGCAGAAAGCAGGAAAAGTAGTTTCCAACAGACCATTACCATACAATGAATGGAATCTTGATTTTCTGGCAGATTATATTGTGAATACACATCACACTTATGTAAAAAACAATCTTCCTGAAATCAGCGGATATGCAGCAAAAGTTGCAAGAGTACATGGTCATAACCATCCTGAACTATTAAGAATAAATCAGTTGGTTGAAGCAATCAGCTCAGAGTTTTCATCACATATGGCAAAAGAGGAGCAAGTACTGTTTCCTTATATTAAGCGCATGGTTGAAGCAAAAAATAATAAAGAAACTATCCAGCAATCATCATTTGGTTCAGTAAAAGGCCCTATCAATATGATGGAGATTGAGCATGAATCGGCAGGTAAAAATATGAGTGAAATAAGAACACTTAGCAATGACTTTACTTTGCCGGAAGATGCTTGTGCAAGTTACAGTTTGCTATTCAGATTGCTTGAAGAATTTGAAGAAGATTTACATACTCATGTGCACTTAGAAAACAACATACTTTTTCCAAAAGCACTTGATCTTGAAAAAGAACTAGTAACAAAGTAAAAGATTAAACTTATTAGTATTATTTTATAGTTCATTTAATTCCGGTAGTGTTTCATTAATCTGACATAGACGAAAAGTCAATAAATACAGAGCAGCAGAAAGGTATGGTTTGTTATGTTTGTGATACCAGATGCAATTTTCGCTCTGTATTTATGTCAGATAATTTAATACTTAAATTAATTCAAACTTTTTAAGCTAAAGCTTAAAAAGTTTATTTTTCCAGTCTCAAAGTATCCTGAACACTATATTTTTAAAAAAAATCATACAATGGAAAATAATATAAAACCCGCCTTTCAAACATGGGCATCAGGAAGAGTGAGTGGATTTTACGGCAAAGAGTTACTTAATCTCAACAATGGCACTGTTAAGCTAGTAAAAGTAGATCCACATGCACAGTATCCGGAACATATTCATCCGGACAAAACAGAATATGCATTCGTTTTAGAAGGGAATCCTGAATTTTTTATTGAAGGCAATCATTATTCTGGTCAGCCGGGTGAATTTTTTATTTTCCCATCAGCAAAAAAGCATGCTATACAAAATAACACATCTTCGGAATGTACATTACTGATTGGTGCTATTACGGTTTGAAATATTGAATCCAACCATTACCTGAATAAAATAATGTACTGTTATAAAATATTTTCAGATGACTATAAATGCTAATACTAAAATTGCTGCCATATTAAAACAACATCCCGATGCACTTGATGCGATAGTAAGTATCAGTCCTAAGTTTGAGAAGCTACGCAATCCGTTATTAAGAAAAATTATGGCAGGACGTACAAGTTTGGCTATGGCATCAAAAATAGGCGGATGTAGTGTAAATGACTTCTTTGTAAAACTACAGCCATTAGGTTTTGAGATTGACAGCACAGCTCAGGTTATTGAGAAGCCGGCCGATAAGATGCCTGAGGTTTTTACCACGTTAAAAAAAGAACAGATAGTTATACTTGATGTCAGACCTGTGCTAGCTGCTGGCAATGATCCACTAAACCTTATTCTTGAAAAAGTCAACAGTCTTGAAGCCGGAAAATGTTTAAAAATAATAAACACTTTTGAGCCTACTCCACTCATCATCATGTTAGAAAAAAAAGGTTTTGTAACATATACAGACACCATTAGTGATGAACTCATTGAAACATATTTCTACAAAAAGTCAGACAACAAAAACGAAATAAATCCTGTAGTTAATGCTTCGGGTGGATGGGACGAAATCATGCAGCAATACAATAATAAACTTCAAACTATTGATGTGCGTGCTATGGAGATGCCACTTCCGATGCTTACAATTTTAGATGCTTTAGAAAAACTACCATCCAATCATGCATTATATGTTTATCATAAACGTATTCCTGTATTTTTGCTACCCGAATTAGCTGAAAAGAAATTCGATTACCGAATAAAAGAAATATCTGATGGTGAAGTGCACCTGCTTATTTTCAAGTCGTAATGCATTAAAGTATGATCATTTCTGATTCCATAAAAACAACATCCTATAAAGTGGTGTTGCCATTTTATATTTATGCTGCTTTTGCATTCTTACTGTCTGCAATTTTACTCTTAACATCTTCTTCTGCCTTTACAGATCATTATTTTCAGCCTCACATTTTAGCCATCACACATCTGATGGCACTGGGTTGGGGTACTATGATAATATTAGGCGCAAGCCATCAACTTGTTCCCGTATTGATTGAAGGAAAACTTTATAGCAATGCATTAGCATATGCTTCATTTATTCTTGCAGGAATTGGTATTCCGTTATTAGTTTATGGATTTTATGTATTCAACATGCATAATCCTGCCAAATGGGGTGGCAGGTTTATATTATTATCAATCATTGCATACTTGATTAATCTTGGTGTAAGTATGTCGAAAAGCAAAAAAGAAAATATTCATGCTTTATTTGTTTTTACATCGGCATTGTGGTTATTTCTTACGGGTGCTCTGGGTCTTGCATTAGTATATAACTTTACATACAACATGTTTCCGCATGATTCTTTACATTATTTACCGCTTCATGTGCATGCAGGTGTGATTGGTTGGTTTCTGATGCTGATAATAGGTGTAGGCTCAAGGCTGATACCCATGTTTTTAATTTCTAAATATACCAACACAAAACTCCTCAAATGGATTTTTGTATTGATAAACGGTGCATTGATATCCTATATTCTGATATTTTACTTTGTGAAAATCACTGAAGTAATTCTATTACCTTGGCTGATGCTTTTTACAGGAATTGCACTTTTTATTTTCTATTGTTATTCAGCTTTTAAACATCGTATCAGAAAACAGGTTGACGAACCAATGAAAGTTTCGCTATTGGCTGTAATGCTCCTTATGATACCATTGTTGTTGCTATTGATTTCTATTGTTTCAGCTGTAATTTTTTCGCAGGAAGACATTGCCTTATCTTTAAGTTATGGCTTTCTGATATTTTTTGGATGGATAACGGCAATTATTCTGGGAATGACATTTAAAACACTTCCATTTATTGTGTGGAACAAAGTTTATCATAAACGTTCGGGCATTGGAAAAACACCTAACCCAAAAGATCTATTTAGTAATACTGTATTTAAATTAATGAGTGTGGCCTATATTGCAGGACTACTTCTATTTGTTACGGGTAGTTTGATGATTCATCTGTTATTAATTAAATGTGGTGCTGTACTTTTACTAATGGCAGCCGCCTTATATGTGTTTAATGTTTTAAAAGTAATTACACATAAACCTCAACAATTATGAATGTAAAAACAAATAACAATTTAAAATGTACTGTTGCACTTGCTGCACTTGAACATGTTGATGATCCTGAAATAGGACTTAATGTTGTTGACTTAGGATTGATTTACGAAGTTAATTTCGATGAGAACGAAAAAAAGATTACATGTATTATGACTCTTACTACTGAGTTTTGCCCTATGGGCGAATCCATTACTGAAAATGCAAGAAATGCAGTACAACAGGTGTTTCCGGAATATTCAATAGATTTGAACCTGACTTTTGATCCATCATGGAATCCTGAAATGATTTCGGAAGAAGGTCAAAAATTTTTAGGACGATAATTATGTTGAGTTTAAGTTGTAAAGCAGGAATTAAAGCTGTTATTTTTCTTGGATCCAGATTTGAATCTGGTGATAAGTCCGGCATTAAAGAAATTTCAAAACACATTAATGAAAACGAACATACCGTTGGAAAAATATTACAGAAGTTAGTTAAGAACAACATCATTAAAAGTGTTAAAGGACCAAATGGAGGTTTTTATATAACACAAAAACAAAAAAGCCAACCTATAATAAATATTGTTGAAGCTATTGATGGCAAGGATGTATTTAAACAATGTGGTTTGGGATTAACAAAATGTTCAGAGTCGCGCCCCTGCCCTTTTCACAATGATTTTAAACCGGTTCGGGAGTTGTTTAAAAATATGTGTCTCGAAAAAAAAGTAAGTGACCTTTATCAGAATGTCAATAACGGGCTTTCTTACTTAGTAGGTTAGAAAATAAAATTATAACTTAGGAGGCATTTACGTAGTTTTAAGTACTAATGACTGCTTTCAAATTAACAGAATAAAATTTAATAATACGATATTGCTAAGTTGATTTACGATAAGCAACCTCTATTCGTAATGTATCAATTTATTTTTCAGTGTTTGCAAATTCAAGAATATCTCCGGGCTGGCAATCTAATGCTTTACAAATTGCTTCTAAAGTACTGAAACGAATAGCCTTGGCTTTTCCGGTTTTTAAAATTGACAGATTGGATAAAGTTAAGTCAACACGTTCAGAAAGCTCGTTGAGCGAAACTTTTCGCTTCGCCATCATAACATCTAAATTTACAACTATCGGCATAGCTTATACAGTTAAATCGTTTTCATTCTGAAGTTCAACCCCCTTCTTAAAAATAGTAGCAATTACATAAACTACTGCAGACATCAGAATAAATGCCTGACCATCATTCCAAAATTGAAATAAACGTTCAACTACATAACCATGATGCTCTAAATTTTTAGTTGTATGAGCTGCTATTAAACATATTATCCCAATTGAAAGCGTATAATAACTGATTTGTGAAATTTGAGTTGATACAAAACTGCTGAACGGTTTGGACAAATCAAGTTTAAGCAGTAACATGATTACCGTGTAAAATAAAAACACTTTCAACAATGCAATAACAATGATGAAACTATACATACTGTAAAAGATCCATTTGTTGCTGTTGTACAATTCACTTAGGTCGAGCTTTTGATAAAGTTTACTTACAAATTCGGGATTGTAGATACTGAAAATAAAATTTACAATAATGCCGCCTGCTTCTATACAAAGACCAACGAAGATGATCCAGGCAATGACATGCAATGCCTGAAAGATAAATTTAGTGTTCGCCATATTTAATTGTGATTTACTTAGGCAAAAATAATATATATTTATCGTTTATCAATAAATATATTTCCTTTTTCAATAATATTAGTTTAACTAATTGAAAACCAAAATCATAAAATTCAACGCTTATTCTGTCAATCCATTATAGTTTGATTACAGCTACAGTCAAATACAAAGTATTCAGAAAGACTACTTGAGTTACTCAAAAAAATTTCTTATAAGAGTGTATCTATTAACTGAAAACTTTACGTGCTATCATAAAAATGATAGCAGCCAAAGCACCGGAAACAGGAATAGTTAGAATCCATGCCCAGATAAGTTGAAGTGTTACTCCCCAACGAACAGCTGAAATTCTCTTAGTGAGTCCAACACCAATAATAGAACCTGTAATGGTATGTGTTGTACTTACAGGTATTTTAAAATGTTGCGTAAAAAATAAAGTAAATGCCCCTGCTGCTTCAGCACTGAATCCTTCAAAAGGAGTGAGCTTTGTGACACGCTGTCCCATGGTTTTTACAATACGCCATCCGCCAAACATAGTTCCAAGTGCAATAGCTGAATAACAAGAAAGTGGAACCCACTCAGGAATATGGTCAATATCGCTAATCATTCCATGCGAAAGCATGGCCGCACCAACAATTCCAATTACTTTTTGTGCATCGTTGCCGCCATGACCCAAACTATAAGCAGCAGATGACAATAACTGTAATTTTCTAAATGTCCTATCCACCTGTGATACATTTGATTTCCTGCATAAATGAAGTGTAATCACTGATATAATCCAAGACATTACCATTCCAATAATAGGAGCCAGAATAATAAAATAAACTGTTGGCATTACCTTATCCACTTGCAATGCACTAAAACTTCCGGCATTAGCAATACCTGCTCCTGCAAAACCACCAATAAGTGTATGTGATGAACTGCTTGGAATTCCCCACCACCAGGTCAGTAGATTCCAGATGATTGCTGCAACAAGACCTGCTCCGACAACCATCAACGTAACACTATCAGGTGTAACAGTCTTGGCAACGGTATCAGCTACCTTAAGTTTAAAAATCCAGTATGCAAGAAAATTAAATGATGCTGCCCAGATAACTGCTGTCAATGGGCTTAGTACTTTTGTTGATACAACTGTTGCAATAGAGTTGGCTGCATCATGAAAACCATTAATAAAATCGAAAAGTAACGCAAGGATGATTATTGCAATAAGTGCATGAGTCATATCATCAGGCCATTTTAACTATGATAGAATCTATGACATTGGCAGCATCTTCGCACATATCGGTTGCTGTTTCCAATGCCGATAAAATTTCTTTTGTTTTTATAATTTCAACAGCATTGGTTTCCGTTTCAAATAATCTTGCTACTGCATTATCAAAAATATCATCAGCATGATTTTCTATTGAGTTAATCAGAACCAATGATTCAGAAATGTTACGCATATTCTTCTTATTTTTCAACTCATAGATAACACGTCTCAGTTCTTCTGTTTGTGTTTGAAGTAACTCTGAAAGTTTCACCATATCAGATGAAAATTCTTTTACTTTATATAAGTCAATTCTTTTTGATGATCCATGTATGTAATCAAGTATATCATCAATAGAACTCACTAGCCTGTGAATGTCTTCTCTGTCGAAAGGTGTAATAAAATTACGGCTCAACTCTTTAAAAATCTCATGTGTAATTTCATCGCCACGATGTTCAAGTCTTTCTATTTCACGAATTAGTTGTTTGCGTTGATCGGCATCGGTAGAAGTAACCAACTGACACATAGTTTTACCGGCTTCCTGCAGGTTTAATGCTGCCTGGTCAAATAGTGGAAAAAACTTTTTATCCTGAGGGATAAAATATTGAATAAATGACATAAACCGATGTTTATTTAAAAGGATTATGCCGCAAAACTAAAAACACTGAGCTAAAACTGAAGTAATGTTGATAAAAAGTTATTGAAAAAAAATATTATTTTTGAATCCTTATGAATATAACTTTTTATGGTGCTGCCCGAAATGTTACCGGTAGTAAACACCTGATAGAGACTGAATCAGGGAAAAAAATACTACTCGATTGTGGTTTTTTTCAGAACAGAGGTAAAGATAATGATCGCCTGAATCGTAATTTTAGCTTTGATCCTCAGCAAATTGACCTGATGATTCTGTCACATGCACACATTGATCATTCAGGAAATATTCCAAACTTAGTCAAGCAGGGATTTAACAAAACAATCTTTACAACGCAAGCTACTATTGACCTTTGCGAAGTAATGCTTGCCGATAGTGCCTATATTCAAAGTGGTGATATCGAATATATCAACAGAAGACGAAAAAGAGATGGACAAAAAGCACTTGAGCCTATTTATGAAATTGAAGATGTAGAAAAAGCTATGAAACTCTTTGCCCCTGTGGCAGTCAACAAACGCTTTCATTATGACGATGAAATTTCATTCGAATTTACAGATGCAGGACATATTTTAGGTAGTGTCAGTGTGCATTTATTCATTACCGAAAAAGGCAATACAAAACAAATTACTTTTAGTGGAGATGTGGGTCGTTTTAATGATTTAATCCTAAAAGCGCCTGCATCATTTTCGCAGGCAGACTACATTTTATGTGAATCTACTTATGGAAACAGACTTCACGACCAGTCAACAGATGCACGACAGAAATTATTACAAATTGTCAATAAAACTTGTGTTGAAAAAAAAGGCAAATTGATAATTCCGGCATTCAGCCTTGGCCGGACTCAGGAAATAATATACACATTAGACCGTTTTAAGACAGAAAACAAACTGCCTTCTATACCTGTTTTTGTTGACAGCCCACTTGCAATTGATGCCACAAATATCATGCGCAAACACAGTGAGTTTTTTAATTCCGATTTAGTGAACTACCTGCATGTTGATGATGATCCCTTTGGCTTTAGTAATCTTAAATATGTACGAAAAGTTGAAGAGTCGAAAAAGATTAATGATCTGAAAGGACCTTGCATCATCATTTCTGCATCAGGTATGATTGAAGCCGGAAGAATAAAACATCATATTAAAAACAACATCAATGATAGTCGAAGCACCATTCTTATTGTTGGTTATTGCACACCTGAATCAATTGGCGGGCATTTGATGCGTGGAGATAAAACAATTAAAATTTTTGGAAATGAATACCTTGTAAAAGCAAGTGTTGAAGTAATTTCATCCTTTAGTGCACATGCCGATTATTTAGAGTTGATAAAATATCTTTCTTGTCAGGATACATCAGCAGTTAAAAAACTTTTTCTGGTACATGGCGAATATGAAGTACAAAAAGAGTTTAAAGAGAAACTAAATGAGGTTGGTTTTAAGAATGTTGAAATTCCGGAAGAACTGCAATCATTTAAACTTTAGAATTTCTCAAAAAAGCTATCATCTTACTTACGGCAATTTGCCTGTGACTGATTTTATTTTTTTCGTCAGGAGACATTTCTGCGAAGGTGATTTTATATCCATCAGGAATAAAAACAGGGTCGTAGCCAAATCCTGAATTACCTTGTTCGATATGGGTTATCATCCCATCTATTCTGCCTTCAAAGTAAAAAGCTTTACCTTTCCAAATCAAACAAATAACTGCTATAAAATATGCATTTCTTTGTTGTATTCCTGAAAGGTCCGACAACAACTTTCTTCTGTTATCAGCATCGGTAACTTCATTTCCTGCATAACGTGCCGAATAAACTCCCGGTGCATTGTTCAATGCAGCAACACATAAACCACTGTCATCTGCAAAACAATTCTTCTTAGTCAATAAAGAAACGGCATTAGCTTTCAGAAAGGCATTTTCAAGAAAGGTTGTACCGGTTTCATCAATATTGGATTGAATTCCTGCCTCTGAAAGCGACTGTAAAATGTAACCGAAAGGCAGCATTTTACGTATCTCTTGTAATTTATGCTCATTGTTGGAACAAAATATTAACTCAGTCATTTTTTAAGTCAAAAATATATACATTTACTTTGTTTTAAAAACCACCTTAAAATGCAGAAAATATTTTTTGCTTTATTGCTGTTATTCAGTCTAAGCAGAAATGCACAATCGCAATGCCCTACAGCTTCTTTTTCATTACCTGATACTGTCTGTAGCGGCATTCCACTTCCTTTAACAAACACTTCAACAGGAAACGGACTGACCTATCAATGGGATTTTTGTCCTCAGGAAATACATGGTTTCACATCGTATCAATATTTCCGATACAACAATTATGTGCTTTATACTATGACTGATATGGACTTACTAAAAGTCGGAAGTGGATATTATCTGATTACGATGGATAGCATTTACAACAACTTTGTAGTTGGTAATATCGGCAACCATTTATCTAATCGCCCTTTTGATGCAATTGTACACGGCAATTTTACCAAGCTTGACTGTTTTGACTTTATTGTTGAAGGTGACACCAATGTTTATGGATTAGCTGCCTACTCTCCTACCAGCACTTTATACTTGATGACTTTCCCCGGAGGAATTCAGTCAACACCGGTATTAACACCTTTGTCATCATTCAGCTCAGTAGCAAACCCTGCAGATATTAAAATAGTTCATGCTGACAATATTTACTATGCATTTATAGCAAGTAAAGGGAACGGGAATGTTACCTGTCTTTCATTTGGCAACTCAATGTCGAATTTACCCTTAGAATTATACAGCTTCAACATAACAGGAAGCATTAATTTATCTGACATTGATATTGTAACTACTTGCGCTCCACCTGTAGGATTTGTTACAGATTCCAAAAATGGTGATCTAACCAAACTATCATTTAGTAGTGGATTTAATAATGCCCCTTCTCTGTCTGTTTACTCCGGTACAGGTTCAATTGGTAACAACTCTGTTACAATTACCCAGGAATTTGAAAGTTACTTTGTTTGTTTCACAGACACAGCAAATAAACAATTGAAATGGCTGCAGTTTAATGAAAATAACTTCGCCAATACGCCAACCGTTTATACATCACCTGCTTTTTACTTTCGTCCAAATCAGGCTGAATCTCTGACCGATTCATCAATTACCCGATTCATAGTGAGCGATGTTCCAACACTGAACTTTGTTGACATGCTTTATTTTGACAGTTGTTATACAAAATACAGTGAAGATCAAAATCCTTCTTTCAGCTATTTAAATACAGGATGGAATAAATTATCACTTACTGTTTCTGATTCAAACGGATATAAATCCATTGCTTATGATAGTGTATTTGTTATCACCGGTCCAAAATCACAGTTTAACTTTACAGGCAATACATGCTTTAATCCTAATGATAGTATTTCTTTTACAGATCAATCAACCTCGCCCTCCGGAGCAATTACAGGATGGTTGTGGGATTTTGGTGATGGAACAACCTCCACACAACAAAACCCACAACATGCATATACAGCATCAGGAACCTATCAGGTTAAACTAACCATCACTGCAGGATGCGAAAAGGATACGATAATCCCAATAACTATTCATGCACTACCGATTATAAATTTTACTTATAATTTATCGTGTGCCAATTCTGCAACAACATTAACAGATCAGTCTTCATCGGCAGCAGGTTTGCAGTCGTGGACATGGAATTTTGGTGATGGAAGCAGTAGCAGTCAACTGCAAAATCCTGATCATATATTTCAGACAGGGGGTAATTATAATGTGCAACTCACAGTAACTGACAGCTCAGGATGTGTGGATTCATTAGTCAACATTGTGCAGGTAAAAGCAACACCCTCTGCTGCATTTATGGCATTGCAAACATGTCTTGGCGATACGGTGCATCTCACTAACATATCAACAATTAGTGATAGTACTGCACTCGCCTATTTTTGGGATTTTGGCAGTGGTATTACTTCAACACAAACTGATACTGTAATTTATTTTACTTCGGCAGGTAGCTACCCGACAACATTAATTGCATACTCATCACAAGGTTGTTCAGACACACTCAATCAGAATATAGTTATTTCAACACCGCCTTCTGTAAACTTTGGTTTTCCATCAAGCAACTGTCAATACAATGCCATTAATTTTAGTGATAGTACTGTTGGTTTTAACCTTTCATCATGGCAATGGGATTTTGGTGATGGTGATACTTCTTCTCTTCAAAACCCAACGCACGTTTACAACAATGCAGGTAATTATACTGTTCAGCTTACAGTTTCTTCAGGTAACGATTGTGCAGCATCCTATTCACAAACTATCAATATTCTTGCAGGACCTTCAGCAGCATTCCTAACAGGCAATGGCTGTCAGGGTGTATCAACTAACTTTACAGATCAATCAACTGTAAGCAGTGGTTCCAGTATTGTGGCGTGGCAGTGGTATTTTGGTGATGGCGATTCTTCGCAAACACAAAACCCTTCACACATTTACGCAGTTCCCGGTAGTTTTAATGCATTACTGCGTGTAACTTCAAACAATGGTTGTCAAGACACAACATCACAACCTATTCAGGTTTTTGAAAATCCAATTGCAGGCTTCTATGTACAACCGCTACGTTGTGCCAATACAGAAATTTATTTTCTTGACACCAGCTATATTGGCAATGGTAATATTACTCAATGGCAATGGCAATTCAGCAATGGCACAACAAGCAGTCTTCCCAATCCATTTGCCTTATTTAACAATGCAGGAAATGCCACTGCAACATTAACAGTGATTACATCAGATGGTTGCAGCAACAGCAAAACATTTAATTTTACTGTAAGACCACAGCCTGATTTTACCATTTCGCATAATGGAGTTTGTAAAGGAAATCAAACTGCATTTAATTATTATCCGAATGGAAATATATCTGCCTATGCATGGACATGGTATTTTGGTGACAACACCTATGCTTTTACTCCAAACGCAACACACTTATATACAACAATAGGAACATATCCTATATCAATGGCTGTAACAGATTCTTTCGGTTGTCAGAAAACTATTTACGACACTTTGACAATTTATCCTGTTCCGAATACAGCATTTATCACCAATGGAATTTGTCAGAATTCTCCGGTTGATTTTGTAAACCAAACAGACAGCGTTAGTACACAGATTAGCGGATGGCAATGGAGTTTTGGCGATGGCAATACATCTTCACAACATTCACCTCAACATATTTATAACGGTACAGGCAACTACACAGTATCTTTGATTGCCTATGCTGCCGGAGGATGTAACGACACCATTGTTTCAGTAGTTAATATGAAACCAGTACCGGTAATTGCATTTACCATTGTGCCGCCAACAGGAGCTCCTGGGAATACAATTCAGGTTTTAAACAATACAACAGGTGCAACTTCTTATTCCTGGGATTTTGGCGATGGCACAGCAATAGATCCTAATGAAAGCCCTTCGCATGTTTATAGTGATACAGGAAGTTATTTTATCACATTAACTGCATCCAGTATTTTTGGGTGTGAGGTGCAAATGCAAAAGCCTTTTGATGTTATTGTTCCTTATGTTGACCTTTGGCTAAAATCTTTGAGTTATAATATCAACGATAATTATTTAAATCTATCTGCATTGCTTTCTAATGCAGGAAATACAACGGTAAATAATTTTGAATTACAAATTCAACCGGAAGGCAAAGGTTCTTTTATCGAAAATGCTAATGAAACAATCGTTTATGGAACTGACAAAACCTATGTATTGCACACAAGCATATCTGTAAATCCGCTAAAACTGCCCGACTACATTTGTGTGACAATTAAAAATGTAAATGGGAGCAGCGATAAAAACCCAGACAATAATGAAAAATGTATTTCACTAATGCCGGAGAATGGAAGTCTGACTGTGAGCCCCAATCCAATTGATGACCTACTTTCTATTCACTTAAATTTACCCGTAAGTTCAGAAATTAAATTGGTACTTTACGATGCTGCAGGCAAAAAACTGACAACATTATATAATGGTCCTTCTGATGCAGGTTTAAAAATTTTCAGTTTTAAACTTCCTTATCTGAGCAAGGGTGTTTACATTCTTGATGCAGTATCTGAATCATTTAACAAAAAAGTGAAATTTATCAGACAGTAAAAAATTATGATTCCATTCAATAAACCACATCTTACAGGCAAAGAAATTGACTATATAAAAGAAGTATTTTCATCAGGCAAAATTTCCGGTGACGGGAACTTTACAAAACGATGTCATCAGTTTCTACAACAGAAATATAATTTCAAAAAAGTATTGCTCACAACATCATGCACCGATGCATTAGAAGCTTGTGCTATACTGCTTGAAATAAAAGAAGGTGATGAAGTTATAGTGCCATCATATACTTTTGTTTCAACAGTCAATGCATTTGTACTGCGCGGTGCTAAAATTATTTTTGCAGATAGCAATCCTGATACAGCAAATATTGATGTAAATAAAATTGAATCTCTGATTACATCACGCACCAAAGCAATTGTGCCTGTACACTATGCCGGTGTAGCCTGCGACATGGATAGCATTAATGCCATTGCAGCGAAACACAACTTATATGTTGTTGAAGATGCAGCACAGGCAATAGATTCTTTTTATAAAGGAAAACCATTGGGTAGTTTAGGTCACTTGTCGGCATTTTCTTTTCATGACACAAAAAATATTATCAGTGGCGAAGGCGGAATGTTAGTCATCAATGATGAACGATTTGAAAAACGTGCAGAAATAATCCGTGAAAAAGGCACAAACCGCTCTGCATTTTTTAGAGGTGAAGTGGATAAATATGGATGGGTTGATGTAGGTTCATCTTTTTTGCCAAGTGAAGTTACAGCAGCCATGTTGTTGGCACAATTAGAATCAATAGATAAGATTCAAACAAGACGAAAAGAAATCTGGAATCGTTATTATAGTTTACTTAAACCGATTGAAGAAAAAGGATTTTTAAAACTTCCTGTCATTCCGGATTATGCTACCAACAATGCACACATGTTTTTTATTGTGTTAAACAATCTTGAAACCAGAAGTAAGTTAATTGATCATCTTAAAAAGAATAATATCAGCGCTGTATTTCACTACATTTCTTTACATGCTTCTGCATACTATGCCAATAAACATGATGGACGTGCATTACCTGTTTCAGATATGCTGACCAATCAGCTATTACGTTTACCGATGTTTTATGATCTAAAAAATGACGAAGTGGACTTCATTTGTCAGAAAATAACAGATTTTTTTACAACACTTTGAAAAGAATTGCACTGCTATCGGACACACATGGGTTTATTGACCAGACTATAGTGAAACATTTACAGGATGCAGATGAAATATGGCATGCCGGTGATTTTGGAAATGTAGCAGTCAGTGATTATTTGTCTGCAATTAAGCCATTGAAAGGCGTATATGGAAATGTTGATGGGCAAGAATTAAGAAAAATACATCCACTACATCAAAAATTTCAATCAGAAGGGGTTAATGTCTGGATGACACATATTGGTGGCTATCCCGGAAATTATGCTCCCGAAATAAAGAAAACAATTTATACAGAAAGGCCTTCTCTATTTATTTCCGGACACTCACATATTCTTAAAGTAATGCCGGATCCTAAAATTCCGGGAATGTTACATATCAATCCGGGTGCAGCCGGTGTTCATGGATTTCATCATGTACGCACAATGGTAAAGTTCACAATTGATAAAAACAAAATATGTGAACTTGATGTTATTGAACTCGGACAAAGAGCCTCTTTAGAAAGTAAAAATATTTTATCGTAAACGATCAGCTGAACGCACTAACTCTTCGTCTTTTTTAATAGCTTTTGAAGCCAGAAAAACCCAAAGTATAGAGGCTACTGTAACATAAGTCCCAACATGATAAACAACATGTGTTTTTTCTGTTGCAACAACTTCTGACTGTTGAAAAACCAAAGCTATAAGTACTACAATTAACAACATAATTAATTGGCACAATTTGATTTGTTTTTGTCTGTGTTTGAATAAAAACAGATTAAGCAGTGTAAGTGTTAATATCACCAAACAAAGCACAAGAACGGGGTATCCGGGTGTATTTTGGGTTTGTACATTTTCCTGAAATGTTTTATGCCCCATTACATTATAAACATGAATAGAAACTACATTATTTTCAGTGGTTGAAACGGATGAAAGAGGTAAAAAAAACAGGCTTGCCATACTGGCAATTACCAATAGAAGATAGACTGACTGAATCCTTTGAATCATGTTTCTGAAATTTTAATGTGCCAAAAATAGGTTATGTGGTGAAATTATGCTTTTTAAAGAATCTTTTTTGCAAAAGAAAAATAATTGTTATAGGTTTGCGCAGAATTTGAACGAAAGCCAAAGCATTTTTCCCCGTTCAAAAATCCGATTCCAATAATATTTTATCATCCACAAGAACATAATTCTTTTTACCTTATACATACAAATTCATGTACGATATTCTCGAACTTAGTGACAAGCTTGTAGCCGAGCTACGCGACATTGCCAAAGAGCTTAATGTTGAAAACTACGAAGGCTTAAAAAAGCAAGACCTTATTTATAAAATTCTCGACCATCAGGCCATTCATCCTGAACTGGCAAAATCAAAAAAAGCCGATAAGCCCAAAGATGAAAAACCACGTCATGAGAAGCCGCGTCATGAGAAAAAAGAACAGAAACCTGCTGCCGCACCAACTGTTACAGAAAAGCCTTTAGAAGAACCTGCATCTGTAATCGCAACCTCTGAAGTATCTGCAGAAGCAAAAACTCAGGACGATGCCGATAAGCCAAGAAGAAAAAGAATTATTCCACAAGGTGCACCTGCTAAAAATGAATTGCCTCAGCCTAATGTCATAAAAGCCCCGGAAGTTACTTCTGCACCGCAGGAAGCTGAAACGCCTGCAAGGCCTGCAAGAGTACATACTGAAGATAGACCTCAGCAGCAGCCTCAGCAACAACAACAACAACAAAATAATAATAATAATAATCAAAACCAACAAAACGATTTTCAGAACAGAAACAGAGAGCGCAGATTTCCGGACAATCAACAACAGAATAATTTCCGTCAGCAGAACGACTATTTTGAGTTTGACAATGCCATTACCGCAGAAGGTGTTTTGGAAATTATGCCCGAAGGATATGGTTTTTTACGCTCATCGGATTATGACTATTTAAGTTCACCGGATGATGTGTATGTTGGACAGTCGCAGATAAAAGCATTTGCATTAAAAACTGGTGATACAGTAAAATGTAAAGTTCGTCCACCACGTGAAGGAGAAAAATTTTTCCCGCTTACAAAGGTTGAACTGATAAACGGACTTGAACCTACAGTTGTTCGCGATCGTATTCCATTTGATTATCTGACACCACTTTTCCCATTCGAGAAACTTAATCTCGCAGGAGAGAACAGCACCATGAGCACAAGAATTATGGATATGTTTTCGCCAATCGGAAAAGGCCAGCGTGGGTTAATTGTGGCACAGCCAAAAACTGGTAAGACAGTACTTTTAAAAGAAGTTGCCAATGCCATTGCTGCCAACCATCCGGAAGTTTATCTGATAGTATTGCTTATTGATGAAAGACCTGAAGAGGTTACAGATATGGCACGCAGTGTAAAAGCCGAAGTTATTTCTTCGACCTTTGATGAGCCTGCAGACAAGCATGTCAAAATTGCGAACCTTGTTTTGGAAAAAGCAAAACGTTTGGTTGAGTGCGGACATGATGTAGTGATTGTATTGGATTCTATAACCCGATTGGCACGAGCCTATAACACCACTGCTCCTGCATCAGGAAAAATATTATCCGGTGGTGTTGACTCTAATGCACTGCACAAACCAAAAAGATTTTTTGGTGCAGCACGTAAAATAGAAAAAGGTGGTTCATTAACCATCATTGCAACTGCTTTAATTGACACCGGTTCGCGCATGGACGAAGTTATCTTTGAAGAATTTAAAGGCACAGGTAACATGGAGTTGCAGCTTGACCGCAAGTTAAGCAACAAACGTGTTTATCCGGCAATTGACTTAGTTGCTTCAAGTACAAGACGTGAAGATTTATTACTTGACCGCAAAATGTTGGAGCGTATGTGGATTTTAAGAAATCACTTAGCCGACATGAACCCAATGGAAGCAATGGAGTTTTTACTTGACCGATTAAGAGGAACTAAATCAAACGAAGAGTTTCTTATCTCTATGAACAGCTAGAAGTTTGGAAAGTTAAAAAGCTGGAAGGTTTGGAAGGTTGTGGAATTGGAGAATTAGAGATTTGAAGAATGTGGAATGCAAAAATGTATCTCTTTTTACTGTTACATGAGTGTTGCACCATAGTTTAGACAATTAATATCCCACTTACTATTGCCCTGCATTTTTCAATTTCCAAATTGCTCCGTTTTTAGTTGTCAGTTTTTCTAATGTTCCATTTGCAACCAAATCATTAAGGACTTGTTCGCTTTGCTGTCTTGCCGTTCCTGTTAATTCCGAATATTCTTTAGCAGTTAATGAATGATAGTTTGCAAAAACTGCTGCCACACTTTTATCATAGTTGAATTTTTGTACATCAGGCTGAAGTTTAATAATTGCATTTTCAAAAGCAGCATAAGGTTTTGAACCATATACAGTTTCTGTCTTTCCTGATGTATCTGTAAAAAACATAGTCGGAAAACCTCTTACACCTAACTGCTTGCCTAATGCTAAGTCTTCATTAAAAAGCTCTTTAGCTTTTCCATTGTAATCCTCCCTAAACTTACCTACATCTAATCCAACCGACTTAGCTGCCGACTCTAAATGCTCCCACTTTGCAATGTTCTTTTTCTTCAGAAAAACCATTTCTCTTATCTCTCTTAAAAACAGAATAGCCTTATCCTGATCTTGCATCTGAGCAGCTTTAAATGCTATGGAAGGAGGATATGAGGATTGCAAAGGATCTTCTAACCAAACATCACCATCAATAGGCATATCATAATAAACACTTACCTCATCCCAGTGATGGGCAACATCAGATGGCTTACTTATGCCCCCGCTATTGTAGCTCCAATCGGGCAGTAACCCACCCATTCTGTATTCAACTTCAATATTGCTGCTGTATTCCAATTTTAATTTGCGTAATTGTGGCTCAATACCCCAACAAGAAGAGCAAATCGGATCTGTATAGTAAACAATTTTTATTGGCCTTTTTTCCGATTTTATTTTGCCGTCTTGTGTTGCAGTTGCCTTGTTTGTTGGCATTTCGCAAATACCACTATCAGGATTGCATAATAAAGGATTGTTTTCCATTTTCTTTTTTGTTTGTGCTAAGCAGTTGGTATTGCCGAATATAAATACTGTTAAATAAGTCCAATTCATTATACTCTATTGCCTATTACTATTTTTAATCTTAGTGCAAAGGTCAGAACAAAATACATACTTTGCAATGGGGTAATGAGTTTAGAAAGTTGCAAAGTTTAAAAGTTTGGAAAGTTGGAGTCTTGGAGAATTGGAGAATTATATATTTCTTGATTTAATGAATTGTAGATTAAAAAAGTAAGGGATGAAAAACAGGATAGTTGATTCGTGTTTTATAAAAAACAAATCCTTTCAAATCAGGAAAAAAGTCTTTTATTGTTTTCAGAGTTTAACCGTACTATAATCATGCGCATCAAACTCGTCTAAATAAAATCGTGTAATTCTTTCACCGTTATTTTTTATTGAATAATAATCAGGTGTTTCCAACACGGTGAGTTCCTTAGCCTCTATTGACAAAATATCGCCAGGTTTTTTTTCTTTCAAAACATAAATAGCCACCGCTACATTCTCCCAGGCTGCAGCTTCTTCTTTAAGATGAGTTATTTCTGCTGTCAATTCTATAAGTTGTATATCGAGGAGCTTGCTTAAAACTTCATTACTCTCTGCAGGCACATAGCCAATTTTTTGTTTGTTGAAATGCAAAGCAATGGCAAAACTGTCGTATTCATTTGCAGGCTCACGTACCAGTTCAAGCATATCGCCTTCTTTCATTTGATGCAATAATTGCGGGCCACAATAATATCTGAACCCTCGGACAAAGTTTTGAAGTAAATAAAATTTATCGTATTGCTTAATCCACGCATAAGATGGTAGTACCAATGCCGAAGATCCAATGCCAATTAGATTTTTAATAAAGTCGCTGCGTTTCATAACTACGAAAATACAATTTCAATTATAAATCTGAGAATTCATCATTTCTTAAAACATAAAAAGACCCTATTAAATAATTCTAAATGCAGTTCAGGAGTTATTTAAATCAGACACAATCCGGGAGCATTAATACAAAAGGAAGTGCTTTTTGGTAATTCAGATTTTCATACTCCAAACCAAGTTGTCTAAGGCAATTATAATACTCACTGTGTCGTGAATAATACATTTTTTCACTCTGCATAAACCAAGCCTTTGCACCCAACTTCTCTGATAAAAACCATTTTTCAATCAGCCGGGCGCTCCTGCCATTGCCGTCATTCCAGGGGTGTATTTTTACAAAGACTAAATGTATCATAGCAGCATAATAAAATACTTTCCCTAAAGATAAATTGGTTTTAATCAACAAGTCAATGTCTTCAAAAAGTTTTAATATTTCATCCTCTACAATTTGAGGTAATGCAGCTACATACTCTATGCGCCCGTCTTCAGAGGTTACGTACATATTTTGTTGCCAATACCTACCCTGCCATTCATTTGTAACAATGTGCTTACTTAATATTGCATGTGCTTGCTTTACATTTTGCTCATTTAATTTATTTTCTTGTGCAAAGAGATAAGCATTATACAAATCATCAATCTTCTTTGTGTAATCGGGCTGAAATGAAATGCCATCACGTCTGTGTTTGATGTAGCTGTCTAACTCTATAGATTCACCTTCTATCTTACTGCTAAATACAGTAGCTACTGAAGTATAAAAACTAAAATTCGGAGTTGACAATTCTGCATCTTGCAAATTATCAAATGCCTTTTGCAAACCTTTTGGAACTTGCCCGAGATAAGCCTTGAGTAAATTATCCTTTATAATTTTAAGCTTCATCCGTCAATTGATTAAAAATATTCCAATGAAATATTTAATGCCTGAATATAAACAACGCACTTAGCATGATGATGCCGATAAGCAATACTATCAGCAATCTTTTGTCAAAAGGAGGCGTTTCGTTTACAATTTGTTTTTTGAGCTGTGTGATGATTTCGCTGAGTTTATTGAAACTTTCAGGTGATTTTACTATGTAGTCGAATGCGCCCATTTTAATTGCAGAAGCTGCTACATCGGGGTCTTCCTGTCCGGTAAACATAACAACGCGCACAGTTTTGTTGGCTTGCCTGATGTGTGAGAGCACCGTTAATCCATCCATGGCATCTTTATCGTAAAGACTCAGGAAGTAATCAAGTATAATTAAATCGGGACCCAATTTTAAATCAATGAGTGCATCTTCGCCTGTCTTATAAAGATTAATTTCTATATCAGGGAAATGCTCTGTAAGATAATCTACTATCATTTTTTGTAGATGACGGTCATCTTCAACAACAAAAACCAAAAACTTTTTCTGCGTCATGTACTTTAAATATGCTTGTCTGCTATTAATCGTAAGAATTCACTTCTTGTTCTGTCGTTTTCGAATTCGCCAGTAAATGCAGATGTTGTTGTAACAGAGTTTTGTTTTTGAATACCACGCATCTGCATGCAAAGGTGCCTTGCCTCAATGACAACTGCCACTCCCAAAGGTGATAAGGTTTCCTGAATGGCATCGCGAATCTCAACTGTAAGCCTTTCTTGTACCTGCAATCTGCGGGCAAAGACATCAACAACACGCGGTATTTTGCTTAGACCTACAATGTAGTTGTTTGGTATGTAGGCAACATGTGCTTTACCAAAAAAGGGCAACATGTGATGCTCGCACAAAGAATATACTTCAATATCCTTTACAATAACCATTTGTTTGTAGTCTTCGCGAAAGCGTGCCGACTCTAAAATTTCTTTTGCATTAAGGTGATAACCTTGTGTGAGAAATTGCATTGCCTTTGCAACACGCTCCGGTGTTTTGAGAATACCTTCGCGCGAAGTATTCTCTCCCAGATTTTGTAATACCTCTAAATAACTTTGTGACAATTTATTTAATGAATCATGATTGTAATGATCTATCTTACGATAGCCCTCCGGGTCATCATCATCATCAATTATAGTGTGTGGGTCTTTATTCATTTTTCGTTTCCAAAATATTCAACAAAATTATTCTCTGTTTCATAGAGTTTAACAGCATGAAGCATTGCCCCCTGACTATTGATGGCATCATACAACTGATTCCATATTTGCACAGCAAGCATTTCTGTAGAAGCCATAATGCCCTGCATAAATTTTACATCAAGATTGATATTTTTATGGTCGAGTGGATCTATTACTTTTTCCTTAACAATTTGGCTCAACACTTTTAAATCAATAACAAAGCCTGTTTCGGGATTGGGCATACCTTTTACAGTTATAAACAACTCATAGTTATGCCCATGCCAGTTAGGATTGGAGCATTTGCCAAACACTTCTTTGTTTTTTTCTTCGCTCCACTCCGGTTTATACAATTTATGTGCTGCATTAAACCGCTCTTTTCTTGTAATATAAATCATTCAGTTGCTGAATTTTCGCAAAGGTAAAAAACTCATCCAATGCCACTATTAAAACATTAATTTTACACCCCGTGAATATACTCATAATTGCAGCAACAAAACAAGAAATAAGTCTATTTCAGATAGAAAAATCTGAAGAAATTCATATTTATAAGAGTCATAATGTAGAAATATTGATATCAGGGCCAGGAATTCTGGCAACTGCCTTTCATCTGACAAGAAAACTGAAAGAAAAGCAATATGACCTGATTATTAATGCCGGTATTGCCGGAAGTTTAGATGAAAATATTATTCCCGGAGATGTTGTTCAGGTTAAATCTGAGCAGATTGCAGATAGCGGAGTTGAAGATCATGATAATTTTCTTGACCTTTTTAATTTAGGATTGATTGACAATAATGAATTTCCTTTTAAAGAAAAATGGCTTTCTCCGAAAACAATTACAACACCTTCAATAGAAAAAATTAAAAAAGTTAATGCTATTACTGTCAACAAAGCACATGGTAACGAAAACAGTATTAGGCAACTGAAAAAAAGAACTACAGGGCAGATTGAATCGCTGGAAGGTGCTGCATGTTTTTATGTTTGTATGATGTTAAAGACAAATGTTATTCAGCTTAGAGCTATCAGTAACATGGTTGAGCCTCGCAATCGCAGCAACTGGAAAATTGAGTTAGCAATTACAAATTTAAATGCTACTTTAAATCTTTTACTCGATGAATTACTATCGTCAGAATAAAGAAATACAGAAGCCAATAAGGATTCCATCGGCAGTAAGGAAGATGCTTGATGCCGGTGAGAGTGAGCACTTAGATTTTAAAAAAGAAATCACCAGTGTGCATAAGATTGCAAAAACAATAAGCTCTTTTGCAAATCGTAATGGAGGAAAATTATTGATAGGTGTAAATGATGATAGAACTATTTGTGGCATTACAACAGAAGAAGAAAAATTTATGATTGATGAGGCTGCTACAAATTATTGTAGCCCTATTGTTACAGTTGCATTTAAAGAGTGGCAATGCTCGGACAAAATTGTTCTGGAAGTTTCTGTACCGGAGAGTGAACAAAAACCTGTCTTCGCAAAAGATGAAAACGAAAAATGGTGGGTTTATTTACGAATTAATGATCAGACGTTGCTGACAACTAAGGTGATGGTTGATGTATTACGAAAAAAGACCGATAGCAGGTCAACATTGATTGAATATTCTGAAAAAGAAAAAGCTTTGATGGAGTATTTAGTTGTCCATAAAAGAATAACATTGAAACAATACTGTAAGCTCATCAATATTTCGCGTTGGCGGGCAACAAGAATTATTGTAAACCTGATTAGTATTGGTGTTTTACAGGCCAATCACTCCGAGAAAGAAGAATTTTATACACTTGCCTGATGGAATTATTTTACAGCACAAACATTGATGACAATATAATTTCATTAAACGAAGTAGAAAGCGCACATTGCTTGCGAGTTCTACGACATAAAATTGGCGATTCTGTTGAAGTTACTGATGGAAAAGGTAACCGATATTCAGGAATTATTTCGGTGGCTTCAAAAATCTGTAAGATTGAAATAGCAGAAAAACATTTTGAAAAACCTGCAATAACACAACTGCACATTGCTATTGCATCTCCAAAGTCAATTGACAGGTTTGAATGGTTTTTAGAAAAAGCAACTGAATTGGGTATTGAAACAATTACACCACTGTTATGCCGCTTCAGCGAACGTAAACATATAAATGCTGAACGATGTGGTAAAATACTATTATCTGCAATGAAACAAAGTAACAGAGTTTATTTGCCAGTATTAAATGAAATGATGTCGTTTGAAAAATTTATTGCAATTCCTTCAACTGTAAAAAAACTGATTGCACATTGTGAGGAGAGCGAAAAACTTAATCTTGAAAAATCAATTTCAGCAGAACAGGTAATTGTACTTATTGGCCCCGAAGGCGATTTTGCACAACATGAAATTAAACTTGCCAATGATGCTGGATATGAAAATATTTCTCTTGGTGAAAAAAGACTGCGCACAGAAACTGCAGCCTTACATGTATGCAGTGCATTTGCACTCAAAAACAGATCAGGACAATCGTAAAAAACGATTGTCCTGCTTCCAAATAATTTTTAAGCTAATGTTGCGCTTAAAGTAATGTTGGTATTCAATAATTTTGAAATAGGACAATTTGCTTTAGCTTCATTGGCACATTCTTCAAATTTTTCTTTAGAGATGCCCGCAACTTTTGCATTCAGAATAAGGTGCGAGTTGGTTACTGCACCATTATCAAGTGTAATTTCACATTTTGTTTCAATTGCATCGGGAGTAAATCCTGCAGCACCTAAAACAAAACTTAGTTTCATACTAAAACAGCCTGCATGTGCTGCTGCTATCAGTTCTTCGGGGTTGGTGCCTACACCATCTTCAAAACGTGTGTTATAGGAGTATTGCGATTGCTTTAAAACAGTGCTTTGTGTTGATACTGTTCCTTTACCTTCTTTGCCTGAGCCATTCCAAAAGGCTGTTGCATTTCTTTTAATTGCCATAATGATTTTTAATGTTTGAGTTATATAATTTGATACTTATTCGTACTGATTAACATTTACAGACTGCAAAAAGTTTACTGAAGATTGAATATCTGTATAAAGTATTCTGTCTGTATTCATAAACGAAACTTCTTTTCTGAAAAGACTCATAAATGATTCCAATGGAGCAGAAGATTTTAATGGTCTTCTGAATTCAAATGCCTGTGCTGCATTGAGTAACTCAATGGCTAATACTTTCTCTGTATTGCAAAGTACCTTATACAGTTTTGTTGCTGCATTGGCGCCCATGCTCACATGGTCTTCCTGACCATTGCTCGACACAATACTGTCAACCGATGCAGGCATACACAATTGTTTGTTCTGACTTACAATTGATGCTGCTGTGTATTGCGGAATCATCATTCCGGAATTCAGTCCAGGGTCTGCAACAAGAAAAGATGGCAAACCACGTTGTCCGGAAATAAGTTGATAGGTTCTGCGTTCTGAAATATTTGCCAACTCACTTAAAGCAATAGCTAAAAAATCGAGAACTAATGCTAGTGGTTGTCCGTGAAAGTTTCCTGCTGAAATAACTAAATCTTCGTCAGGAAAAACTGTAGGATTGTCTGTAACAGAATTTATTTCATTAAAGATTACGTAGCTTACATGATCCAATGCATCTTTACTTGCGCCATGAACTTGCGGAATACATCTGAATGAATATGGATCCTGCACATGCGCCTTTTTTCTTTTAATCATTTCACTGTCTGCCAACAACTGACGATAACGCAATGCTGTTGATATCTGTCCCTTATGAGGTCGAATCTGATGAATGAGATGATGAAATGGTTCAATTCTGCCATCGTAAGCATCTAATGAAAGCGCTCCGATTATATCTGCAAGCAACATCATACGTTGCGACTGCATAACTGCATGTGTGCCGTAGGCACTCATAAACTGTGTACCATTCAGCAATGCAAGTCCTTCCTTTGACTGCAGTTTGATTGGCTGCCATCCAAACTTCTTGAGAACTTCTGCCGACTTTACTTTTACTCCTTTAAAATACACTTCGCCCATACCTATGAGCGGCAAACAAAGATGTGCCAACGGTGCCAAATCACCTGATGCGCCTAATGACCCCTGTGTATAAACAACAGGAAAAATATCATGATTATAAAAATCAATCAAACGTTGAACCGTTTGCAACTGCACCCCGGAGTTGCCATAACTAAGTCCCTGTACTTTCAGAAACAGCATTAACTTAACAATAGCAGCAGGCACTTCCTCGCCACAACCACAGGCATGCGACATTACCAAATTTTCCTGAAGTTTACCTAAATCAGCTGTATCAATACTCTTATTGTATAAAGAACCAAAGCCTGTGTTAATACCATAAACCGGTTCAGCAAGTGAGCTGACTTTGTTATCGAGATAACTGCGGCAATGCGTAATCCGTTTAACTGCATCCTCAGAAAGTTCAAGAGTAGCTTTGTTATCAATGATTAGTTTGAGTGTATTAAAATCCAGATGTTTTGATGATATCTGATGTTTCATTTTTGACAGTTGTTACTTAGTATATTAATAGCTATTACTTGCTTAGCTTAGAAATTATTTTGCTTAAAGTTAACTTTTCCTGTTGCCCTGTTGCCATATCTTTTATAGTGAGGCTTCCACTTTGCATTTCGTCTTTACCGATTAATACTACAAAAGGAATTTTTTTTGAGTCGGCATAGCTCATTTGTTTTTTCATCTTGGCTGAATATTCCGGAAAAATCTCTGCATTGATACCTGCCTGCCTTAGCTCATTCAAAATCTTCAAACTAAACTGCTCTTCTTCCCGACCGAAGTTTGCAAGTAATACCTGAGAAGTTGTTTCACTCAATTTAAGTTGATCAAACAAATTCATTTCAAGCATTACATCATAAATTCTGTCAATTCCAAAAGATATTCCTACACCACTGACATTAGGCAGTCCAAAAATTCCTGTAAGGTCATCATAGCGTCCACCACCAAGCACACTGCCACTGAAAGTTGAACGCGAGTCATTAACCTTCACTTCAAAAATTGAACCTGTATAATAATTAAGCCCACGTGCAAGGGTTATGTCTAATTCAAGATTTTTCAGTTGCTTTCCAAAAGCATTAAGATAACTTATAACATTTTCTGTCTCTTCAATACCTTTTAATCCTATTGAAGATTCAGCCAAAAATGTTTTCAGGAAGTTGAGTTTTGTTTCAAAATCACCGCGCGATTCAAAAAGCGGTTGCATTTTATTTACCGCATCAGGCGAAAGTCCTTTAGCCAAAAGTTCTTCCTTAACTTTCTGTTCTCCTATCTTATCGAGTTTATCAATGGCAACGGTAATGTCAATTATTTTATCGGCATGACCAATAACTTCGGCAATGCCTGCCAGAATTTTTCTGTTATTTATCTTTATGGCAACATCAATCTGCAAACTGCTGAACACTTCCTGAATGATTAGAAGAAATTCTGCTTCGCTGATTAATGAAGTTGAACCAATAACATCGGCATCGCACTGATAAAATTCACGATAACGTCCTTTCTGTGGACGGTCGGCACGCCATACCGGTTGCATCTGATAACGTTTAAACGGAAAGCTGATTTCATTCTGATGCATGACTACATAACGTGCAAACGGAACTGTTAAATCATATCGCAAGCCTTTCTCTGCCAAATCAGAAATTTTAAGATTTTCACCTTTTGACTTTGAATCCTGAACAACTTCGCCTGAATTCAATATTCTGAATAAAAGTTTATCACCTTCCTCACCATACTTACCTTCAAGTGTTGAAAGGTTTTCCATTGCAGGTGTTTCAATCTGTACAAACCCATAGCGCTCATATACCTTTTTGATGGTATTGAAAATAAAGTTTCTGCGTACCATTTCTGATGGTGAAAAATCGCGAGTGCCTTTGGGGATGGATGGTTTCATTTGGTGCTGCGAATTACGAATCTAGTTTTTTACCAAACTTTTATACCTCACTCTATGAGGAGTGATATCGCCCAATCGTTTTTTCTTATTCTCTTCGTAGTCGGAATATCCGCCTTCGAAATAATATACCTGCGAGTCGTCTTCGAAAGCAAGAATGTGTGTACATACCCTATCTAAAAACCATCTGTCGTGGCTGATGATAACTGCACAGCCTGCAAAATTCTCGATTGCTTCTTCTAAGGCACGCAATGTGTTTACATCAATGTCGTTGGTAGGCTCATCAAGTAACAACACGTTGGCTTCGCTTCGTAATGTCAATGCAAGGTGCAATCTGTTGCGCTCACCACCGGAAAGAACACCGCATTTTTTTCCTTGATCGGCACCACTGAAATTAAATCGTGCAACATAAGCACGAGAGTTCAGAAGTTTGCCGCCAAGCTCAATAGATTCATTGCCACCGGAAATTACTTCCCATACTGTTTTTTCAGGGTCAATTTCTTTATGCGTTTGATCGGCATAACCAATGCGAACCGTACTGCCGATTTTAAACTCTCCTGAATCGGGCTTCTCAAGTCCCATTACCATTCGGAAAATTGTTGTCTTTCCGGCACCGTTAGGGCCAATGATTCCTACAATGCCATTAGGTGGTAATTTGAAATTGAGATCATCATACAAAACTTTATTGCCATAAGCTTTTGAAACTTTAATGGCTTCAATTACTTCATTGCCCAAACGTGGTCCGTTAGGAATAAATATTTCTAGCTTCTCTTCTTTTTGTTTTACATCTTCGCTCAACAGGTTTTCGTAAGCATTCAAACGTGCCTTACCTTTTGACTGTCTTGCCTTGGGCGACATGCGCACCCACTCTAACTCACGTTGCAAAGTTTTCTGCCGCTTACTTTCCTGCTTCTCTTCCTGTGCAAGGCGGTTTGATTTCTGCTCTAACCAGCTTGAATAATTTCCTTTCCATGGAATACCTTCGCCACGGTCGAGTTCAAGAATCCATCCTGCAACGTTGTCTAAGAAATAACGGTCGTGCGTTACGGCAATAACTGTTCCTGCATATTGTTTAAGATGTTGTTCCAACCAATCAACAGACTCTGCGTCCAAATGGTTTGTAGGCTCATCAAGCAACAATACATCGGGTTGCTGCAATAACAGACGACATAAAGCAAGTCTTCTGCGCTCGCCACCGGAAAGAACATTTACCGGTGCATCGGCCTCAGGACAACGAAGGGCATCCATAGCTACTTCAATTTTATTGTCGAGATTCCAGGCATCGGTAGCATCAATTTTTTCTTGCAGTGCAGCCTGACGATTGAGCAATTTATCCATTTTATCTCCATCGGAATAATATTCCTCCTCGCCCATTTTGTTGTTTACATCATCGTACTCTTTGAGCAAGTCAACAATGGGTTGAACACCTTCCATGACAATTTCTTTTGCCGTTTTGCTTTCGTCTAACTTAGGCTCCTGCTCCAGATAGCCAACAGTGTAGCCGGGTGAAAACACTACCTCTCCGGTAAAAGACTTGTCTATTCCGGCAATAATTTTCATTAAGGTTGATTTACCGGCACCGTTCAAACCGAGTATTCCGATTTTGGCACCATAGTAGAAAGAGAGGTAAATGTCTTTTAATATTTGTCGTTGTGGCGGAACAGTTTTGCTGACTCCCACCATGGAGAAAATGATCTTTTTATCGTCACTCATTGCAGCTTTTTTAAATTGGAGTGCAAAGGTAATGAAAAAGGAGGTTTTTTAGTTTGAAAGTGGAAATGTTTAGAAGGTTGGAAAGTTTAGAAGGTTTGGAAAGTTTAGAAGGTTTGGAATGTTGAAATTTAAACTACACTGACAAGGGTGGTGCGACATGATAGGTGAAATTGAATTTGTTCTATATTCATATTAAACACATTAACCCTTCAATGTTTTTTTATTATTTCAAAGCCCTCTGAAATGCGAGAGACTTTGAAAGTACGAAAGCACACCTTTACTAATTACAGTTTTGCTTAATTAATTCGTAAGCTTCCATTGTGCCGTATTGTCCTGCTTTGCTCCAATTTTCACACGCCTTAACTTTGTCACCATTTTTGAAATACACTTTACCTCTAAAGAAATAGGAGTTAGCTAATTTTGGATTTAATGAAATAGCCATATTACAGTCTTCTAGACAACCAGCGAAATCATTTAATGCAAATTTTGTTTCTTGTCTAGAATCGTAAGCAACGTAGTTGCGTGGTTCTAATTCTATTGCTTTATTAAAATCTTTTAAAGCTTCAATATAATTTTTTTGTAAATAATTATCCCAACCTCTATTATTATATGCCATGGAAGAATTTGGGTCAATTTCTATAACCTTATTATTGTCTTCAATAGATCCTTTAAAGTCACCTAATTTAGATTTTGCTCTTGCTCTTGTAAAATATGCTAGTTTGTTGTTTGGGTCAATTTCAATGACCTTGTTGAAATTTACTATTGCTTCTTGGTATTTTTTATTGTTGAAGTCTGAGTTACCTGCTTCTTCATACTTTGCATATTCTTGATGTTTTAAGTTTTGTTCATTTTGTAACTTTTCATTTATTTCATTTTGCTCTGCAAAAGCCTTCATTTCATCATCGCTAAGAGGTAATGCTATGTTCTGTTTTTTTAAATTCTTTAATGTTTTTCTAAATAATTCCACACCAACATTTACAGAATACTGTGGTCCATAGCCTCCAGTAACGTAAAATTCTTTAGTGTTTCTGTCGGAAAACTTCACAAATGAAATGTCCATTTTGATAAATTTTGAAGATTCGGTGGTTGTAGTTGAGGAAACACTACCAACACCGCCAGTTGGCGGTAAATAAATATTTCCATAAGTCTGACTTGATGTTGACCTAGTTGTACTACCGAGATAGGTGTAATAAATAATTGCATCAATACCCATTTTTTCACAAGTTGCAACTATTTCATTGTCTGTATATTTTCTAATTGGAGGAAAAACATCTTCAAAAAAGGTTAAGTGATAATTCATGTTTCTGCCAACGCGTTTTATCCTTTTATCTGTCGTGTTATCCATTGTAGAAATAACTAAAATGTTTTTGTATGCTTTGGCTACACTTGCAGGATTTGAATAATAGTAAAAGTTGTACATTAAATGCTTTTGAGCATTTAATGTGAAACTAAATAAAATAATGGTAGCAATTAAGAATAAACTTTTCATACTTGTTTTTTTAATAAATGTTCTTGTTTTCATTTTTCGGTCGAGATTTATTTTGTTTCACGTTATTTTTCTACGGAGCGTCTTGGCGCATTACTTATAACGTCCGGCAGCTTTGCGTTCGGGCGGGAAATCGAAGCTCGTCTGCCGAGTTTATTACTAATGTTTAATCGAAGAACTAATGTTGAATTTTGCACTTCAGCCCGCCTGACGCAAAACTGTTTGTTAGCTGCTACCATTTTCTTCTTCATTAAATTCGTCCTCTTCCTCTTTTAAAATTTGTAGCCCTTTTGATTTAACATTGTCGAGATAGTCAATTGTGTTGTCAATATATTTTCGCAAAGAACCAGAAGTATTTTCTCTCATTTTAGATACTTTTTCAATCAAAGTGTCAACTGTTTTTTCTTCAAAGTCCTCTGACAAAGAAACTCCTGGTGCAATTGTAAGATGTTTAGCGAAACCGTTTTTAAGTGGACAATTATATTCAAATATGGATTCGTCATCAAAGATATCTTCATTTTTTTCAGCTGTTCCGTGAACTGCGATTCCATAAAATTTCAATTCTTCTTGAAGCAAGAAAGCGTCAACTAATGGTTGTCCAAAGAATATAGAATTTGTAAAGTCTAAAGTCATTTGCCCAAATGCAATTGCTCCTTTGTGTGGAATACCATCTGAAAAAAGTGAGTCAGAAAGTGCTGAAATGGATGCTACTAAATTTTCAAGACTATGTTGTTGGTCGTCCCTTGTATAAATCATAATGCTGTCAGAATATAACATCATTGTAACATTGATGTCAATATCTGCTTCTGATTCATAGTCAACGGAAAATACTGATTGCACAGAACTTACAGACTTTGCAACTTTTTTCATAATGTCGTAAACCTCACTATGACTAAGTCTAGTTAACATATCTTTAAAACCCATAATATCAACAAAACCTACATATCTATTCGTTGAAGTTTCCCAAGGAGTAGTTTTGTCAATCTTCTTTTTTTTCTTTTTCATCAATGTCGTTTTGTATCGGCAGTGTCGGTGTATGGTTGCAGCTAACGGCAGTCCGTCTTAAAACTATTCATTAGCTCAAAAGTAAAAAGAAAAATGATTCAAGAAGGCAATAGCAGTTAATTAGGCTGTATTAAAATTAATTGTTTGTGTTAAATTACTCTGATATGGGTGGTGCGGCCTGAGAGGTGAAATTATGAAATGCGAGGGACTTTGAAAGTACTAAGATGCATAGCCAGTTTGACAAATACACATATCAAATTTTGAATGCGACTGGAAGTCGTAAGAGTTAAATGGCACGAGCGGAAATGACGCTCGCGCTTACAAGGGTGCATTGAAAACACACCCTCGAATGAAAACTCCATCGGCATGAGTTTTATCCCTGGCAGGTTGCTCCTCAGCAGAGCCTACTTCCGTTTAAACTCATCCTGCAATATTCTATTTCATTTACTATATTTACAACCTGTCAAAAAGATTGTCCACCGTCATAATGAACTACGTAAGCTAATTTATACCACCAATCCAATCGAAAGTTATCACCGTATGATACGAAAGGTTACAAAAACCAAAGGCGCATTCAGTTCAGAAGATGCCATATTGAAACAGGTATACCTAGCTATCCAAAATGCTCAAACAAAATGGAAAGGAAAAATCTTCAACTGGAATGCAATCAGAAATCAATTAAACATTTATTTCGCAGGACGTTTAAATCAAAATGACACAGTTAGTTAATCACTCCATAAATATGCACAGGAAAATCTTTCTTACAATTATTTTATTAGTACCCATTCTTGCTAAAGCACAATTAAAAACAAGATGGATACGTGAAATTAAATACAATGAAGCCGGTTTTGATTCTTTAACCTTTAATGTAAATTTAAAAGAAGATCAGCTAGGCAACTATTATGTATTGCTTGGCGGCAGCACAGTAAACAACCAAGGAATTCATATATTGAAAATAAATAAATTTGGTTTTGTTGATTGGAAAAAATCTTTTCTTACAAACCATGACATTGCGCCTGTCAATTCTTTTGGTGGTGATTTTTCCAGCAATAAACACATAATGGATATTGATTCATTAGGAAATGTTTTTGTGATTGCTCATGGTCAGAATAATTTCGACACTGCTCATATTGTTAAGATTGACCCCAGTGGTAATTTGCTGCTTCACCGTGCAGATAATGTTTCTGGTGGGGTTGCAACTAATATTTGGGGGTTAAGGGTTGGTTTTGATAATAGCATAATCGCTATCAGGCGAGATGCTGGTTTTAATTATGTTGTGATTAAGTATGATAATTTATTAAATGAATTATGGAATACACCAATTACAACGTTTACTTCGGGCTATCAGGATAAGTCAGTAATAACCTGGGATAATAATCAATTATTGTATATTGCCAATGGATCGCGATTAATGCGTCTTGACTACTTTAATGGAGGAATAATTACCAACACAACTACACTTCCCTTTCCGGTTGGTTTGGGAGTGTTTTGGATGAACGATGGAGCGGACAATTTTCAGACCTGGAAACCGGGCACTTCTTCGTCTTATGGATTGTATCATTTTGACTCGCAATTAAATCAAATTTCGCAGCGTATTGATCCGGTACAGCAAACTATAAAATACCGAAACCAGGATGGTAATGTAATTGAAACTTATTTTATTGGGCTTGATTCAACAAGGTTTAATAAAATTGATGTTTCGGGTAATGTAGTATCATCCATTACGCTTCCGCAAACCATGCTCACATCATGGCCGGGTGGTTGGGCTGCCCTTAATGGTTTTTTTGATAAACAGAATAAAAATTTTTATGGATTCAGACTTAATAGCCTGGATAAAAGCATTGAATTTGCAAGACTCGATTCTAATATCAATTTTATTGAATCAATACGGAAACCCTACACACTTGAATTTGGTGGAATACAGGTAACACATGTACTTTCAAACAATCATTCGCGTACTTTAATTGCGATGGCCAAAGGCTTTAGCCCGTATGAAAAATGTTTTACACTTTATAATTTTTGTAATAATTGCATCGACAACCTTATTGGAAACGTATTTGTTGATGCCAACAACAATTGTATTTACGATTCGACTGAAATGAAAATAAAAAATTTGATGATAGATGTAAGTGCTGCGAGTATAGTTATGCCAACCGATACAATAGGTAATTATGGATTCGAACTTCCTGCAGGCGTTTATAATGTGCAACCTATACTTACGGGTGCACTCATCAATACATGTAATGTTTTACCCGCTCAGGTAAATGTAACCGATACTACTATTGCTGTACAGAACTTTCCTTTACAAATAGATTCATCGTATCACGATTTTGGTGTTGATGCAGTTGCGCTGTCGCCTGCCGTTCCCGGAAATTTTTACCAATTCCGTGTGAATGTTTCCAACCATCAATTGTTTACTGATTCGGCATCAGTAACTGTAACTCTCGATTCACTTTTTACTTTTGATTCTTTGTCAATACCCGCTTCCACAATCAACAACAGAACTTATTCATTTAACAATGTTGTTTTACCGGCTCAAGCCGATTCGTCAATAATTTTTTATCTTACTACAAATACAACTGCTCAGTTTTTCGATTCTGTTAGCTTTATGGCAGCGGTAACTTGCTTTAATGGCGATAACAATGCAGCAAACGACACCTCCGTTTTTAATTCCGTTATTCTTTCAAGTTACGACCCTAATGATAAAAGAGTATATCCCGAAGGAAATATTACAGCGAACGATTCTATGCTCACTTATACCATTCGTTTTCAGAATACCGGAAATTACATGGCACAAAATATTGTATTGCTCGATACGCTTGATACGGATTTAAACATTTCATCATTGCAAATGTTGTCATCAAGCCACAATTATTTTCTTACAATGATTGATGCAAATGTGCTTCAAATAAGTTTTCCAAATATTAATTTACCCGACAGCAACAGTAATGAACCATTAAGCCACGGATACTTTACATATACTATAAAACTAAAAAACGGATTGCCGGTAGGTACACAAATAGAAAATTCAGCTGCTATTTATTTTGATTTTAATGCCCCTGTAATAACTAATTCGGTTTATAATACCATTGTTAACCCACTTGGTATTACTGAAAATAATGCACACAACATTTTAGTGAATGTATATCCAAATCCTGCATTTGCAAATGAGTTATACATTGAATTATTTGTAACGCAAAGTCAAAATGTTAACTATAAACTTTTGGACATTGCCGGAAGAACGCTTTTGCAACGCGAAAACGTAGTTGCGCAAATTGGCAGAAACGTTTTTACAGAAAAATTAATTCTTCCAGTTGGTATTTATTTTGTTGCAATTACTACAGATAAAGGAAGTGCAACTAAAAAAATTGTTTTTAAATAATTTTAATTTCTAAAAATGAGGAAGATTTAATGAATAGTTGCAAGTAATCACTCCCTCAAAAAAATTGTATAACCAAAGGCATGAAAGTGCAATAGTTGAATAGTGATTAAGAACGTTTGGGCGTATTAATGCTTTGTTATTCGAGCAATGGTAACTCAAGCTTTTGCAAAGTGCTTGCAGGTGCGAAGAGTATTGAGCAATGGAATTTGAGTGGCAGCTTTTGAAGGATTGTAAGTGCCACCATAGTCGGTACAGAAGGAAATCATATCTTCAAGGTTGGCTACATTTTTTGCGTGTCCGGTTTCTGATGTTGATGCCATGTTTGCCTCGTCCTGAAAATAGTTGACAGGATAAATGGCAAGAGCAGAAATGACGCTCGCGCCTACAAGTTATCAGGTTTAGTTTTTCGTTGTGCCATCGAATATAAATTTGATACAATGTTAGGTCTTCTTGTTTTAATTCCGGCATTGTAGCCTAATTGTCTCATCCAGCGAAGAAGTTGTCCGTGCTCTTCAGCTTCACCTGTGTATTTTTCCCAAATCTGTACTTTGGTACATTGAGTTGCAATTAGCTCCTGAATGATTTTGTGTTTTTCTTCTACGGCAAAATATTTACCCGCTTTTTGAATGATTTTTTTATCCATGTTTTACACTTTTTTGTGTAAACCTATTTCAGGACAAGACATTTCTTTTTCGTTACAGTCTTATTGACAAGTCCAGATGTCCTCCGAAACCAAGTTCAACTATCTTTTGAAGTGTCGAAATTCGTGCCTCTTTGATGTTATTCTCAATTTTGGAAATATAGGATTTTGTTGTGCCAACTTTGTCCGCGAGTTCCTCTTGAGTCAAGCCTTTTTCAAGTCTTGCTTGTTGAAGCATTACTCCGATTTTAAAACTTTCGTAACCAGCTTCCAATTCGTCTCGTTTTTTTGTTCCACGCTTGCCGTAGTTTTTTTCTTTAAAATCTTCGAGTGTCATTAAGTTTTTATTTTTCGTTTTACTCATATCTTTGTTATTTATTTTTGATTGGTATTCGTGATTTCCAATTTATACTCTGCTTTTATTTTAAGTGCTATTTCAATTTCTTTTTTAGGTGTCTTTTGTGTTTTCTTTTGAAACCCGTTTGCCAAGACAACTAATTGTCCTTTGTCGAAAAAACAGAAGATACGAAAAATATCGCTTCCTAACTGAACTCTGATTTAGTAAAGTCCTTCCGTATTCTCAATATGTTTTAGATACGTTTCGGGAACTCTTTCCAAGTCTTCTACCAAGTCAAATGTCCAAACTATTTTTGCTTTTACCTTCTTGCTTTGTTTATCAAAAAAGACTTGGAAATAGTCCTTGTAAAAAGTTATGGTTCTATATTTCTGCATTTCGTTCACTTTGCAAATATACGGATGTTTCTCTTTAGTGCAACCTTGTTGTGTGTTTTTTTGTTTGTCTTGGTAGAAGTGATTTTTGCGTAGAACTGATGTTAAACTTCTGACTAACGTCAAATTTCCATACTACAAATCAATTAGATACAAATCCTAAATCTGAATTAGTCAGGTCAAACTTAGCAATTTGTTTTCTTATTCTATTTACGCTTTTCCATTCTTTTGTCTTGATACAAAAGAATCAAATCCACATTTCGTTTAGAAAAAATACGAAATGTGCCATAGGCCGATGGAATCAAAGATTCATCGGGATTAACCATTTTTGTAACTAGCTGTAATAAGAAACAGAGCACGATAAAAATTTATTTTTAGGCTAAAAATCAAGACTGCTTGAAAAAAAGCTACAAAAGTCTGTTTGCCCACGAAAACAAAAACTTGTTACAGCGCTGTACGCTGTAACTTCGGACAGCTTATTTTCTTTTTGCTTATGCTCACGACTTTTGCTTTACGCAATTTTTCAAGAGGTCGGATGGGTGGAGTTTGGAAGGTTGGAATTTCTTCAGAGTCAACGGATGTAAAATTGTGGAGATACTAAGGTAAAAATTGAAATTCCTAAACTTGAAAAGTTAATTATACAAATTTAAAATATTAATGAAAAAAAATTCTTTCTATTGTGACTTAAGTCACAATGGAATCAGCAAAAACACCCTAATTTTACTTTATCAAACTAAAGAAAAATGAAACATATCACAACACTCTTTATTCTTTTGGTTACAACCATGGCAAAATTACATGGTCAGGTAATCTACAACTATGCTGGCGACTTAAATGGTCAACCAATTTATGTTGACGCAAATGCCAATGGAACGCCTCTCTACACTGCCGGTATGTTAGGATACCGATGCGACACGGGATATACGGTTAGGACTAATGGCAACGATCCATTTTTTCACTTCTTAAAAGGTCCGGTGGAAGAATTTGATTTCAATGCTAATGACCGTATTGATTTTACAGTTACACCCCAATCAGGTTATCAAATGAATATAACGGGGATGACAGTTGTAGCCGGAAGACTTGCAAATGGCCCTGAGCATCTAAAATTTGGTTTAAACATTAACGGTACAGGAATGATAGAAGGCGTTCAAATGGACACCTTACCTAAAGAATGTGATGGCGATCCTTTAAATGGAATTCCTAATGCTGTTCCTTATACACAAACATGGGATATTACCGATTTTAATTCTCTTACACCTGTTACTTTCACAATAGGATGCTTCGGAGGGCTAAATAATGTAGCTATAGTTTATCAGGTAATTATTCATGGCACTGTAACACCAGCACAAACTATTCCTGAAATTTCAAGCTACTCCCATCCCGGTGGCTATATGTATTGTGATGATGAATCTGTAACACTATCCGTGGTTGCCACAGGTACCCCTTCTCCTTCTTATCAATGGCAGGACCAATATGGTAATGCAATTTTGGGAGCAACACAGTCAACACTTACTTTACCTCAACCTTTGCCTCAACACAGTTATTATCGCGTAAAAGTTTATAACACTTTTGGAGAAACTTATTCTGCCACTACGCATATTTATGGTTATGTTAATGATATCTACGCTGGGACTGATCAGCTATTATGTGCAGGAGATCAGGCTACACTAAACGGTCAAGGATCTGGCTTTTTAAATTGGAATACATTAGGTGATGGAAGTTTTCTTGATCCTTATTCATTAAACACAATTTATTATCCCGGACCTGGTGATTCACTTGCAGGTAATGTACAACTTGAATTTTATGGATATGTTTATAATAACTATGGATATGAAGTATGCTGGAGGCAAGACAATTTAAATCTTACTATAGGCATACCACCAACAGCAAATGCAGGAAATGATCAGACAATTTCGCAATCAAATACTATCCTGACTGCAAATGACCCATCACCCGGAAATGGCTTATGGACAGTGATATCAGGAACTGCAACTTTTAATGATGCTACCCTATATAATACGAGCGTCAGTAATTTAAGCAATGGCACTAATTTATTACGATGGACCATTACAATGGGTACTTGTTCCAGTTATGATGAAATGACTGTTACTGTAGCAACAACACCGGTTTCTGCTATTATTTCGGGGGACACAACTATTTGTAATGGAGGACAAACTCAACTTAAAATAGATTTTACAGGAAATGGACCTTTTGACTACAGTTATACAAATGGTACTACTGTTTTTGGACCTTTCACAGCCGTTACTAACCCTGAAATAATATGGGTTAATCCTGCTTCTACCACCAACTATCAATTGGTATCAGTTAGTTCAGGAGGTACGAGTGGCACAGTTTCAGGATCAGCCAATATTCAAATTTTAACTGCACTTCCATCATCTAACGTGACATTACCCTTTAATGGAATGCCAACTCATATATGTAATGGAACAACTGCAAACTTATCCATCGCTTCTGTTGCAGGTGCTACCAACTATATATGGGATGCACCTGCCGGTTCATACTTCAATGGAAATCCATTAAATACCTCTCCCTACACCAGCACTTTACCTTCAGTACAAATAACATTTGGAGCACCATCAGGATCCTTCTACACAATAGGTGTTCAAGCAGCAAATCCCTGCGGAACTACTTTACGTAAGATTGAAAAAGTCAGAGGTATAATATCAACACCTTCCGTAATAAATGGTTTAACAATTGCATGCGCTAATACCAATGGAAATTACAGTATAAATGCCGTAACCGGTGCCACTTCATACCAATGGTCAATTACAGGTGATGCAACAGTAAGTGGTAATGGCACATCGGTATCCATTTCATTCGGACCCACTTGGTCAGGTGGAACTTTATGTGTTGCAGCTCAAGCAGGCTGTTACACTACGGTTTCAAAATGCATGAATATCGAAAATACTTTAACAACAGTATATGCGCCAACAGGAACTTTTACTGCATGTCCAAATTCAGTTTTAACATATAGCGTTCCGTCACAACCCGGAGTTGCATCATACAATTGGGCATTGCCTATAGGAGCAAGTGGCTATTCAACAACAAACAGTATTACGGTTACCTTTGGACCTAACTTTGTGAATAGTGGTAATATTTGTGTGTCTTCAACAACTATTTGCGGGACAACTACACCACCAAAATGTAAAACCATTAAAATAGGATTGCCGGGAAGACCTTCTTCGATAACAGGAGCTACTACAGGATTATGTAATGTTTCAGAATCATACTCATGTCCTATAATAAGTGGCGCAACATATAACTGGACAGCTCCATCTGGTGCTGTAATAACCGGAAATGGAAACAATGCTATTACTGTTGATTATGGAACATTCTCTTCAGGATCATTGTGTGTTTCTGCAACAAACAGTTGTGGTACCGGTTCTCCACGTTGTATAGCTGTTAAAGGGGCTCCAAGTAAACCTGGTGCAATTTCAAGTCTTCCAAGTACATGGTGTACACCGGCAACCAATGTTCAGTTTAACAGCAACATCAGTAATCTTGCAGGTAACTACAGTCTAAAATGGCAAATAGCTCCTTCAGCGAATGCTACTATTATTGGTCCAAATAATACAAATCAAATGTCCGCAGACTGGCTTGCATCCGGAACAGCTTCTGTACAGCTAATGGCATATAATACTTGCGGCAGTGCTACTACAACTCTTGCATTAAACATTCCTGCATGTAAACTTTCCGCTTCAAATTTTAACAACCGGCAAGAAGGTGTTTTGATATATCCCAACCCTGCAAGTGATTTTGTTACAATACAATTACCTGAAGATTTAGGTTCAGACATTACAGTAGAATTGTATACTTCAGAAGGAAGTCTAGTTAGTAGAAGGATTATTAATTCGACTCAACTATTTTCTCTTCCACCATCGGCAGGATTATATTTCATCAGAGTTATATCTCCACAACAGTCACAAACCATAAAATTGGTTGTTGAATAAATTTTTATTAACGATGAATTATTTTTTCTAATTCATTCTTCGACACTGTAAAGTTTTAAAACAAGAACACCGAATTATCAAAAAATAATTCGGTGTTCTTGTTTAATACAAATATCCTCTATTCCAATATCACTTTTGCTGTTAATGGCGTTGTTTGAATAAAAACTTAGCTCTGGCGTTATGTTACGAGTGGAAAGTTTAGTTTTGCCGGTTCTGACAGAATGGGGAATATGACCAATAAGAAAAAGCGCGGGGTTTTCCGCATGTTTGTTTTGCTGATGTGGGTGGTGGCACTGTTGCCGCTGGCAATAATTGTGCTGGTGTTGGGTGCAGTGAACATGGGTAAGTTTGGTGAGTTGCCTACGTTTGAGGAGTTGGAGAATCCGAACAGCAGTCTGGCATCGGAGGTAATCTCGAGCGATAATGTTTTGTTGGGCAAATATTATATTCAGAACCGTTCGAACATTCATTATAAGGAGCTTGCCGAAAATACGGTTGATGCACTAAAGGCTACGGAAGATATTCGTTTTGAGGAGCACAGCGGTGTGGATATGCGCGGATTGGGGAGGGTGTTTTTTAAGACGGTGATTTTGCAGCAGCGTTCTTCGGGTGGTGGCAGCACAATTACACAACAGTTGGCCAAGAACTTGTTTCCACGTGAGAATGAGAGCGGTTTTCGGTTAGCAGTGCGCAAGGTTAAGGAGTGGATTATTGCTGTGCGACTGGAGCGCAACTATACCAAGCAGGAGATTATGGCCATGTATCTGAATACGGTTGAATTTGGTCATAACAGCTATGGAATAAAATCGGCAGCAAAGACTTTTTTTAATAAGATGCCATCTCAGTTGAAGGTGGAAGAGTCGGCCATGCTGGTGGGTTTGCTGCAGGCACCTACACGTTACAGCCCGGTGCGTAACCCGAAGAATGCATTGATTAGACGCAACACGGTGTTGAGTCAGATGGAGAAGTATAAATTTTTGAGTGAGGCAGCATACGACTCTATAGTGAAGCTGCCGATAAAATTAAATTTCAGGGCAGAGGATCATAATGACGGACTGGCACCTTATTTCCGAGAGACTTTGCGATTGGAACTGGTGAAGTGGTGCAAGGAGCATAAAAAATCTGACGGCAGCAGCTATAATTTGTATCGTGACGGTTTGCGCATTTACACTACGATAGATTCGCGATTGCAGGAGTATGCCGAAGAAGGGATGAAGGAACATCTGACAGAGTTGCAAAAAACTTTTTATCAGCATTGGAAGGGTCGAGTGCCGTGGGCGCAACATCCGGAAGTTATAGAGGACGGTATTAAGAAAAGCGACCGCTATATTTCGCTTAAAGCTGAAGGGTTGAGTGAGCAGGAGATAAAAGAAAATTTTGCCACTAAAATACCGATGACGATTTTTTCGTGGAAGGGCGATATTGATACAATGATGAGTCCGCTTGACTCGCTGAAGTATTACAAGATGTTTTTGCAAGCCGGTGTGATGAGTATTGAGCCACAGACAGGCTATGTGCGTGCATGGGTTGGCGGAAACAATTATCGCTACTTTAAATACGACCACGTGAAGGCAGGACGCAGGCAGGTGGGTTCAACATTTAAACCGTTTTTATATACGCTTGCCATGCAGGAAGGCTATTCGCCTTGCTTTAAAGTCCCTAATGTGCGTGTGACGATTCCTATACCCGGACAGCCCGACTGGAGCCCATCGAACAGTGATGGAAAATATGGCGGCATGCTGACATTGAAGGAAGCTCTTGCCGAGTCGGTGAATAGTGTGTCGGCCTATCTGATGAAACAGTTTGGACCAAAACCGATGATAGAGATTGCAAGGAAAATGGGTATTACATCGCCCATTGACGAAGTGCCTTCAATTTGTTTAGGCACACCTGATGTGAGTTTGTTTGAGATGTGTGGTGCATACAGCACATTTGCCAATAAAGGTGTGTGGACAGAGCCAATTTACATTACACGAATTGAAGATAAAAACGGCATGGTGCTGCAAGAGTTTGTGCCACGCAAGGTTGAAGCCATAAGCGAAGAGACAGCTTATCTGATGCTGAATCTGATGCAGGGCGTTGTACAAAGTGGAACGGGTGGACGTTTGCGTTTTCGTTTTGGATTGACAAATCCCATTGCAGGTAAAACAGGTACAACGCAAAATCAGAGTGATGGATGGTTTATGGGCATTACACCAACATTGGTGACAGGTGTGTGGGTAGGTTGCGAAGACCGCTCAGTGCATTTCAGAACTACCAGCCTTGGTCAGGGTGCAAATACAGCATTGCCTATATGGGCATTGTATATGAAAAAGGCTTATGCCGATAAAGACCTGAATTTGTACAACGGTGATTTTGAAAAACCGGAACATCCGCTGAGTATAGAGACAGACTGCAGCAAGTATGAACAAGACAAAAAAGACCATCAGCATAACAGCGGTTTTGGAAGCGACCTTTAGCAGGGATAATAGCTGAATATTTTTGTCTGCCCGAATAATTTAATTTTGCATTTTCACTTTCATTAAAAATAAGAATGAAAATATCGCTCGACTGGTTGAAGGACTATATAAAGTTACAACAGACACCTGAAGAAATTGAACATTTACTGACAAGCAGCGGACTTGAAGTGGAGTCGCTGGACGAAACCGACAGCATTAAAGGCGGACTGCGTGGCTTGGTTGTTGGCGAAGTGTTGGAGAAGGAAAAACATCCAGATGCCGACAGACTGAGTGTTACGAAGGTGAATGTAGGCAAAACTATTCCCTTGCAGATTGTTTGCGGTGCCGCCAATGTTGCCAAAGGACAAAAAGTATTGGTTGCTTTGAATGGAGCACGATTGTATCCAACCTTTGGCGAACCATTCGACATAAAGAATTCTAAAATACGCGGGCAGGCCTCAGAGGGGATGATTTGTTCTGAGGATGAGATAGGACTCGGAAATTCGCATGAGGGAATTATGGTTTTAGATGCCAATGCTGTGCCGGGCACTCCTGCTGCTGAATGGTTTAAAATTAAACAGGATCATATTTTTGAAATAGGTCTGACACCAAACCGCATTGATGCAGCCTCGCATGGTGGTGTGGCACGCGATCTTGCTGCTGTAATCAATACAAGAGCAAAAGCAGAAAACAATAATTCAACAACAGCACAATTCAGTATGCCTGATGTGGGTGCTTTTAAATCTGAAAACAACGCACTGCGCATTGACGTAGTTGTAGATAAAAATTCAGGCTGCGGAAGATATTGCGGAGTTTCTATTAGTGGTGTAACAGTAGGCGAATCACCGGAATGGCTGAAAAGCAGACTGCAGTCCATAGGAGTTAAATGCATTAACAACATTGTTGATGTAACCAACTTTGTGATGTTTGAAACCGGGCAGCCATTGCATGCCTTTGATGCAGCCAGAGTGAAAGGAAAAATTATTGTGCAGAAAACAGGTAAGGCATCTGTATTTACTACACTCGACCACATTGAAAGAAAACTGACAGGTGATGAAGTGATGATATGTAATGCCACAGAACCATTGTGTATTGCAGGGGTGATGGGTGGCACCGACTCCGGTGTGTCTGCTTCTACAACACAAATATTTTTAGAGAGTGCCTGGTTTAATGCTGCCGAAGTGCGTAAAGCTGCCAAACATCATGGATTAAAGACAGAATCGTCATTTCGTTTTGAAAGAGGCACAGATCCTAATGGAACACTATATGCATTGAAACGTGCAGCCTTACTTATAAAAGAAGTTGCAGGGGGAAAAATAACATCCGATGTTGTTGACCTGTATCCTGAAGTTGTTGAACCACGCATTATATATGTAAACTTTGAAAAAATAAATAAGCTATCAGGAATTAATTTCAGTAATGATATGTTGCTTTCTGTGTTGGAGTATTGTGGCTTCAGTATTAAAAGCAGCAATGTAAATGGTGCAACCATTTCCATACCGACATATAAAACCGATGTTACCCGACAGGCCGATGTTGTTGAAGAAATTTTACGGACTTATGGTTACCATCACATTCCATTGAATGAAAAAACGGGTATATCCTTTTCAAGTCACACCCCTGACAGAAAACCTGCAATGCAATATAAAATTTCACATCATCTGAGCTCTATCGGGTTTTTTGAAATGATTAATAATTCTTTAGTATCATCCTCACATTCATCTGCCGGTGATGAGGCTGTGAAAGTTTTAAACCCGTTAAGTAAGGAGTTAGACATATTGCGCCCCGATATGGTTGCTTCTACCCTACACACTATTTGTTATAATATCAATAGAAAAAATCATAATTTAAAATTGTTTGAATTTGGTAAGACCTATCTTCAGCATGAAGGAAAACTTAAAGAAACAAACAATTTGGTAATTGCTATGACCGGTATGGTGAATGAACCTAACTGGCATAAGTCAGAAAAAGAATCGTCATTATTTTATCTTAAATCTGTTGCAGAAAAAGCTATTGAGTTAGTGATGCCTCGCATAAGCTCTCATTTAAATTGGGTGCAGGATAGTCATACTTTGTTTTCAACTTTCGCAAACATCATGCAAAGGCAGTCAGCATTTGGGTATATTGGATCAGTAAAGAAAAATATTTTGAAACAATTCGATATTGCACAGCCCGTTTATCTTGCAGTATTGAATATAGATGTTTTGCTGGAAAAAAGTTTATCGCATAAAACTGCTATCAAATTACCACAACCATTTCCGGAGGTAAAACGCGACCTTTCACTAATGCTCGATCAGGCAATAAATTATGCCGACCTGAGAGATTTAGCATTAAAGCAAGAAAAGAAATTATTGAAACAGGTTGACATCTTTGATGTGTATGAAGGCGAAAAAATTGAAGCAGGAAAAAAATCGTATGCATTGAGTTTTACTTTGGCTGATGATGAGGCTACATTAACGGATAAACAAATAGAATCAGTAATGCAGAAGATTGAAAAAGCTTTTGAGAAAAATCTCGGAGCAGTAATCAGAAAATAATGTCGCTTGATTTATTTTATCGCAGCAGTGGTAATGGTCAGCCGTTAATTATTTTGCATGGTTTATTCGGGCTGAATGATAACTGGCAATCTTTTTCAAAACAAATAACGGAAAATAATATAGCAGTGTATGCCGTTGACTTGCGCAATCATGGAAGTTCGCCACACGACTCTGTGTTTGATTACGATTCAATGGCTGATGATGTTTTCGCTTTTATCAGTAAACACGATTTACAAAATGTAAACATCATGGGGCATTCTCTTGGTGGCAAAGTAGCAATGAAATTTGCTTTGAAGCATCAGGATATTTTAAAATCTTTGATAGTTGTTGATATTGCACCACGTTATTATGCACCACATCATCAGCAGATAATAAAAGCACTTCAGGCAGTAGATCTCGATACGGTTAACACCCGAAAAGAAGCCGAACATATTCTGTCTGGATATATTGATGATGCCGGAGTAAAAATGTTTTTGCTTAAAAATTTATACTGGGAAGGCGATCGTTTACAATGGCGTTTTAATCTGAAAGTAATTGCAGAAAAAATTGAATCGGTAGGCGAAAGAATTACATCAACAGAAAAATTCGAGGGGAAAACCTTATTTATTAAAGGTGAGAAATCGAAGTATATAACCGATGATGATAAGTCTGAAATATTAAACTTATTCCCTGAAGCAGAAATAAAAACCTGTGCCAATGCCGGCCATTGGGTTCATGCCGACAACCCGGAATGTATGCTTACAACGGTGCGTGACTTTTTAAGTCAATAAAGAATACAAACATCAGCAGTATTTCAGTATTTTAGCGCATCATTTCGGAGCGCAAATAATGGACTATCAATTCAGGGAAACAGAAAAAAAATGGCAGCAATATTGGGCTGCAAACAAAACTTTTAAGGTTGAAAATAAATCTGACAAGCCAAAGTTTTATGTGTTGGATATGTTCCCCTACCCTTCCGGTGCCGGGCTACATGTTGGCCATCCGTTAGGTTATATTGCCTCTGATATTTATTCACGCTATAAAAGACTGAAAGGTTTTAATGTTTTGCATCCAATGGGATATGATTCTTTTGGATTGCCTGCAGAACAGTATGCAATACAGACAGGTCAGCACCCGGCAATTACCACTGAGACCAACATCAATCGCTATCGTGAACAGTTGGATAAGATGGGTTTTTCATTCGATTGGGACAGAGAAGTGCGCACCTCTGACCCCTCCTACTACAAATGGACTCAATGGATTTTTTTAAAATTGTTTGATGCATGGTATAACAATAAAAGTAATCGTGCCGAATCAATTGACAAACTGATTTCAGAATTTGAAAAAAACGGCAATAATGATATTAGTGCTGTTCATGATGAGATAGAAAATTTCACTGCTGCACAATGGAAAAACTTTGATGAAACTGAAAAAAGCCGGATACTGATGGCCTATCGCATTGCATACTTAGGCGAAGCGTATGTAAACTGGTGTCCTGCATTAGGCACCGTATTGGCCAATGACGAAGTAAAAGACGGATTGAGTGAACGTGGTGGTCATCCGGTAGAGCGTAAACTGATGAAGCAATGGAGCATGCGCATAACAGCCTATGCTGAACGTTTGTTGCAGGGATTAGAAAATATTGATTGGAGCGATTCATTGAAAGAAGCACAGCGCAACTGGATAGGAAAATCAGAAGGAACAACCATCAGATTTTCTTTGCAGAATTCTGATGACTATATTGAAGTATTTACTACACGTCCCGACACATTATTTGGTGTTTCGTTTGTAACATTAGCACCGGAACATGAGTTGGTTGATAAAATAACAACATCATCACAACGTGCAGAAGTGCAGGATTATGTTACCAAAACAAAAAACAGAAGTGAGCGCGAACGTCAGGCTGAAGTAACACGAATCAGTGGTGTGTTTACAGGTAGCTATGTCATTCATCCTTTTACAGGCAATAAAATTCCTGTTTGGATTGGCGACTATGTACTTGCCGGTTACGGCACTGGCGCAGTGATGGCCGTGCCTGCACATGATGAACGCGACTTTCGTTTTGCTACACATTTGGGACTCGATAGACCACAAGTGATAGAACCCAATATAACACATGACTTCGGTAAGGGTTCATGGGATGCCAAGGAAGGAAAATTAATTAACTCCGGTTTTTTAAATGATTTGGATGTGAAATCTGCCATTAGCTGTTGTATAACAGAAATTGAAAAACAAAATCTGGGTAAAGGAAAAACAAACTACCGCCTGCGTGATGCTGTGTTTGGCCGGCAGCGTTATTGGGGCGAGCCTATTCCAATTTATTATAAAGAAAATATTCCTGTTGCAATTCCTGAAAATGAGTTGCCTTTAGTCCTACCTGAAGTAGATAAATTTTTACCGACAGAAACCGGTGAACCTCCATTGGCAAGAGCTAAAAACTGGAAATACAAAAATCTGTTTCCATTAGAAACTACAACTATGCCTGGCTGGGCCGGCAGCAGTTGGTACTTCTTACGTTATATGGATGCAAACAACAACACTTCTTTTGCCTCTAAAGATGCTTTGAACTATTGGCAGAATGTTGATCTCTATATTGGCGGCAGCGAACATGCAACAGGACATTTATTGTATGTACGTTTCTGGACAAAGGCATTAAAAGATTTAGGATATATAAATATTGATGAGCCTGCACAGAAATTAATCAATCAGGGAATGATACAAGGTACATCTTGTATGGTACATCGCGAAGTTGCTACAAATAAAATTATTTCGGTAGGATTAAAATCAAATTACAATACTACACTCATTCACATTGATGTAAATCTGGTGGACAACACAGAAGTTGATATTGAAGGTTTAAAAAAATGGAGAGATGATTTTGCAACTGCTGAATTTGTAACAGAAAACGGAAAACTGATTTGCGAAACTGCCGTTGAAAAAATGAGTAAACGTTGGTATAATGTCGTAACACCAGACTCGATTTGTGAAAAATACGGTGCCGATTGCTTACGAATGTATGAAATGTTTCTGGGACCTCTTGAACAAAGCAAACCATGGAACACCAATGGTATTGCAGGCGTATCAAATTTTATAAGAAAGCTTTGGAAACTGTATCACAACAATGGTAAATTTGAAGTAAGTAATGAAACCGCTACAAAGGCAGAATTAAAAACGCTTCATAAAACTATAAAAAAAGTTCAGGAAGATGTTGAGAAATTTTCATTCAACACTTCTGTAAGTACATTTATGATTTGTGTGAATGAGCTGACAGAACATAAATGCAATAAGCGCGAAGTACTTGAACCTTTAGCAATAATTCTTTCACCCTATGCGCCATACATTGCAGAAGAATTATGGCAACTGCTTGGCCACAGTAACTCTGTTTCTTTTGCAACTTTTCCGGAATGGAATGAAACGTACTTAATAGAAAACGAATTTGATTATCCTGTTTCTGTAAATGGAAAAACCAGATTTAAAATTCAATTGCCTTTAAGTATTGATAAGGAAGAAATAGAAAGACATGTGATGGCCTCTGAAGAAATGCAGAAATGGACAAATGGCAATGTACCAAAGAAAGTTATTGTTGTTCCGGGAAGAATTGTTAATGTGGTAATTTAACCTTTTGAGTTAACCTGCATTTACGCCCTCGAAATATTTTGTTACTTATATATTACAAAAGCATCTGAAAGCACTTTATTACTTTCATGCAGTGCCCTGTCGGCAACAGAAATTTCTACTCTGAATGTGTCGGCAATTCCATTCGTTGTGAAACTTAGAAAATTTTTAACATCAACCTGAATATCTCCTTTGATATTCTTGTTTCGCTGTTTTGGTGTAAGCATTGGAATGCGGTAATAATAGGGAATGCTGAAATTTATTGGCGTCCAACTGCCGTTGATGAGTTGCTGATAATTACAAAAATAATTATGATAGAAATGGCTTGTCTGGTCATAAGGTGGCAAAGTATCTGCATCGCTTAACCCAATATCTCCATCGCCATCTGTAAAAGTTGTGGTGAGATAAAAACTGTTTTTCTCATAAAACTGCACTGACTTATATAACAAAACAGGCTCTATAGGATATTTTTCCTCCTTACGGCATGATGTAAGTGAGAAAATCAATAAGAGTGCAAGAACAGTTTTCATGGTTTTGTGATATTAGTACCAGCCAACATGATCAGTAATCATTCCTTTAGCTTTAAGAATGATGACTAAAATAATCATGAGTAACAATGCAGCACCAAAAGTGATGGTTAAAATCTTGTACATCCCGGCATTCTTTTTCAGTTGTGCTAACTTAAATAGATTGAACACTGTTTTTTCTGCACGGTAGAAAGCACTTTCACCTTTCACAATATAGTCGAATGCACCGTACTTCATGGTGTCAACAGCAACTTCAATTTTATCCTGACCTGAAAGCATGACAACTTCTGTGGCAGGATATTTTGATTTTATCTCTCTTAAAACATCTATTCCATCCATTGCATTAGCAATTTTAGAATCGAGATTGTAATCAAGAAATACAATATCAGGAACTAACTGGCCGGAAGCCAATGCCTCTTCACCTGTGGCAAAAGTGTGGATGGTAAAGTTTGACATTGCCGACAGATGATCTTTAAGCATACTTTGCATCATTGGGTCATCATCAATGATAAATATTGTTGAGCTTTTTGACATATTATGACAGTAGTATTAGCATGACAAGAATACAAATTAATTTTGAGCTATGAACGCTTTTAGTTCATCTTTTGATAAAGTTATCATCTCCTTAAGTTGTGCAATATCATGAGACATTTCTTCAGTTACACTCTCATTAGATGCACTATCTTCAATTTTTTTTAACAGTTGCTGTGCATGATCCATTCCCATATAGCCGGCAATTGATTTTAGGGTATGTGAGGATGTTTTGAGTTTTTTATAATCCTTATCATTAAATGATTTTTCAATAACAGGCATTTCCTCATCAGCACTCTGTATATACATCATGACATACTTCTTAACGCGGCTCATGTCGCCTTTGCTGAATCCTTTAATAAAATCGAGGTTGGTAACTTTTTCCATACTGCAAAAATAGTTATTCAATTAAAAGATTGCATCCCCGCACTTCTGCATTATCGAACCTGCCGAGAATTTCGAAAGTGCCGTCAGCATGGACCCTTCCAATATCTTGAGTTGCAATAAAACTACAACTGTTAATATTTGCCAGATCAATAATGTTGATTCCACCTTGTCCGGGTTTGCTTTCCGACAGTGGGTCGTTGCTGTCGCGCACAAAAACTTTCATCCATGGCGGGCATTTAAAAATACCGTTACCGCTACTATATGCCTGCGAAAGCAGTTCTGTCATTCCATATTCTGAATGAATTGCATTCAACTGAAACGCCTCCATCAGGATAGTATGCAGTTCTTGCCTTATCATTTCTTTTCTTCGTCCTTTCATACCTCCTGTTTCCATGATAATTGTGTTCTTTAGTGGCATCGGATGTGTATGGGCAAAGTCAAGCAATGCAAAACTTACACCGATAAGTAAAGTCTTAATTCCCTTTTGTTCATTTACTATAATGGTATCTGCCAATTTTCTGAAATCATTAAGATAAAATCCACTGTTCTTCTTTCCTGTTCTTTCAATAAGATGTTGACACATATACACCAGCGATGAACCTTCGCGCTCCAGATAAGAAGGCAATAAAGCTAATATACACCATTGGTCTGCACTCGAATAATACTGATTAAATGTTTGTGTAAAAGCCTTTTCGTATAAAGAAATATCATTGACATAATGTAGTGATGGCTCTGCACCTGTAGTTCTGCTACTTGAAAAAACTATTGCTTTTGAGTCATTATTTCCTGAGACTACTTTTTTTGTTTTAAAAAAACTTATTGGCAGAAAAGGAATCTGACTAACATTACTTATCTGATTTGGCTTGATGTTTAATAATTTCAGATAGTTGCGATAAACAGCGTTATTCTCTGCCTGAAACCTAAAACTTTCAAGTGCTGTATTTTCAAAATTAAAATTGTTTTCAAAAATTGAAATCACACAGAAGCAATTAATTTAATTATCTACATTAAAATGCAGTCCTTTATTTTCTGTCCTTGCCATTGCTGCTTTAATAATCAGGTATGCTACATTAATGAGGTTGCGCAATTCGCATATACGAGGAGAAATTTCCCATCTGTTATACAGGTCTTCTGTCTCTTCATATAAAAGTCGTGTACGTTCAAGCGCCCGTTTTAGTCGCATATCACTTCTGAAAATTCCAACATAGCTGCTCATTATTTCCTGCAACTCTTTTCGGCTTTGTGTAATAAGAACCATTTCTGCTGCTTCGCGTGGCGAAACTGAATTCCACTCCGGAATGTGTTCATTGTAGTGGATAAATTCCAATCGCTCTGAGGCATGCTCATAAGCACGATGCGCAAATACAACAGCTTCGAGTAATGAATTTGACGCCAGACGATTTCCACCATGCAGTCCGGTTGACGAACATTCTCCAATTGCATAAAGATGTTGAATAGACGATTGTCCATGCTCATCAACTTTAATACCTCCACATAAATAATGTTGTGCCGGTGCAACAGGAATACAGTCTTTAGCAACATCAATGCCCAACGACATGCATCGGTTGTAAATATTCGGGAAATGCTTTTTAAACTCTGTTATATTTAATTTTGTACAATCAAGCCAAACATAATCGTCACCACTTTTTTTCATTTCGCTATCAATTGCACGGGCAACAATATCGCGTGGCGCAAGCGACCCACGCTCATCATAGCGTTGCATAAATTCTTTGCCATCAATAGTTCGCAACACTGCACCAAAACCACGCACTGCCTCTGAAATGAGAAAAGATGGATAGGTTCCGGGATGATACAATGCTGTGGGATGAAATTGAATAAACTCCATGCCATTTACTTTTCCCATGGCACGATAGGTCATGGCAATGCCATCACCGGTTGCAATAACAGGATTGGTTGTAGTCTTATAAACATGTCCTGCACCACCGGTAGCCATCACTGTAACTTTTGCAAGCATAGTTTCTACTTTGCCGGTTTTAGTATTTAAAATATATGCACCATAACATGCTATTCCCGGAGTATTACGTTTAACAATAACACCCATGTGATGTTGCGTAATGATGTCAACAGCAAAAAGATGGGTATGTAATGTGATGTTTGGATGCTGATGTATCTGTTGAAGCAGCTTTGTTTCAATTTCAAGTCCGGTAATGTCTTTATGATGCAATACACGATGAGCGGAATGACCACCCTCCATAGCTAAATCAAAGTTGCCACTCTTGTTCTTGTCAAATTCTGTTCCCCAGGCAATGAGTTCATTTATGCGTTCGCCACTTTCGGCTACTACCATGCGCACTATCTTCTCATCACACAATCCTGCACCACAACTCAACGTATCCTGAACATGATGTTCTAAAGAGTCGTCCTTTGCTTCCGGCAAAACGGCTGCAATGCCGCCTTGTGCATATTTGGTGTTAGATTCATCTTCATTAGCCTTTGTGATGATGGTTACTTTGCCATGCTTGGCCGCCTTTAATGCGAAACTTAAGCCGGCTATTCCGCTGCCTATCACCAGAAAATCGGTCTTTGTCATTTTATTAATCGAAATTTTAAACTAAAATAAGTCGAATATGTTTACTTTCGTAAATTAATTGCAAAAGTAACTATTCATGACAACAAGAAATCATCAGGTCTATGCCGAGTTAACACCTAATCCCAACAGTGTAAAATTTGTTGCCGACAGGTTGTTGCTTTTTGAAGGCACTGTTGAATACAAATCTAAAGCCGAAGCGGTAGATTGTCCGATAGCTTATCAGTTGTTTGACTTTACCGGTATTAAGTCTGTCTTTATAACTACAAATTTTATAACTATAACAAAGGAAGCCGATATTGATTGGTATGAAATCACCAATATCTTGCGAGAGTTTATTAAAGGGTTTTTAAATAGCGGTGAAAAATTATTTCTTAAAAATCCTTTTCCGGAGCAAGCTGAAACAAAAGAAGTAATAGCCTCAAAAGCAGAAGAATTGGTAAAGCAACCGGTGACACAAAACCCAACTGAACATTCTGAACTGGAAGAAAAAATTATCACCATGCTTGATGAATATGTGCGTCCTGCCGTTGAAGGTGATGGCGGTGCCATAGATTTTAAGTCGTTTAAAGATGGTGTTGTTACTGTAGTTTTAAAAGGCTCATGCAGTGGTTGTCCTTCGTCAACATTAACGTTAAAAGCAGGAATTGAAAATTTGCTGAAACGAATGATTCCTGAAGTTTCGGAAGTGATGGCAGAAGCCGAATAGTTCTAAAAAATATTAAACCATTTGTTTTTATGCGCCATTGAAATTACCTGCGCCTTAGAATTTACATGCAGTTTGTTGTAAATATTTGCAATATGTTTTCTAACAGTTAAAGTGCTGATGTCTGTTATTTCAGCTTTAAAACCCAAATTGCATTATTCAACTGTGCCAAAATAAACACCAAAACAGAAAAACATCTGAATGCCTTTTTAATAATTAATACCGTAAAACTAAATAAACAGATTGAAATCAGGATCTTTTTTTTAAGCCAAAAAAGTCAATACTCAATTTGTAGTATCATTCATCTGAAATATTTTCTGATTACTACATATTAAGTATTTACAATAAAATTAATTAGTAGAAATATTTGTAGCATTAAAATAATCTAATAATTCTCGGTTCAAAAGACGCAAATAAGAATACGTAGCTTTCTGAATTAAAAAAATCACCAGAATTGGCGATTGACAGCATACTTAAAAAGTCACATTATTGCAAAATAGAAAATAAATTATTTCACACTTAAAAACCAAATTATTATGACAACTAAAATCGCAAAAACAAAAAGGTTGTTTCACTTATCAAGAATAACCTTTTTCTTGCTATGCTTGTTCATTACAGGCTTAGCAAAAGCCGAAACAGAGCCTAATGACAGCAAGGCTCAGGCCAACACATTAACATTAAATACAGGAATGCCCGGTACTGTTGCACTCAGTGAATCTGACTGGTTTTCTGTTACCACTCCGGAAGATGGAAATCTGAATATCACCGGTACTTTTTCGAGTTACATTTATATTCAGGTTTACGATAATGATGGTACAACTAATCTCTTTCTCAATTATCATTCTGGAACCGTAACCAGAACAGTTTATGGCTTGGCAGCAGGCACCTATTATGTGCGACTATACAATTACACTGCTACGGAAACCAACACTTATACGATAACACCAAGCCTGACAGCAACGGGCTTTGCCAACGACACAGAGGATAACAGCACTCCTGCATTAGCAAATGTGTTACCTCTGAATGGAAGTGTTACCGGACATGTTGGCTACTATTACAACAACCAACGCGATACTATAGACTGGTATGCTGTTACCGTTACTCAGGATGGCACTTTAAGCTACACTATTACAAGTGAAAATGGTTTATACATTTATGCTAAACTTTATGATGGTGATGGCACAACCCAACTTGCAGGAAATTATACAGGAAGTACTGCAACTTTCTCCAGAGGTGATATGGCGCCTGGAGTATATTATATATTAATTCATGCATACTACCCTAACAGTGAATATGTACCATATACACTATCCAATACATTAATACCTCCTGTTAGTGCAAATGACCCCTTACCAAATGAAACTTTTTCAACTGCAACACCGCTTGCTTTAAATGGCAGTACAACAGGTCATATTGGATATCGCTACAACGGAAATGTTGACGTTTATGACTGGTATAGTGTTAATACAAATGCTGATGGAGACTTATACTTTACTATAACCAGTGATAATGGCCAGTATGTTTACGCAGAATTATTCGATGGTGATGGCATTACAAACTTAGCCGGAAACTTTACAACATCTACTGCAACATATCATAAAGATGGTTTAGCACCGGGCACTTATTATATTCGTATCAGAACTTTTTACTCTTATGAATATACTTCTTATCAATTATCTGACAGTTTAGGTTTGCCGATTTATGCTAATGATGCAACACCGAATGAAACTTACTCAGCAGCAACTGTACTCCCCTTGAACGATACAATTACAGGCCACATTGGATATCGTTATAACGGAAATATTGATGCTGTTGACTGGTACAGTGTGACTACCAATGCTGATGGACGTTTATATTGGACTATTACAGTTGATAACGGTCAAAATGTTTATGCAGAACTATTTGATGGTGATGGTACTACTAACTTAGGTGGAAGTTATACGACCACAACAGCCACTTTCAATGCAAATGGTCTGGCACCGGGCATGTACTACATTCGTATTAAGACTTTCTATGCCTATCAATTTGCATCCTATCAGCTATCAAATAGTTTAGTTGAACCTATTCAGGCAAATGATGCTTTGCCAAATGACATTTATACAACAGCTACACCACTTACACTAAATGACTCAACTACCGGTCATATTGGTTATCGCTATAACGGAAGTGTTGATGTTTATGATTGGTATGCTGTAACTACCAATGCAGACGGTCAACTATTCTGGACAATAACTTCGCATAACGGACAATATGTTTATGCACATCTTTTTGATGGAGATGGAATAACATTGCTAGCCGGAAACTATACATCAACTACTGCCACTTTTAATGAAAACGGACTTGCTGCCGGCACTTATTATATAAGAATTAAAACATACTATGGATATGAATTTGCACCATATACTTTAAGCAATTCACTTACGCCTGCGCTTTATACTAATGATACAGAACCAAACGGCAGTGTTGCTACGGCAGTCCCATTAGCAGTTAATACAACTGTAACCGGACACAGTGGTTACTATTATAACAATTTAGATGATACTTTAGATTTTTATGCTATTACACTTCCTGTAGATGGTAAACTTACCTGGACAATAACTTCAGGCAACGGACAATATGTGTATGCTCAACTTTATGATGGTGATGGTACAACTTACTTAGGTGGTAGTTATACAAATTCAACTGCTACATACACTAAAAATAATCTGGCAGCAGGCACATACTATATAAGAATAAAAACTTATTACAACAACGAGTTTACACCATATACATTAACAAATGTATTGGATCCGATGAATTTTGCAGCAGAAAATTCTGCTGATAATGCCTATGCCATTTCTCCAACACTGCTACCTGCCAACACAGCAACAACAGGTCACATCAACTTCTATTACTACGGAGTTAATGACACACGCGACTGGTGGGTGATGGGTTATGATGGCACAGGAGCAATGACTATTACCTGCGAATTGGAGCAAAATCATTTTGATGTTAATTATCCTGATATTGCTTATGCAGTTTATACTGATACGGCTGCTGCTCCAATATATTCCGGCACTTGGATTAATCCCACAAATACATTAACAATTCCTTCTCCACCCATAAGCAAATATTATTTGCGACTGACACAGTCTGCAAACACCTTTGGTGCTTATCGTTTAACAGCTGCTTATACAGAAAATTGTGCAAACAATATTACCAGCACCTCTTCGCAAATAGTACCTTGCCTTGGCACCATTAACTATACTGTTTCAGGTGGTTTAGCAGATTATACTGTTCAGCTTTATAAAGATGGTAATCCATTTGGTGCACCACAAACAACTTCTTCTACTGTTAGCTTCACAAATCTTGGTATTGGAACTTATTATCTCCAATCACATTCCTTCGGTGCTTCTGCTTCTTGCAATAATGTAAGTGGTAACACAGTATTCTCTGCACCTCCGGTTCCAAACATCACTCCTGGTGGTCCTACTACCTTCTGTGCAGGTGGAAATGTTGTTTTAACTGCCGATGCTGCTTCATCTTATCTCTGGAGTACCGGTGCAACTACACAAGCCATTACAGTAAGTGCATCAGGTAATTATGTGGTTACAGTTTACAATGCAGCATTGTGCAGCAATACTTCTGCATCAACTTCTGTAACTGTTAACCCATTGCCTCCAACACCAACCATTACACCTAATGGTCCGCTTACTTTCTGTGCAAACAGCAATGTAACGCTATCTTCAAGTGTAGCCACTGGCTATTTATGGAGCAATGCTTCTACTACACAAAGTATTGTTGTTAACACTGCCGGCACATTTACGGTAACTATAAATGATGCCAATGGCTGTACTGCCTCATCAGCATCTGTTACAACAAACACCATTCCTCTGCAAACCTACTATCGCGATCTTGATGGTGATACTTATGGTGATCTTGGTAATACTATTCAAGATTGTTCTCCACCAGCAGGCTATGTTTCTAACAGCACCGATTGTAACGACTATGATATTGCTCTTCACCCTGGTGCTACGGAACTTTGTAACGGTATTGATGATAACTGCGATAGTCAGGTTGACGAAGGTGTTCTTTCAACTTTCTATGCCGATGCAGATGGCGATGGTTATGGCGATTTAACAGTTACTACTCAGGCTTGTTCTGCTCCTATAGGATATGTTAGCAACAGTACAGATTGTGATGATAATAATAATGCTGTTCATCCCGGTGCAACCGAAATATGCAATGGCATTGATGATAACTGCGATGGTCAGATTGACGAAGGTTGTGGCAGTTATACATGGTATGCCGATACTGATGGTGACACCTATGGTGATCCTGGCAATTTTATTGTAAATTATAATCCTACTCCTCCTGCAGGTTATGTTGCTGATAACACCGATTGTAATGATGCCAATAATTCTATTCATCCTGGTGCTACTGAAATTGCATGCAACGGTATTGATGAAAATTGTAATGGCATGGCTGATGATTTAGGTACACCAAGTACTGATCCATCTTCCATTACAAGCAATGCTGTATTCGATGAAATCTGTTTAGGTGGTAATGCAATTTTAACTGTAAATGGTGGTAGTCTTGGCACCGGTGCTTCATGGCAGTGGTACAGTGGCTCTTGTGGTGGCACTCCTGTTGGAACAGGTAGCAGTATTACTGTTTCTCCTTCTTCAGCTACTAATTATTTCGTTCGTGCTGAAGGTGCTTGTGGTAATTCTGCATGTGTTAATCTCACTATCACTGTAAAAACCTCTCTGCCTGCACATGCCGTAGTTATTCCTCCTATTTCAGGCTTACCTGCTTATGCATGTCCCGGCTCTTCTGCTTCAATAAGTATTCCTGCTGTACCTAATGCTTCTCAGTATATATGGGATGGACCTACCGGAACCTACTTTAACGGTAATCCGTTAAACACTTCACCATTCACTTCAGCAACTCCAAACGTGCAGATAACTTTTGGTACCACAAACTCCTCCTTCTATAACATAGGTGTACAAGCCGCAAACAGTTGCGGTGCAACACTTCGTAAAATTCAAAAGGTACGTTATAAAATCAGTACCCCTGCTTCAATCTCTGGTGCTGTTAATGCATGTGCCAACAGCAGTAGCACATATTCTATTGTTGCAGTAACTGATGCTACACAATATCTGTGGAGCATTACCGGTGATGCCTCAGTTGTTGGTAATGGTACAACAGTCACTGTTAATTTTGGTCCCGCATGGGCTGGTGGCAATCTTTGTGTTGCCGCTCAAACTCCTTGCTTTACTTCTCCGGCAAAATGTATGTACATCAGTTCTTCTGCTACTGCTCTTAACGCCATCAGCGGAACATTTACAGCATGTCCCGGTAGTGTGATCACTTACAGTGTGCCTCCTTCTGCTGGTGCTTCTTACTATACATGGACTCTTCCTGCCGGTGCTTCTGGTAGTTCTAATACCAACAGTATTGTTGTAACCTTTGGCCCATCTTATAACACTGTAGATGATATATGTGTTACCGTTACAAGTGTTTGTGGAGTTACTTCTGCGCCTAAATGCAAAACTGTTGCTCCCGGACTACCAGCAAGACCTAATGCTATCACCGGTCCTTCTAACGGTCTGTGTGCACAAACGGCTCCTTACAGTGTTAGTTCTTCGCTCGGCATTACTTACAATTGGACTGCACCTGGTTCTATTTCAGGCAACGGCACCAGTGCCATTACCGTTAGCTACGGCTCTTTTACTACAGGCTCTGTTTGTGTTACTGCCAGCAATGCCTGCGGCACAAGTGCTGCTCGTTGCATTACAATCAAAGGAGCACCTAATACGCCTGTTTCGTTAACTGCAACCCCTGCAACATGGTGTGCAAACACACAAGGTATTCAGTTCGATGCTGACATGAGTAATACTACAGGTGCTTATACTTTAAACTGGACATTTCCTAATGCGCCTACTGCAAGTTATGTTTCAGGTGGTGGAAACTCCAACTCATTAACTCTTGATTGGGGCACAGGTAATGGAACTGTTATTATTAAAGCAAGCAACTCCTGTGGTGAAGGTTCTAAAGCCTACGTAGCGAACATTGGTTGTAAAGAAGCACAACAAGTTGATGCAGGTTCTATAGCTGCATATCCTAATCCAACTGCCGGTATGTTGAATGTTGAATTCAATGCAGTTGAAAAGGGCAATGCATCAGTTTCAGTAATTGATTTAAGTGGCAGAACAATCCTGAATTCATCTCAGAACGTTTCTGCAGGAAATAATACTATGCAGCTCGATTTAACCAAAGTAGCTAAAGGTGCTTACATGATTAGTGTAAAATCAAATCAGTTTGCTAAACAAATTAAAATTGTTGTTGAGTAATAATTTAGCATTCTAATTGTTTTGCAACAAGGCTGCCCAAAGGGCAGCCTTGTTTTTGTTTTACGAACTTAACTACACCATTATTAACCGGAAAAATCACCAGAATTGGTGATTGCAGAAACTTTTTGATAAATATTTATTTGTAAAAAATAATTCCGATATTTCGGGTCACAATTGTTTTTAAAATTTAAACCAAAGAATATGAGAAATTTAGACACATTAAAATTAATTTTCACATTGGTAATTGTTGGTAACTTATCAATGAATATTACAAAAGCACAAACATGGACAACTCAAACCAGCAATTCAACTGAAGATTTAAGAGCTGTAAACTTCTATGATTTAAATACAGGTATTGCCTCCGGTATTAATGGAGCCATAGTTACTACAACAGATGGAGGATCAACCTGGGTACCTCGAACTTCAGGTGTAAGTACTGTTTTATTAAGTGTATTTATGGCAGATGCACTTACTGCATATGCTGTGGGAATGAATGGTACAATCGTTAAAACATCTGACGGTGGTACAACATGGACAGCTCAAACTTCAGGCACAACAAAATCGTTGTACAATGTGTTTTTTGTAAGTCCATTAACCGGTTGGGCTGTTGGAGAAACAGGGTTGATAAAAGCAACTACTGATGGTGGAACTACATGGACAACTCAAACTTCAGGTGTAACAACTACTTTGAATGCATTATGTTTTACTTCTGCAACAGAGGGTTGGATAACTGGCAATGGTACCGGAACTAGTAATACTGTGCTCCATACCGCTGACGCAGGGGTAACATGGCAACCACAAACTGCCCCGGCTGGGAGTTATTATGATATAAGTTTTATTAACTCTAACGAAGGTTGGATAATTGGCCCCTATGGAGCTTTTGCAAATACTACCGATGGTGGAACTACATGGACGGATATAGCTTTCAATTATAGTTTTCAGGCATGGGGTGTTCAATTTGTTTCATCAACAAAAGGATGGATGCAAGTGGGTTCTGCAACAAATCAAAATAATTCCATAAAAACAACTAATGATGGCGGTATTTCATGGCAAGGTTCTCCATCACCGGTCAACGTTGTTGCTGATGATATATTCTTTATTAATGCAAATACAGGCTGGGCAGTTGGTAATGATGGTATCATTCTAAAATATAGTTCCGGAACAGGTATTGACAATTTTGATGATAACTCTGCAATAAGTGTTTATCCAAATCCAACAAAAGATTTTCTAAACATTGAAAATATTGAAAGTAATACATATGTAGAATTATGTAGTATTTTAGGAAATACAATTATTGCCCAGAAAAATAACAATTCGGAAAAAATGCAGTTAGATATACGCAATTTATCTAAGGGTTTGTACTTTTTAAAGATTGAAAATAACAGAAACAAATCAATAAGAACTATTGTCTTACAATAATTTTTTATCTGAATATTCTTTACAGCTGCTTTGATTTAGCACCTTGAATTTATAAAATTTTTTAGCTGAATTAAAAGCTAAAGAGATTTTCATATCAGGATTTTACTACCCAATTATTACTATTGTAAAAGATTCTCTGAAAATTATTTTTACTAATATTGTAAAAATATTCAATCGGAATTTTATGAGAAAATATCTACTCATTTTAGCTTACTTCTTTTTAATTTCAATGACTGCATCAGCACAATGGAGTACAGCTACTGTTCAATCTGCACGTAGTTTACTTGCAGCTACTTCTATTCAAGATAAAGCTATGTTTGGTGGTGGTATTGGTATGATAAGTGTTCCACCACCTGCCTTAGATATCTACACACAGTCAACAAATCAATGGCAACAGTCACAAATTTCACAAGGACGAACTTCATTAGCAGCAGCGTCAACAGGCAACTGGGCAATTTTTGGTGGTGGTGCCAACGACTGGATTCTTTCTACCTATAACAGAGTTGATATTTATAATGGCACTGTAGGCAGTTGGACTAATGGAGATTTTCTTTCTGTTAATCGTGCTAAATTAGCGGCTGCAGGTGCAGGGAGCAAAATTCTTTTTGCCGGTGGTGAGTTTGATATGATTAATGCTGTTTATGATACGGTTGATATTTTTGATACGCTTACGCAGAGTTGGACCACAAGTGCATTGAGTGTTGCACGATTTAATCTTGCAGGTGTATCTGCCGGCAATAAGATTCTGTTTGCCGGTGGTGAAAATTTTTCAGGAAACACTTATGATAATGTTGATATTTATGATGTAACTACAGGAACATGGACTACAGCAAATTTATCAGTACCACGTTCAAGATTAGCTGCAACATCAATGGGTAATAAAATTTATTTTGGTGGAGGCATTAACAATATTGGAGTGGTGAGTAATGTAGTAGATATTTATGATGTCGTATCCAATACCTGGACTACTGACACACTGTCACAGGCAAGACAATATTTAACCGCAGCTGCCACTATGGGAAAAGTATTCTTTGCGGGTGGAACAGATGCGGGCTTGGCAACAGGTTCAAATGTTGTTGATATTTTTGATACTGCCACTGCAACTTGGAGTATTGATTCTCTGACAACAGGACGTTATTTTTGTGCTGCAACTGCATTAGGAACGCAGTTTTTAATTAGTGGTGGATTGCCTGACAACTCAGGTTTCCCAATCAACACAGTGGAAATTTATACTATCACTTCAAGTGGACTTGCACCTATTGAAACTTCAAAAACATTAAGTGTTTATCCAAACCCTGCATCACAAAAAGTTGTAATCAAAAATAATGGCTTCCAACCCGGTGATGTAATAAACATATCTGATGTAATGGGGAAGCAAGTTCTTAGCTTGAAAATTTCAAAAAACGAAACTGTTGCAGATATTAGCAGCCTGAGTAATGGAATTTATTTTGTTCAACTTAGTTCAGTTTCAGAAAACTTTACATCAAAATCACAAAAAATTATTATTCAGCACTAAAATTTTAAATGTTGAATTTTAATTTCTGTTTGGCAGCATATTTTCAATATTAATCTTTTATATAAGGTATTGTTTTCTACATTTTAGTTAGCTAACGCTTACTGCTGTTTAATTGTTTCTGATTTTTTATTGATTTAAAAAGTTTTTATAAGAACTTTTTAATCTGATTTCAATATTCTTTTTGTTAATATTCAAAATCACCAGAATTGGTGATTGCAGAAACTAATAAATAAATATTTATTTGTAAAAAATAATTCCGATATTTAGGGTCATAATTGTTTTTAAAATTTAAACTGAAAAATATGAGAAATTTAAACACATTAAAATTAATTTTCACATTGGTAATTGTTGGTAGCTTATCAATGAATAGTATAAAAGCACAAACATGGACACAGCAGACAAGCAACACTACCGAAGACCTGAATAGCGTTCACTTTTTTGATGCCAATGTGGGGGGTGCTGCCGGATTTAACGGAACTATTTTAACCACCACTAATGGAGGAACCACATGGACTAATCAAACATCAGGAGTAACAGTAAACCTATTTGATATTTTTTTTGCTGACTCCCAAACTGCATATTCTGTTGGCTTAGGCGGAACTATACTTAAATCAACCAATGGTGGCACTACATGGGTTTCTCAAACATCGGGCACTACACAACTTTTGCTTGATGTTTTTTTTGTTAACCCTTTAGAGGGATGGGTAGTAGGTAATTCAGGCACCATACTACATACCATTAATGGCGGCACTACCTGGACACCACAATCAGGAATGAATAATGCTTTCAAGGCTGTATATTTTATTTCACCAACTGAAGGATGGGCTGTAGGATATCCTTTAATATTACATACAACTAATGCAGGTACCACTTGGTCTCAGCAAACTGCACCTGTTGTCCATTATAACGATGTCCATTTTATAAATGCAACCGAAGGTTGGGTTGTGGGAGAAAACTCAATCGGACTTAAAACAATGGATGGTGGCATAACATGGAACTCTTCTTCTTTTAGTTTCCAAACCAGCATTATTGCTGTACATTATGTATCATCAAGCGTAGGATACATTAATCTTGAAGCTTCGCTACCCTCAAACAATACTCTCAGAAAAACCACAGATGGAGGGGTAACCTATCAGGTAGAACCCACGGGTGTAAATGCAAGAACCACTGACTCATATTTTATAAATGCCGGCTTAGGATGGGTGGTAGGCTACGATGGTGTAATTTTAAAATATAATTCCGGAACAGGTATTGATAATATTAATGATAATTCTAACATAAATATTTACCCAAATCCTGCCACAAATAAATTTGAGGTTAAAGGTCTGATGTTTGATGGCGCTTATGAACTCAGAATTTTTGATGTGATGGGTAAAGAAGTTTTAAAGACGAACGTAATCGGAGAGAAATCTATAATTGACGTAACCAATATTAAAAATGGAATTTATTATGTTCAAATTTCAAACTCTTCCTCTTTAGGTAAAAGTGCTGGGGCTTATCAAAAATTAGTCATACAGCACTAAATCAGTGTAACAATTAAATTCTCTATATTTAAAAATCACAATCAGCAATTGATTCTTATAAAAAAAAGTCTTGCAATTTAAAATTCAAAAATTATATACAGATGAAAAAAACACTACTTACACTTTGTTGCTTTTCAGCACTAACGCTAAATGCACAAACGCCAACATTCGACTGGGCTATTAACATAGGCAGTACTAATTTCGATAAAGGCTATGATATTGCAACCGATGCTGCCGGCAATGTTTATGAAATAGGAATATTAGCAGGAACTGCGGATTTTGACCCCGGAGCAGGCGTTGTTAATCTTGCTTCTAATGGAAATGATGACATATTCATTGCTAAATACAGCACTACCGGAAATCTGTTATGGGCGCATAATATAGGAGGCACTGGTAATGAAACTGCTGTGGCAATGGCACTTGATGCATCGGGCAATTGCTACTTTACCGGACACTTTACAGGAGCTGTTGACTTTGATCCGGGAGCGGGAACATCAATCATAACAGCATCAGGCGCTTTTGATGTTTGTATAGTTAAATTAAACTCATCAGGAAATTTAGTTTGGGCTAAAAACTTTGGTGGAACATATGGAACATTCGTTGATGAACTTTCTTTAGATGCTTCAGGCAATGTTTACACCGAAGGCACCTTCCAAACCACCACTGACTTTGATCCTTCTGCAGGTGTGTATAACCTCGTATCTACTGGTGGCCAGGATCCTTATCTGGCTAAATTAGATGCAGCAGGAAATTTTGTCTGGGCAATAAACACAGGCTTCTCTGTAAACTCGTTACATATTGACAATAACAATACTGTTTATTTAGCTGGATCATTTAATGACACCACTGATTTTAATCCTAACGCCACTCAAGTTTTTAATGTTATTCCTATTGGTGCTACAGATATTTATATTGCGAAATTTGATACTGCTGCAAATTTCATTTGGGTTAAAAATATTGGTGGAACAACAGGTACAGATGGCGGAAATGCATATGCTATCAATACTGATGCAGCCGGAAACATTATCGTTACCGGAACATTCACAGGAACAGTTGATTTTGACCCTGGTACAGGCACTGCTAATCTTACATCTGTAGGGACAGGAACAAATATGTCTGATATGTATTTTCTAAAATTAGATGCTTCAGCCAATTTTGTATGGGTTAAAAGAGTGGGTGGCAACTCTATTGATGTACCTTTGGATATTGCTACTGATAATGCAGGTTCTGTATATTTTTCGGGCCGCTTTAAATCTTCAATTGTTGATTTTGACCCTGATCCAACAGTTACATTTAACCTCAACGGTACATTTAGCAGCTATGATGCATTTGTACTCATACTCTCAGCAACAGGAAATTTTGTTTATGCTTATGAAATTGGAGGTCCATCTAATGGTGATGATGAAGCCAATGCTATTTGTGTAAATCCTACAGGTAGCTTTTACGTAACCGGAACTTTTTACGGCCCTATAGATTTTGACCCTGGCACAGGCACTACCACTTTAAATGATATCGGAAATACTGATGCCTTTATTCAGAAAATGAACTTTAGCACAGTTGGTTTAGCTCATTTAACTGATGAAAATTACTTCATTCTTTATCCCAATCCTGCTAATCAGTTATTGGTAGTTAATCATGGATTATTAAAAGAAAACTGCGAACTGAAAATTTTTGATGTAACAGGAAAAGAAGTTCATACATCCACCATCAGCGGTAATCAGTCAACAATTGATGTAGGCAAATTGGAGAACGGAATTTATTTTCTACAGCTTTCATACTCCTCTCCTTCAATGAAGTCATCAGGTGCATCGCAAAAATTAATCATTCATCATTAAACTAAAGTCAAATGAAAAAAACACTGCTTACCATTTTCGTAATGGCAACAACCCTGCTTGTGCAGGCACAAACACCGGCATTTGAATGGGTACAACAAGTTGGCGATTCGGCAGGTGACCAAGGAAGATCTATTGCACGCGATGCAGCAGGAAATTTATATGTAGCCGGTTGCTTCGGTAAAACGGTTGACTTTGATCCCGGCCCTGGTGTGTATAATTTAACAAGTTCAGTTGGCTTAGAGCTTTTTGTGTTGAAGTTGGATACAGCAGGCAATTTTGAATGGGCTGTTAAAACCACCGGATGGATTGGAAATTTAAGTGAGGTTGCGCTTACATGCAGTGATGCAGGAAATGTATTTGTTACAGGGCATTTTAAGGACTCGGTTGATTTTGATCCGGGCTCTGCCACATTTAACCTGACCTCAAACGGTGGGCGTGATATATTTATATGGCATCTTAACACAAACGGAAATTTTGTATGGGCAAAAAATATAGGCAGTACGGCATCATCTATTAACAGCCGGGATGTGGGTTATGATATTACAACCGACAATTGGGGAAATGTTTACACCATAGGTAGCTTTGAACTTAGTGCCGATTTTGACCCAGGACCCGGGGTTGTTACGCTTAATGCTGGCCCATATTGCGACATTTTTATTTCAAAACTAAATGCCACAGGTGATTTTGTGTGGGCAAAAAATTTTGGAGGGTTCAATTACTGCATTGGAAATTCCATAGCTATTGATGCCTTGGGTAATGTACACGCAACAGGCTCTTTTTCCGATACGGTTGACTTTGACCCGGGTGCAGGTGTGTTTAATTTAATTGCTCCGCGCAGCAATCAGTTTGTGGCAAGCGACCCCGATATTTTTATTTTAAAGTTAGATTCAACAGGCAATTTTATTTGGGCGCAAAATTTTGGAGCAACATCCGAAGATGTGGGCCAGGCAATAAGTGTTGATGCCAATGGCAATGTATTTACAACAGGTTATTTTGAAGACGCAGTAGATTTTGAATGGGGCAATGGCACTTTTAATCTTACCACCAGTATTTTTGAAGATGTTTTTGTTTTAAAATCAGATGCTGCCGGTAATTTCTTATGGGCAAAACAAATAGTAAGTAGTTCGTTTTATGATGCAGGCAATGGCATTGCAACAGATGTTGCCGGCAATGTATATATAACAGGTTCGTTTGCAGGCACTGCTGATTTGGACCCCGGTATTGATTCTGCTTTTGTAACTGCTGCCTCCAGCAGCCCCGATATTTATATTTTAAAATTAGATGCAGGCGGCAATTTTTTATGGGGAGGCCGTGCCGGTGACATAGGTAACGATGCCGGAGAAGAAATTGTTACCGATGCATCCGGCAACATTTTTACCGCTGGCAGTTTTAGCCGCACTGCCGATTTTGATTTTAATACCGGTGTTAATAATCTTACTACTGTCAATACCCTTTCCAATGTTTATGTGCTTAAGATGAATCAAAATAATGTAGGCATATATGAAAACATGATCCAAAACAAGTTTACCGTTTACCCCAACCCTGCAACAAACATTTTAAAGATAAACAATTTAAAGTTTGAGATAGGCAGTGCAATAAAAATTTTTGATGTGATGGGAAAAGAAGTTTTACATACAGTTGTTGGAGGTGCAGAAACAGCAATTAATGTAAGCAAATTAGAAAGTGGAATTTATTTCGTTCATTTATTTTCTGTTAGTGCTCCGGAGGAAAATATCTTAACAGAAAAAATTATCATTCACTAAAATATAAACTGAAAAGTCATGAATAAATTTTACAACAAATCAGTATCCTGATTAATGGCATGTTTGTTTGTTGTATCATTTACAATATCAAATTCACAAATGCCATCTTTATCATGGGTAAAGACTATGGGAGTGGCCTCTAATGAAAAAGGAAAATCAATTACAAAAGATCCCTTTAACGGTGACCTTTATGTAACCAGTTCTTTTCTGAACTGTTGACTTTAATCCGGGCCCAGCTGTTTTAAATCTGACAGCACCAGGCGGTAACAACGTCAATGCAATTTTCTTAATCAAATTTGATGCAGCAGGAAATTTTGTCTGGGCAATAAACACTTGCTTCTCTGTAAACTCGTTACATATTGACAATAACAATACTGTTTATTTAGTTAGTTAATCCTTAACAACCCTCCAATGAGATTTTAAAAACAGGATTGCCATCAAAATTCGGGTTTGAAGTTGAAATTGAAAAAAGGCAAAAGAAAATTTGCATTTGATTTTGTTCATCCAGCTTTTAAAATTGAAAGCAACAGCACATTACTCAACATCTTCCCAAATCCTTCTTCAGGAGTATTTAATGTACAATCCGACAATCAACTTGAAAATGTTCAGATAACAGTAACAGACTTACAAGGTCGTACATTGATTAATACTTTGTTTTCAGGCAATGAAACTACTGTTGATTTATCTAACTACACTCAAGGAGTTTATCTGTTGCAATTACATTCAAGCAATGTGGTTCAGACTTATAAACTGATAAAGGATTAATTAACCCCATAATTCTCTTACAACAAGGCTTCCCGATTGGGCAGCCTTGTTTTTTTGTAAGCCTTTCTTGAAGGCACCATTCCTATATACTCATTGCATAATCTCCTTTAAAATCTCCGGTTTTTAAGGATATCCTTTTCTGCAACATTCACCCCCTTATGCCTTCATCCTATTATCAGTTTTTTACTTTCATAAGTTTTATCTATTAAATGTTGGATTAGTAATAATTTCTCATATCTTTGATTTTACAATAAAAAACAACATGAAAAGAGTAGCCAATTTATTTATTTCATTGGCATTTCTACTTTATGTCAAAGCCGCTTCTGCTCAATTAACATTGGCTGAATGGAATTTTCCAAACAATCCTGATAATGCTACTGTAGATATTTCTATTCCTGCTAATAGTGCAAAAACCATTTACACCGTAGGAGGTACTGCCGCAGTTGTTTATACAACTGCCGGTGCCACAACTCAAAGTGCTTGGACAACAGGATGGGATAATGGCTCCGGCACAAAATATTGGGAGACAGAAATTAATACAACAGGTTATTTTAATCTTGAATTATCCTCTAAACAACGCAGTTCGCCCACAGGGCCCAAGAACTTTGCTATAGAATATAAGATTGGTATTGCCGGCACATGGACACCAATTCCCGGTGCCGGTGCAATTGTTGTGGCAGACAATTTTACTTCAGGTGTTGTCACCGATATCCCCTTACCTGTTGCATGTGAAAATCAAGCTTCAGTTTTTTTACGTTGGATAATGACAACGAATACAAGTGTTAACAACAGCACTGTGGCTTCCGGTGGTTCATCAAGAATTGATGATGTAATTATTAAAGCCAACGATGCACAAAATCATTATCGCAGTATCACTTCCGGTGCATGGAATTCATTATCAACATGGCAACAATCACCGGATTTAGTTACGTGGACAGCAGCTGTTTTTTTACCAAACTACTATGCTAAAACTATTACCATTCGCAGTGGACATACAGTAACCATTTCGGCCAATGTACGCATTGATGAAACAACTATTAACAATGGTGGAACTGTAAATTACAATTCCAAACTGCTTACAATCAATAATGGTACAGGTGTTGACTTACAGGTTAACGGTACATTTACAGATGGAAGTTCAACCAGCGTTGCCTGGCTAGCTGGAGCAACATGGGCATTAGGTGCATCAGGCACTTATGTTAAAACAGAGAATACAAATGCAACAAACTGGCAAAACAATTATCAGGGTGGCATAAGCACTATCCCTGCAACTGCAAGTTGGGTTTTAAATAAAACACCCAGTTCAGTTACTGCACCTTCATTAACAACTTTAAATATGTTTTATCCAAACCTCACTATCATGAATACTTCGGGAGGTGTTTGGACAACTGCTGTTTCATCAACATTCACAGGCAGCACAGCTACTGCAACTATCAAAGGTAATTTTGATGTTGGTGGTGTGTTAGCTCCACTATTAGGCACTGTTGATTTTTTAAATGATAACAATTTTGCTACACCGGTACAAGTTCAGGGCAATATACTAATACGTGGTGGATGCAATCTCAGAAATTTCGGAACAGGGTTTGAAATTTTCGGAAACCTAACTGTAAATGGCTCCACAAGTTATGGTGCAGCTAATGCACGTAAGTATAGATTCAGTGGTGGTAATGCACAATCTATATCAGGCTCTGCAGCACTTACATCGCTACAGATTTATCAACTTGAAATGAATAAGTCTGCCAACAGCCTTACCCTTTTAAAATCAGTAAAGGTTGATAACAATCTGAACTTAATAACAGGTATTATAAATTCTTCAACTCCCAATATTTTAATAGTTGAAAATGGTGCAACTGCAACAGGAGCATCAAATGTTAGTTTTGTAAATGGCCCGGTGCAAAAAAACGGCTCACAGGCATTCACTTTTCCTGTAGGAAAAAATACTTCATATCGGTCAATTGCTATTGGCGCTGATGCATCATCGTCATCTTTCTGGACAGAAAATTTTAATACCGGAGCAGGCTGGTCTCTTGTTAACGTTATGGGGCCCGAAGGTGCTGATCCAAATCCTTTTGTAATAAGTGATGCAGAAGGTGGTGTTGCTGCAGGTGGTTGTGGAGTTGCAAATAATGGAAACAATACCATGCATGTTAGTAGTGTATTTAATCCAACAGGTGGAGCTGCATATGATGCAGGTGGGTTATGTGGACTTTTATACTGCCCCCAAACAAACAGAATGGCACAATCGCCTGTAATCAATTGCACAGGAAAAAGTAACATTAGCATCAGTTTTAATTACATTGAATTTGGCGATGGTACAATTGACAATGCTACCCTTTGGTATTATGATGGTGCCGCATGGGCACAAATTACCGATATGCCAAAGACTGCATGTTGCGGTGGAGCATGTAATGGATTCAGGCAAGGAAAATGGACAGCATTTTCAATGGTACTACCGGCAAGTGCAAATAATAATGCTAATGTGCGAATTGGTTTGAAATGGGAAAACAATGATGATGGAGTAGGCACCGATCCATCCTTTGCCATAGATGATATTTCGCTAAGTTCTTTAACTTCAAGTCAGTTTGTTGCAGAATATATGCGTGCTAATCCGCAAATAACATACAGTAATATTTTTGATCCAACACTTGACCACATCAGTCAGTGCGAATTCTGGACGCTTAATCAAATTGCAGGAAGTTCAAGTCGAAATGTAACATTATCATGGGATGCTTCCAGTTGTGGAGTAACCTTACTCAGCGATTTAAGAGTTGCTCGTTGGCGCAGTGTTGGAACTATATGGAATAATTTAGGCAATGGCAGCACAACAGGAAATGTGTCAGCAGGTACCATTACTACAAGCACAGCAGACAATTTATTTGGACCATTTACCTTATCATCGGCATCTTCAGAAAATCCCTTACCTGTTGAGTTGCTGAATTTTACAGCACAACTAAATAATGACCAAGTTGAATTAAGATGGTCAACAGTATCTGAAATAAATAGTGATTACTTTGAAATAGAACGTGCTGCTGTTGACTTAAACTTTATACCAATTAATAAAACACAGGCTGCAGGATTTTCTAATCAGCTTTTACGATATCATGCAACAGATTCAAAACCATTAGCACGAAAATCTTTCTATCGTTTAAGACAATTTGATTTTAATGGTGAAAGCCATTTGAGCAATTCAGTTGCTGTTGAACTAAACAACTATGAACAGCTACAAATAAACTATGCTGTATTTACGAATAAAAACAACCTCTATTTTAAAGTAACAGGTAATGTCGAAAAGAATTTAACCGCAGAAGTTTATGATATTAATGGAGCAATAATTTCAACGCAAGAATTAAATGGAACAGAAAATATTTTTCATGTCCAAACACAAAATCTTGCTAATGGCATATATGTTTTAAAAATTTCTAATAGCAACAGTTCTGTTACAAAGCGTTTTTCTGTACACGACTAAAATTATTAAAGCTTCTGTGTGATTAAACAACAACACATCATTACACCACACAAATCCATAGTTTAACCACTTCTACTTTTAATTTCACCAATCGTTTTCTTTAAATAGAAGATTTTATTTATTTTAGGCAATTCCTTGCCAAAACCGAATGATTAAATTTTTCAAATCACTACTTCTATTTCTGGTTTTTACTTTACCTGCATTGGCGGATTCATTAACCATCAATCTCAATGAATTTACTGCTAATGATGGCTTATCCGACAATCAAACAAATTGTGTCATTCAGGACAAATATGGATTCATCTGGATTGGTACAAAAGATGGGCTGAACCGTTTTGACGGAAAAAGTTTTCAGGTATTTAAATTTCAAAGTGATAAAAACTCTGTTAGTGGCAACAATATTACCTGCCTTGAAGTTACAGACGACTCTTTATTATGGATTGGAACGGCATCTAATGGTTTTTGCAGTTATAATTACAAAACAAATACTTTTCAAAACTATCATGCCCGCAACAGTCCCCTTCGTGCTGAATATATTAACGATTTAGCGTTTGACAAAGTACGTAATTGTATTTGGGTTGCCATGAATAATGGAGGTCTGCAACAATTTGATTTGAAAAATAAAAAACTCAATCCCTATGTATATTCAATCAACTCATATTACGCTGTTGCTGTTAAAGACACTATTTCACTTTTTGCAGGTATAATAGAATCACTAAAAAAATTAGATAACGTTGGAAGGAATAAGGGTATGGTTGGTGATACAGCTACAACTATTAATACAATTTATATTGATAATGATTTGAATGTTTGGTGTGGCGCATGGGATAATGCACTGCATCTATTCAATATCCATGGTAAGCGCCTCCAATCGTACATCTTTGACGGAACATCTAAATTTAAAAAATCTGGCGAAGAGATTATTTCAATTTCTTCTGATGCCAGCAATAACATCTGGTGTGGAACAAAATCATCAGGCATATTTATTTTTAACAAAGCTTCTAAATCATTTATAAACAATATAAATTTTTCTCATCAGATTAATACCCGTGTAAACGAATTGTTTCGTGATTCACAAAACAGAATCTGGATTGCAACAGAAAACGGTTTGTTAGTGTATGATCAGCATAGAAATCAATTCAGAACAGAAATGCTTCCTGTGCCAAAAGGAGTTAATGCTTGCAAAGTATTCGACAGACTCATTACTGACAAAGGTTTAGACCTTGTCATTACCCAATGTGGTTTATTTTATAAAAAATCTCCAAATGAATCCTATAAGTTCAAAACTGTTATTTATCGAAATGAAGAGCAGGAATTATATAGTATTCTGATGACGAAGAATGGTGATATTTACATTGGCAGTAACAGAACTGTTTTCAAATTTAATCCTGAAAATATTTCATTCAATACAATAGACTTTAATAAAAATCTGAAAGAAACTTCATTTTACTTTAATGGTGCATCATTAGTCAATTCTCTCACCAGTTTCAAACAAGACAATTCAGAATTAATTGCTGCATCTTACTATGGCAACTACATTGTATTAATTGACTTTGATAATCGAAACTTGTACTATCTTATCCATGAAAATACAAAAATATCGGACAATTTAGAGAATTTAAGTCGCAAAATTTGGGTTGATTCAAAAAACAATTTCTGGGTTTGTGGCAGATCAAAAGGTCTTGTCCAACTTAAATTCAAGAGCGATTTTAGTTTATCAAAATATGCAGCTGATAATGATTCCATGTTACCAATAACGGTGATGCCAACAAATTGGAATATGTTGCCGAACTCAATTCCAATAAAAATAAAAAATGTTTTTGATATTGCTGAACGTAAAGATGGAACCTATTGGCTTTCGACACAGGGGGCAGGCTTGGTACTTTTTAGTAAAGAAAATAAAACCTCTCCTTTTAAAATAATTGATTCTGATATCACATCTATGCAAGGAATCAAATCTACAGGAGACTCCTTATTATGGATAATTACCTCATCAGGTCTTTTACAATACAATGAGAAAACAAATTTTTTTAAATTGTATGATGCAAGCAGTGGTTTAAGTCAGAATATATTCGGCTATTTCTTTCAAAATAAACCTGGTGACAACAATACACTAAGTGTTGGCTTTAATGGTGGATTCATCAGTTATAACCCATCACAATTACTCTCTTCAACAGAAAAACCAAACCTTCAGTTTACCAAACTATGGGTAATGGACAAACCATCTGATTCATTACTTTTCTCTGACATCAAACTTCATCACAATCAGAATTTTTTAAAAGTTTATGTGTCACCAAATATTTATACCAACAGTGATAAAATAACTTATTTCTATCGCCTGTCAGGTATTGATGATAATTGGCGCAGCAACGATAATAATCCTATAATAACCTACACCAATTTACCTCCGGGAAAATTTCGTCTTGATGTTAAAGCCATTTCGAACAATAATTTGCAAAGCGACATTAAGACTTTGTCTTTTGTTATTGTACCACCGTTTACCAGCACGATATGGTTCTATGGCATTGTAGTTTTTAGTATTGGTGCCTTTGTGTATTTCATTTATCGTTACAGAATCAATCAGCTTCTAAGATTACAAGAAGTAAGAAACAATATTGCACGCGATTTACATGATGACATAGGCAGCACATTAGGCAGTATTCACCTCTACAGTCAGATTGCCGATAATAAAATGAAACAAGATAAACACCATGAAATTCCCGGAATTTTAGAGAAAATAAAAAAGTCGTCAAAAGAAATTATTGAAAAAACCGGTGACACGGTTTGGGTGGTTAAAGCAAGTAATGACAACATGTCTAACCTTTCATTGCGTATGGAGACCTATGCTGCAAGCATTTTAGGCGATGCTGATATAAATTTTAATTTCATTGTTGAAGAGAATATTCAGAACCTGAAAATTAATATGGCACAACGAAAGAATCTTTTTCTGATTTTTAAAGAGGCTATTCACAATATTGTAAAATATTCACACTGCACTCAGGTTGATATCCATTTAAGCAGAAATCGTGGAATGACATTTTTAAAAATAAAAGACAATGGTTGTGGAATAGATATGGCCAATAATCATTCGCAAACAAATGGAAATGGTGGTAATGGATTAAAAAACATGGCTTCCAGAGCAAAAGATTTAAATGCTGAGTTCCAGATTAACAGTGCCCCGGGTAAGGGTACAGAAATTACTATTAGCCTGAAACAACATGCAATATAACCAGAATTGGTGATTGCAAGATCAAATAAGAATATTCAAATTTGTAGCATGAATAAAACAATTCCCGATAAGCCACTGAGAGTGATTATTGTTGATGACAATAAAAACATGCGAGAATCTGTTGCGCTTCTTCTGCAAAGCACACCATCATTGCTTTTAATTGCAGAATTTGATTCCGGTGAAGAATGTATAAAACAAGTTGACACCTTAAAACCTGATGTTATCCTAATGGATATTGATATGCCTAAATTGTCAGGTATTGAAACAGTAAAAATTATTCGCAAACAGTTCCCTGGCTTACCTATTTTAATGCTCACCGGCTTTGAAGATGATGATAAGGTGTTTGATTCAATATGTGCTGGTGCTAATGGCTATATTTTGAAAAACACAAGCATGGAGCTTCTGATTCACCATATCCATGAAGTCTATACCGGAGGCGCACCAATGACACCGGTTATTGCAAGAAAAGTTCTGACTCGTTTTGCTAAAACACAAGTTACCGAAACCAAAAATGAAGACTACAATCTTAGCAAACGCGAAATGGAAGTACTGGAATTATTAGTAAAAGGTAAGTCCTACAAAACCATTGCAACAGAACTTAAAGTTAGTTACGAAACAGTCCACACTCATATCAGAAAAATATATCACAAACTTCATGTTAAGTCAATCGGTGAAGCTGTTTCAAAAACGATTAAAAATAAAATCCTGAACAGTTGATGCCTTACACAACTTTAGTTTGATTTTAACATTGATAGTAAAACACTAAGGTGTAATTACAAATTGAAACAACCACATTCTTGGTGCTTCGAGTTGAGAGGGAATTCCGGAATATTCGTGATTGAACAAATTTCTTGAAATAACGGATAACGCTATTTGGGAGTTTAATTTATAACTGATGTTTGCATCATAAATCCAGTCGCCTTTATCGTGTTCGGCCCGATACCTTTTAACCCCTGGAAGCAATTCATTAAATACAACATCAATGTTTTCCATAAAGCTATTGTATCTGCAATTTACAGCTAAAGAAACTTTTCCATAGGCTATACTTCCATAACCTTTAAACAAATTTCTGTAACGATATTTTAAGAAGTTGTATGTAATGGTTCCTGTTGATGCTTTTAAAGAATCAAAATCAGTCAAACGTGGATCAATATAAGTGTAGCCTCCTCCAAACTGAAGATTTATTTTTTTAAGAACTGTTGCCTGCACACCAAGTTCAAACTCCATTCCATCAATACGAGTATTACCAATATTCAGTGATTTAAATCCAAGTCCAAACAGAGGATCTTTAAAAGGATCACCATAACTTCCGAAGGCAAACTCTAGCATGTTCTTATACTCACTTCTGAATACCGATGCATCCACATATCCTGAAAATTGTTTGCCGACAGCAAATAACTGCCTCAACCCTATCTCGGAACTCCATCCGCTTTCAGAAAATATTGAATCGTTTGGATAAATAACAATTGAACCTACTCTTGTTTTTACATATTTTTCTGCAATTGATGGAAATCTGTATCCTTGTCCGTAGCTACTGCGTAAATACGTGGCACGTAATAAACGCAGGTTTGCTCCTGCCCTGATTACAGGTTTGGATTCTGCCTTACTGTAACGGAAACGAAATTGTTCCCACCGCCAGCCTAATGAAAGATTCAACCTGTCAAAAAATTTCTTATCTGCCTGTGCATACAATGCTTTGTTATATGTTTTTCTACTACCATACAAATCACTGCGCACACCACCATCAGTAATCACACCTCCACCGGTTAACACCAGATTCCATTTTTCAAAACGCTGTTGCAACTGCACTTCTGAATAATATAAATCTGCAAAAGCTTCCTGATCGGTATCATTGTAATTCAAAGTCCGGAAATAACGAGAGCGCCACTTTGCACTAAAACCTTTCTTACTATGATAAGTAATAAAAGGATCAATATTGTATCTAACCGTGTGATAATTACTCAAAGTAGATGTTGAATCATTCACGCCTCCACTTGGAATATAAGCACCTGTGGTATCATCATTCCATATAATGAAAAGACCACCGAATGATTCCATATAATTAGCATTTACTCCTACTGCCAGTCCTTCAATCTTCGGAAATCTGTATCGTGTATTTATATTAACTCTGGCTCGCTTCTCTGTTTCACCTTTTCTAAACCCTTCATCGAGCAGATAATGTCCACCTGCTACAAAATCCCATTGTCCAAATTTTTGCGCATGAAACATATTTGCTCCACTCAACATCTGAGTTTCTTTTCCCCACCACTTAATCTCCTTTCTTCGTGGTGAATCATAAATTCCATTGTACTGTACAATTTTTGTTACCGGCTCCGACTTAGCATAACCTGTCCTGAAATTTATCACCCCATTCATAGCTGACGAACCATAAAGTGCAGATGATGCTCCTTTTATAATTTCTATCTGTTCTAAATTTTCAATTGGTAAAAAACTCCATTTTGCATCATTGGCATCGGCACTAAGCATGGGCATATCATCAACCAGCACTAGCACCCTGCTGCCTGCACCATAACTAAATCCACTGCCTCCGCGAATATTTGCTTGCCCATCATTTACATTCAATCCCGTTACATGTTCAAGTGCTGTTTCAACATTGTTGTCGCCTGTTGTTTCAAAGCTTTTAGGTTTAATGGTCTCCATCGTAACTGTAACCTCTTCCAGTTTCTGCTCAAACTTTCCGGCACTCACTACAACTGATTGCAATTGTTTACTTAATGGTATCAAATGGATTTGAACATAGTTAGAATCGCCTACTAGAATTACTTTGCTGAAAGTTTCGTAACCGAGTAATTTTGCTTTAAGTGTCCAACTCCCTTTATCAAGCATTAAAACAAACTCACCTTTAGCATCTGATGTAGTAGCGTGGCTTTCATCGGCATAAACAGCTACACCGGGCAATTCACCCTCTCCATCGGTAACTTTTCCAGAAACACGTTGCTGCTGTGCATTCACAGAATAAATTCCTAAAACGAAAAAAAAATAAAATAAAGTTATTCTTTGGCTAAACATGTTTTTCTTTGCAGATTCAGATTGTGAAGGCACAAACCTAAACTATTCTTGAAAATCTTGAAAGTCAACAATGGAAAATAATTTAACAACCGATGTTTTACAATATCAGCTTGCGCTGACACTCTTACCTGGTGTTGGCGACATTACAGCAAAAAACCTAGTCGGGTATTGTGGTGGTGCAGAGGCTATTTTCAAAGAAAAACAACAGGCATTACTAAAAATTCCTAATGTTGGTCAGATAGTAGCAGATAAAATTAAAAATGGAAAAGAACAGTCGCTAAAGAGGGCTGAAGAAGAAATTCGTTTCATTGAGAAAAATAAAATAAAACCGCTATTTTTCACTTCTGATCAATATCCAAAAAGGCTTAAAGCATGTAATGACTCGCCAATAATGATTTTTGTGAAAGGCAATGGTAATCTGAATCCGGAAAAATGTATTGCATTTGTAGGAACAAGAAAAGCCAGCGACTATGGAAAAACAACCACTGAAAAACTCATTGCAGATTTAGCGGAAACAGATGGAATGATGATTGTCAGCGGACTAGCTTTTGGTATAGACATTACAGCACACAAAGCAAGTTTAAAATGTAAAATACCTACAGCAGGAATTGTTGCACATGGTCTTGATACACTGTATCCGGCAGAACATCGCAACACTGCAGAAAAAATGCAGGCAGAAGGTGCTGTTATCAGCGAGTTTATGAGTAAGACTAATGCAGACAAAGAAAATTTTCCAAAGAGAAACCGCATCATTGCCGGCATGGCAGATGCTGTAGTGGTTGTTGAATCGGGAATTAAAGGTGGTAGTTTGATTACTGCAGACATTGCTAACTCTTATAACAGAGATGTTTTTGCCATTCCCGGTCAGGTTGATAAAGAATATTCAAAAGGCTGCAATGCCTTGATAAGAGACAATAAAGCCAATTTAATTCAATCTGCTGCCGACATTGAATATTTTATGGGATGGGATAAAACAGATGTGAAATCTATTCCTAAACAAGCACGTTTGTTTGAAGACTTAAATCCTGAAGAAAAACAGTTGGTAGATTTTTTGAAAGAAAACTCAAAGGTTGATATTGATACAATCTGTTTCCGATCGGGTGTTAAGCTAAACCGTATTCCTGCATTGTTGTTGAATCTAGAATTGAAAGGTGTGATAAAAAATTATCCGGGAAAGGTTTATGATTTGATATAAAAAAGAAAAGCCCGCTAAAGCGAGCTTATATCTTTTAAAATGGGGGCTGATTACTTTGTAGCAGCTTCTTTAACAGCTTCAGTAGCCTGATTTACTACAGCACCTGCAGTTGAATCTACAGTTTGTGCAGCATCGGTAGCAACCTGAGCAGCGTCAGTAGCAGCTTGTTCAGCAGCAGAAGCAGCTTGTTGAGCAGCAGCAGCAATTGAATCCTGAGCAGCTTTAGCTGTTTCTTCCATTTTTTGTTTTTCTTCAGCAGAAGGACCGCATGCAACGATGCTGAACATTCCGGCAGCCATAACTAAGGCAAGAACTTTTTTCATTGTTTTGTAATTAATTGATTTGAAATTTGAGCGGCAAATATAAATTGCTTTACCTCTGCATATTAAGTTTTATATTAAATTTTTATTCGTTGGTTATCAGTGTTTTATAATTTTAGCCGGAGAGTAACAACCCCTGTATCAATGTATTTCTTCTGAAAATAGTACTTGATTGACAACAAAGGTAGCATATTTCACTACCTTTGTTGCTTAACATTTAAATTAGATATTATGTCTTTTCAACTCCCTCCACTACCATACGCACCCGATGCGTTAGAGCCACATATTGATACACGCACCATGGAAATTCACCATGACAAGCACCATCAGGCTTATGTAACCAATTTAAACAATGCTATTGCAGGTACAGATGCAGAAAAAATGAGCATTGAAGATATTTGTAAAAATATTTCGAAACTACCGATGGCAGTACGCAACAATGGTGGCGGACACTACAATCACTCACTGTTTTGGACCATTATGGCACCCAATGCAGGTGGTGCACCAAAAGGAAAATTAGCTGACGCTATAAACAGCGCTTTTGGTTCGTTTGACGAATTTAAAACGAAGTTTAATCAAGCTGCAGCAACTCGTTTTGGATCAGGCTGGGCCTGGTTAATAAAAAATGCTGCCGGTAAACTTGAAGTTTGTTCTACCCCCAATCAGGATAATCCGTTAATGGATGTTGCTGAAGTAAAAGGTACACCGCTTTTAGGTATTGATGTTTGGGAACATGCCTACTACCTGCACTACCAAAACCGCAGACCCGATTACTGTACTGCTTTCTGGAATGTGGTTAACTGGGACGAAGTGTCAAATCGTTTCGAGAAATAATTTCCCGATTAATTAATTTATAAAGGCTACCTTAATTGAATTAAGGCAGCCTTTTTTATTGCACATTAAAAGTTTAAAACTCCATAAAACAAACGCCTTATTTCATAGTTTACTATGTGCTAATAAAATTACTTTGCAAAATACATTTTTATCGTTATTACAATTTAAAAAAGTTGCAACGTTTTAAGAGGACATGAATAAGTATTTGCGCTACTTTGTTTTTTTACTGTTGACATGCTTGGCACTACTGCTCATTGCAATGGGACTTTCAGTCTTATTACAAGATAAAATCAAACAATCTGTAATAGAAGAAATAAATAAAAGCCTCAACACACCTGCAAGTGTTAGTGAAATTGATTTTTCCGTACTACGTTTTTTTCCAAATGCATCACTTACACTTAAAAATGTAGTCATAAAAGGCAATCCTTGGCAAGACACAAAACGCCCTTTGCTAAAAGCCGGAAAAATTGATTTGGTGCTTAGCATTACCAGCATATTTTCTTCAACAATACAGCTGAAAAAGATAGAGATTTCTGATGCTGAATTAAATATTCTGACCAATGAAAACGGTCAAAAAAATGATCAGATTTTCAAACAGGGAAACGACAACAACTCCTTCGCTGCTGAATTCAAAAAAGTAATTCTTAAAAATGTTAATCTGAGTATTGAAAATAAACCATCTAATTTCATCTTACAAACTCACCTGAACAAAAGCCTTGCTTCAGGTAATTTTAAGGATAAAACATTTGAACTTAAAACAGAAACAGATTTGTTTGCTGAAATTATTCAACATGAAAATATTTCTTACATCAAACAAAAGCCCATACAACTTAATGGTGTTGTTTCGGTTGACCTACGTAATGACATTTATGCATTTAATGATTTAAAAATTCAACTTGCCAACTTAAATATAAATGCAAAAGGAAAAATTGAAAAAAGAAATGAAACTTTTCTCGATCTTAAATTTACTGCTACAAAAGCCAATGCATCAGAACTACTTTCTATTTTACCATCTAATTGGGTTGCACCGCAAATTTTAAACTATCGCTATCATGGTAACATAAACTTTGATACACATATAAATGGTGTTGCATCATCAAAACAATCACCAACCATTGAAATTAACTTTGGCACTAATAAAACCGACATTATACCTGATAATGAAAATTATGCATTGAAGAATGTTGCACTAAAAGGATTTTATTCTAATCGTAAATCCGGAAAAAATATTAGTGTTTTGAGTCTGAAAAATATTTCTGCAAGAATTGAAGGCAAACCAATTATTGGCGAAGTTTATCTCGAAAATCTTAAAAATCCATACTTCAACATACAGTTAGATGCTGACATTAGCCTTGCCAGTTTAAGTCGCTATTTACCTGCTGACTTTACAGAAGAACAACAAGGCTCTGTTTCTCTTCATGGTAGAATTAGCGGACAAGCAGACAAGAAAGATACTTATCGCTCCAATGGTACACTGACATTAAACAATCTGAAATTTAAACTTAAAAAAAGAAATATTGCAGTTAATAGCATCAGTGGTAAAATTAATTTTAACAATGCTGATGTAAAAGTTGAATCTTTAAAAATTCTTGCCGGGCAAAGTGATGTTGTCATCAATGCAAATATTCTTAATTTTTACAACTATATATTTCGTGATAATCAGACTATCACTATTAACGGAATTGTTGAAAGTCATTTTTTAGATGCCGGTGAATTGCTGGCCGGTAATCAATCTACCGACACTTCTGATTTTGATTTGCCTGCATATCTTAATCTGAATGCATCGTTAAGTGCAGATGTAGTAAAATTCAGGAAATTCAACGCTAAAGACCTTTCCGGAAACATATCACTGCAAGATAAGATTCTAACTGCAAAACAACTTTCATTTAATGCTATGGAAGGTCACATAGCTCTTGATGGCACTATTAATACAAATTTTAAAGACGAAGTACACATATCAAGCAATGCGAAAATTGAATCAATAAACATTGAAAGACTTTTTTTTGAAACAGGAAGCTTTGGTCAGCAAGTGCTTACAGAAAAAAATATCAGAGGCACATTGACTGCTTCCGTTCAACTTGCTACCTATTGGACAAAACAACTTGAAGTAAAACAAAGTCGTACCATTGCATCAGCAGACCTAAGTATTAACGATGGCGCTCTTATTGATTTTAAGCCAATGCTTAAACTTTCGCGTTTTGTAAAAGGCAGCGATCTGCAAAATGTTCGTTTCAGTAAACTTCAAAACACAATTCGAATTCATGAACAAAAAATACTTATCCCCACAATGGATATTCGCTCCACTGCAATGAACATGACCATAAGTGGCACACATGGCTTTGACAATTTTGTTGACTATAAAATACAAATGAAACTTTCTCAGCTACTCGGCAAAAAAGTGCGTCAGCAAAATACAGAATTTGGAACCATTGAAGATGACGGCAGTGGTGGGTTAAATCTTTTTCTGACCATGAAAGGGCCATTAGATAACCCCAAATTCAGCTATGACCGTAAAGGAGTAGAGAAAAAAATTACAGAATCTGTAAAATCCGGCAAGGATGATTTTTTAAAAATTATCAAAGAAGAGATAAGTGGCAAGAAACCACCAAAAGAAGAAACTCCCAAAAAACAAAAGGAGTTACAGATTGATTATGATGAATAATGGACTGTTCTTATTTCTTCATCCGACCATTCTCTTTACTTGTATTACAAACCTATTGACGTTAATAATTTGATGTTTTGCCAAAGATTTCTGTTGCAGCACATTAAAAAAATTGATATTATTGCCATCAATCCGTAAAAAAATATTGAGGATAATGCAGGCATGAAAAACAAGATAATCGTTTTATTTCTGATTTCAGTAGCCATTATAGGTATTAGCGCTATTCCTTTTCAACCAAAAAAGGCTATGGCCTATCATTCTGAATCTGAAATAGCGTTTTTTAAAAATCATTCAATGACACCGATTGCCCCCGGAGAATTTTTTTTAACTCCAGATAACTGCAAAGGCTGTCATGGTTTTGATACTTTAGGAATTGCTAATGTTGATGCCAACGGGCAGGATGTTAACCTTCATGATGACTGGGAAACCTCAATGATGGGACTTTCTGCAGTTGACCCTTTTTGGCGTGCCAAGGTAAGTCACGAAACTATGGTTAATCCGGCACATGCAACTGAGTTACAGAATTTATGTATTACTTGTCATGCACCTGCAGGGCACTATAGCGCAATTTATAAAGGACAACAACATTATGTTATGTCCGATTTGTTGAACGACTCTCTTGGTCTTTCAGGTGTAAGCTGCACAGCTTGCCATGCTATTGGTGACAGCAGTAGTTTAGGTCAGCTATTTACTGGTCAGATTCCTTATGATACTAATAAAGTTCTATTTGGACCTTTTATTTCTCCTGTGGCCGGACCCATGCAACTTTATGTAGGCATGATACCTACCTACAGCCCACATGTAAGTGAAGGAAAATTTTGTTCACCCTGTCACACATTACTTTCCAACACTGTTGATTTAAATGGTATTCCTACAGGAGGCACTTTCATTGAGCAGGCAACCTATCATGAATGGCTTAATTCCACTTATCCATCACAGGCAACAGTCTGTCAAAGTTGCCACATGCCACAAATTGAAGATGCTGTAATACTGGCAAATGGCAATGTTGGTTTGCCCGGACGAACTCCATTTAATCTGCATCAGTTTGCAGGTGCTAACTCGTTTATGGTAAATCTGATTAAGCAAAACAAAACTGCATTGGGTGTTTCAGCACCTGACTATAATTTTGATTCAACACTTGCAGCTATCACACACATGCTGACAACACAATCATTGGATGTGCAGGCTTCATTAGCAGCTATTACTTCAGATACAGCATTCATTGATGTTGACCTAACAAACAAAGCAGGGCATAAATTCCCAAGTGGATATCCTTCAAGAAGAGCTGTGCTACAGATGATAGTTACAAAAGCTAATGGCGATACGTTGTTTGCTTCCGGACTGTTTGATGCCAATTATGAAATGCAAAACGTGGCTTCACCTTTTGAGCAACACCATGACATCATCAACTCACAAACACAAAATCAGATTTATGAAATGGTAATGGGTGATGTAAACGGAACCGTAACCACCGTACTTGAACGCGCAGCTTCACATCTGAAAGATAACCGCATCCCTCCTGCCGGATTTTCAACCTTGCATTATGCTTATGACACTTGTAAAATTGTTGGTAGCGCTTTAACAGATGTAGATTTTAATAAAAATGGTGCAACACAAGGAACAGGACATGACATTGTTCATTATCATATTCCATTAAACAATTACAGTGGAACCATTAATGTTTATACTGCTGTTTATTATCAAACACTGCCACCTGCATTTTTAAGTGACATGAGCAATTATTCTTCCCCTGAAATAAATACATTTCTTACCATGTATGCCAATGCAGATAAAAGTCCTGTAAAAGTTGATGCTGATACATTGCTTAATATCTCAACAGGAATAAAAGAAAATATTTTAACAACCATTAATATTTCACCCAATCCAACAAGAGACGGAAAAGTTCTTCTTTCAGGCATAGGTTACAATTCATTTCAATTAGAAGTGTTTGATCAAAACGGTAAAAAAATTAATGTTATTCTTACCAGAAAAAATAATTCAATCGAAGTTCAACTGCCCACAGCAAAAGGTATTTACTTTATCAGACTTAATGTGAATGGTCAGGTTAAATCTTATAAAATATTACGAATTTAGAAACTATAACATCTCTTATAAATAAAAACAAATTACATTAAATCAGAAACTTGTTTAAAATGAAAAATAATCTTTACTCAAAATTAGGATGCCTGCTGCTCCTAGCACCTGCATTCTCCTTTGCACAACTTTCATTTACCAACAGTAACTCAAGACTGGCATCTCCAGCATTTCACAGTGGCTGTCCGGTTTCTGTAGTTGACTGGAATAATGATGGCTTAGACGACATTATTCGTTTAGATAATGGGAAACATTGCTATGTTGATGTGCATAAAACCAATCAGCAATATCAACGCATATTTCTTGGTACATTTTCAGGAAGTACGTGGGCAATGGCTGTTGCCGACTTAGATAAAAATGGTTACAAAGATGTTGTTGCCGGTGGCGCTTTTGGAAGTGTTGAAATATTAAAAACAAACAATAGTGGTACCGGTGCTACACTATCTTCATTAAGCAATTCAAATTTCTTCTTGCAGAATTTAACCATGGCCGATTTTGACAACGATGGTTGGATTGATATTTTTTGTTGCGATGATAATGCAGCAAGTCATATTTATCTGAATAATGGCTCCGGTGGATTTGGTGCACAGTCAAATATTATCAACTTTAACCTACCCAATGGTTCTGATAATTCAGGAAACTACGGAAGTGTGTGGACCGATTTTGATAACGATGGCGACCTTGATTTATACATTGCGAAATGCAGACAATCTGTAAATAATCCTTCCGACCCTAGACGTATTAATGTACTATTTGTAAATAATGGTAATGGTACTTTTACTGAAAATGCTGCTGCTTACAACATTAATATTGGCTGGCAAACTTGGACAGCGGCTTTCGGTGATATTGACAATGATGGCGATCTTGATTTGATGATTACAAATCACGACCACAACAGTCAGATTTTTCAGAATGATGGAACGGGTGTTTATACTGATATTACATCATCAACAGGATTTACTGTTTCTGACATCACTCCTATTGAAAGTGTAATGGAAGATTTTGACAATGATGGATTTGTTGACATTTTCGTAACCGGAAGCGATTCACGCTTTTGGAGAAATAATGGTAACAGCACTTTTACTTTAGTTGAAAATTTATTTGATAACAATGACATGGAATCATTTGCTATTGGTGATGCAAACCATGATGGCTGGATTGATGTTATGGCAAGTTATGCAAATATTTACACCATCCCTTCAAACATTGATGATGTATTGTGGATTAACAACGGTAGTAAACAAAATATTATTGATGGTGTTGCCGGACTACCGACCAACAATTTTTTTAATGTGGTGCTTGAAGGAAATACTACCAATAAAGATGCTATTGGTGCGCGTGCACTGATTTATGGAACGTGGGGAGTTCAACTGCGCGAAGTGCGAGCAGGTGAAAGTTATGGAACCAATAATAGTGCAATTTTACATTTTGGTTTAGGTACAGCCACGGCTATTGATTCTATGAAAGTAATCTGGCCAAGTGGTGTAAGTCAAACAATAAGCAATCCTTCAATTAATCAATTTTTATCAATTAAAGAAAATGATTGTGTTTCACCTGAGGCAATCGTTACTGCATCTGGTCCTTTAGTATTGTGTACAAGTGGCCAGGCATTAACTTTAACTGCACCTGCAGGATTTAATTACTTATGGAGCGACAGTTCAACTGCACAAAGTATTACTATCACCCAAACAGGTGAATACAATGTAACTATCTCACAACCCGGAAACAATTGTTCTGCTACATCAGCTACAATGGTTGTTATTCCATCACCAAATCAGACACCTGCTATTACTGCGCTTGGCGAAACTGTGTTTTGCAATGGAGGTAGTGTTCAGATTCAGGGACCTATAGGATTCAGCAGCTACCTTTGGTCAAATGGCGATACAACACAAACAGCTACTGTAACAACTAATGGGCCTGTAACATTGACTATTCAGGGCATTTGTCAGTCATTTACCTCTGATCCAATTAATGTTACTGTAAATACAGTTACTGATCCGATAGCAAACGATGTTATTTTATCTGCAGCCGGAAGTGCTACATTAAATGCTACAGTGGGTAATAACATTTCATGGTATGCAACCAATGCAGGAGGTACACCTTTAGCAACAGGACCAAGTTACACTACACCTGTTCTTACCGCGAACACAACATACTATATGCAGGCAACTGACACCTTCGGTGGTGGCATTTACGCAGTAGGATTACCAACATGGTCAGGTTCTGGTTCAGGGTATTCTGGAAATACTACCAATGCTACAACAGAATTTAATGTTACAAAAAACTGTACTTTAAAATCTGTCAAAGTATTTACCAATGTTGCCGGAATCAGAAGAATTGAATTAAAAGATGCCTCATCCACTGTTATCAATTATGTTGATGTAAACGTTTCTCCTGATTCGCAGGTAGTAACACTAAACTTCCCGTTAACTCCGGGAATGGGTTATACACTTGGCACAAATACCACAACCAATCAGAATAATCTTGGAACTGATTCACCTAAATTCAAAAGAAACAACTCCGGTGTAAACTATCCATATACTTTATCTGATGCGCTAAGCATTACAAACTCAAGTAATGGTGGGCAGTACTTATATTACTTCTATGACTGGCAGGTAGAAAAAGAATCGTGGGAGTGTGTTAGCAATATGGTTCCTGTGAATGTGTATATCACCACCGGTATAAAAGAAAATGACAGAAGTATTTTATCTGCTTATCCAAATCCTGTTAGTGATAAATTAAATATTTCTAATCCATTCGGAACTGTAAAGGCAACATTGTTTGATGCTACATCGCGTGTAGTAGGTAGTTATGTTTTACAAAATGGAGAAAATATTTTTAATATTGAATCACTCAATGCAGGTGTTTACCAACTTCAGGTAAATCATGATGGTGAAATAAGTAATATACGCTTAGTTAAAAACTAAACAAAAAACTTAGCAGCCGCCTCTGAAAAGGGGCGGTTTTTTTATTGTTCTAATTCGCAAAGTGCCAAGTATGACATCAATCCTACACCTGTCAACAATGCTTTCTCATCAATATCAAATGTTGAAGTATGCACTGATGAAGTAATTCCATTGGCTTCATTTCTTGTCCCTAAACGGTAAAAGCAAGCATTGGTTTCCTGCGAATAAAATGCAAAATCTTCTGCTGCCATCCAGATGTCAAGATCTAAAACATTCTCCTTCCCCAAATAAGCTTCGGCATTTTTTCTTGCTGATGCCGTCAGTTGCGGATTGTTTACTAATGCAGGATAACCTCGAATAATTTTGAATTCACAACTTCCACCCATACCTTCTGCAATAGCATTTGCCATACGAATCATTTTTGTATGTGCATCACTTCGCCATTTTTCATCAAGTGTTCTGAAAGTTCCTTCAAGATAAACACTGTCAGGAATAACATTGGTTGCTCCGTTGGCCATTACTTTTCCAAACGACAAAACACTTGGCATAATGGGGTTTGCATTTCTACTTACAATCTGTTGTAACGCAACAATTATATGTGATGCTATGAGCACCGGATCAATATTCTGATGCGGAATAGCTCCATGTCCACCCTTTCCTTTTACAGTTACATAAATCTCGTCTGTACTTGCCATATAAACACCACTTCTGAAACCTACTTTTCCGGTTTCAATCATTGGCATTACATGTTGTCCTAAAATTCCTGAAACCGAAGGATTTTTTAATGCCCCTTCTTTTATCATTAATGAAGCACCACCGGGGAGTTTTTCTTCTCCGGGCTGAAACAATAATTTTACAGTTCCTGAAAATTCACTCTTTAATTGTTGCAAAACAGAAGCAACCCCCAGAAGACTAGAAGTATGCACATCATGTCCACATGCATGCATGACACCTGCATTTTGTGAAACATAATCTGTTTTATTGGTTTCCTGAATGGGAAGCGCATCCATATCAGCACGCAGTGCAATAATTTTTGCCGAAGGATTTTTACCTTCAATCATTGCAATAATTCCGGTTTCCGCTATTTTCTTTTTATTACTTATTCCTATTTCATCCAATCTCTCCCAAACATACTGTTGTGTCTGAAATTCCTTAAATGAAAGTTCAGGATTTTTATGCAAATGCCGTCTGTCTGCAAGCACTATGTTAAACGCTATTTCTGCAAGTTGCTTTATTTTATCAATATTCATGTGTCAAAATTAAAACTTTATTGTTCAATATTTTACGTTTTTATACATCAAATTAAGTATTGTTTTCAGCTATAAAAATCACCAGATTTGGTGATTGACAATCCAGTTTGTTATATTCTACTTTGTAGCACTCATCAATTTAAAATTTTAAAAAATGAAATGGATTAAAAGATTATTCTTAGTAACATTGGCACTATCACTTACAATTAGTGCTTGCAAGAAAGAAAAAGATGATAGCCCTTCACCTACGCCTCCTACTCCTATTCCTCCAACACCATCGGGGAATACGCCAAAAAATTTAGGATGGAACGGTGGTGATAACCCCAATTCTGTGCCTACCTCGGTTACCAATACCCCTGTATTTAATAGTGGAACATTACCAACATCAGTTAGTTTGTTACCACAGTTTCCTCCAATTGGTGATCAGGGTCAGTATGGAACCTGTGTAGCATGGGCTGCGGGTTACAATATGAAAACTGTTATTGATGCAATCCAGCAAAATCTTAATGCAAGCGACCTGACGAATACAAACAAGCAAACGAGTCCTAAGGATGTTTTTCTTGCTATACCGGATGCAAAAAAAGGTCAGAATTGCAGTGGTACAAACTTTTCTGATGCAATGGATTTATTATTAAATCGTGGCGCAGCTACTATGCAAACAGTTCCATATACCAATCTAGGCAATTGTGCCAACTCCGGTGTGCAAAGTAACTGGACACAGGAAGCGAATCAACGCAAGATTAAAAATTACAGAAAAGTCAGTCCGAATATTCAAAGTATTAAAGAGCAATTAGCCAATAAAATTCCGGTAGTGATTGGAGCTAAGCTTTCCGACAATTTCATGACTTGGAACAGCGATGCCGTTTACAATTCAAATTCAACTTACAATCAGGTTGGACAACATTCCTATCATGCAATTATCATTTCCGGTTATGATGATAGTAAAGGTGCCAATGGTGCATTCAAAGTTGTAAACTCATGGGGAACCAATTGGGGCGATGTTGGATATATCTGGATAGATTATAATTTTCTTGTGAATGAATTCGTATTCGATCAAAACTTTTATACCGCCACAACCGATGGAGGAACAAATCCTCCTTCACCTACTCCAACACCTTCAGGAGGCGTTGACCTAGCCTCTTGGGTGTTTGGTGATGAAACAACTTATGGTACATCACAAACACAATATTACAACGAACGTGTTGTTTATTGGAATCTATACAACATTGGAACTTCGGGAGCAGCAAGTTCTTCAAACTGGAGTTTGTATTATATTTACTTTAATGCTTATGATGCCAATGATTATGGTGTGCTTTTCTATGATGAGTTCAATACATCTATTGCTCAAAATACTTATCAGGTTGACCCGAATGATCCCAATCACATTATTCTGAATATTGACATACCTGCTAATAACGATCTTGGTAATGTTGGTTTTGGAACACAACAATTGTATCAGGTTTACTACACCCCTTCAACTCTGAATGGAGAATATTATATTGCAATGATTGCTGATGCAGAAAATGCATTTACAGAAGATAATGAACAAAATAACTTCTTCTACACAACTGATCAGTATCCAAAAACATTTCAAAATGGCTACAGTGGGCGTATTACTGCGCAAATGCAATCAACCAATGCAACAAACTATGTAGAGTACAAATTCATTAATAAACTTCAACCATCAAAGCACAATTTAACTTCAAGCATCTATAATACTGTTGTTACCAAACAACGTCCAAATGCTTATTCATCTGAAGAAATTGGACAGATGCTTAAATGGAAGAAAAAAACCGGTGACCTTGACCGTAAATTAGCAGAATTTAAAATGCGTCAAAAAGGCAACGGAGGCTTTGGTGCCAAATAAATTCAACATTTAAACCGCAAACAATATCATCCCGGTAAGAAAATTTCTGCCGGGATTTTTTCTGTTTCACCAAATGATTTTTAAACTTGTAAAAAAAATATTATGCGTACAGCAATTCTTATAGCTACAATTTTTACAACACTAAATATTTCCTGTGCTACAGGACAAAAAAACAGCTCTTCAAACGAACCGGATATGAAAGAACAACTAAAAAACGGAACTAATATTTATTTTGAAAATAAAACTATCAGTACTGATTTAAATTTTACAAATCTGCTGCAACCTGTTGTTGAAAGCAATGGCATAAACCGATGTTATGTCAACTCTGCAATTACTTTTAAACAGTGTACATTCAAAGGAAAAATTACAGGATATGCTACTGATCAATCAGGCAAGTCAACAATGACTTATTTTCAAAAAAGTGTAACATTCATTGATTGTATTTTTGAAGATGATATAAATTTAAGAGGAGCAATATTTTCTGCTCCGGCAAATTTTCAAGGTTGTAGCTTTGTAAAAAAAGCCGATTTTCAGGAATGTCATTTTTATACAGATGCTTTATTAAATGAAACCAAATATCGCGAAGAAGCATTCTTTCAAAATGCTGTATTTATGAAAAAAATGATTCTTATGAATGCACGATTTGAATCAAATGTATATTTTCAAAATGCTGTTTTTTATTTTGATGCGCAGTTTAGCAATGCAGAGTTTCAGAAATATGCTGATTTTACTGTTTGCACTTTTCAGATGGGTGTTTTCTTCAACTACTGCAAATTTCAACAACAGGCAGTTTTCAGTAGTAGTGTGTTTAGTAAACGCTTCGAAATACTTAGTACCACAGCTCAGCAATTGGACATGAGAAAATGTCATTTTGGTTTTGTCCCCAAATTGATGAAAAGTAATATTGTTTCAGAACTTGACTTCAGCGGAAGCCATTTTACAGACGGCATTCCTGACTTAAAAGAAACTTCTGCTGCAACAATATTAGCATCAGAGATTGTTTTATGCGATAAAAGTTACTCTCAGGAGCAGTTTTTAAAAGCCTCAGGTAAGTAAGCTTATTTTTGATTTCATTATTGAAAATAGAACATTTTAGCTACTTTAAGCAAGTAAGATTTATTCAAAATCCGTTTTGCAGTAATATACCGTTACATTTTCTTTGTATCAAAATTCAAATATCATGAAACAGATTAACAAAAAAGGAAGAAGCATCCTTATCATGCTTGCCATCATGCTCTCCGGTTTGAGCAGTATGGCACAAAATTGTAATGCAAACTTTCAATACTTTGCCGGACCCGGTGGAGTAGTAACTTTTATGGACTCAAGTTTTGCATCAGGCAATATCACCGGTTATACCTGGACTTTTGGTGATGGCACATCAGGAACAGGTCAGCAAGTATCGCATACTTATAATGGTGTGGGTCCTTACACAGTATGTTTATTTATTACAACATCTAATGGTTGCAGCGATTCTACCTGCGCATTAGTTAGTTTAAACCCCTGTAATATATCCGGTGTCATTCTTTATGATTCACTGCAACAAACATTAACAGTTACAGCATCAGGCGGTGTAGCACCTTACACCTACAACTGGACAAATGGTCAAACAGGAATGAGCATTTCTGTTGGTAATCCAGGAATGTATTGCTGTGTGATTACCGATGCTAACGGCTGTGCCTATACAGCATGCTATATGGTGGGTGGCTCCGGTTGCAGTGCAGCATTTATCACCAACATTATGGGTAATGTTGTGGTGTTTGGTAACAACTCACAGAGTTTTGCATCACTACTCTGGAACTTTGGTGATGGCACCACTTCTGTTGCTACATCACCAACACACACTTATGCTCAGGCAGGAACCTATTATCCTTGTCTGACAGTTTATGATGGCAACGGTGCTATATGTTCACAGTATTGCGATACGATTGTAATTGTACCACAAGCAGGCAATACAGTTATTTGCGGCAATGTCTTTCAGGACATGAATGCCAATGGATTTAATGATAATGAACCGGGCTTTGCCAATACACCGGTAATGATTTGGGGATCCGGTATGCAATACACTGCAATGCCCGATTCAAATGGTAATTACAGCATCAATGTTCCTCCCGGAACTTATAATATTGTTTACTGTGTTCAACAACCTTACAGTCTTACCTTACCACTTGATTCAGGAGGTTGCGGTTTTTATCAGGTAACAATTGCAGCAGGTGATACTATATGTGGATTTAATTTTGGTGTTTCTCTCAACAGTTCTTCAATAGAAGGTTATGTTTTTGTTGACAGCAACACTAATGGAATCAAAGATGCAGGCGAAGCAGGTATTGCTTATCAACCTGTGCAGATTGGAAACCTTACTTCCTACACTGATTTAACAGGAAAATATGAGCGTTATGTTCCGATTGGAACTTATACAGTTTCCTATACGCCAACAGGAGTTTATGCATCTTATCCATTGACAACTGCAAGTAGTAACAGTGTAAGTGTCGTAGGCGTTGGTATTACTTATCAGGGTGGAAACTATGGTCTTGATTTACCCGCAGGTTCAACAAATCTTGCAGTAAATTTATTACCGCATACTACTGTTACACCCGGCTTCCCTGCATGGTACGATATTCAGGTTTGCAACATTGGCATCAACCCAACAGGTGCAACAGTTACTATGAACTACGACCCGGGATTAACTTATACATTTGGTAGTCCTGTACCAACATCTGTAAATACAACTGCGCACGTCATTACCTGGAATCTTCCAACAATGACTTCAGGACAATGCCTCTATATACAGGCCGACTTCAGTGCTTCAACTTCTTATCAGATTGGCGACCCAACGTTTGAGTTCTGCAGCGCCTATCCAACATCAGGAACTGATATTGATTTAACTAATAATACTGATACCGTTCATCAGATTGTTACAGGCTCATGGGATCCGAACAATAAACTTTCTGTTCAAACCAACAACAACAATCCTGTTCAGCAGATTGTGTCTTCAATAAATTCAAATCAGGAAATTGAATATACTATCAACTTCCAGAATTTAGGAACAGCACCTGCAGTGAATGTAGTGGTAGTTGACAACCTCTCTACTGATTTGGTTGCAAGTTCTTATCAGTTAACCGGTGCAAGCCACAATGTTTCTGTAAGCCGCAATGGCATGAATGTTATTTATAATTTTCAGAACATTATGCTTCCTGATGCCATCAGCAATGAACCGATGAGTCATGGATTTGTGTCATATAAAATCAATGCCGTTAACGGACTTGCTGCAGGAACTCAAATTGCTGATTTCTCAAGAATTTATTTCGACTTCAATAGTCCGGTAACTACTAACATTGCAGTTGTTACTATGGTGAATCCTACTGGAATTAACGAACAAAGCGAAGCCAACTTACAAAGTGTTTATCCTAATCCTGTCAGTGATGTTGCAACTGTTCAGTTTACATTAGGGCAAAATTCTTTAGTAGGACTTGAATTGTTTGATGCGGCAGGACGCAGCACCACATTAATGCCCGAAGTCATGATGCAGGCAGGCTTGCATAAAACAAATCTAAATGCCAATCAGCTTTCAGAAGGCTTATATCTTCTTAAGTTGACAGTCAATGGAAAATCATCAGTAATGAAGGTTACAATTAAACATTAACCTTGATTTTTGGTCATCATTAAAAAAGCCCTCTTTTCAGAGGGCTTTTTGTTTAAAACAATATTGTAATAAATAAGAAATATTCCTTCCTACAACGGAATATTTCCATGCTTCTTCTTAGGCAATTTGGCTGCTTTATTTTCAAGCATTTTAAATGCCTTAATCAATTTTTCTCTTGTCTGTGCAGGCTCAATCACTTCATCAATATAGCCACGTTCTGCTGCTTTGTATGGATTGGCAAAAAGCTCAATATATTCCTGTTCTTTTTCTTTCAGCTTTTCAGCAGGATTATCAGCCTTACTAATTTCTTTTTTGAAAATAATTTCTGCTGCACCTTTTGCTCCCATCACTGCAATCTCTGCAGATGGCCATGCATAGTTCATGTCGGCACCAATATGTTTGGAGTTCATCACATCATAAGCACCACCATAAGCTTTACGTGTGATGACAGTTATTCTTGGCACCGTTGCCTCACTAAATGCATACAACAATTTAGCTCCGTTAGTAATGATGGCATTCCACTCCTGATCGGTACCGGGCAAAAATCCCGGAACATCTTCAAACACCAACAATGGAATATTAAAACAATCGCAAAAACGAACAAAGCGTGCTGCCTTAGTTGATGAATGATTATCTAAAACACCTGCCAGAAACATAGGCTGATTGGCAACTACGCCAATGCTACGACCGGCTAAACGCGCAAAGCCAACAACAATATTTTCGGCAAAGTCTTTATGTACTTCAAAAAAAGAATTTTCGTCTGCTACCTGCGCTACTACCTCTCGTATGTCGTAAGGCTGATTTGGATTTTCAGGTACAATCGTATTCAAACCCTCACGCACTTCATTAGCTTCTGAATATGCAACTGATGGCGGCATCTCCTCGCAATTTGACGGAATATAACTCAGTAAAGTTTTAAGATACTGAATACATTCCATCTCATTGGCACAAGAAAAATGTGTCACTCCGGATTTTGTTGAATGGGTTGATGCTCCACCTAACTCTTCTGCACTTACTTCCTCATGGGTAACTGTTTTTACAACATTAGGTCCGGTAACAAACATATATGACGTGTTTTGTACCATCATAATAAAATCTGTTATTGCAGGTGAGTAAACAGCCCCACCTGCACAAGGTCCCATAATGGCACTCAATTGAGGAATAACTCCTGATGCCAATGTGTTACGATAAAAAATATCTGCATAGCCTCCCAATGAAACAACACCTTCCTGAATGCGGGCACCTCCACTATCATTTAAGCCGATTACAGGTGCACCATTTTGCATGGCCAAATCCATAATACGGCAAATTTTTTCTGCATGTGTCTCACTCAGGGAGCCACCAAATACAGTAAAGTCCTGAGAAAAAACATACACCAACCTACCATGAATTGTTCCGTAACCGGTAACAACACCATCACCAAGATATTTCTCTTTTGCCAGGCCAAAGTCTGTTGCACGATGCGTTACTAACATGCCTATCTCTTCAAAACTGCCTTCATCAAGCAAAAAATGTATCCGCTCTCTTGCCGTTAGTTTTCCTTTCTTATGCTGATCGTCAATCCGCTTGGCACCGCCACCTGCAAGTGCTTCCTTCTTTTTCTGTTCAAGTAATGATAATTTATCTTTCACTGCTGTGTTAATTATTCTATTGTGCAAACTTAAAAAACTAAATGAAGAACTGCCCGTTTAACATAAAACTAAAGCCCTGTCAGGCAAGGAATCGAACTTTTTTCCGTTCTTAGCAAGGTAAAAAATTCTACATAAATCAATTTGTGAAAACCATTTTCCAATCGCTTGCAGGCATTGCTTTATTCCTTCTTTTTCACAGCACTTCGTTGGCACAACTTACCAGAATTTCAGGTAAGGTTACCGATGCACTCACCGGTGAGCCTATACCCTTTGCCAGTGTTGTTTTTAAAAAATCAACCATAGGTGTCAACACCAATATTGATGGCATCTACACTTTAGAATCAGATACACCAAGCGACAGCATCTCTGCTCAGTTTTTAGGATATATTCCTGTATCGCTTCCGGTTCGAAAAGGTCAAACACAAACCATCAATTTTCTTTTAAAAGCCAGCAAGGTTGAACTGAAAGAAGCAGTGATTCATGCAGGAGAAAATCCTGCCAACATCATCATTAAAAAAGTTATTGCAAACAGGGATAAAAATAATTTTGAAAAACTGAACAGTTATTCCTTCGAAACATACAATAAATTAGAATTTGATTTAACCAACATTACCGACAAATTTAAAAACCGTAAAATTTTTAAACCCTTTGCATTTATCTTTGACAATATTGATAGTACTACTACCAACGAAAAACCTTTTCTGCCTATTTTTATTACAGAATCTTTAAGTGACCGCTATCTGTCTAACAATCCAAAAGACAAACGCGAAATCATTAAAGCAAGTAAGGTTTCCGGTGTTGAGAACGAAACGGTAACACAGTTTTTGGGTGATATGTACCAAAACATAAACATCTACGATAATTTTATGGATGTGTTCGGCAAAAAATTTGTTAGCCCTATTTCGAGTCTTGGACTAATTTATTACAAATATTATCTGCTCGACAGTTTGTATATGGGTAACAATCATTGCTATAAACTTAAGTTTAAACCACGCAGACCCGAAGACCTTACTTTTACAGGTGAGATGTTTATTACCGACACTACTTGGGCAGTCAAAAAAGTAAACATGCGTATTTCCAATAAAGCCAATATCAACTTTGTGGAAGACTGTGCTGTTGTAAAAGAATATGAATTTGTGGACAGCACCATGTGGATGCTTTCAAAAGATTTGTTGGTGATAGAATTTGCTGCTCGCGATAAAGGACTTGGTCTCATAGGACGAAAGTCAACATCTTATAAAAACTTTGATTTGAACAAACCTATTCCACCAAATGTAATGAAAGGCTCGCAGGATGTGGTTGTACTTGATAGTGCACTTTACAAAGACAATAGTTTTTGGGATACGGCTAGGCATGATTCGTTAAACGAGCGTGAAAAGAAAATTTACACCATGGTTGACACCATTAAATCATTACCTGCTTATAAAACTTATGTTGATGTAATTACACTTTTTGTTACCGGATATAAAACATTGGGCAAAGTTGATTTGGGACCGTATTTCACAGTATTTAGTTTTAATGAAATTGAAGGTTATCGTTTTCGGCTTGGTGGAAAAACGAATCAGGATTTTAGTAAACATCTGCGTTTAGAAGGCTTTGTTGCCTATGGTACAAAAAACGAACAGTTCAACTATAGTTTTGGCACTCGTTACTTATTTACAACAAAACCACGCATGGGTGTTGGCTTTAAATACAGGCACGATGTGATGCAACTTGGGCAAAGTGATAATGCATTTCAGGACGATAATATTTTGGCATCGCTTTTCAGGCGATCGGCCTCCAACAAATTAACTTATACTGAAAGTGAAAAAATTTATTTTGAAAAAGAATGGCTTTCCGGTGTCAGTGGACGAATCACTTTTGAACACAATGAGTTTATACCACTAGGAAAATTAGATTATCGTTACTATACAAATGAAAATGAAAGCAACATCAGAGATAAAATTAACACGTCTGATATTTCTGCTTACTTCAGGTTTGCCTATCGTGAAAAATTTGTTGAAAGCAAGCATGGACGTGTAAGTCTTGGAAGTAAATATCCGGTGCTGCAGGCTGTATATACACAAGGATTAAAAGGTGTTTTACGAAGTGACTTTGATTATCAGAAACTGATTGTTAAGGTGGATGATTATTTATATACTGCACCAATCGGCTATCTGTACTATGTTTTAGAAGCCGGAAAAGTTTGGGGTAAATTACCTTATCCGTTACTGGAAGTGCATCGCGGCAATGAATCCTATTTTTATGATTATCTATCTTTCAACCTGATGAATTATTATGAATTTGTCAGCGACCAATATTTTGCATTTTATGCAACACATCATTTTGAAGGATTCTTCTTAGATAAAATTCCATTGCTTAAAAAATTAAAGTGGCGCGAAGTGGCAAGCCTTCGTGGTGTTTATGGCAGCATGTCGCAAAAAAATCATGATTTAATGGTTGCCCCTACCTACAATACACTTTCTAAAAAACCCTATCTTGAGGCAGGTTTTGGAGTAGAAAATATTTTAAAGATAATTCGTGTTGATTTTATTTATCGTCTCAGTTATTTAGACAATCCCGACATTTCTAAATTCGGAATCAGAGGAAGTTTGCAATTGACATTCTGATAGCTGTTATCTTTGCACCATATTGAATTGACAAAAATGTTGTTACGCGCAGAAAACTTAGTTAAGATTTATAAAAAACGAACCGTTGTTAACAATGTGTCTATTCAGGTAGCACAAGGTGAAATTGTTGGTTTGCTTGGCCCCAATGGTGCCGGTAAAACCACAACGTTTTATATGACTGTTGGCTTGATAAAACCCAATAGCGGTAAAATTTTTCTTGATGATAATGATATTACAGCCTTGCCAATGTATAAAAGGGCACAGTCCGGTATTGGCTATTTAGCTCAGGAAGCTTCTGTTTTTCGCAAATTAAGTGTTGAAGATAATATTAAGGCTGTTTTGGAGATGACAAAACTTTCGCAAGAAGAACAGGATGCCAAGACAGAAGAACTTCTTAATGAATTCGGTTTACAGAGGATAAGAAAAAGCCGAGGTGATCTATTATCCGGTGGCGAACGCAGACGAACAGAGATTGCACGTGCTTTGGCTGTGAGTCCTAAATTTATTCTGCTCGATGAGCCATTTGCAGGTGTTGACCCCATTGCTGTTGAAGACATACAATCAATTGTAGCAAAGCTTAAAGAAAAAAATATCGGAATTTTAATTACTGATCACAACGTTCACGAAACACTAACTATAACTGACCGCGCCTATCTGCTGTACGAAGGTAAAATTTTAAAAGCCGGTACTGCCGAAGACCTTGCTAATGATGAGCAGGTTCGAAAAGTATATCTCGGACAGAATTTTGAGCTTAGGAATTAAATAGCAAGATTTTAATCCAAAAGAGGAAGATATAGTTTCACAACCTTACCCTGATAACTGCCATCACCACCAATAATTTCTTTTTCAATTATTCTGGCATTGGCATTGTTGCTTTGATTGATAATATCTAAACGCTCCTTAGTGATTTGCATTCCCATTGATTTTCGTTTGGCATTGCGCAGTTTTTCATCTTCTGACATTCGGGCATCTGCTTTACAACCATTATCCTTTATTTCAAAAACTAATTCATCTTTTGTGCTGTCAACATTAATGGTAAGAAGACCACCATCTTTTCTGTTTTTTAAACCATGCCAAATTGCATTCTCTACAATAGGCTGAATAATCATTGGCGGAACCATCACACTTTCATTATCTATAGTTTCATTAATTGTCAGTTGATAATTAAAACTATAATTAAGCCTCATACATTCAACCTGAATATAAAGATCAATAACTTCACAATCGTCCTTCAAAGAAATATTCTGATGGTTTGAGTTTTCAAGAATCTTACGGATTAATGTGCCTAACTTTAAAACATAGTTTCCTGCCTTTTGCATTTCCTTATCAGCAATTAAAATGTAAATGCTGTTTAATGCATTGAACATAAAATGTGGATTCACCTGTGCACGCAGCGCCTTCATTTCTACTTGAGCTACCTGAAGTTGCAATCTGCTTTTTTCTATCTGAACTTCTGCCTCGCGTTTTGAACGGTAAAAGATAAAAAACAAAAAAGCAAACGCCAATAAGAAAGCAGCAAAGCTAAACATCATTAGCTCCTTGGAGGTTACCAATAAAAAAACACCCATATAAAAACTTAACTCGGATTAAAACTTGTAACCGATGAACTACACGGCTGAAATCTATTGGCCAAAATAACTAAAATTGAATAAAAATAATACCTTTATTAAAAAAACTTAGAAAGGTAAAAATATACGTTTTCCCGGCCTGGCATATTTTTTTCGTTTTGACTTTGTTTTATGCTTTTTCTCTTCCTTATGTTGAATTTTAGCCTCTTCTTCTGCTGTAATTTTCCTGAGTGAAATATCCATAAAAATCACATTATTCCCTTTCAATTTATTAAACCTGATAACTCGTCTTTCATATCCTTGCCTCGATATCCTGAAACTCACATTGCTTATTACCTGAAACATCTTGGTATCAAACCGTCCACCTTTATCTGAATAAATTATCTTATACATAAGGCTGCCTTCGTAAATTTCTATCTTAACAGAATCGAGTGGCGATATACTCTTCTTCTCTAAAACCTTACCTTTTATCTGACAATGCTGCGCATCTGCCAATTGTATTGACAATAAAAACAATAAACAGAAAAATGATTTAATCATTATTGTTTGACAAAAGCGACATTTATCTTATACGTAAAATACTGAAAATGTTCTGAATAAAACTTAATTGCCGCTAAAATTAATGTTTTCTTATCATTGAGGGCTAAATTGATTTAAATTTCACCATTTTGATATGATTACTTTACAAAATGATATCCTTCAAATCAGCATAAAAAAGCAGGGAGCTGAATTATGCAGTTTGATAAATTTAAAAAATGCTATTGAATATTTATGGCAGGCAAAACCTGAATGGGCTAAACATTCACCCGTATTATTTCCAATTGTCGGTCAGCTTAAAGACAATGAATATAAATGGCAGGACAAAACGTACAAAATGGAACGCCATGGTTTTGCACGAAATATGCCTTTCAATTTAATTGATAATGATTCTCTCTCTGCAACATTTGAATTAACCGATAATGAAACTACATATCAACAGTATCCATTCAAATTTTCGCTTCAACTTAAATATGGCTTAAATGGAAATACGTTAACTATCAGCAATAAAATTAAGAACAACAGTGATTTTATCATGCCTTTTTCTATTGGTGCACATCCTGCTTTTAATATTCCATTAAGCATAGATGAAACCTACAGCGATTATTACTTACAATTCAATAAAAAAGAAAATAACGGAAATTGGAAACTCGAAAATGGCTTGCTGAAGAATGAAACACCTTTTTTTAATAACACATCAGAGATTCCACTTTCAAAAAGTTTATTTGAAAATGATGCATTGGTTTTTAAAAATCTAAAATCAGATTTAATTGAATTAAAAAGTAAGAATAATACTCATGGTTTAAGTGTCACAACAGCAAACTTTCCTTATCTTGGAATATGGGCAGCAAAAAATGCAGATTTCATTTGCATTGAACCTTGGCTTGGCATAGCTGATAGTGTAAATGCTTCGGGTAATATTTTGGAAAAAGAAGGAATCATTCTATTAAACCAACAACAATCCTTTTCTTGTGCTTTTTCTATAAATGTTTTCTAAAAAAAATTAAGAACTTGTGTTTATCATCCATCAAATACCTACTGAAGTTTTAATAGGCTTTTTCATCTTCCTGTTTTTAATACTAGTTCCTATTGATACATAGTAAAGTTTACTTGAATCAACTTTATAGCTGACAGAAACAGGTTTATCGGGCAGACTGAAACTTTCTGTATTGCTTGTAAGAAAATCGTTGAGATAATATTTAACTCTAATGTACATACCACCCTTGAAATTTACTTGTGCAAACAATGATGGATTGAATACGTTGACATCATTACTGAACCATTGTGATTTTTTTGACTTATCGCCATCATAAAACAATTTTCGTTTATAGGCAAACATAATTTCAGGCTCGATTCCTGTTGTCAAAAAATAGGTTTGCATATTGCCTAACTTTAATGCTACAGGAATACCTAATGAATAGGAGCGTTGTTTGATGGTTAATTTTTCTCCGCCCACTTTCATGGTATTGATAAATCCAACATTTCGCAATGCAAGTCCTGTATAAAATCCAAACACATTCGAAAAATTATAATGAAGTTCCTGACTGGTATGAAAAAAACCACTAAAACGGATTTTATTATCAGGGTCAGCAATAGTGTTTATACTACCAAATGGATCATAAACTGCCTTATCAGATATCTTCAATTCACCTGCAGAAAAAATAAATTCTCCGGAATTCATGGCATACCATGATTTTATTGGAGTTCGTTGAATTAAGGTTGTTGGATCTTGTGCTTTAACACTAAAAGCACTCATTATATATATCAGAACAAGCCAAATTAAATGTTTCATCTGTATTTTAATTTATGCCAAAAATAGTAATTCCATTCGCATTTAGTAACAATCAAAAACATGGCTTTAAAGACCACATGTGCGGCTATTTACAGCATAATCGCGTAAATAAAAGCACGGACGGAATATGTCGCTTTATGTTTTTTGATTTTCGCCCTAAAAAATTTGCCATTCACCAAATTACAATTCAATGAGCAACGATGTTATCCTAAATTGCTTGGGTAAAATTTTAATTAATAACAAAAATCACTAAAAATGGAAAAACAAATTATCCCGCAAAAATTATTCAGTGCATTAAAAGTGGTATTCGTTTTTATCGCTTTGTTCTTTTTTAAAGGAGCAATTGCACAAACACAAACATTCACATCATCAGGAACATTTACAGTTCCTGCCGGAGTAACTACTGTTCAGGTTGAAGCCTGGGGAGGTGGTGGTGCCGGTGGTGGTGTGGCCTCAGGAATATTTCCTCCTACACGTGCCGGTGGTGGTGGTGGTGGTGGCGCTTACGCGAAAAACTCATCTGTAACTGTAATTCCCGGTAGTACAATAACTGTTACTGTTGGAGCAGGTGGTGCCGGAGTAGGCGGTGCCGATGGAAATAATGGTGGCTCCTCTTCATTTGGTGGCTTAGTAACTGTTAGTGGTGGTCTTGGAGGAAAACATGGAAGCACATCTCCTACAAATGGTGCAGGAGGTAATGGTGCCTTTGGAACCAGAAATGGTGGTAATGGTGCAGCAGCATCGGGTGGCAATTCCGGTGGTGGTGGTGGTGGTGCAGGTACTTCAGGAAACGGTGGTAATGCATCAGGAATGACTGGTGGAACCGGAGGATCCGGTGGTGGTGGAAATGGTGCTAATGGAAGATCAAGTAATGGTGATGGCGCTGATGCCTCAGCATTGTCAGGTGGTGGTGCAGGTGGTAGAAACAGCAGCAGCCAATGGGGAAGCCGCACTGGTGGTGATGGATACAGAGGTCAGGTAATTGTTACTTGGGTTTGTCCTGCTTATAATATTACAGCAATTTCTGCTGTTACTCCTATATGTCCTTTACCGGGCACTTCTGTTATTAGTTTAACAGGCTCTGTTACAGATTTACCTGTTGGATCTTATACAGTAACTTATAACCGCAGTTTACCTGCTGCAGCCGGATTAACAACTACTATGACAGTTACTACTGCCGGTAGTGGAACTTTTACAGCGACAGGATTAACCACAAGTGGTTCACCTGTAATCACTGTTACCAATCTAAGTTCAGGTGCTCCGGGTGGAATTTGTTCTTCTGTAATAAGCACAAATAATAGTGTTTCTGTCACAGTTAATGCTGCACCATCTGTTTCTGCAAGTAATGATGGTGCTGTATGTGCAGGTCAAACAATACAACTACATGCAGTTGCTTCTGGAGTAACATTCCAATGGTCTGGACCTTCCGGATTTAATAGCTCATTGCAAGACCCATCAATAAGCGGTGCTGCGGCTGCAAATGCAGGCATTTATACTGTAACAGCAACTGATCCTCTTGCAGGATGTTCTGCAACTGCAACAACAAATGTTGTGGTTAATGCATTACCTACTGCAACTGCAAGCAGCAACTCACCTGTTTGTGTTGGTTTCACAATTAATCTTTCAACACCATCCGTATCGGGTGCATCCTATGCATGGACCGGCCCTGATGGTTTCACAAGCTCAATTCGTAACCCTTCAATTTCAAATGCTCAGATTGTAAATGATGGTAGCTATACTGTTGTTGTTACCAGTTCTGCCGGCTGTACCAATACATCAAGTGTAACTGTTGCTGTTAATAATGCTCCTATTGCATCTGCATCGAGCAATGCACCGGTATGTACTGCAACAACATTAAATCTTAATGCAAGTCCATCAGGTGCAACTTATGCATGGAGTGGCCCTGCAGGATATACAAGTTCTACGCAAAACCCAACACGCAGCAATGCAACCTTAGCAATGAATGGAACTTATACTGTTACTGTTACCTTAGGTGGATGTTCTTCAACAGCAACAACAACAGTTGTAGTAAACCAGGCTCCAACAGGTACTCCTACTGTTTCAAATGCAACAGTATGTGAAGGTTCTGCGGTAACATTAAATGCAAATCAGGGATTACCGGTTTCTTATTCTGCTTCACCTAACGTAAGCATACCGGATAACAATGTAAGCGGAGTAAATTCAACGATAACAATTCCTGCACAAACTATTGCTTCTGCTACCCAGCTGAAAATTGGTATTAATCTTACTCATACCTATTCAGGTGATGTTATTGCAAAAGTAACTTCACCAGGAGGAGTAATAACTGTGTTTGACCGTCTTGGTGTACCTGCTTCAAGTTTTGGAAATGGTCAGAATTTTGGTGGCTATTATGAGTTTGATGTAAGTGCAGGTTCAGTTCTTCCAGAATCAAACTCGGGCCCTACAACGATTCCTGCCGGAACTTATGCACCTTCAAATACAAATGGTTCAATAAATACAAATTGGAGCGGAATCTCATTCCCAATGAATGCCGGAGGAAACTGGGTACTTAACATGTCTGACAGAGCCAGTGGCGATGTAGGAACAATTGTTTCATGGACAGTTACCATTATGACCTCTTCAGGTATTACTTATACTTGGACATCAACACCTAACGGATTCAATTCAACAGATGAAAATCCTTCTGCTACTGTAACAGGAACAACAACATATAATCTTGCTGCAACAGCTAATGGTTGCACCGCAAACACAACTGTTGGTGTAAGTGCAACACCGGGACCTTTGGCAATAGCAAGCAGTAATGCGCCTGTCTGTGATGGAAATGATATTAACTTTATTGCAGATAACTTAGCCGGGGGACAAGGAAGCGGAAATAGCTATCAGTGGTATGATCCAAACAATCTTCCTTTCAGTTCTCAGCAGAACCCTAATATTTTTAGTGCTACTTCTGCATATAACGGAACATATACTGTTGTTGTAACAAATCAATATCTATGTACTGCAACAACAACTGTTCAGGTTGATGTAAATCCGAACCCTGTAATAAATGTTTCCACACAGATTAACGTAAATTGTTTTGGTGAGAGCAATGGATCAATAACTACCAACACTTCAAATGGTACAGGACCATATTCCTATACTTACGACTTCGTAAACTTTAATACAACAGGTGAGTTTGATTTACTTCCTGCCGGTTCCTATACAATCTATGTTAGTGATGCCAATGCTTGCCAGAATACAGTTACAGCTACAATAACGGAGCCGGCATTGCTGCAGTTTACCAAAACATATACAGATCAGCAATGTCCATCAACATTTGGTAGCATAACAATGAATGCAACAGGTGGTACAACACCATACATGTATAGTTATGACAACGGCAGTACTTATGTAAACAACAATGCAAATCTCAACTTAACTGCCGGAAGTTATAATGTAATGGTACAAGATGCTCACATGTGTGCAACAAGCACTCAGCAACAAGATTTAATTCTTGTAAATACACCATCAACTGCTGCATTGTCTGTTTCATCACAAAACGGAACAGAACTTTGTATAGGTGGTTCAACAACACTATCTGCTGTAGGTGGTTCTTTAGGATCTACTGCTGATTGGAAATGGTATAAAACAAATTGTGGTACAACGCCTGTTGGTTCAGGACCATCAATTACAGTAAATCCATCATCAAGTACATCTTATTATGTACGTGCAGAAGATGTTTGTGGTGCCACACCATGTGCTGATTTATCATTAGCTATTACAGTTGGTGTTCCTTCTGCAGCAGTTACTGTGCCAATGACAGGGATGCCATTAAATGCTTGTGTTGGAACTACTGCAAACCTTTCGATTAATGCTGTTAATAATACTACACAATATGTTTGGGATGCACCTATAGGTAGTTATTTTGATGGCAACCCTTTAAATGTATCACCTTATACAACAAGTTCACCTAACGTACAAGTGACTTTCGGATCACCGAATGGTTCATTTTATAATGTAGGTGTTCAGGCAGCAAATGCATGTGGAAGTACCTTAAGAAAAATTCAAAAAGTAAGAGGTATTGTTTCTGTGCCTGCCACAGTGCTTGGCCCACAAACTGTTTGTGAAAACACAAGTAATGTTGCTTACAACATTGCACCAATTACTGGAGCAAGCCAATATCAGTGGAGTATTACCGGTGATGCAACGGTTACAGGCAATGGAACCAATGTAAATATTGACTTTGGTCCGACTTGGAATGGCGGAACACTTTGTGTAGCGGCACAAACATCATGTTATACCAGTGCATCAAAATGTATTAGTCTTAGCAAATCTGCCGGAATACCAAATAATCTTTCAGGTAATTTCACTGCATGTCCAAATACAAGTCAGACTTACTCTGTAACACCTTTACAAGGCGCAGCAGTTTATAACTGGACTTTACCAACTGGTGCTTCAGGGTCATCAAACAACAACTCAATAAATGTTACCTTTGGAAATGGTTACAATAATATTGGAAATGTTTGTGTAAGTGTTACAAGTATTTGTGGCGTTACATCTGCATTAAAATGCAAAACTGTGGCTCCCGGAATACCAATGGTGCCTCCTGCAATTACAGGTATTACAAATGGACTGTGTAATCAATCTGTAGCTTACAGTACACCTATACAAACAGGTACAAGCTACAACTGGACAGCACCTGCAGGCGCTAATGTATTCGGACAAGGAAACAACTCTGTTAACATTCAGTTTTCTACTATGACAACGGGACAGGTTTGTGTTGTTGCAAGTAACACATGCGGCACAAGTGCTCCACGTTGTGTAGCTGTAAAAGGAGCTCCAAATCCTCCAACTGACATAATAGCTTTACCTTCAAGCTGGTGCGCAAATACACAAGGTATTGAATTGACAGCTAATATCAGCAATACAACCGGTTCTTATACACTTGACTGGGGCTATCCTTCTGCACCTGTTGCAACTTATGTTGCCGGTGGGGGTAATTCAAACAGTCTTACGCTTGACTGGGGTACAGGCAATGGTGTAATTGCAATAACAGCAAGTAATGCATGTGGTTCTGCAACTAAAACTTATAATGCAACAACCAATTGTCGCGAATCGGAAGAGTTGACTGCAGCTAACTTCAATATGTATCCAAATCCTGCATCAGATGTAGTAAACATTGAATTCTGGTCTGATAAAGATGGCATGCAAAAAGATCTTAAAGTTCTTGATTTGAGCGGACGAACTGTTATGGTGCAAAAAATTCAAACCATTTCCGGTCGTCAGTCAGTTCAGATTAGCCTTGCTCAATTTGCTAAAGGAGTGTATATGATTGAGCTAAATTATCAAAGAAATAAGCTGGTTATAGAGTAAACCGGCAGCGCTGAAACCAAAATAAGCGAGGGCAGCCCATAAGGCTGCCCTTTTTTCTTTTTTGCCCATTTCATCATATTTGTAAAAAGTTTCTACTTTTGATGCTGTCTTTTGAAATGACCTATTGTAGCGGTTATGTTATAATTGATTCATTTTCACGAAAAGACTTGTAAAAAACAACAGTATATGAACAAAAAAGAAATTGAAGAATTAATTCGCTTTGTAGCCAAAGCCGGAGTGAGTGAAGTGCACCTTGAACAAAAGGATTTTAAAATAACCATTAAAAACCCAACCAAAGAGCAAATTGTACATGTAGCACCAGCAGTTCAGCCAGTCATGCAAATGCCGGCACCTGCTCAACCCCAACAAGTAATTGCTGCTCCTGCAGTTGCAGCCGCTCCTGCCGCAAAAACTGCAGGTGATGATTCAAAATACAAAACCATCAAGTCGCCAATGATTGGCACCTTTTACAGAACTCCATCGCCCGACAAACCAAATTTTGTAAATGTTGGTGACGAAGTAAAAGAAGGTCAGGTAATCTGTATTATTGAAGCAATGAAGCTGTTTAATGAAATTGAAAGTGACATTAAAGGTAAAATTGTAAAAGTTTTGGTAGAACATTCCACTCCTGTAGAATACGACCAACCGTTGTTTTTAATTGATCCATCCTGATTCATTCAACAATATTTTTCTTAGAATTATAAGCTCCTTGGCGCTTTTTTAATTTCATCATTACCAAACTAATTATGTTTAAAAAAATATTAATTGCAAACAGAGGTGAAATTGCTTTACGCATCATCCGCACCTGTAAAGAAATGGATATTAGAACGGTGGCAGTCTATTCTACTGCCGATCGCGAAAGTCTGCATGTTCGCTTTGCTGATGAAGCCGTTTGTATAGGTCCTCCACCCAGCAAAGATTCTTATCTTAATATCCCCAATATTATTGCAGCAGCAGAAATCACCAATTCTGATGCTATCCATCCCGGATATGGATTTTTATCAGAGAATTCAAAGTTCAGCGCTATTTGTGCCAAGAATAAAATAAAATTCATTGGAGCCACGCCTGAACAGATTGATGGCATGGGCGATAAAAGCAATGCAAAAGACACTATGAAAAAGGCCGGTGTACCAACTATTCCCGGCTCTGAAGGATTACTTACCAGTGTTGAAGAAGGTTTAAAAATTGCTGCTGAAATAAAGTATCCTGTCATCCTGAAAGCAACTGCCGGTGGTGGTGGAAGAGGAATGCGCATAGTGTGGAAAGACGAAGAGTTTGCAGCGGCATGGGACAGTGCACGTCAGGAAGCAGGCGCTGCCTTTGGAAACGATGGTATGTATCTCGAAAAATATATTGAAGAACCACGACATATAGAAATACAGATTGCAGGTGATCAATATGGAAAAGCATGTCACCTCTCCGAACGTGATTGCTCGGTACAAAGACGACATCAGAAACTTGTTGAAGAAACACCCTCGCCTTTCATGACAAAAGAATTGCGCGAAAAAATGGGTGAAGCAGCAATTAAAGCTGCCTTAGCTGTAAAATACGAAGGTGTTGGTACAGTTGAATTTCTTGTGGATAAACACCGCAATTTCTACTTCATGGAAATGAATACCCGTATTCAGGTTGAACACCCTGTAACGGAAGAAGTAATCAACTACGACCTTATTAAAGAGCAAATAAAAATTGCATCAGGCGAACCTATATCAGGTAAAAACTACTACCCTACCATGCATGCCATTGAATGTCGTATCAATGCAGAAGATCCATACAACAACTTCAGACCATCACCGGGCAGAATTACCAATCTGCACGTTCCGGGCGGACACGGTGTGCGTGTTGACTCGCATGTTTATGCAGGCTATACTATTCCTTCAAACTACGACAGTATGATTGCCAAACTCATCACTATTGCACAAACCAGAGAAGAAGCAATAAATACTATGGAGCGTGCATTAAGTGAATATGTGATTGAAGGTGTAAAAACTACCATCCCTTTTCACATTCAGTTGATGAAAAACGAAGACTTCCGAAAAGGCAATTACACAACTAAATTTCTGGAATCGTTTAAACTGCTTTAAATCTTACTTTCTTTTAACATTTGTTTGTTTGCCTCTTCATGCAATATTCGCAAATGCATGGCATTTGGCCTGCTCATTTTTACTATTTTTAGGCTGTAAAATGTTTATTAAAATTTAAGGTCAGACATAACCTGAAACCACACTTTAGCGTTATGTATTGAACAAAGGGACATGACAGGAAATTACCGTCTATTGATTGAAAAACTCGATGAGTTTATTCGTAAGTATTACCGCAATCAGGTAATCAGAGGGAGCATTTATGCTACAGGAATAACTATTGGATTTTTTCTTTTCATTTCTTTGGCAGAATATTTTGCATGGATGGGCTCTTCACTCCGAACAGCACTTTTCTATATTTATGTATTTACAGTTCTTGCAGTCATCATCAGATTAATAGTTATTCCTCTTTTTAAAATCTGGAAATTAGGCAAAACTCTTTCTTACGAGCAAGCTGCAACAATTATCGGCAACCACTTTACTGATGTAAAAGATAAACTACTCAATACGCTTCAACTTAATGAACTCAGCGAAAACAACCACAATGAATTGGTTCAGGCCGGCATTGATCAGAAAATTCAAAACCTGAAACCTATTCCATTTACCGGTGCTATTGATTTTAAAAAGAACAGAAAATATTTGCCATTAGCTTTAATACCTGCAGGCACTTTAATTATTCTGCTGTTTGCAGCACCAAACGTTATTAAAGAAAGTACAAGCAGACTTGTCAATTACAATGTAGCGTATAAAAAACCTGCACCTTTTAATTTTATTCTACTCAATAAAAACTTTAATGTAATTGAACAGAATGACTTTACACTTAACTTTAAAGTAGAAGGGCAGGAACTACCCGATCAAGTTTATGTGACTTATGAAGGAAGACAGATTAAAGCCGACAAAGAAGATAAACAACATTTTACTTTTACTTTTCATCGCATCATAAAAAGCACATCTTTTCAATTGATGGCTGATGGTTTTTATTCCGAAAATTATGAATTGAAATCAGTACCCAATCCATTAATTTCTGCATTCAAAATTGATTTAAACTATCCTGCCTATCTTCAAAAGAAAAACGAAACACTGAATAATACAGGCGACTTATTAATACCTGCAGGCACTATTGTGAAATGGACATTCAACACCGTTAATACCTCAGTATTCAAACTTTGGTTTAATGACAGCCTCACTCCATTGGTGTCGGACAACAATCAATACACCTACAGCAAAAGAATGCTTTCAGGTGCTAATTATTCCATTGCCACTGCCAATAATTTTATCACCAATAAAGACACTTTAGAATATTCCATCAACGTAATTCCCGATCAGTATCCTATCATTCAGGTAGAACAACAAAATGATTCATCATCATTACAAAGAATATTTTTTAAAGGGACTGTAAAGGATGATTATGGTTTTTCGAAATTGGCTTTTCATTATCGTTTTGTAAAAAGTAAAAACGATTCATCGGCACATAGCGATAAACTAAATACAGAAATTCTTACAATCAACAAGAATAACAATCAGACAGATTTTTATCATTTTTGGGATGGTGCATTGCATGGTGTAGTACCCGGTGATGAAGTTGAATATTATTTTGAAGTTTGGGACAATGACGGTGTCAATGGGCCAAAATCAGCTAAATCGCAATCGTTAATTTTTAAAGCTCCTACGCTTCGTGAATTGGCAGAGAATACAGAGAAAAGTAACGATGAAATTAAAAAAGACTTGCAGGAAAGTCTTAAACAGGCATCAAAAATTCAAAAACAAATTACCGATGCTGCACGCAAGCTGACAGAAAAGAAAAAAACTGACTTTGAAGACCGCAAGCGTATTGAAGATTTGTTGAAGCAACAAAAAGAGTTGGACGAAAAGTTAGACAAGATAAAAAATGAGCAACAACAAAATCTTGCCAAGCAGAATGAGTTCAAGAACAATGAAAGTCAGTTAGCCGAAAAACAGCAACAGATACAGGAATTGTTTGACCGTTTGCAGAATCCTGAATTAAAAGAGCTGATGAAGCAATTAGAGCAAATGCTTTCGCAACTCGACAAACAAAGTGTGCAAGAAGCGTTAGATAAAATGAAGCTCAACAATAAGGATCTTGAAAAACAAATGGATCGCACTTTGGAATTGTTTAAGCAGTTAGAAGTAGAACAAAAGTTAAAAAACACATTAGAAAATTTAGATAAACTGGCAGAAGATCAGAAAAAACTATCGGAGCAAAGCATGGATAAAAATTCCGATACAGAAAAATTAAAAGAACAACAGAAGGATCTGAACAAACAGTTTGAAGACATTAAAAAAGATATTGCAGCATTAGAAAAGAAAAATCAGGAACTGGAATTTCCACAGGAGCTGGCAAACACAGAGCAGGAGCAAAAAGACATAGATCAGGAGCAACAGAACAGCGAACAGCAGTTGAACGAAAACAAAAAGTCGAATGCCGGTAAATCGCAAAAAAATGCTGCGGAAAAGATGCAGAACATGTCGCAGAAAATGAAAAACCAAATGGCACAGAGTGAATCGGAACAATCGGAAGAGGACATGGCATCATTAAGGTATTTATTAGAGAACCTGCTTCGTTTTTCATTTGAGCAGGAAGCACTGATGCAGGCATTAAAGACTACAGATGTCAACAATCCACAGTATGTAAAAATGGGTCAGAGGCAGAAAAAACTGCAGGACGACCTGAAAATTATTGAAGACTCATTATTTGCCCTTAGCAAGCGTGTAATTCAGATTCAGCAGACGGTAAATACTGAAATTTCTAACATTCAGTCAAATATTCAAAAATCTATTGCATTTTTGCAGGACAGGCAGGTTCCTGTGGCTCGCAGCTCGCAGCAATACATTATGACATCGGCCAATAATCTGGCACTACTGCTCAGTGAAGCATTACAACAAATGCAAATGCAGCAGCAACAACAGAAGCAGGGCAATGGCTCATGTAAGAAACCGGGCAAAGGCAAACCGGGACCATCTGCAGAAAAATTAAAAATGATGCAACAACAACTTTCTGAACAAATGAAAAAAATGAAAGGAAAGTTAGAAGGAATGCAAAAAAACGGGGGTAAGGGTGACAAAGGTATGAGCGAAGAGTTAGCGAGAATGGCTGCCCAACAGGAGGCTATCAGAAATGAGTTAAACCAGTTGAACCAGCAGGAAAATAAAGATGGTAAAAACTCTATGGGCAACCTCGGTAATTTGGCCAATCAGATGGAGCAAAACGAGCGCGATATTGTGAATAAAAAAATAACGCAAGAAACCTTAAAAAGGCAGCAGGAAATACTTACACGACTGCTTGAAGCGGAGAATGCGCAGCGTGAAAGAGAACAAGATCAGACACGTAAGGCAGAGCAAGCAAAAGAGCAATTTTTACGTAACCCTGCCGCTTTTGAGGAGTATAAAAAACTAAAAGAAAAACAAACGGAACTACTGAATACAGTACCTCCGGGTTTAAATACATTTTACAAAAATTTGGTAAATAATTATTTTCAAGGACTTCAATTTTAAGACAGATGACAACAAAAAACATCCAGACAATTCAGATAGAATCTAAACCGGAAAGCATACATATTATAGAGCGTTTGGTTGACGATCTTAAAGGCGAACACAACATTCACGAAGATGCTTATGGCAACATTCTGGTAGCCGTAACAGAGGCTGTAAACAATGCCATACAGCATGGAAACAAATACAACCCAAACCTGAAAGTTAAAATCAGCTACGAAGTAGAAAGCGACACTATTTCTTTTGCTATTACCGATCAGGGAAAAGGATTTGACTATTATAACCTGCCCGACCCTACTGCTCCCGAAAATCTTGAAAAGCCAACAGGACGCGGTGTCTTTTTAATGAAACATTTAGCCGATCAGATTATTTTTTCAAACAATGGCTCGTCTGTTGAGTTGTTTTTTAAAACCGGGCATGTAGCATAATAACATTGCTAATATTGCTATTTTATCATTCTATTTTTGTTTTGCAAGTTTATAGACTTATGAAATGCCATTTTCTATAACCGTTTATTTTTCCTAATAAAATAGCTTCAAATAAATTAACTCATTTGAATTAATTGGAAAACCGGATTTATCTATAATTATAAATTGCCAATTTCATCTTAACTCCTAATTCAATTAATACAATCTATATTCAAGCCAATTTTTTTTAATTTTTTTTCCTACTATTCTTTATTCGATTATGACTATATAATTTTGTAATTGAAAAAATTCCTTATAGTTCAACTAATTATTTATTCAATGAAAAAATTAATATTAAGTTTCTTTTTTCTTACTATTATTCAGCAGGCAAAAGCTGAGAATAACCAAATGCCCATTTCTGCGTTTGTTATACAATGGACAAGTGCCTGGTGCGGCAGTAACTCAGGGGCGTTAATAGCTCAGGTAAACGGTGGTGTTGCACCATACTCCTTCTTTTGGAATGGCATTCCCGGCACTGATACTTTATTGGGTGTTCCTGCCGGCATTTATGATTTATTGGTTATTGATGCACAAGGCGACTCAGCACAAAGCAGCGGCATGGTGAATGCCCAAGTTGAAGTGCCTTTTTCTGTTATCTCAATTGCTATGTCAAACCCGGGCTCAAATAACGGTGCATTTCAAGTAGTTATTTATCCAGGTCCTTCGGCTAATGACATACCTCAAGGTACTTATAATTACAATTTGTATGACAGCACTGCTTTAAATTTGCTCGCGACACATACATTTAGTTATTATGTAGGCGGAGCCATAGATCCTTATTACATTTTTGACAGCTTACCTGCTGGCAAATATTATGTGCATGGCGTGGCACCATTCGGATGCTACACCCAGGTGGAATTCCGAATTAAAGAACTGCCCACTATTAATCCAACTTTTTCTGTATCGGATGCATGCAATGGTTCTCCTACAGGAAATCTTTCTATTAATCTTCACCCCTACCCTGCAATTAACAACAATACTTTTAACAGCAATTTAATTTCAAGCTACACAGGAGCTGGAAATGCAGTTACTTCCAAATACAAAACCATAATAACAGATTCTGTTAACAACACAGTAGGGTATCGTGCTGTACAGGATTCATTACTCGATTACAAGAATCTTCTTCCCGGAAATTACACTTTAAAAGTTTTTACAGGCGACACTATCTACTCACAAGGCATACCCAACATACAGGATTCTATTTTGATTTATTCCACACCTTTTACAATTGTTAATGATCCTAATTGTTCTTTGGTAAAAGGTCGTGTGTTTGGTGATTATAACTCAAACTGTTCTTATGGTTTCGGTGATATTTTATTTTCAGGAACATTGGTAGAACTTAATCCTGGCGGTTATAGTTCTGTAACCAATGCTGCCGGTGAATTTTTTATTCCGGTAGTAAATGGCACCTACACACTTAAACAATATGCACCATACCAATTTGCGCAGGTATGTCCTGATACTACCACATTTACTATTAACATTACTACACCCGGAACATTAGTTGATGTACAAGTGGCCGATAGTGTAAACGTAAATCCCGATTTACAAGTTGGCATTAGTGGCAATCAACCTCGACCCGGATTTAATCATCATTACAAAATTGATGTTCGCAATCTTACTCCAAAAATAATTCCGGCTCAAACACTAACGGTGAGTTATGACACCACTTTAAATTTTGTAAATGCTGTTCCTGCACCGGCAACCAACAGCAACGGAGTTTTAATGTTTACAGGTATATCACTGCCTCCTTTCGGCACTGCATCATTTCAGATTAATACTGTTGTTCCATCTACTACACCATTAGGAACAGTATTAAATGCTTCTGCTTTGATAACAACAGTTGTTGGTGAAACCATCATTTCAAATAATATTGATTCCATTTCACAAACAGTAGCCGGTTCGTTTGACCCTAATGATAAAGCTGTAATGCCGCATGGTTTTGATGCTGCAGGTTACATTACAGCCGCACAACAACTCAAATACACCATCCGTTTCCAAAACACCGGAACTGATACTGCTTTTGCAGTAATGATTGCGGACACGCTTCCATTATCACTCAACAAATATTCGTTAAGTGTATTGAACACTTCTCACCCTTTCACCTATGAATTTGCTTCAGGCAATGTGGTAAAATTTCATTTCGATAATATTTTATTACCAGACAGCAATTCAAACGAACCGGCAAGCCACGGTTATATTAAATTTAAAATAGATCAAATACCCGGAAATGCTGCTGGTACAGTTATACAAAATAATGCAGCTATTTATTTTGATTTTAATTCGCCCGTAATTACCAACACTGTTACCAATACTGTTTTCGATTGCAACCAAATGGCCACAGTAACACTTAGCAACTCCACCATTTGCGAAAACGACTCTATTCAAGCCAACTCTGCATTATTGTTTGATATGAACAGTGAATGGCTTTTAGATGGTACATCATACTCAAATGATTCATCATTTTATCTCACTGGTTTAAGTGCCGGAAATTATTCGTTAACCTTTGTTGCATCCAATTTGGTATGTAGCCAAAGTATCATAAACAACATTATTGTTAATCCAATTCCACCACAACCTTTTATAACCAACATTGCCAACACTCTTCAAAGTTCGTCTGTCAGCGGCAATCAATGGTTGTTATCGGGACTACCAATTGGTGGCGCCACCGCTACAAGTTACATACCCACTGCTACAGGATTTTATAGTGTAATGGTAACTGATGTCAATGGTTGCACCAAGATTAGCGATTCAATATATATATTGATAACCTCAATAAATAACATTGGAAGTGCTAACATCTGTATTTATCCGAACCCTGTTAAAGACGAATTAATAATTTCTGGACTTACAAATGGCGAAAATGTTTTAACTGTGTTTGATGCAGTAGGTAAAGTTGTACTTTCTGTTATAACAAGTAATACAAAAGAAAAAATTAAAACAACTTTTACAAAAGGGATTTATTTCATCAGCATAAAAAATGCATTACATCAAATACAAATGCTGAGATTCACGAAGGAATAATAAATCTAATTATTTGCAATTTTCATTTTACTAAAAGTATTATCCTTAATGGATTCTACTGCTTTATTAAATGTATCGTCACTATCGTTTATGATGTAGAAGTAGGCTCCGAAATTAAAAATATCACGGGCAATGAGTGCTTTTATCTGTGCTTTAATCATAGTGCCTGAACGCTTTAATCCTTCTTCGTCTTTTTTCACTTCTTTCTTTTCTGCAAAAGCAATAAAGTCATTCATCATTTTATCGTCAACATTAAAATTCTTTTTAAAATTTTCTACCGTTGTGTATGCCGATTTTAATTTACTGCGGTTATTGTCAGCGTATGTTAATGCAAACTCACTTAATGCTGCTTTACGGATTAAATCTGAATAATATTTAGAGCTGAACATGGTATCTAATGGTACAAACACATCGGGCATAATACCTCCTCCACCATAAACCACACGCTTGGCATTGGTAGTGTATTTAAGTGAGTCATTGAATTTAATACTGTCGGCATGATAGAGTTCGCCATGCTTAAAACGGTTGCTGATGTCGTCACTGTATTCTTCATCGCCTTCCTGATATGACTTTTGTATGCAACGTCCTGACGGTGTATAATATCTTGCAACGGTAAGTCTTACGGCACTACCATCGGGCAATGAATATGGTTTTTGAACCAACCCTTTTCCGAACGACCTGCGGCCAACAATCAAACCTCTGTCCCAATCTTGTATGGCACCCGAAACAATTTCGCTTGCCGATGCAGAGTATTCATTTATCATGACAACAAGTTTGCCTTTTTCCCATCCACCTGCTGCAGTAGAAAAATAATCTTCTCTGGACTGTGAGCGGCCTTCTGTATAAACAATGCGTTTCCCATCACTTAAAAATTCATCGGCCAACTGATGTGCACGATTCAGATATCCGCCACCGTTGCTTGTTAAATCAAGAATCAGACTTTTTACTCCTTGCGATTTTAACTTGGCAAGTGCTTCCTTAAATTCCTCTACGGTATTATCTGCAAAGCGGCTTATTTTAATGTAACCGATATCGGGTTCTATTTTATAGGATGCATCAACACTAAACAATGGAATTTTATCGCGTGTAATATCAAAAGTTAAAAGTTCTGCCTCGCCACGTCTGTACATATCCACTTTTACTTTAGTGCCTTTGTCGCCTCTGAGTTTGCTGATGACATCCTTATTGGTAATTTTAACTCCAGCCACTTTTTTTCCGTCAATATTTACAATACGGTCACCGGGTCTGATACCTAATTTTTCTGATGGACCACCGGCTATAGTTTGTGTTACCATAATAGTATCATCAAGAATATTGAATTGAATGCCTACACCTTCAAACTTACCTACCAATGGCTCGTTCATTTCTTTCAACTCACTTGCCGGAATATACTGTGAGTGCGGGTCGCAATCTTTTAAAATAGCTCTGATGCCATCGTCAACCAATTTTGGTTTGTTAACAGTGTCCACATAATAATAATCAATCATCTGAAGCAATGCACCCAACTTTTGAATTTCTATGTTTTGTGCTGATGTACTTCGGCAATACGCTAACAGTAATAATACTAATCCTACTTTTTTAAACATTATAATTGAACTTTAAATATCCGTTTTTACAGAAAGTAAACATACCAAAATTAATCCATGCGATCTATGGTAAGCAACATGCTGTAAGATAGTTTAACAAACTTTAATTTAACTATCAAAGAAAACAGCCAAAGCTGTTAACATTTTAACTTCTGTCACTTCTTTTCAGTAACAAAATGTTAATAGGTTTGTTGTACAAAAATTATTATTTATCTGATTAATCAATGAAAATATATACCAAAACCGGTGACAGCGGCAAAACATCACTCATTGGCGGTACAAGAGTCAGCAAACACCATCTGCGTATTGATGCCTATGGCACTGTTGATGAGCTAAATTCTACCATAGGGCTACTGAAGGATCTTGCCGAAGAGAAAGACCTGTGTAAGGAAATATTGGCTGAAATACAGGACAGACTGTTTACCATTGGCTCGTCATTAGCTGCTGATCCGGAAAAGTCGAAAATGAAAATTCCTGATTTAAATACAGAAGACATTACGCTGTTAGAAAAGGAAATTGACAGAATGGTAGCCGCACTGCCACCACTGAAGTCATTTGTTTTGCCCGGTGGTCATCTGTTAAACAGCCACACTCATGTGGCACGTTGTATTTGCCGCAGGGCAGAGCGTCTGGCTACTGGTCTGAGCGAGTCGGAATGGGTAGAACCAATGGTACTAATCTACCTAAATAGGCTCTCTGACTATCTTTTTATGTTGGCACGCCATGTATGCTTTGTCCGAAATATAACAGAAACTCCCTGGAGACCAAGAGTTTAGAATCTTAATAACTATTAAAAAAAACACTTGTTTTTTCCAATTTAATTTACATATTTTTGCAGCCCTTAAAAATTAAGGCACAATTAGTTTAATTTTTTAATAAGAATATTGTAATGTATTGGACACTGGAATTAGCATCGCATCTTGAAGACGCCCCCTGGCCTGCTACTAAAGACGAATTGATTGATTATGCCATCCGTTCAGGAGCACCCGTAGAAGTGGTTGAAAATCTTCAGGAGCTTGAAGACGAAGGTGAATCGTATGAAAGTATTGAAGAAATTTGGCCTGATTATCCAACTAAGGATGACTTTTTTTTCAACGAAGATGAGTATTAATCTTATAAATGATATCTGAAAATAAGGCTGAGCATAAATGCTTGGCCTTAATTTTTTTATGACAAAAACAAGAAATGCATTTGTAGCCTGGAAGCATAAAGATTACCGTTTGTTTCTGATAGCTAAAGTTTGTCTGACAATAGCAATTCAAATGCAGAGTATTATTCTCAGCTGGCTGATTTATGAGATGACCAAAGATCCGCTTTCTTTAGGAATAATTGGTTTGATTGAAGCAATTCCTGCATTGAGTGTTGCTTTGTTTGGTGGGCATTTGGCCGACAGACTTAGCAGACGCAAGCTTCTAATATGGAGTTGTGCCATCACCCTTTCTGCTTCAGCATTCCTGGCAATTTATGTTTATGATTTTGGCAAAATTTCTACCTGGCCAATTTACCTTACTATTTTTCTCATTGGATTGGCACGCGGATTTCATGCACCTACGCAGGCAGCATTTTGGGGTCAGTTAGTGCCCAAAGAACATTATGTAAATGCATCAACATGGAACAGCAGCCTTTGGCAGGTGGCAGCAGTTATTGGTCCTGCAATGGGTGGTTTTTTCTATGGTTGGATTGGTGTATTTTATTCTTCGTTGGTAGTCTGTGCTTTTATCATTGTTACAATGATTTGTTATTTACTGATTAAAGACAGGCATGTTGACTATCACAACAAAACAGAATCAATTTTACAATCTTTAAAAACAGGAGTCAACTTTGTTTTTAAAAATCAATTTATCATTTCAGCCATCTCTCTCGATTTGTTTGCAGTACTTTTTGGTGGCGCTGTGGCGCTGCTTCCTGTTTTTGCCGATCAGGTTTTGCATGTAGGCGCACAAGGACTTGGTTTGTTGCGTGCTGCACCTGCTGTTGGCTCAGTAGTAATGGCCATATTCTTAGCATTTCATCCACCCCGAAAAGATGCAGGCTATAAAATGCTGGCAAGCGTTGTTGGATTTGGATTATGCATGATAGGGTTTGCACTTTCGGGCAGTTTTTTACTCTCTCTTTTTCTGTTGTTTTTGAGCGGTGTTTTTGATAATGTAAGTGTGGTGATTCGCTCAACCATTATTCAAAGTTTTACACCTGACGAAATGAAAGGAAGAGTATCGGCAGTGAACAGTATTTTTGTAGGCTCATCAAATGAATTGGGGGCATTTGAATCTGGTGTTATGGCAAAGCTCATGGGCTTAATACCTTCTGTACTCTTTGGCGGAGGAATGACCTTGCTTGTGGTATTAATTACCTTTATAAAAGCAAAAAAACTTAAAGAATTAAATTTACCTTAATCAGAAAAAATTAAAACTCTGCATTGCGTGGTGTGCGTGGAAATGGAATGACATCGCGGATGTTATTCATACCGGTTACAAAAAGCATCAAACGTTCAAAGCCTAAACCAAAACCAGCATGTGGACATGCACCAAATTTTCTGGTGTCGAGATACCACCACATTTCTTTTTCGGGAATGTGCATGGCTTTCATACGGCTGACTAACTTATCGTAATTTTCTTCGCGCTGTGAGCCACCAATAATTTCACCTATCCATGGAAATAAAATATCCATTGCTCTGACCGTTTTTCCATCATCGTTCTGCTTCATATAAAATGCTTTGATGGAAGCAGGATAATCAGTTAAAATAACAGGTGTTTTAAAATGTTCTACAAGAAAGTTTTCATGTTCTTTCTGCAGGTCGGCACCCCAACTAACTTTATATTCGAACTTACTGTTGTTTGGTTCCAAAACATTTATTGCTTCGGTATAGGTTAAACGTTTAAAAGGATTTTCGATGACACTGCGTAAACGCCCAATCAGTTCCTTATCGTACATATTATTGAGAAACTCCAAATCATCCATACAGTTATCGAGTGCATAACGAACTAAATATTTGAGCATATCTTCTGCCAGATCCATATTATCATTCAGGTCGAAGAAAGCCATTTCAGGCTCTATCATCCAGAATTCTGCTAAGTGGCGTGGCGTATTACTGTTCTCGGCACGAAAGGTAGGCCCGAAAGTGTAAATTTTTCCCAATGCCATTGCAGCGAGTTCACCTTCAAGTTGTCCGCTAACTGTCAGGTTTGTTTCTTTTGCAAAAAAATCCTGACTATAGTCAATGCTACCGTCTTCATTGCGTGGTGGCTTGTTCATGTCCAATGTTGTTACTCTGAACATTTCTCCTGCACCTTCAGCATCGCTGCCTGTAATGATTGGTGTATGGATGTAAAAAAATCCGTTGGTATGAAAATAATGATTGATGGCATAGGCCATTGTATGTCTTATTCTGAAAACAGCACCAAAAGTGTTTGTTCGTGGTCGAAGGTGTGCAATATCACGAAGAAATTCCATAGTATGACCTTTCTTCTGCAATGGAAATGTCTCAGGGTCGGCAGTGCCATAAATTTCAATTTGAGTGGCTTGCATTTCTACCTTCTGCCCCTGTCCTTGTGAGGCAACAAGCTTACCTTCAACAGCAATACATGCACCTGTAGTTATGTTTTTCAGTAACGATTCATCAAAGTTATTATTCTCTGCAACAACCTGAATATTATGAATAGTGCTGCCATCATTTAAGGCAATAAATGAAATGGCTTTATTCCCCCTTTTTGTACGCACCCATCCTTTCGCTTTTACAATCTGACCTGTTGGCTCAGTATTTAATAATGCTTTAATATAACTGTGACTCATTATGCGATAATATTTGCCGCAAAGTTATCAGAAACAACGGTATGCTAAGAAAGCATAAACAAAAAAGGCGGAGTAAACCTCCGCCCTTATAAGTAGTTCAAATCATTATATTAATTTACATCCCACCACATGCGTGTGTCTTGTTCATCAGCGCCCTGAGCACCAACTGCAGCACTGTAGCTTGCACTGTTAAGTGTTTGTTCAAGAACAGGATATTTCATTCTTAATGGAATACCAGTACCATCAATAACACCATCGGCAGGCATCATCAGTTTATTAAAGTCAAGTCTTCTCCACTCAACCCATCCCTGAATACCCTGATCAAATAAAGCTATCCATTTCTGCACACCAATACGTTGTTGCCAAGTACCTCCGGCAGTCTGATAATTTACAGTTGGTTGTGCTATATATGCAGCAATATCACCGGCAGAAGCAGCAGCACCATTAAGTGCAGTCCAGAAAGAAATGCTTGCAGTAATACCTGCATCATAATGACTTTCTGCAGAGCCTGTAACAGCCCATCCTCTTTCAGCAGCTTCTGCAAGCATAAATTCTACCTGTGCATAATCCATAAAAATACCGGGTAAGCTAGCAGATAAAACCAAAGGAGAGCGTTGTGCTACACGTGAGTTTGGTGTTTGTGCAGCATTTGCTTCTGACAATCCATAAACTTCACCTGTCCATAGTCCGGTAGCAGTTGCAGGAACAAAGAAACATTCTCTGCGTGGGTCGTTCAATGGTGTTAAAGTAGAATCAAGGAAGGTGTTGCTTGATGCATAGTCATTACGTCCGGAGATGTAACGGTTGTAATAAATCGGGTTACCGCTTGGGAAATCTCCATATTGCAACAATGCATTGTCGCTGTTAGAGGTAAATGCTCCAGCAGCAGCAGCTTCAAACTCTGACTGTGCTTTTCCAGCATTACGATCTACAATCCTTAAAGCTAAACGCATCTTTAAGGAATTAGCAAACTTTTTCCATGCAGTCATATCGCCATTGTAAACAACATCGCCATTTGGTCCTGATTCAGCATCGTTAATCATTCCGATAGCATCATCAATCTCGCTTAGAAGGCCATTGTAGATATCTTCCTGCTTATCGTACTTTGGTGTTTTATTACCATCGGCTTGTAGCGCTTCCGAATATGGAATATCACCCCAAATATCAGTCATGTTCTGGAAAGTCCAAACACGGATAATTGTTGCTACAGCAATCTGATTGGGAACATAGCCATCACGCGATGCTTCGATTGAATCTTCTTTACACTTTTTAACTATCTGACTCAATTCATACAATCCGCCAACAGCTACTAACTGATCGTTTTGAACGCCACCATAAAAATATCTCCAATAGGAGTTGGTAACATTAGAACGGTACAGATAGCGACTCTCTGAGGAATATTGATTAGATGACCAATACTGACCAAGCTGATTTCCTACGTTGCCACCCCACCATACGTCAATTGTATTATCCATTAAGCCGCGCATTGCACCTGTTAACAGATAAGCATTCGGTACTTCTTTGGGGTTATTCGGATCTTCGTTTATGGATTCAAAATTCTTTTTACATGAACCCAGCAACAGCGAAAATACCATCACCGTTGCAATTGCTTTTTGATTTATCTTAAATTTTATCATGATCTATCTTTTTTAAAGTTAAAATCTTACGTTCAGGTTAACACCAAAAATTCTTGCAGTTGGTAACTGACCACCTTCAAATCCTTGTACGTTTCCGCTTGACAAACCTGCTTCAGGGTCAATGTTTGGTACGTTTTTATGAAGGATAGCAAGATTACGACCATATACACCAACAGATACACCTCGAATGGCTTTCTTAAACAGTGATTGAGGTAGTTCATAAGATAAAGTCATCTCGCGTAATTTTACAAAAGATGCATCATATACATCAGCTGCTGTAATTACATAACCACCATCCTGAAAATAGTGGTCAACCGCAGCAATAACTGTAGTGTTTTGCTCACCTGTTTCAGTTACACCTTCGTTAACCAATCCGTTTTCGCGGATGTCACCTTCTGCTGTTTCAGCAAAAATTCCTGAATATTTTCCCCATACATTGGTAAGAGAGAAAACTTTACCACCTTTTTGGAAGTCAATTAAACCTGAAAGGCGGATACCTTTGAATGAAACATAGGTATTAACACCACCGGTATAATCAGGCAATACTGAGCCTAAAGGCTTAACTGTTTCTGAACGTAAATAAAAACCATCTGCACCAACCACTTTGTTTCCTTTGTCATCATAAACAAAATCATAACCTACAATCTGCGATGCTTCCATGCCTTTGCGCATTTGAAGTGTTGCAGAGAAAGGTGCTGTTCCAATCTGAACGTTTTCGGTTTCATTACCTAACTCATCTGTAAACAGTTTAACAACTTTGTTGTTGGTTTTTGCCCAGTTCATACCAACGCCCCACTCCAATCCGTTTTTCAATTTAACAGGAATAACGTTAATCATCAATTCAACTGTTTTGTTGGTTAATTCGGCTGCATTGTAGATTTTAAAATCAATACCACTTGCACCTGACTGTTGTACATTGAAGATTACATCTTTTGAACGTGTTGAGCTATAAGCAACATCGAGAGAGATTCGTTTCTGTAAGAAATGCAGTTCCAATCCAGTTTCAAAACCTGAAGTCATTTCCGGTCTTAAATCGGTATTGTTAAATGTACCTGGGATAACACTTGTTGGCAAACCATTAAAGTTGTCAGACATACTTGGTGAAGTTAAAGTTGAACGGTAAGGAACCGGGTCAATAGCTGTCTGTGCCCATCCTGCACGCAATTTACCATAGCTCAACCAATTGAAATCAAGTTTTTCGGAGAAAACAAAACTTCCTGTAATTGATGGATAGAAGTAAGAATTCTTGCCTTCTGGTAATGTAGAACTCCAGTCATTACGTCCTGTTACATCAAGATATAAGAAACTCTTATATCCGAAAGATGCACTTGCAAAAAGAGAATTTTTACGAAGTTGTCTAACCTGAGAAGTATAGATTAATTCGCTGCTGGTTGAGTTATTGATGTTGTAGAAATTCGGAACATTTAAACCACCTTGAGTAGAAACAAACTTGTTGCTGAATTTCTGATCTACTCTGTTAACCCCTACAAAACCATTAAAATCTAAATCATCACCTAAACGGTGTTTGTATGACAATATCATGTCATAGTTATTTTCATTGAATGTGATACTGTTTTCTGAATAAGCAGGTATTGCAGTTGCAACTGCGCTTCCAACAGCAACACGCTCCTGGCGGTTGTCGTTATAGTAGTCTGTTTTGCCGGATACTGCTATAGAAAGACCTTTTCCGATATCATAATCAAATGTCAAACCTCCATATAAACGGTTACGTTGATCGGTTTCATAATTCTCGTAAGATACCCAATATGGATTATCCCAATAAAGTGGAGATGGATCATCTTCAGCATTCATATTCCATGCACGCTGTGAGCCATCAGGGTT